>Ga0306923_10002293_pt1 | contig 17482 bp, 15 predicted proteins | sample sta12Can44000108_FD_203841 | JGI IMG/M metagenome (GOLD analysis project Ga0306923, IMG submission 203841) | Lab enrichment of tropical soil microbial communities from Luquillo Experimental Forest, Puerto Rico - statanox.12C.anox.44.000.108 (v2)... | ecosystem: Environmental > Terrestrial >... | reverse complement strand
CTGCAAGCCACCTCCGAGCAGCTCCGCGTGGCGACCACCGCCCGCGATCTCGCCGCGCAGCAGTTGACGCAGGCGCGCGACCGGTTCGCCGCCGGCGTCGTGAGCAATGTCGAAGTGATTCAGGCCCAGGAGGCCGTCGCTCTCGCGACCGAACAGTTCATTTCCTCCCAGTACGGATATGACCTTGCCAAGGGTGCCCTGGTGCGGGGCACCGGAACGTCGGAGCAAGTGTTGCGTCAAATTATCGGAGGCTCACGCTGATGGCTTTGCTGCAAAACTTGCGCGTCCGCGCCATTGCGGCCGCCGTCCTCGCCATGGTCGCGAGCATCGGCATCTGGTTGTGGGTGACTGCCGGACGCGAGTCGACCGACGATGCGCAAATCGATGCGCACGTGACGCAGATTGCCGCCCGCGTAGGTGGAACGGTCCAGGCCGTCTACGTCGACGACAACCGGCGGGTCGATGCGGGAACCACGCTCGTCGAGATCGACCCACGCGATTATCAGGTTGCCGTGGAGAAGGCGCGGGCGGCGCTGGCCGACGCCGAGGCCGCGGCGGCAGCCGCCCAAAGCGGCGTCCCGATCACCACGCAGTCCGCGACCAGCAATCTGACAAGCGCGCGCGGTAGCGTCGAGCAGGCGACGAGCGCGGTCGCGTCGGCGCAGAAACAGGTGGAGGCGGCGCACGCGCGCGTGGCGTCGGCACAGGCCAAGCTCCGCGAGCAGGAAGCGACTTCCGCGAAGGCGGCGCGGGACGTCGAGCGGCTGCGAGGGCTGTTGGCCAAGGATGAAATCTCCCAGCAACAGTTCGATGCGGCGTCGGCCGCCGCTGACGCCGCGCGCGCCGCGGCCGATTCAGCCCGGGCACAGGTCACCGAAGCTGAGGCGGGCGTCCTGGTGTCGGAAAGCGCGCTCGCACAGGCGCGCGCCGGACATCAGCAGGCGGACGCCGTGCTGCGGGCGGCGCTGACCGCGCCCGATCAGGTGAAGCAGATCAGCGCGCGCGCCGCCGCCGCCGACGCTCAAGCCAAGCAGGCGAAGGCCACCCTCGACCAAGCGGAGCTGAATATGCAGTACGCCACCATCAAAGCACCGGTCGCGGGCATCGTCAGCCGCAAGTCGGTCGAAGTGGGTCAGGTGGTACAAGCCGGCCAGCCATTGATGGCGATCATTCCGCTCGAGAATGTGTGGGTGACCGCGAACTTCAAGGAGACGCAGCTCCAGAACATGCGTCCCGGCCAGCGGGCGACCATCAAAGTAGATGCCTACGGCGGCAAATCATTTGCGGGGAAGGTCGACAGCATCGCGGCTGCAACCGGCGCACGCTTCAGCATGCTGCCCCCGGAGAATGCCACCGGCAACTACGTGAAGGTCGTCCAGCGAATCCCGGTCAAGATCGTACTGGACGCCGGACAAGACCCCGACCGGCAACTGCGGCCAGGCATGTCAGTGGAACCGACGGTGTATACGAAGTAAGGAAGTATAGAAGTAAGGACAGGAAGGGCGTGCCGGATCAACCTCGGCTGGTAAACCCCTGGATCATCGCGATCTCGGTCATGTTCGCCACCTTCATGGAGGTGCTGGATACGACCGTTGTGAACGTGTCGCTGCCGCATATTGCGGGCAATCTGTCGGTGTCCATCGATGAAGCGACCTGGGCGCTCACGTCGTACCTCGTCGCCAACGCGATCATCCTGCCGATGACGGGATGGCTCGCCAGCATGTTCGGGCGGAAGCGTCTCTTGATGCTGTCGGTCGTCGGCTTTACGGGAGCGTCCTTCTTGTGCGGACTCTCGCCGACCCTGGGGGCATTGATCCTGTTTCGCATCATCCAGGGCGCGACCGGCGGCGCCCTGCAGCCGTTGTCACAAGCCGTGCTCCTCGAAGCCTTCCCGCCGCAGGATCGCGGCAAGGCGATGGGTTTCTGGGGGCTTGGCATCGTCGTGGCGCCGATTCTCGGACCGGTACTCGGCGGCTGGCTGACCGAAAGCTACAGTTGGCGCTGGGTGTTCTATATCAACATCCCCGTCGGCATTGCGTCGATTGTCATGACCAAGCTGTTCATCTTCGACCCACCCTATCTTCGTCAGGAGAACCGGAGAGTCGATTACTGGGGCATCGGCATGCTCGCCGTCGGCATCGGCGCGCTGCAGATTCTCCTCGACAAGGGCCAGGAAGACGACTGGTTCGCGTCGCACTTCATCGTCGCGCTCGCCGTGATCAGCTCCGTCTCGCTCGTCGCGCTCGTCTGGCACGAGCTCAACACGGACAATCCGGTTGTCGACCTGCGCGTGTTCAAGGCGCGCAGCTACGCGATCGGCGTGTTCCTGATGACGATAGTCGGTTTCGTGCTCTACGGCAGCCTGGTGCTGCTGCCGATCATGCTGCAGACACTGCTCGGCTATCCGCCGCTTCAGGCCGGCATCGCCATGGCGCCACGGGGCATCGGATCATTTTTCATGATGCCGATCACCGGCATGCTGACGGGCCGGTTCGATGCCAGAAAGCTTCTGACGATCGGGCTCACGGTAGGCGGCGTGACCTTGCTCTGGTTGTCGCGACTCAACCTACAGGCCGGATACTGGGACATCTTCTGGCCGCAGCTCGTTCAAGGGATAGGGATGGCGCTGCTCTTCGTGCCGCTCACGACGGTCGCGATGGATCCCATTCCCCGCGAGCGCATGGGGTACGCCACAAGCCTCTTCAATCTCATGCGCAACATCGGCGGCAGCATCGGCATTGCCATGACGGGCACGATGCTGGCGCGCAACAATCAGTCGACGACGGCGCTGCTTGGTGCGCACGTGACGCCCTACGATGCGGCGTCTCGACAGGCGTTCGAGCAGATGCGGGCCGCCCTCATGGCCGCCGGCAACGATGTGGTCACGGCCACCAACCGCGCCTACGCAATACTCTTCGGCATGGTGCAACGCCAGGCAACGATGGTGTCATTCGTGGGGATTTTCCAGCTGCTGGGCGTCCTGTTCTTGCTGTTGATCCCGCTTGTCCTCTTGATGAAGCGCCCCCAGCGCGCGGCGGGGCCTGTCGGGGCTCATTAGTCCTTCGTTCTTGGTCCTTGGTCCTCGGTCCCATCCGCGCGAAAGCGTGAAATGCGTACACGAACGCGCGTGTACAATCAACCTGTGCGCGGTCTGGTGTTTGCGCTGACGCTCCTCGCGGGCCACATCTTTCAGCCGGAGGCTCGTCCGGCATTCTCGGAGTGGCTGGAGGCTGTGCGGCAGGAGGCCCTCTCACGGGGCATCCGGCAAGACATCGTCGACAAGGCGCTTGCCGGCATCGATGAGCCGGTACCGGTCATCCTCGAACGCGATCGCGCGCAGGCGGAAGCCGTGCTGGCGCTCGAGAGTTACCTGAAGCGCGTGCTGACCAAAAAACGGATCAAGCTTGGCCGCGAGCGCTACACCGAGAATCGCGAACTTCTGGAGCAGGTTGGCGCGCGATACGGCGTGCCTCCGAGAATCATCGCCGCGATCTGGGGAGTCGAATCGAGCTTTGGGCGCTTCAGCGGGATTCGGCCAACGATCGCGGCGCTCGCGACTCTGGCGTGGGACCCAAGACGGTCGACATTTTTCCGCGGCGAGCTGTTCGACGCCCTCGAGATCCTCAACCGGGGCGATATCGATCTCGAGAACATGAAGGGGTCGTGGGCCGGCGCGATGGGTCAGGTCCAGTTCATGCCCTCCAGCTATCTGAAGTTCGCGGAGGATTTCGACGGCGACGGCCGGAAGGACATCTGGTCCACGCCTGGCGATGTCTTCGCATCGATCGCCAATTACCTGAAGGGACACGGTTGGAAAAGCGGCCAGACATGGGGCCGCGAGGTGTCGATCCCAGCAAGCACGCTACGCGGCATCCGCGCCAACGTGCCCTATCGGGAAGGCTCGTGCCATGCCGTCCGCGAGATGACCGTTGCCCAGCCCCTGAAACAATGGCAGGCGCTCGGGGTGCGGCTGCCGGGCGGCCAACCCCTGCCGCAGTTGGATTTGTCGGCGTCACTGGTTTCCGGCGCGAAGCGTCAATTCCTGGTGTATGCGAACTACGACGCGCTGCTCGATTACAACTGCGCGCATTCGTATGCCGTCAGCGTCGCGCTCCTCGGCGACGCGATCGCATCGGCCCCCCGCGAGACGCGAGCGGCGAGTCACGCGAAGAGCCGGGGCGAGCAATCACCCTGAGCGCCCGTGCTCCTGAAAGGTGGACCATGGCAGCGGCTGCATTCGACGAGCAAGGGATCGTTGTCACCTGCCCATCATGCGGACAGAAGAATCGACTGGTCTACGACCGGCTCGGTGACCCCGTGCGCTGCGGCAAGTGCAAGCAGCCGCTGAAGCCGCCGGCCGCGCCGCTCGAGATGACAACCACCGCCGACTTCGATCGGCTGATCGCCCACTCCTCACTTCCGGTCGTCGTCGATTACTGGGCGCCCTGGTGCGGACCGTGTCGGATGGTGGCGCCCGAGCTGGAGAAAGTCGCCGTACGACAGGCTGGAAAGGCGGTCGTCGTCAAGGTCAACACCGATCAGCTCACCGATCTTGGCGAACGTTACCGGATTCTATCGATTCCGACACTGGCGGTGTTCGCCGGCGGACGTGAAGTCTCGAGGACGGCGGGCGCCCGTCCAGCCGCCGACATCGAGAAGTTCATCGAACAAGCGGCCGCCTCCGTTCACCGCTGATTCCCATGCTCGGTACTCGTTACGCATTGCGCGCAAGCCGTGGCTCGTGGCGGCTCATCTACCCTGCATTGATTCTTGCGGCAGGACAGGCACACGCTCCCTTCGCCGCCCAGGCGCCGCTCGGAACCCAGGAACCGCGCGAGGCGCGCGTGAGGCGAGCGGACCAGGCTTCGCCCGGGAGGCAACCGGCCACTTTCGACCTCGACGAGGCGACCCTGGCGGATCTCCAGCAGCGGATGGAGGCGGGGCGCGACACGTCGCGATCGCTGGTCGAAAAATACCTCCGGCGGATCGATGCCATCGACCGCAGCGGCCCCATGCTTCACAGCGTGATCGAAGTCAATCCAGACGCCCTCGCGATCGCGGACCGGCTCGACGGCGAGCGGAAGGCAGGGCGTCGGCGCGGCCCCCTGCACGGCGTACCGGTTCTCATCAAGGACAACATCGCGACGGCTGACCGAATGATGACGACGGCGGGCTCGCTGGCGCTGGCCGGCGTCACCCCGCCAAGAGACGCTTTCATCGCGGCTCGGTTGCGTCAGGCGGGCGCGGTCATTCTCGGGAAGACGAATCTCAGCGAGTGGGCCAACTTTCGCTCGACTCACTCGACGAGCGGGTGGAGCGGCCGCGGCGGGCTTGCCAGAAACCCCTATGCGCTGGACCGCAACGCGTCTGGATCAAGCTCCGGCTCGGGCGCGGCGATCGCCGCGAATCTCGCAGCGGTGGCCGTCGGCACCGAAACTGATGGCTCCATCGTGTCGCCTTCCAACGCGAACGGCCTCGTTGGGATCAAGCCGACGCTCGGCCTCGTCAGCCGGGCGGGCATCGTGCCGATCGCGCAGAGCCAGGACACGGCTGGGCCAATGGCCCGCACGGTCGCGGATGCGGCGGCCGTGCTGGGCGAGCTGGCCGGCGTGGATCCCGATGACCCCGCGACGAGGCGCAGCGCCACAAAGGGCGTCCGGGATTCGACACCCGTTGATTACACGCGCTTTCTCGACGCGACTGCACTCCGAGGGGCGCGCCTCGGCGTCGTACGCAACCGGCTGTTTGGGGCCAGTCCGGCGGCTGATCGGCTGACCGAGGCGGCGATTGGCGACATGAAGAAGGCGGGCGCTGTGATCGTCGACCCCGCAAACATCACGACGCTCGGCCAGTTCGACGAGACCGAGTTCGACGTGCTCCTCTACGAGTTCAAGGCCGGCATGGCCAAGTACCTGACCTGGTTGGGTGCGGCATCTCCGGTCCACTCGCTGAAAGACATCATCGCCTTCAACGAGGCGCATGCGGCGGAAGAGATGCCGTACTTCGGTCAGGAAATCATGATGATGGCCGAGACGAAGGGGCCGCTCACCGATCCAAAGTACCTGGCGGCGCTGGCGAAGAATCACCGGCTCTCCCAAAGCCTCGGCATCGATGCCGTCATGATGAAATACCGGCTTGACGCGCTGGTCGCGCCAACCGGTGGCCCTGCATGGCTGATCGATCTCGTCAATGGCGACAGCGGCACCGCGAGCGCGCCCGGCCCTTCAACTGTGACGGCAGTGGCCGGCTATCCGCACATCACGGTGCCGGCCGGGTTCTTCAGGGGATTGCCGGTTGGTGTGTCGTTCTTCGGACGGGCGTGGAGCGAGCCGACGCTCATCAAAATCGCGTACGCGTACGAACAGTCAACCAGGCACCGCCGGCCGCCCACCTTTCGCGCATCGGCGGACCTGGCCGACCGCTAGCAATCGCGCTCAGTCGGCGCTCTGCCAGACGACTCGGCCGACGAAGAAGGGGCCCAGCTTCTCCAGATAGAGCGCGGTCTGCTGGGTCTTCCGCATCACCTGGACAATGGCCGAAAGCGGATAGAGGTCCTTCCCAATCAGCCCGACCACGAAATCGTTGTCCTCTTTGTCCAGGCCGTGGCACGCCAGCCGAACGTCATGCGCGTAGTCGCCTGCCCCGAACGACATGCCAACCGCTCCGTGCTCGGCGAGGATCACCCGTTGCTCCTGATCGGGAAGCTGGGCAAACTTCCCGCTCCGGCGCAGCGGATACCAAACGCCCCACTTCCAGAGCGGGTTGAGCACGGTTCTTCGCGGGCGATCGAGCAGGACTTCCTGAAGATCCGGCTCGTAACCGAGCGCATAGGTTCGGCCGAGCATCGTGTGTTCAGGCTTCTGGACGAGGTCGGAAAAACCAGGACTGTTCAACAATGGCCGTACACGATCCAGGAAGAAGTCGGGATCCTCGCTGAAGGTCAGCAGCCCGACGCCGCGTGGGTCGTTGATGTCCTCGTAGAGCACGCCGGAGATCCTGGCGCGCGCCAGCGTATCGCCGAGGGGGTCGGCGTCCGCGCAGCCGCCGAACGCGACGAATTGCATGAACAGGCGGCGGTCGGACCGTTGCGGCTGACCGTTCTTCATGCCGCCTTTCTCGCTGAGATCCGGCGGCTCGGGACCTCGCCGCGCCTCGGTAGTCATGCCGCAATTATACTTGGCGAGATGACGTATCGGATTCGTCAGGCGACGCTCGACGACATTGAAGTGCTCGTGCATCACCGCTTCGCGATGTTCAGCGACATGGGCGTACCACTCGACGCGGCCGCGCTCGCGCCCGCGTTTGCGCAATGGCTTCGAAAGCTGATGCCGTCTGGAACCTATCGAGCGTGGCTGGTGGAATCGACCTCCGCCCCTGCAGAGCCTCCGCGCTTGGAGCCCCTGCCCCGGGCTTCCACCGAAACCTCGCCGCGGATCGGCGGTGATTCGGACACGCGCGCGACCAGCGCAACCGTCGTCGCGGGAGGCGGAGCGACAATCGTGCCGTGGCCGCCGGGGCCACGATACCTGGGCGAATCGCTTGCCTTCGTTTACAACGTATACACGGAGCCGGCCCACCGGCGCCGGGGCCTGGCACGGCGCGTCATGAGCGCGATCCACGACTGGTGCCGTGAGAACGGGATCACGTCGTTGGCGCTCAACGCCAGCGAAGATGGCCTGCCGCTCTACACATCGCTCGGCTACGTGGTTGCGCCCCGTCCGATGATGTTCTGCGCGCTCGGCGCGGAGCGAGGCGCGGCGGCGCCAGAGGCGTGAGCGGCTTGCGGGCGTTCCTACTCGCGGTATAATCCGTCGGCTGTAGGCCAGAGCGTCCGCTAGAGCACCGACCACGCGCCGATCGCAGGAGGCACGTCAGGGACACCGGGCCGCCGCCCGGGAGCCCTTCCAGCATGGCTGCCGTGCTGGGGACCTCGAACCGGACACAACGAGAAACGGAGACACGCGAGCATGCCGTTTATCATCACCGACCCTTGCATCGAAACGAAAGATACTGCGTGCGTGGATGTCTGCCCCGTCGACTGCATCCACCCGCGGAAGGACGAGCCTGAATTCGCGCAGACGATCATGCTCTACATCCACCCCGAAGAGTGCATCGATTGCGGCGCCTGTGTGCCTGCCTGCCCCGTTGCCGCGATCTACGAGAGCATCGACGCGACGCCCGCGCACCAGAAGGATCTTGTCGAAGCCAACGCGGTCTATCGCAACGGGGATGCGGACGCCATCGCGAAGGCCGAGGCCATCGCCAAAGCCCATGTGGCCGCTCAGGCCGATCTCATGGCGATCCCGGCAGCGGAGCGCCAGGCCGCGCACGCGCGGTTCTGATTGCGGCTTGCGGATTGCGGATTGCGGATTGAAAGAAATCGATTGCTGATTTGAAGCGGCGGATCCACCCCAGTCCGCGAATTGAATCGCCGGTCGCTCCCCGATCACCAATCAATCCGCGCTCTGCAATCCGATCTCCGCAATGAAGTTGGCGACCTGGAACGTCAACGGCATCCGGGCGCGGCAGGCGCAGGTCCAGGAGTGGATCGCGCGGGAACGCCCCGATGTCGTGTGCCTTCAGGAGATCAAGGCGACCTCCGATCAGATTCCCACGGCCCTCTGCGAAATGGAAGGCTATTGGTGCTATTGGCACGGAGGAAAAGGCTACTCCGGCGTGGCGCTGCAGGTCAGCCAGGCATTCTCCCCGGCCCGTCCCGCTTTCTACCATCCTGCGTTTGACTACGAAAACCGCGTCGTCGCGGTCGACCTTTCATCCGGCCACGGCGAAGTGACCGTCGCATCCGTCTACGTGCCCAATGGCGGGAAAGACTTTCCGGGAAAGATGCGGTTCCTCGAACTGATGGACACCTACGCCGCGGCATCTCAGCAGAGCGGCCGCCAGGTGGCATTGCTCGGTGATCTGAATGTGGCGCGCACCGACCGCGACGTGCACCCGAAGGAACGGAAGCCGCGTGCGATCGGCCAACTCCCGGAGGAACGAGCCCTGATCGAGCGGATTCTTTCTCGAGGGCTGGTTGACCTCGGGCGAGCCTTCGATCCCGACAACGACGGTCTCTTCACCTGGTGGGCGCCTTGGCGGAACATGCGGGCGCGGAACATCGGATGGCGACTCGACTACGCATTCGTCAGCTCGACGCTGGCCGGACGCGCCACCGCCTGCGTTGTGCAGAAAGATGTGGGAACCAGCGATCACGCGCCGGTCGTTGCCACATTTGCGACATCGTCCGAAACCGACCCGGTCGATCTGAGCCGCGCAACCTCCGCGACGAGCTCGACCGACGAGGCTGCTCCGGACCATTCGAACGACGTTTCTCGATCATGTCCGTAGTCGTTCAGAAGTACGGCGGCTCGAGCGTCGCCGACGTCGATCGCCTCCGGACGGTCGCCGACCGTGTGATGCGCACGCGGCGGAACGGTCACGACGTCGTCGTGGTTGTGTCCGCGATGGGCGATACGACGGACGAGCTGCTCGCGCTCGCCAAGAGGGTCTCCCCAAACCCCGACCGCCGAGAACTAGACATGCTCTTGACGGCCGGCGAGCGGATTTCCATGGCGCTGCTCTCGATGGCGATTCGCGAGCTCGGCGGCGACGCTATCAGCTTCACCGGCAGCCAGTCCGGGATCATCACCAACGATCGTCATGTCGACGCCCGGATCGTCGAGGTCCGCCCGTTCCGGGTGCAGGACGAGCTGGCGCGCGGGAAGATCGTCGTCATCGCCGGGTACCAGGGCGTCTCGTACCGCCGCGAAGTGACGACCCTCGGCCGGGGCGGGAGCGATACGACCGCGGTCGCGATGGCAGCCGCCCTTGATGCAGAGTACTGCGAGATCTGCTCCGACGTCGACGGCGTCTATACGGCAGACCCGCGCGTTGTATCCGAGGCCCGCCGCATCGACGCGCTTTCCTATGAGGAGACGCAGGAGCTGGCTGAATGCGGCGCCAAGGTGCTGAACGCGCAGGCCGTCGAATTCGCCAAGGAGCAGGGGATCGCGATCTACGCTCGCGCGACGGCGTCGGCACTGCCCGGGTCTGATCCGTCAGCCGACGGCACCGTCGTTCGCAGACACCCGGCCCGCATGCCGGGCACAGTTGTCGGAGTGGCGAGCGAGAAGGACGTCCTCCTGCTTGACGCCGATCGCACGCTCCCCATTCTGGAAGCGCTCGATGACTACCACGTAACCGGCAAGCAGCTCCATATCGTTCATGGGGGCAGGGGCCCCAGGAGTACGAATATCGGGCGGCTCACCCTCGTCGTCTCCCGCGAAAACCTTCACGACGAGGAACGGGTGCGGCGCGCCCTCATGGAGCGTTTCGGCGTCGCGTGCCGCATCGTCGACTCGCTTGGGGCCGTCAGCGTCGTCGGCGCCGGGATCAATGCCTCGTTTCAGAACGTCAGGCGCGGCACGGCGGCGCTCGAAGACAAAGGCCTCACGGCTCAGGGCATCGCGACCTCGTCTTTTCGCATCACGTGGCTGGTGGATCGCGGAAGCGTCGACGACGCCGTGCGCCTGCTTCACGAGACATTCATTCGAACGGCGTAGCTTGGGGCTCGGCGCGGCTGGGCACCCGCGGCTTTCTACTGGCACTCCGGCGAGACGGCACGAGGCCGGCGCTCATTCCATTTATTGACGATGCGCCTGAGCTCCTTGATGGGTTCGGGGTTGTCGTCGACCTGCAGGCGCAGCACGGTATCGTTGTGCAGCCAGACGCCGCAGTTCTTCTTCACGATCACGAGGGCCGCTGACTGCTGACCGCGCGTATCGCCGCCGCCGGCCTGGCCGCCTTCGAGCGCGGCCACGAGACGTTCGGAAAGGTGACCGGTCGCGTTCTCGAAGCGCTCGACCATGTTCGCCACGACCTGAGGGCCGGCGAGGATGTTGCCCTGGGCCGTGCAGTACTTGCCACCTTTCTGCCCTGCCCATTGTGTCGCTTTCGGGCCGGTAAACGCGGCGTACTCGCCCTTGAGATTCATCACCGCGAATTGCCGGCCCTGCTTCGTCCAGTTGTCAGGCAACGGATCAGGATCTTTATCCCAGATCTGCTTGATGATGGTGTCCGGGGCGAGGCCCTGTCCGAGGAGCGCAAGCGCCTGCGGCCCGTAGCTGACATCGACGATGGCCTGGGTGGTGGCGACCCCGGCGTTCGCGTCGGCCCACAGCACGCCATTGCCGACCGAAAAGACCCGCGATTGCACCGCCGCCCCGATTTCGCCCGTCTGCGGGTCGAAGCCGAGAACTGAAAAGGTGCCAGTCTCCCACGGCGGTTCCTCGGGGAGAGTGGCTCGCGAAGCGATGAGCGCGGCCGGCCCGACAACCGCAAGGCTCAGCCGCAGCGCCCACGCGCCACGACGAATCACGGCCGGTTACCGCTGACCGCCCGTGTTCGACGGCTTGACCGGATCGATGCTGAACGTCAGACCGGTGAACATCATCTCCTCCCAGGTCTGATCGCCCCACCAGACGTCTTTGGTCGGATCGGGGTTGGCTTTGTTCGCGGTTGAGTTGTCATACCAGGCCGTCGCGTGCAGCTTCGTCCCCTTCGGGAACTTCAGCGGCTGCTGGAAGACATAATCCGTCTGCCAGTTGAAGTCGTACTTGGGCACGGCGAGGATGGTCTCCTTGCGGCCGTCCGGGTAGGTCACTTCGTAGTTCCACCGTTTGCCGCGGACGTGGGTGTGCGGGAGCATGCTCCACATCGTCACGTCCTGGCCGATCGTCATCTCCGCGTCGACACGATGATCGCTGGCGCCGGCGGGGATGTGCAGGCTGCCGTTCGCCAGGTTTGCCCAACGCAGCTGCGTCTGCGGCGTCTGCTTGGCGTACTTCACGGCAATGCGAGTGCGATCGGTCGTTTCCCTGCCGGCAGGGGTGTAATGCATCTGGAAGACAAGCGTGGTGCCGGCAGGCAGCTTCATCGCGGTGCCTTCCTGATACACACGAATGAACTGCCCGGGAGCGAAGCCGGCGACAGCCGGACCCATGCGGACAGGCGGCCGGTCGTTCGGGCCGAGCGGCTTGCGCTGTTCGGGTGGCAACGGGCGACCACCCGTCTGTCCGGCCGGGATGTCCATGCCTTCAGCGAATTCGAAAACCGGCGCAGGACGCGCGCCCGCCCCGGGGTTTGCGTTCGCCGGTGGCGGAGGTGGCGTGGCTGGAGCCGGCGGCCGCGCGTAGACGATCACGTGATGGAGAACCTTGGGATCGCCCGCCTTGACCTCGAAAGCTTGCACCCACTTGTCTTCAGTCAGGTTGGTCGGGATCTCGAAGTACTGGTAGGCGACCGTGCCGCTCGCGGGGACGGGATAATCCTCTTGCATCGCGAAGATCGCGTCGGGTTGCCCGATTGTCCAACCGCTCGCATAGGTCGGCTGCGCGGGCAAGTCCGCGGCATTGCCCTCGGGCGCACCGGCGGCCACCCACGCGGCAATCGTGGCCTTATCGCCGTCGCTCAGGCGCCGATCATTGAGAAAATGTCCGTACGCCGGATCGGCGTGCCACGGTGGCATCGTTCCGTTCGACACCTGCGTGGCGATCGACTTCGCCCACGGCCGTGCGTCGGCGTAGGTCAGCAGCGACATGGGGGCTATCTCGCCTGGGCGATGGCAGTTGGTGCAGTTCTTGTAAAGGATTGGCGCGACGTCCTTGTTGAACGTCACGGAAGCCGGTGCTGACGCTGACCGCGTGAGGCTGGCGCTCGACGCCTGCGCCGCCAACTGAATTGCGCCCAACGCGCACAAGGAAACCACCGCAAGGGTGTGCCGAATCGTCATGCCGGATACTCCTCTGATTGAAGCGAAGGGGCGGGAGCCGACGAACAGTATGGCATGCTACGGACCCCAGCCGTCGAGGTCAAGCGGCTCTGACTCGGCGGGAATGGCCGCGTCGGGACCGCGCAACTCGACGGAAGCTGGAGGAGGTCGCTTGGAGGTGCTCATGCCTACGCTGCTGATGGGCGCGCTGCTGGTTGGTTTGACGCCGGCCGCGCCAAACTTGTTCCTGGCCGGCATGACGGAGGCGACGCTGACACCGGAACGTCCGGGGCACGAGTTCGTGACCCTGGCCCGTTACCCGGATCGCCACCCCAGCGCGGCTGCCGCGCCGGGGACCCCGGATCGCCACTCGGAGCTTTCGACCGCCCAGACGAAGCGCGTCCAAGAAGCTGCGCAAGTGCTGAAAGACATCCACGCCGCGCCTGACAAGGACATTCCCCAGGACCTGTGGGAGAAGGCCTCTTGCGTTCTCGTCGTTCCGTCGCTGAAAAAAGCGGCGTTCATCTTTGGCGGCGAGTACGGAAAGGGCCTTATGAGTTGCCGACGGAATGGCGAATGGAGTGCGCCCGTCTTCATGTTGGTGGGCAAGGGCAGCTGGGGGCTTCAAATCGGCGCCGAGGCGATCGATCTGGTCCTGCTTGTCATGAACGATGGCGGGATGGAGAAACTCTTGAAGAACAAGGTGTCGCTTGGCGGCGAGGCGTCTGTCGCCGCTGGTCCGGTAGGCCGCGACGCGCGTGCGGCCACCGACGCGCAGATGACGGCGGAAATCCTCTCTTACTCGAGGACTCACGGGCTGGTCGCGGGCATCAACCTTTCGGGCGGCGTCATCAAGCCAGATGATGATGACAACCATGATCTCTATGGCGCCAAGATGAACGCCGCGAGCGTAGTCAAGGACACCACCATGACCCCTCCGGCCGCCACCGATCCGTTCATGGCCGCGCTAAAGCGAAGCATGTAGCGGACGTCGCCGCGGAGGTCATCAGTCGATTGGCTGAGGCATCTCGGATTTCATCATTTGAACCGGATGCCCACACCGAATTGAAGCCGCAGGGTGTTGATGCCGGTGTCGTTTTCGATCACGCTCGTCCTCGCCAGGACGCGTCCGTACCGCAGGCTGCCGTCCGCGAAGTAGCGCGTGGCGAAGGCGTAGGTGGCGCCCCCGCCGAACATGATGAACCCCTTCCCGACGGTGCCGCTGAGATCCTCTCCGAGCTGGACCCCTAAGGATTCCGGGGGAACGACCGTGCCATTGACCACGAACGTTGTCTGCGCCGTGACGGTGGCACCGCCGAACCCCAGCTCGAGGTACGGTTCGAACATGTTTCGAAACAGGATTTGCGGGTTGTACCGAACTCCCCCATCGTAGTAACTGATCTTGTAGGACGCGCTCGTCGTGGCCCCGACGGCGTTGCCGATGGTCTGCGCGCGCGCGTCCAGATCGCTCGAGCCGACCGTGAACATGTGCCCTGCCTCGAAGAACACCTGCCAAGGACCTTTGATGCGATAGCCGCCTTCCGCGCCCAGAGTGCCGGAGGAGGTATGGCCGAAGTTTGCGCCACCGGTGAACTCCGCGTAAAAGCGCGAAGTGTCCAAGACGGGCGCTGCCTGCGCCTGAACTCGAGCCGCCACGGCGAGCAGGCCGATGACTGCATATGACAGAACACGAGCGAATCGAACCATCTATGCGCCTCCGTACATTGGGATGTTACGGATACTCCCGATACTCTCGATACCGCTTGACCGGGGCACCCTGTCGCGGAAAGCTGGGAACCTGCCGCAGCGCGAGGAAGGGCCAAAGTATAGCACCTCCGTGGTATTCTGGGTTTGCATCAGCATGAGCGACAGCGACACCTTGGCCGCCACCGTCGACACTCGGTTCGAAACGCCGGATTTCCAATCGGACCTCCACCCCAGCGCTGGTCCAGCGTTGGGGGCCGCAGACCTCCCAGTTCCAACGTCCGCTGCGCTGCTTCCCTCATCAGAGGCCGCACAGTCAGCATCGGACGTTCCGCTGGCCGCGCCCGTAGCTGCCACAGGGATTGCAGATGTTCTCGTTCAGCCCGTGGATCACGCCCCAGCGCTGCCTCAGGCGACGCGGGAAAGCGCGTGGACAAAGATGGGCCGTGAGCTGATGTCGGGTGTTCAGACACTCGTCTCGGCGGCCGTGTATGCCACATTGATCGTGACCTTCGGTTTCCAGGTTGCGCGCGTCGATGGCTTGAGCATGGCTCCAACGCTCGAGGACCACGACCGCCTGATCGTGAACAAGCTCGTGTATGAGCTCGGCGACCCACGACCGGGCGACATCGTCATGCTCTACTACCCGCTCAATCCGGAAAAGATGTTCGTCAAGCGGGTCATCGCCAAAGAGGGCGATACCGTTCGAATTGTAGACGGACGCGTCTACGTCAACGACATCCCGTTGCACGATGATTACGTGCCCGCGGAATTCCGCAGCCACGACGATTGGGGGCCCCAAGTCGTCCAGCAGGGCTATTACTTCGTGATGGGCGACCACCGCAACAACAGCTCCGACAGCCGGCATTGGGGGCCCGTGCCGAAGAAATACATCGTCGGGAAAGTTAAAGTGCGCTGGTGGCCTCTTCAGGACGCCAGGATCTTCTGAGCGGGATCTTCCGAGAGGATGACGGTTACTTGAGAGCTCGCTGGTTCGTCGTGCTGAGCAGCCGCTCGTGCTCCTCGCGAAGCTTGTATTTTTGAATCTTTCCTGACGCGGTCATCGGGAAGAGCGGCACGAAACGCACGTGCGCCGGAACTTTGAATTTGGCGAGCTCCTCGGCGCAGAAGGCCCTCAGCTCCTCGGCCAGCTCATCATCTTTGTCCGGAATCTCGTCGCGTTTGCGGACGGCAGCCGCCACGACCTCGCCGAAGAACCCATCCGCCACGCCGTAAACATACGCATCCGCAACGGCCCGATGCTCCCGGAGACGATCCTCGATCTCCTTCGGCGCGATGTTCTCGCCGCCCCGAATGATTAGATCTTTTATGCGCCCGGTGATGCGCACGTACCCGTCCGCATCAATGCTGGCCTCGTCACCGGTGTGAAGCCAGCCGTCATCGTCTATCGCCGCTCTCGTTGCCTCGGGATTGTTGTAGTACCCCTTCATCACGTTGTAGCCCCGGCAACAGAGCTCTCCCCTGCCGTCAGCAGGGACAGGCACTCCCGTCGCAGGATCCACGATCTTCACCTCGAGCTCCGGCAGGACCGTGCCGACGGTCCCCGACCGCTGCGCGACGGTGCAGTCGCGCGGGGTCATCGTGATTCCGGGCGACGATTCGGTCATGCCGTAAGCAATCGTGATCTCGGGAAGGTGCATCTCGCTCATCACACGGCGCATTAGCCGCTCGGGACAGAGCGACCCGGCCATCACCCCGGTTCTGAGCGACGTCAGATCGAAGGTGCTGAAGTCAGGACACTCCAGCTCCGCGATGAACATCGTCGGCACGCCGTAAAGGGCAGTGCACCGCTCGCGGTGTATGGTCTCGAGCACGCGGCGCGGTTCGAACGCTTCGATCGGACACAGGCACGCGCCGCACGTGTAGGCGCCCAGCACGCCGATGACGCACCCGAAGCAGTGGAAGAGCGGCACGCACAGGCAAAGCCGGTCGGCCGGCGTGTACCCGAGCAAGGAACCGAGCGCGCAGCCGTTGTTGACGATGTTGCGGCTCGATAGCATCACGCCTTTCGGAAATCCCGTCGTGCCCGACGTGTACTGCATGTTGATCACGTCGTCCACGCCGACCGCGGCGCGCCTTGCCTCCAATTGCGAATCGGGCACGGCGTCGGCAAGCGTTCTCAAATGGTCGTATGGCAGCAGTCCAGGCGGCGCGTCCGAACCAATAAAGAAAACGCGCTTCAAAGCCGGAAGGTGCCCGGCTGTCATCGCCCCCGCGTGCTCGAGCTCCGCGATATAGTCAAGGTCGCGGAAGCCCGCGATGGTAAAGAGCGTGGCGGCCTCGCTTTGTCGTAGCGCGTACTCGATGTCCCTGGCCCGAAGAGACGTATTCGCGGTCACCAGGATCGCGCCAATCTTTGCGAGCGCGAACTGGAGCACGACCCACTCGGGGACGTTCGTCGCCCAGACGACGACGCGCTCCCCCTGCTGGACGCCGGCTGCGATCAACCCGCGCGCGATTGTGCGCGCTTCGCGCTCGAGCGCTTCGAACGTGTAACGGGGACCGCCTTGATAGACGAGCGCGTCGTTGCGCGGGAGCGCGCACGCCAGCTCCGTCAGCAGGTCGCCGACCGTCACGTCGCGATAGGGCGGCTGATTCAACGAGCTACCCAATCTGCCCCACCTGCCTCACCTCGAGTTTGGCGTCTCTGACGATCGTGTCGTCGCGCTCGGACCCGGTGGATACGATCGCGGCCCGCACGCCTGACGCCTCCTCGAGGCGCGCGATGTAGTCTCGCGCGGCTTCAGGAAGAGCCTCGAAACTCCGGATGCCCTTCGTCGGTGCCACCCAGCCCGGTAGCGATTCGTAGACGGGCTTGCATTGCGCCAGCTGCCCGACATCCGACGGAAACTCCGTCAAAGTACGGGTGCCGGAGCGATAGGCCGTGCAGATGTCGATACGGTCGAGCCCATCGAGGACGTCGAGCTTCGTCAGCGCCAGCCCGTCAAGGCCGTTGATCCGAGCCGCGTAGCGCACGGCGACAGC
>Ga0306923_10002291_pt1 | contig 17488 bp, 18 predicted proteins | sample sta12Can44000108_FD_203841 | JGI IMG/M metagenome (GOLD analysis project Ga0306923, IMG submission 203841) | Lab enrichment of tropical soil microbial communities from Luquillo Experimental Forest, Puerto Rico - statanox.12C.anox.44.000.108 (v2)... | ecosystem: Environmental > Terrestrial >... | reverse complement strand
GCCGTGCTCGCGACGGCGGCGGAAACCCCGCTGGAACGCCATCTGTCCCAGGTCATCATGCGCGGCGGCCTCGGCCCGGCGCCCAAGCCGGCCAAGGTCAAGGCCGGCACGACGATCATCACCGAAGGCGAGGCGGCCGACGACATCGTGCTGCTGCTCGACGGCCTGGTGCAGGTCGAGGCCAACGGCGCCGAACTGGCCCGGCTCGGCCCCGGCTCCATCCTCGGCGAGCGGGCCTCAATCGAGCAGGGCCGCCGCACCGCCACGGTCCGGGCCGTGACCGACTGCCGCGTCGTCACCTACCTGGCCGCCGATCTTCCGGCCCGGGACCTGCAGGAACTGGCTGCCGGGCACTACCGGGAAGGCCGGTGAGGATCGTTCAGGTCCCGGTGCGCAGCGTGGCGGCGTACTTCTTCCAGGGCCGCTCGATCAGGACCGGCATGAGCATGCGCATCGGAGCCGGGACGGTCTTCAGCATGTAGGCGCGCTCCTCGTCGTCGAGTGCGTCCAGCATCATCCCGAACGCGATGGCCCGCTTCTTACGCGGGATCCTGCGGGCTCCGGACTTGCCCATGGCGTCCCACTCCTGCTGGGTGAGCGTAACCGCCGCCAGCGGGACGACCTTCTGCTCCTCGTCGTCAAGATGGGGCTGGACGATCTCGTTGAGGTGATCGAGCGCGGCCGCCAGGGCCTCGCCGGTCTCGGCGGAAGGCCGCGCACGCCACGTCGCGCACGCGGCCGACGCGGCGTTCAGAGCCGTCGTTATCAGCTGGTGCTCGTGCTCGACCTGCTCAGTCATCTCGGCCTGGTCGGGCGCACGCTCGATGAGCTTGGGATACAGCAGCGCGTCTTCGTCCTCGTGATGGATGTGCAGTCCGGCCAGGGCCAGATCGATGTGATCAGCCAGGAACGTGACCCGCCCGGCCGACGGGGTCGGGGCAGCGCGCACCAGCCCGGCAGACTCCTCGTACGCCTGGCGGAACAAGCGGTGGATGATCGCCATGTCGCGCACGTTGATCGGCTCTGAAACTGACATCCGCGTACCTCCTCAGGACCGGCAGGCCACCTGCTGCGACGGTAGCGGGCCGCAACCAGCGGCGATATCCGTGCCAGTACGTAGATCGCTACGGAAATCTGCTCCTCAGGCCGACGGTGTGCCAGTCGTCAGCACGTCCTGGAGGCCCAGCAGCGAGATGGTCCGCCACGCCCGGGCTGAAGGACGGACCACCCGCAGGCAGCCGCCCTCGAGCAGCGCCCGGCGACGGGTCGACAGCAGCACGTTGATGCCCGCGCAATCCAGGAAGGTCACGCCGCCGAGATCCAGGGCGATCCGGGGACCGTGACGCCGCACCGTGCGCAGTAGCTCGTCGCGCAGCCACGGGGCCGACTCGACGTCGATCTCCCCGCACACCTCGATCACCAGCGGGACACCGGGGTGGATGTCCACGCGCAGATCCGGTACGCCTTCGGAGCCGAAGGCTGACGGCTGCGCCAGCGCCATCGTGAATCCCTCACAGGTCGGCAGCGTATGTTGCTCACTACCAATGGAAGCGACGTAGGCGGCGCCGGGCCAAGATCGGCTGCCTATGGGCGGATAGCCGCAGGCTTCTGCTGGCCCGGCCGGGTGATGCTCGGCCCGGCATCGGCGAGAATCCGCTGCAGAGGGGCGGGCAGGTCGCTGTTCCACACCAGGGCCGCCGTCGCGGTCAGCGGCTGGCCTTCGAGGCTGACCCGGACCATGTCATGGGTGATCGTCGAGCGGATCGGCTCCGGCTCGTCCTCGGCGAGGATGATAGGGCCGGTCAGTACCGCGGTGGGCCGATCGGCGGTGGCGGCGAAGGCGAGGGTCATCTCCCGGAGGCGCCGGAACGGCGGATCGGTGAATTCGAAGCGCGGATCCACGGTACGCAGCACCCGCGCCCAAGCATCGTAGGTCGCCGGATCGGCGCGGCGCGGCCCGTGGATGACGTCCATGCGGGTCATCTCGTCGAGGCTGATCCTGCCACGGCGCGCCGCCGCGTGCGCGGCAGGGATCCACACCCGGGGTTCGAAGTCCCCGAGGCTCACTACGACGAGCGAAGCAGGCAACTCCCCCGGACGGGCCGTCAGCCAGCCCAGGCCCGCATCGGCTCGATGCTCCCGAATGGGCGAGAACTCGTCGTCTAGGGGGATCTCCAGCCAGGCGAGGTCCACGTCCGCGGCGGCCGCCGCTGATCGCAGCGCAGAGGCGGCCTCGACCGCGAGGGTATCCGGCAGGCCCGGCGGTACGATCACGCGCAGGCGCTGCCGCTCCAGGCCCGCCTCCTGCCGGGTCCGGCTCACCCCCTGTTCCATGAGCGACAGCACGGCACGGGATGCGTCGAGCAGCACCTCGCCGGCCGGGGTAAGCCGTACTCCGTCACGCTGGCGCTGGAACAACGGCGTGCCGATGATCGCTTCCAGCCGCCGGATCTGCTGGCTCAGGGTGGGCTGGGAGATGAACATCCGCGCCGCGGCACGGGTGAAGCTGCCCGCGTCAGCCAGCGCGGCAAAGTAGCGCAGATGCCGCAACTCGATGGCCAGCGGCGCCCCTGCCGTCCCGGGGGCACCATGGTCCCAGTCGGCTGCCTTCATCGTCTCTCCCTGTCGGAGCACCTGACGTTATCGCCGGGCCCGGTGTTAGTCATCGGGAGAACAGGACGATGTTGCGTACCGCCGTCGTGCTGCGGGCACAACCCGCGGCGACTGCGATCGGTGTCGCGGCCCTCGGCATGGCCGCCGGAATGTGTAAGAATCCGCAGGTGGACGTGGACAGCATCGCGGTCGCCGAGCTGATGGCCGATGTCGCGGCGGCGGTGGCCCGCCAGGCGGCTTCGGTGCGCGAGGACGTCTACGAGGTGATACTCCGGGAGATCCCGCAGCTACGCGACGACCAGCCGGTGCTGACCCTGCTCGCGTCCAGCGTCGACAGCAACATCGATACCTGCCTGCAGATACTCCAGCACCGGATAGACCTGGCCGCCGTGCAGGCCCCCGCTGCGGCCGTGGAATACGCGCGCCGGCTGGCCCAGCGCGGCACGCCGCTGACCAGTCTGCTGCGCGCCTACCGGGTGGGGCACGCGTGCCTGTCCGACTGGTTGCTTAAGGAACTGGCTCAGCAGGCAGGTGACGCGGAGATGATAAGCGCCGCCGCGCAGAGCATGTCCAGGACCGTGGCGGGCTACATCGACCAGACGTCCGAAGAGATGGTCTCGGCCTATGCGCAGGAACGGGAGAACTGGCTGCGGAACCGGAGCGCGGCGAAGGCCGCCCGAATCCGTGACCTGCTATCGGGTGAGCGGATCAACGTAGCCGCCGCGGAGGCCATCCTTGGCTACCGGCTGCGCCAGCATCACGTGGGGCTGGTGTGCTGGGTGGGAGACGCGGCGAGTACCGCCGACGAGATCACCCGGCTGGAGCGCGCGATCAGCCACGTGGCCGCGCAGGCAGACTGTGGCGGCGATCCGGTATTCCTGCCCCGCGACGAATCCAGCGCCTGGGCCTGGCTGCCGCTGGGCATCCGGGACACGTTCGACTGCGCGGCGGCCAGCGCGGCCGGCGTGGACGCCGACATTCATTTCGCCTTCGGCGCTCCGGCGAAGGGCACTACGGGGTTCCGCCTTACCCACCAGCAGGCCATCGCCGCCCAGGCGGTCGCGCTCGCCGCCGGGCGTCCAGCGCCACGCGCGGTGGCGTTCAACCAGGTCGCGCCCGTGGCGATGATGCTCGGATCCGCCGAACTGCTGCGGGCCTGGGTACTCAGCACGCTGGCCGACCTGGCCACCGACGATGAGCACCACGCTCGGCTGCGTGACACCCTGCTCATCTTCCTGCGCAGCGGGGGTAGCTACAAGACGACCGCCGAACAACTCGTGCTGCACAAGAACACGATCCAGTACCGGATCCGCAAGGCGGAGGAGAGCCTCGGCCGGCCGGTGGGCGATAACCGCCAGGACGTGGAACTCGCGCTGCAGGCCTGCCACTGGCTCGGGGCGGCGGTGCTGCGGCCTGCCCCGGCCGACAACTTACGTGAGCGGCTAGTGCGGCGATACCAGCCGCTCGCGTCAATAGTCGCCGCATGATCCAGGCGCAGTAAAGGCGACGCTGACTGTGGTGGTATTGGCCTGCTCTATGCGGGACAAATAGCTGGCGCTGTTTTGACCATAATGGAGCGTGGGCGACAAGCACGCCGACGGGATCTGCTGGTCAGGCCGCAACGGGGACGAGCCGTGGGGTCTCGTCCTGTATCTCAACGGCAATCTTCGCCAGGGCGGCGGCGTGCTGCCGATTATGGTGGGCGCAGAACAGCAATTCCCGGCGGCCGGGAAGCAGCACCCGGACGTAGGCCTGAGCTCCGCAGCGGTCACAGCGGTCCACGACCGTCAGCCGCCACCTAGGGGAGGCGGGGACCGCCTCCGCCGGTGCGCTCTCCTCGCGCCTGGTCCAGAATTTTCCTCCGCTCATGACGTCCGCCTTTCCTCGAGCCGGGGATTATTAGTCCCAGCTCATCGCACGCGACCGCGATTGGGAAGGCGATAGTACCTGTGGTGGCATTGACGCGCGCTATAGTCGCAGCCGACTGAAGCGGTCACGAGATGAGCTTGCCGATCGCGAGCCCGGCCAGGGCGGCCGCCGCGGCGATGCCGATGGTTTCGGCGATCGTGGGGAGGATCCGGCGATGGCCGATCACGCCTCGCCCGATGCCCAGGACGACCAGCAGCGCGAACGTCACCGACAGCGAGACGCTCCTGGCGATAGCCAGGGCTGACCGCCTGACGCAGCCATAGCGGAGACCAATGCCGGGACAGTCATTCTCACTTTTACAACCGCAAGCCGGTGAGATGGGCTGGCTACAAAAGAAACGGCAATTCACCGCCTGCCGTCGGAAGGATCCGGGAAATGACCACCACGCAGGACATCCGCGACGTCGTGGAAGCCGAGCTCAGATACGACCCGCTCATCGATGCGTCGGATATCAGGGTCAGGAACATCAGCGGGGACGTAGCCCTGAACGGCACGGTGCCCAGCTACCCGCAGTACGTGGCGGCCGCCGCGGCGGCGCGCCGCGTTGGGGGTGTGCGGAACGTGCACAACCACCTGGAAGTGGCGCTGCCGCCGGGGAATTACCGGGACGATCCGACGCTGACCACGATGGCTAACGACGCACTCGCGCTGAACGTCACGGTGCCGGACGGCGTCGAGGCGACGGCCAGGAACGGTAACCTGACGCTGACCGGCACCGTGACCTACGGCACCCAGGCGACCGCGGCCGAGCTGGCCGTAGCCGGGCTGACCGGCGTGCGCCGGATCAGGGACGACATCGAGATCAGCGCCGACGCGGACCCGGTGGACGTCAGCGCACATGTGCATGCTGCACTGGACCGCCACGCGCTGATTCCAGACGACAGCGACGTGACGGTCGAGGTCGGCCAGAACACGGTGACGCTGTCCGGGCACGTCCACACCTGGGCCGAACACGACGCGGTGGTAGATGCCGCCTGGCGCGCCAGCGGCGTCTACGACGTCTTCGACGACCTGACCGTCACCGGCTGACGGCCGTACCGCAAGGGATACGCACGATGCTTCCGCTATCTGACGGCCTGCCCGCCCGGCGATTCCCGTACGTCACGATCGCGCTGATCGTCGCCAACTTCGCGGTGTGGCTGTTCTACGAGCTGCCGAACCTCAACTCGGCGATCTTCCACGCCTCGTTCTACCCGTGTACCGTCGACGGCGCCTGCCACGGGCCGCTGCCGTGGGGCCTGAGCTGGATCACAGCCATGTTCCTGCACGGCAGCTGGGACCACATCCTCGGCAACATGCTCTTCCTGGCCATCTTCGGCAAGAACGTCGAGGACGCCTTCGGGCCCGTGCGGTACCTGGCCTTGTACTTCCTCGGCGGCTTCGTCGCGATGCTGACCCAGACGGCGATGACGCTGTGGTTCGGCGCGGCGGCCGACGCTCAGGTACCCGAGCTCGGAGCCAGCGGCGCCATCGCCGCAGTGCTGGGTGCCTACTTCGTGCTGTATCCCAGCTCCAGGGTCCGCACGTGGATCTTCCCCGTCTTCCTGGTCCAGATCCCGGCCTGGATCTTCCTCGGCCTGTGGTTCTTGTACCAGCTCATCGAGGCGAACTTCGGGCTGTTCAGCGCCTCGGCCAACGGCGGCGGCGTGGCCTTCTTCGCCCACGTCGGCGGCTTCGTGTTCGGCCTGCTGGCCGCGTGGGTCCTGGCCGGAGCGGGACGAGTCACCGCCAACGCGCAATAGGATCTCAGGTCGCCGGATGCGGCAGGCGGCGGGTGGTGAGGGCTCCCAGCCCGCCGCCGAGCAGGCCCAGGGCGAGGTTGATGACCAGGTGGGCAGCGGCCGCGGCCAGGACGTCGCCGACCAGGTAGGCGGTCATGCCCGGCGCGTGGCTGCGAGCGAACTGGGCCTGGTAATCGCTGCGGCTGGCCAGGATCGGCAGCGTGCACAGGGTCATGATCACCGCGAAGGCGTATACGATGACGCCGCTGGCCAACCCGCTGAACAGGCCCGCCTGCCACGCCGGGCCGGCTCGACGGGTCCGGGCGGCCGCGAGGACACCCGCGGTAACGGTGGCGACGACCGCCAGCACCACGAATGAGGCGCCGAGCGCCTGCTCGGCCGAGTGGGGGAGCTTGGCCGGTCCGCCGCACCAGATCTCGGCCGACCACATCGCCCCGGCGAGCGCCCCCCAGGCGAGCCCGGTCTGATGTCCGGCCGCCGGATGCCGCAGCGCCCACAGGCCGCACGCGGCGTATCCGAGCAGCATGACTACGGTCAGCGTCAGGACCAGGCCAGCGCCGGGAAGCCGGAAGATGGCCGGATAGCGCAGCGACGAGACGAGGATCAGGACCACCGCCGCCGCGGCTCCTGCGAGTACGGCAACGGCCGGAAGGCGCGGTCGAAGCCTCGTCACGGCCGCCGGGCCGCCCGGGCCGAGACAGCTTGCGCGGGCACGTCCCCATGGTAGAGACGAACGGCGTGACCTTTAGGGCCTGCCTCGGGACCACTGCGGCCCGACCCTCGACCAGGCCGCCTCCCAGGCGGCGAGGCGTCGTCTGGTCAAAAGCGCGCGAGTGAGTCGCAAGGCGGCCAGGAGCGCGAGCGCCATGAAGGTCAGCGTCATGACCACGGCCAGTACCTCACCGGAGCGAGCGGAGGCGGCGCCGTTCCACCGGTCCTGGGCCCACGCCGAGCCGCCGTTAGCCCGGTCCTGGGCGGTCACGCTAGCAGCCGACGGAGGTGGTGCCGCCTTGATGTGGCTGGTCGGTGCCGCCCGCTCCTGGGACGCGGTGAACCCCGCGTGGTAGGCCCATCCTCCCGCACTCACGGCGACCAGCGGCCCGGCGATCAGGAAGACGGCGAGCAGGCCGACCCGGGTCCAGGTCTCGACCCGGTCGCTGGCCCGGCGCAGCGGATTGGCGTCCAGCCCCAGCGCACGGGCCAGCCGCGTGCGACGCGGCGGGCGAGGATTCGTCATCATGAACTCCACAGAATCTTCTGGTGTCAATACCATTGCACCGGGAATTGCCGCCGCTGGCCAAAAGCTGATAGCTATCGCGCTATTGACGCGAGGTCCTGTGAAAGATTTAGCGGCCCGGTACCACGGAGCGTTCGGCAGAATTCAGGTTTCCACCGGAGTACGGGCGGTGGCTGATTTAACCAGCTTGAGCCGGAGATAAGCGGTAGCGCCGGGGATGAGGGGGAGCCAGTAGTTCACGATCCGGTAGCCGAGCACGGCCAGCACCGCGGTGGCCCGCGGCGCGCCGAAGCCGACGGTGACGGCCACCAGCGTGACCTCGACGACGCCCAGCCCGCCGGGCGTCAGCGGGATGGCGCTGGCGATGTTCGCCGCCGCGTAGGCCACCGCCAGCGGCCCGAAGCCGGGCTGGTACCGCAGCGCGAGGAACACCAGATCGAGCGAGAGCAGATCGAAGAGCAGGTCGCCAGTGGCCAATCCGCAGCTGGTCAGCAACGACCGTCCGGTCAGCGCGGACCGCGCCAGCTCCGCGAGCCGGGCGCTGTTCTGGCCGACCTGGGCCGGATCGATGCTCGGGCGGACGCGGCGCGCCACGGTCGCGGCCCAGCGGCCGGCCCGCCCGGCGATTTCCGGATGGGAGCCGATGCCGAGGACGACGGCCAGCACCGCCACGACCAGGAAGAGCGCGACACCAGCGAACGTGAGGTAGGTACGGGAGACGTGCCGACCGGCCGTCGCCGCGAACCCGGCCCCGAACAGGACGATCAGCGCAGCCGTGGAAGCCAGGCTGGTCAGGCCGATGGCCTCGCCGGTGGTGGCCGCGTCGACGCCCTGGGTCTCCAGCGTGTTCACGTTCACCAGCGTGCCGGCCGCCGACCCGAACGGGGTGACGTGGCTGACGAAGAACGAGGCCAGGATGACGTCCGCGGCCAGGCGGAACCGGATCCGCGCCCCGAGCGCGGCCAGCACCTGCCGGTAGAGCTGGGCGTAGCAGCCGAGCGAGATGGCCTGCGCCACGATCGCGGCGACCAGGAAGGCCGGGCGGGCGTGCCGCAGGCCCGCCGCGTCGCGGGTCAGCCCGCCCAGCCGGGGCAGCACGCCGAACACGCCGACGGCCAGCGCCACGAACAGCAGGCCGTGCATGATCCAGCGCACCGCCTGACGTCGCCGGCTTTTCGGCTGCGACCGTGGCGATGCCTGGACAGGCTGCGCTTCCGGCGGGGTGCCCGCGCTCTGCTGCGCCATCATGTTGAGAGTCCACTCCCATCTCGTGGCAGCTAGCTCAGGTCGAGGCGACCGGCCGCATCCCGTCCTGGCTGGCCTCGGCTGGTTCGGCAGCAGGCTCCGGGTCCGGCTCACCGTCGGGTGATCCCGGACGGCCGTAGGCCTGCCATAGTTCCCGGACAATGACCTGGAGGGCGCCCGCGACCGGGATGGACAGCAGCGCCGCCACGAAACTGCCGAAGAAGCCGCCCACCCAGTCGCCAATCGACGTTCCGACCAGGATGGACAACAGGACGACCAGCGGATTGACCTTGACCGTGCGGCTCATGACCACTGGGTTCAGCACGTGGTTTTCGATCTGCTGGTAGGCGATGAACGCGGCCGCGGTAACGATACCCGCGGTGAGCGAGTGACCCAGGGCGAACAGGACCGTGGGAATGCCGGCCAGCGCGCCGCCGACCATGGGCAGGAAGTCGACCAGCGCGACCCACACCGCCCACAACAGCGGGAAGGGCACCCCCAGCAGAGCGAGCGTGACGAAGACGACCAGGCCGGCGATCACCGACGTCAGCAGGTTGCCGAACGCGTAGCCGGTGGCCGACTGGCTGATCTCGCGCCCCACCCGCGAGTAGTAGGCGGCCCGGTCCGGGGGAAGCACGCTCAGCAGTCCCTGGCGGATCTTGGGGCCCTCCAGCAGGAAGAGCACGATCAAGGCGAAGATGGTGCCCAGGGTGGCCAGCACGCCCACTGCGCCCTTGCCGGCGGTCAAGGCCGGTTTAGCCAGAGTGCCCCCGAGGTTCTGCAGCTTGGACGCGTTGCGGTTGACCCAAGCCTGCAGGTGGAAGCGGGTGACCAGGTGGCCGATCCAGCCGCGACCGTGCTCAGCGGCCTGCACGTAGGAGGGCAGCCCGTGGGAGAAGTGGGTCACTCCGTGCGCCAGCGGGTAGCCGAACGCCGCCAGCAGGCCGATGAAGACGCCCACGATCCAGGCGGACACGACGGCTACGGCCCAGCCGCGGCGCCGGATCCGCCACCGCTGGAGGGCGACCACCAGGGGATTGAGAATCAAGCTCAGGAATGTCGCCACCGCGATCATCAGCAGGACGTCACGTATCCGGTAGGCGAGTTTGCCCGCGAGATAGGTGAGGACGACGACGGCGACGGTGACCAGGATCGTGGCCAGCGGGACGCCGTGCCTGGCCGCGGCGGCGCGGATGCTTCCGGGCCGGGCCCGTGCGGCGGGCGCGGTGCCGGCCGGGGCAGGCCGATCTGGCTCGGCGGTGGTGGTGCTCATCGGATGCTCGACCTCCTATGGACCAGGTAGGCGCCCGCACCGACTGCGGGAAGCCGGTGCGGGCGCCCACGCCCCCGGGGATCGGGGTCTTAGGCTGGGTTCTTCAGCTCGGTGAACGGCTGGAAGGATTTGCCCAGCTGACGGACCTGGACGCCGGCGGTGATCTGGGAGAACCCGTAGATCAGGCTGTACAGGCCGAACAGCAGCGCGAGGGTGACCGCGCCGACGTTCGGGCGGGCGAAGAGCAGTACGCCGAACGCCACGGACACCAGCCCGCTGAGGATGAACATGGCGCGCGTGCCGGCGGTCTCCCCGGCGCCGAAGCCGCCGACGATCTCGACCACGCCGCCGACCAGTGCCCAGGCGGCCACGATAATGACCAGGACGTAGGCGGTGGGCCCCGGCCAGACCAGGGCGACCACGCCGGCCGCCAGGTCGATCAGCCCGAGCAGCAGGTGACCGAAGACCGGCCCGGCGTCCCGGCTGCTGAAGGCCCGGGCGGCCTGCATGCCGGCGGCGATGAACGCGTAGACCGCGAACAGGATGACCAGGGCGAGGATCGTGACGCTCGGCCAGGCGATCGCGATGATCCCGACGATCACGGCGAGAATGCCGGTCAGGATCAATGAGGTGGACGTTGATTTGAACATGACAGGCATTCCTTTCGCTTGCCTCATCCGAGGCGCCTAATAAGCTCAGGAAACGCCAAAGCCGCCGCCGCCGGCCAACATCTGCCGCCTATGCCGCCATAGACGTCGGCTAGGACCGTGCGCTACGGGCGGGCGGCGCCCACGAAGGTGGAGGCGTACCAGCCGGTATCCATCGGGATTTTCTCCACGTCCATCCCGGTCTGCGGGGCGTCGATCATGTAGCCGTTACCGACGTAGATGGCGACGTGACCGACGCCGTCGTAGTAGAGCAGGTCGCCGGGCTGGATGGCCGAGGAAGAGATGTGCGGCAGGGCGGCCCACTGCTCGTAGGTGTCGCGGGGGATCGCGACCCCGGCCGCCGCCCAGGCGGCCTGGGCCAGCCCGGAGCAGTCGTAGCTGTTCGGTCCGGTCGCGCCCCACTGGTAGGGCTTGCCGAGCTGGGCGTAGGCGAACGCGACGGCCTTTTCCGCCTGGGTCGAGGTCGGCCCGGTGTAGCTGGCCGTGGTCGTGCCGCTCGCGCCGATCGAGTTGCTCGCCACCGCCTGCTGCTGCGGCACGGTCAGGCTGGCCAGCGTCGCCTTCTCGGTCGTGAGGAGGTGGCCCAAGGAGTTCTTCTGGGCGGTGAGCTGGCTCTTGAGCGAGGAGATCCCGTCCTCGGTGCGCTGCATCTGCTGCTCGACGCCGGCCAGTTCGCCTGCGTCGGCCAGCAACTGCTGGGTCTGGGCGGTCCGCTGGCCCGACATCTCCTGCAGCAGCGAGCCCTGCTGCAGGACCACCGATGGGTCACCCGAGGTGAGCACGCCCGCGACGGACGTCGCCCCGCTGTCCTCGAACTCCGCGGCCGCGGCCTGCGCCACGCTGGCCTCCGCCGCCTGGAACTGGGCGTCAGCGTGGTTCAGGTGGACGCGGACCTGGGACAGCTTGGACTGCGCATCCGACAGCTGCTGGCTGGCCTGGTCGAGTTGCACGCTGACCCGGTCGAACTGCGAGGTGAGCTGGTTGATCCGGGCCTGAACCTGGCCCACGGTGGGCTGCGGCGCCGCGCCGGCGATCCCGCCGTAGGCGGCGAGCCCGGCCATCACGGCCAGCCCGGCCGCGACCGCGATGCCACGCCGCAACCCGGATGCCTTCGCCACCAGTTTGTTCATGTGCCTGTCGCGTTCGGTTTGCATGACGGGATCACGCTAGTGACAGGTCAGGCGGGGTCTCAACCGGATCGCGTAGATATCACGGAACTATTACGGATTACGCTACCCGGTAGTAACACGGCTCTCAGCTGCCTCAACGTCGAGCAGCACGGGGTTCCCGGGGACCAGGAGAAACCACGCTCCGTTAGGAACGAAAGATTCTTATAACCGAACGGCCGGTGGTTATCGCCGACGGAACTGGCTGCGGCGGTCAGCCCGACAGGTGGCGGCCGAAGAAATCGAACACCTTGGCCCAGCCGTCCATCGCCTGTTCGGGCCGGTACATCGGGGTGTGATAGTAGAAGAAGCCGTGGCTGGCGCCGTCGTACCGGTGGAACTCATAGTCCTTGCCGTGCCGCTTGAGTTCGGCCTCGTGCTGGTCGACCTGCGCGGGCGTGGGATACCGGTCGTCGTTGCCGAACAGCCCGAGCAGCGGTGCCGTCAGACCGGCGGTGTAATCGATCACCGCGACCGGCTGGGCCGGAGACAGCTGCTCCGGGGCCGCGATCACTCCCCCGCCCCACAGGTCGACGACCGCGTCGAAACCGGCCACCCGGGAAGCGGTCAGCAGGGCATGACGGCCGCCTGAGCAAGTGCCGATGATGCCGGCCTTGCCGTTACTGCTCGGCAGGGCCTTCAGCCAGGCCAGGGCGGCCGCGCCGTCGGCCACCACGCTGTCGTCCGGGACGCCGCCGTCGGCCCGGACCTGGGCGGCCACGTCGTCGGGAGTGCCGTGGCCGAAACGGTCGTACAGGTCGGGGCAGATCACGGTGTACCCGTGGCGGGCCAGCCGGTCGGAGAACTCCCGGTAGAACTCGTCCCAGCCCGGCAGGTGATGCACGGCCACGATCCCGGGCCGCGGCCCGTCCCCGGCCGGGCGGGCCACGTAGGCGTGGATCTCGTCCCCGCCGCCGCCGGGATAGGTGATGACCTCCGCGGTGAGGCCGTCGGGGTCGTCGGTCCGAAACGAGTTCCACATGGCGCGGTAGCCTATCGCGCCCGCCCGGGGCCGGTCATGACGGGGCGTGTGTCATGGTGGCGGGAGACTCGAGCACCAGGGAGATGATCACGATCATGCCCGTTCAGGCCCCGGTCCCGCCCTCGCCCCGGCCCCCGCAGCAGCGGCGAGCCGGGCAGGCCAATGACCTGCTCCCGTTGGGCGACTGGATCAGGCACCATTCGCTGCGCAGCTGGCCGGTGCTGCTGTTCCTGCTGCTGATCTGCGTGCCGTCGATCGCGCTGGTCATCCTGGGCCCGGACCCGAGCGCCAGCACGTTCGACCACGTGGCCTGGATCTTCGCCGCCTACTTCGCGGTCGCCTGGCTGCTGCTGCTGGGCGTCATCATCCGGCCGGAGCACGTGACCAGGCCGATGCTGGTGCTGGTGACGGCGATCGCGCTGGTCACCCAGGTGCCGCTGGCGGTCACGCTGGAGGTCGACCTGCACGCCGAGACCGCGGGCCTGGGGCCGAGCATCTATAGCGTCGGCCTGCCCGAGGAACTGGCCAAGGCCCTCCCGGTGCTGGCGGTCGCGCTGATCTACTGGTTCTTGGGGCGGCACGAACTGACGCCGCGGGACTACCTGTTCCTTGGCGCGGTCAGCGGGCTGGTGTTCGGCGCCAGCGAGGTGGTGCACTACTTCACGGTCAACGGCGTCGAGGAGTTCTACCTGACCGTGAAGTCGGCCATTCCCGCGATCCAGCAGCTGCTCCTCACCGGCCACTCCACGCCGGACTCGGTGTTCGCGGCGCTGATCGGGCCGGTGCGGTACTTCGTCCTGGACTTCGTGTGGCGGTTCCTCACTGACCCGATCACCCACGCCTGCTGGGCCGGCCTGACCGGCTACTTCATCGGGCTGGTGGCCACCGGGCGGCACAAGTGGTACACGGTGGGCTGGATTGGCCTGGCCGTCGCCGCGATCCTGCACGGGCTGAACGACTGGAGCCGGGTCAACGGCGGCCTGCTGTGGGTCGTGGTCACGCTGGTCAGCGGCATCTTGTTCCTCGGCTACGCGAAGGTCGGGTCCCGCGGTGACCAGAAGTCCCCCGAGCCCTGGGCTTCCGCTACCGTGGCCGGAAAGCACGGACGACCCTGGTGGGAACACTGACGGTATGGACAAGCGCCTTCGCTTCATGGCCGAGCTCATCGAGCCACTGCGCGTCCCGCCCGGGACCGAGGTCAGGCTGAGCCGTGACCACGACCCGGGCTACACGGGCCAGGTGACCCGGCCGAAGGCCACCGCCCGGCTGGCCGACGGCGTGGAGCTTATGGCCGAGTACCAGGACCGGCTGGCGGCCCAGGACACGTTCGGCGTGTTGCTGGTGCTGCAGGGCATCGACGCCGCGGGCAAGGACGGCATCGTCAAGTACGTGATGAGCGGGGTCAACCCGCAGGTGGTCGAGGTCCGTTCCTTCAAGCAGCCCTCGGCCGAGGAGCTGAACCACGACTTCCTGTGGCGCTACCAGCACGCGCTGCCCGGGCGGGGCCGGATCGGCATCTTCAACCGGTCCCACTACGAGGAGGTGCTCGTGGTCCGGGTCCACTCCGAACTGCTCGCCGCGGAACGGATGCCCGCGGCGGCGCACGATCACGGCGTCTGGTCCCGCCGCTACCGTGAGATCAACGACTGGGAGCGCTACCTGGTCGATAACGGGATCCACGTGGTCAAGATCATGCTGAACCTGTCCAAGCGGGAGCAGGCCAAGCGGTTCCTGCAGCGCATCGACCATCCGGAGAAGAACTGGAAGTTCTCCTCCAGCGACGTCAGGGAGCGGCGCTACTGGGACGACTACCAGCAGGCCTTTGCCGCCATGCTCAGCCAGACCAGCACGAAGTGGGCGCCCTGGTACGTCGTGCCGGCCGACCACAAGTGGTTCAGCCGCCTGGCCACCGCCGCGGTCCTGGTGACCGCGCTCGACGCGATCGACCCCAGGTACCCCGCTCCCGACCCCGCGGACGCCGATCAGATGGCGCAGGTCAGGGAGGAGCTCGTGGCCGAGCTCGGCGCGGACAGCTGAGCATTTGGGGACCCGTGGTTAGCTGCGCTTGCCCGTGGCCTGCTGTTTTAGATGACCCCAAGCAGCTTGAGGCGTTCCACGGCGAGCGCGCGGGACGGGCTCGCGCCTGCGCCCGCCGCCCATTCCCGCCAGACGGGCCAGCGGTCCCGGTCGTACTCCTCGTGGTCGAACTCGACGTCGTCGAGGGTCAGGTCGCGGACGAGCCGCATCTGGTCGGGGTCGCCGAGCCCGGGCCAGAGCAGGTAGCCGATCGTCCAGGTCAGCCGGGGCGTGCCGCCTTGCGCGCAGTTGAACAGGTGCGCGTGAAAGGCGACCGCGTCTCCTGGCTGGGTCTCGACCACGACGTGCGGCCACTCCGGCCAGTCCGGCTGGGCGAAGCCGGACGCGGCCGGCTCCGCACGGCAGTAGGCCCACAGCCGACGCTCGTAATCGGGAAGGTGCGATCCGGGTATCAGGCGCAGCGCCCCGGTGCCGGCGGTGCGAGGCTCAAGGTCGACCCAGATGGCCAGGCCGGGGACGGCGGGGCCGAGCCGGGTGTGCCAGCTGGAATCGCCGGTGAAGCAGGTAGCGATGCCCACCGACGGCACGGTCGGGCCGCCGAGCAGTTCGGCAGAGGCCAGGAAGGTCCGTTCGTCGTCGGCGATGAGCGACTGGCTGAACGGCGCGCGGTCCACCGCCAGCGGCAGGTAGTCGCCGCTGATCCCGCCGACCTGGTCCGGCTCGGTGCGGACCTGGTCCGGCTCGGTGCCGGCCTGGCCGAAGGCGTCGGCTAGCGCGCTGGTGACCTCATCGCGCAGCGTGGCCATCTCGGACGGGCTGAACAGCCCGCGCAGGGTCAGGTATCCGAACGTGCTGAAGTGCAGGATCTGCTGGTGCGTAAGCATGAAAAAGGCTCCTTGTTGGCTTGGCTGGGCATTGCTGGGCGCAAGCCGGACAGGAGGTGCACGAGCAGCTCAGATTAATGGCCGCATATCGGCCAGCATATCCAGCCAGGTCCAGCTCCTGGCGGCTGGGCGACCTACCCATCGGCCCCGTCCACCGCCGCGCAAGTCAGGTTTACGCAAATCATCGAGACGAAATCCAATGCCTTGGCGTGTCAGAAGCGAGAAATGTCGGTGATGCAGGATAAAATAGGATTAGATTTCGATCCTGACTACTTATCCGGCCTCGGGGGTGAGACCAGCGTCATGTGCACCGCGGCAGCCCCGGCCGGCCCGGCCGACAAGCTGGATCTCCTGGAGTCCCTGATGAGGTCGCTGGCCAGCGCGGACCCGGCGGGCCTGGCCGAGGCAGAGGTGGCGCGGCGGCTGCGGATCCTGGAACGGGTGGACGCGCTGGGGGCGGCGATCCGTGGCGGCCTCCTAGCGGTCTTCTCCGCTCAGGATGGCTGCGTGGCCGACGGTCAGCGGACCACCCGTACCTGGCTGGTCCATTGCACCCGGATCACCAAGGGCCAGGCCGGGGAGCACCGGGCCGTGCAGGCGCTGGCCGAGACCCACCCGGTGCTGCAGGCCGCCCTGGCCGAGGGGCACGTCCTGACCAAGTCCGTGGCGCTGCAGCTGGCCAGGTGGACCCGCGGCATCCCGGAGGAATACCGCCATGAGGCCGAGGAGATCCTGGTCGCCGCGGCCCGGGCCGGCGCGGGCCAGAGGGCCTTGGCCGCGATCTGCGCCGAGATCCGCTACCGCACCGCCCAGCCCGACCCTGACGACCAGAATGACAAGCACCTGGACCGGGGCGTGTCCCTGGATACGACGTTCGACGGCGCAGGCGTGGTCCACGGCGACCTCGCCCCTGAATGCGCGGCCATGGTCCAAGCGGTCCTGGACGCCCTGTCAGCGCCGCAGGGCGGCGGGGACCTGCGCACCCGGCCGCAGCGCTACCACGACGCTCTGGAAGAAGCCATGCGCCGGCTGCTGGCCGCCGACCTGCTGCCCAAGCGGGCCGGGCAGCCGGTCAAAGCACTGGTCCACATCTACTTCGCCGAACTCGTGGAGATGGACCCGGACTCGGTACTGCAAGACAAGTGGATCGCCGAGTACCGGGCGCAGTGGGCGGCGCATCGGGCGGCCTCGTCGGTGGCCACCGGGGACGGCGGCGCGTGGCTGGAGGGCGACGCGGCCCGGGCCATCGCCTGCGACGCAATGGCGATCCCCGTGGTCACCGGGGACATCGACACCAGCGCGATGGACGACCTGATCGGCCTGTGCGCCCGGTATCACCAGATCCGCACCAGTACCCCTGACCCGGCAGACCTCCCCGGCCAGGCGGCCAGCCAGGACGCCAGCGGCAGCGGCGACGCCACCATCCCCGCCGGGCTGACCGGCAGCGCCGCTCGGCACGCCGAGCAGGCCGCTACGGTCGCCGAGGCGCTGGCCGAAATGGAGCAGCAGATCCTGGCCAAGGTGCTCCAAGTCGTCTCCGGACCCGGCGGGGCGGCGTCGTTCCTGCGCCGTAACCTGCTGGGCAAGGGCCTGAACGGGCCGTCGCTGCCGCTGGACGTCGGGCAGACCGACGACATCCCGGTCCACCTGCGTCGGCTGGTCGCGCTGCGGGACCAGGGCTGCCAGTACCCGGGCGGCTGCGACCAGCCCGC
>Ga0306923_10002289_pt1 | contig 17493 bp, 17 predicted proteins | sample sta12Can44000108_FD_203841 | JGI IMG/M metagenome (GOLD analysis project Ga0306923, IMG submission 203841) | Lab enrichment of tropical soil microbial communities from Luquillo Experimental Forest, Puerto Rico - statanox.12C.anox.44.000.108 (v2)... | ecosystem: Environmental > Terrestrial >... | reverse complement strand
CCCCGCCGAGGCCAGTTGCTCGCTCTCGCCGAAGAAGCCAACAAGCGGGGGTGGTGGGAGGATTACGCAGATGCCCTGCTCCCCGAGTACATGGAGTTCATTGGCCTGGAAGCGGAGGCAGTCTCGGCAGCGCATTGGCAAGTTGAACTAGTACCCGGCCTGCTCCAGACGGAGCAATACGCCCGGCATGTGATGTCCGGCTATGAGGGCGCCGTGCCCACACCCCCGGGCATCCTCGAACGACGCGTGCAAGTGCGGTTGATACGCCAGCAGGCGCTGACCGCGCGCGATCCCGGTCTGCACCTCTCAGCCGTCCTCGATGAGAGTGTCCTGCTGCGCTCGTTCGGTGGCCATCGAGTGATGCACGGGCAGCTGGTGCACCTAGCGGAGATGTCCGAGCTGCCGAATGTAGAGCTCCGTGTCTTGCCGTTGCGAAGCGACGCCTCGCTCATAGCGGACTCGTTTGTAATATTCGGCTTTAGCGCGCTGCACGAGACCACCAAGCTGGGCGATGTCGTCAGTACGGAGAGCCTCAAAAGCGAGCTCTACGTCGAGGGCGAGACGGACACATACATTTACCGTCAGTTCTTCCGGGCCGTATCCGAGGCGGCGCTGTCACCCGCGGCCTCGCGAGACCTTCTCCGGGACACCGCGGAACGGCTCTGGACGTGATCCCGGCCCAGATGCGAGAACGCGGGCAGGCGCCAATCAAGCACCTGCCCGCGTTAGAGGCGAATCAAAAGGTCTACAGGCGGTCGAACTCGCCCTTGCGGATGCCGCCAACGAACGCGTCCCACTCCGCTGAGCGGAACCGGAGAACTGAACCCCTGGGGTTTTGGCTGTCACGGACATGGACAAGGTCGCCAGAAGGCCCCGCGACCTCCACGCAATTGCCATTTGCCATGCTCAGCGAACTCTTTATCCAACTCAGTTCAGGACCGTCAGTCAGACAGTCCGCTGGTCTTTGACCCGCCGAAAACCCCATCGAAGTCTTGCTCCAATCCCGTCTTGAGTTAGCACCGGGTAAACCGTAGCGCAGGAACCGGTCGCATGCGGGGACCTGCCCTGTTTGTGCTCTATAGTCCTTTCTCCGATACTGGCCGTGAGATCGTGCGAGGAAGGTGAGCTTCGATGGGGCATATCACGCCGAAGCGGAGGGGTGCCGACTCCGATCACGGGGCCGGGACGTGGCGGAAGAGCTCATGGAGCCTGGCAAACGGGAACTGCGTAGAGGTCGGCGGCCTGGCCGGTGAACTGATCGGCGTACGCGACAGCAGGCATCCGCGCGGGGATGTGCTCACGTTTAGCCGAGCCGAGTGGAGGGGCTTCCTCACTGGAGTTCGCGAGAGCGAGTCTGGCCCGCACTAGCGAATCCGGGTATTAAGGATATTCCGGACGGAAATGCGCGGAGGGTGACCGCTCCGCGGGCATCGCCGTGGCCTTCCGGCGCAGCCGGCCCATGATCGCGAAAGATTTTCGTCGTTATGGGACGAATTGCTTACATTGAAAAAAATGTTTTCGGGATCATGGGCTGACCCTGCCAATCGGTGACCACGTACAGTAGTGGTGCCGGGGTATCAGGCCAGGGAGAGGAACAGGCGCTCGAGCTGCGCCCGGTCCGCTTCCGCCGAGCCATCCGCGATCGCCGCGCACTGGGTGAGGCCGGTCGCGATGATCTTGAAGCCGGCCCGGTCAAGGGCGCGGGACGCGGCTGCCAGCTGCGTTACCACTTCCGCGCAGTCACGGCCCTCTTCGATCATCTTGATCACGCCGCCGAGCTGGCCCTGCGCGCGCCGGAGCCGCCTGACCACGTCGCTCATGGTCTCGCTGTCGAGGTTCATGCCGAGGTCAGCCTTCGGCTGGAGCACGGTCGGCTCGCTGGCGCTCCACCTCGGCGCGGACTTGCTCCATGTCCAGGTCCCGGACGGCCTGGATGACCTGCTCGAGCGCCGCGGCCGGCAGCGCGCCTGGCTGGCGGAACACCAAGATCCCGTCGCGGAACGCCATCAGCGTCGGGATCGACGTGATCTCCGCGGCGGCGGACAGGTCCTGCTGGTCTTCGGTGTCGATCTTGCCGAACGTGACATCCGGGTGCTTGTCGCTGGCCTGCTCGAATACTGGCGCGAACATCCGGCACGGCCCGCACCAGGAAGCCCACCAGTCCACGAGTGTTATCCCCTGCCTGGTGACCGTGTCCTCGAACGTTTCGCTGGTCAGCGCGATGGTGCTCATTGTCCTCCCTCGGTACGGGGCGAGTTCTATACCCCCGCCCGTATAACGCTAGGAGGACTCGCGCATTCCCGCTGGACGGTCCACATCGCGGACGTCAGGGCCTCGAACCGGTGTAGCCGCTGCCGCAGCGCGGCCAGGTTGCCGTCCCGAGCCGCCTCGCGGGCCGAGGCGACCGCGTCAGCCGCGGCGTGCTCGAGCCTCGCCTGCCTGGTGAGCAGCAAAGACAGGCTTGCCGAGCGAGGGTCGCCGACGGCAAGGGTGGCACGTGCGGCGGCCGCGGCCTCGCTGAGGATCGCGCTCGTCGCCCGCGCGACCTGTTCCGCCGCGTCAGACGGGAGCTGCGCGCCCGCGGGGCTGACGGCGACTAGGTGGAGCATCGCGACATGCGGTACGCAGCGAGCCTGGTGGTCACGCACTTCGTCGGTTCCGGTCATGTCGCCCCCTTCGGCTATGCAGGCTCTCTCATACCAGCGTTTCCCAACGTACTTCTCCAGGGACCAAAGTCCCAGGTCACTGACAAGAGCAATGTGAGATGAGCGACATTGGTTAGCATCGTTTTCATGCCGGACATCGATGACGCCGCCGAGGACACCAACGCCGCCGTCTGGAAGACGGACATCGGCGTGAACTTCTGGAAGTCGACCGCCAGCGACCGGGAGCGGCGCCGCGCGGGTCACCGCGTCCTGATGGCCGAGTTGCTGCCGTTCCGGCCGGACGAGTCGTTCACGTTCGCCGATCTCGGCGCCGGCACGGGCGCGGCCGCACGGACCGTACTCGACCACTTCCCGGCATCTCATGCGATCCTGGCCGACTTCTCGCCGCAGATGATGGCCCAGGGGGTCCAAGAGCTCGCCCCGTACGAGGGGCGCTACAGCTACGTCGAATTCGACCTCACGCGCGCCGGGGGCTGGCCCGCGGGCATCCCGGTCCCGGTGGACGCCGTGATCAGCTCGCTTTCCGTCCACCACCTCAAGGACGAGCGCAAGCAGGAGCTGTTCCGGGAGATCCGCGATCACCTAGCACCCGGCGGCTGGTACCTCAACTACGACCCGGTGCTGCCTCCCGACCCGGTGGTGGAGGAGGCCTGGCTGCGCGCCGGGGACCGGCGCGACCCGGCCGCCGCGGACAAGCGAGCCCACCGGACCGCCGAGGAACAGTTCCGCTACGAGAACCACGTCCGTTACATGATCCCCCTGGACCCCCAGGTCGGCTACCTCAAGGCGGCGGGCTTCGAAGGCGTGGACGTGTACTGGAAAGAACTCGACTACGTCATCTACGGCGGCAGGCGGCCTACCGCGTGACGGAGGCGGCGATCGCCTCCACGCCCGCGATGAACACGCTGATCCCGAGGTCGTAGTGAAAATCGGGATTGTCGCACGCGGTCATCGGGATGGCGCATTCCACTACCCGGGGGTACCGGGCGGCCGGCAGCGTGGCGAACACGATCTGCTTCCTGCGCTGCACCTCCGCGCGTTCCTCGGCGGACAGTGACTCGATTCCCGGCTCGCTCATCACGAGCATGATGCCGGTCCACAGCGTCGAGCGCGCTATCTCGCTGGCGTAGTTGGGATCGAATCCCGCGCTGCGCAGGATCTCCAGGGTTGTCTCGGTCGCGCCCAGGAAGGACTCGCCCTGCTTCTCTGACTGAAGCAGCAGGTTGGCGGCCGCGGGGTGCGCGCGCAGCACCCGCAGCAGGGATTCGAGCAGGCCGCGCAGCTGCGCGGACCAGGGCGCCGCGGCGTCGACATCGGTGTCGATCTCGGCCCAGACCCGTTCGGCGAGCCCGTCGAGCAACTCGTCCTTGCTGCGGAAATGCCAGTACAGCGCCATCGGGGTGACGCCGAGCTCGGTGGCGAGCTTGCGGATCGTCAGCGCGTCCAGGCCGACGGTGTCGGCGAGCCGCAGCGCCCGGTCTACCACCGCGTCCCTGGTCAGCCGGGTGCGCTCGCCGTCGTCACGGGCCGCCGCCGACTCAGATCGCACCTGCTGAGAAGAAGTCACTTGACAACTATACGACGTACAGGGCATGATCGGCAATGACAACATGTACAACGTATATGAACGTCATACAGGTACGCCATACAGGTACGTAGTACAAGTCCTACTGGAAGGACCGGAGCCGTGACGGCAAGGGCACGATGGTGGGCGCTGGCCGCGGTCAGCCTGGCCACGCTAATGAGCTACCTCGACAACAACGTGACGAATGTCGCGATCCCGACCATCCAGCGCAGCCTGCACCTGTCGGTCTCCGGGCTGGAGTGGATCGTCAGCAGCTACCTGCTAGTGTTCGCCGGACTGCTGCTCGTCGGCGGCCGCGTCGCCGACCTGTACGGCAGGCGCCGGGTGTTCTTCATCGGCCTCACGATCTTCACGCTGTCCTCGCTGGCCGCCGGGCTGGCCGGGAGCGGCGCTGAACTGATCGCCGCCAGGGCCGTGCAGGGACTTGGCGCGGCGCTGCTGACGCCCACCACCCTCGCGATCCTCATGCACGCGTTCACCGACGTCAGAGAGCGCACCGCGGCGATCGGGATCTGGAGCGCCGTCGGCGCGCTCGGCCTCGCGCTCGGCCCGGTCATCGGCGGCGTGATCAGCCAGCACGTGCACTGGGGCTGGATCTTCCTCATCAATGTCCCGATCGGCGTGATCACGTTCGTGATCGCCGTCCCGTTCATCGCGGAATCGCGCGGCGAGTCGCGAACGCGGCGGCTCGACCTGCCCGGGCTCGTCACCTCGGCGCTGGCCCTGTTCGCCCTGACCTACGCGCTGATCGAGGGACACGACCGCGGCTGGACATCCGCGCCGATCATGGCCGCGTTCGCGGTCGCGGCCCTGGCCACGGCGGCCTTCCTGGCAGTCGAGGCCCGGACCGAGGAGCCGATGGTGCCGCTGCCGGTGTTCCGGAACCCCGTGTTCAGCGGCGGCACGGTGACGATGATGATCTGGGGATTCGGGATCCTGGGGATCTACTTCTTCACCTCGCTGTACCTGCAGGGAATCCTCGGATTCTCGCCGACCAAGGCGGGGCTCTCGTTCGTCCCGATGGCGCTGTGCATCGCGCTTGCCGCCACGATCGCGCCGCGGGTGGTGCCCGTGCTCGGTTCGCACCGCACGGTCTCACTCGGGATGCTGCTGATGGTCGCCGGCCTCGTGCTGTTCGCCCGCCTCGGCGCCGGCGCCGGATTCGGCTCGCTCATGCCGGGGTTCGCGCTGTTCGGGCTCGGTGCCGGGCTGATGAACGTGCCGCTGACCAACTCGACCCTCGAGGCCTCACCGACCGGACAGACGGGAATCGCGTCCGCCCTGCTCAACGCCTCCCGCGAGGTGGCGGGGCTGCTCGGGGTCACGGTGATCGGCGCTGTGCTGCGGTCGCAGCAGGCGAGCGCGATGCGCGGCGGGGCCTCGGCGCCCCAGGCGTTCCTCGACGGGTACCACGCCGGGCTGTGGGTGACGATTGGCCTGCTGGCCGTGGGTGTCGTGCTCAGCTATGTCACGCTGCGACCGCGGTCCACTGTCGCCGTGGCGGCTGGCGACGAGATCTCGGTCGCCGAATTGGCGGTAGGTGAGGCCAGCACCCTTTCCCCAGGCGGGGCCGCCGGCGTGTAATGCTGCGACACGGGAGAACAACAGCGAGGAGGAGCGGTGGCAGGGGCGGACGGGTTCGACGCCGTAGTGGTGGGATCGGGGCCGAACGGGCTGATCGGCGCCACCATGCTGGCCGAAGCCGGACTCCGCGTGCTGTTGCTCGAAGGCGCCGAAGAGTTCGGCGGCGGACTGCGCAGCGCGCCCCTCACCCTGGACGGGTTCACGCACGATATATGCGCCACCGTCCTCCCGCTGGCCCGCGCCTCGGCCGCGTTCCGCGACCTTGACCTCCCGGTCGAATGGTCGTTCCCGCGGGTGCAGGCAGCGCACCCGCTGGACGGCCAGGACGCGGTTCTGGTGCACCGGGACGTGGCGGAGACAGCCGCCGGTCTCGGCTCCGCCAGGGACGCCGCCGCCTGGCGGGGGAGCGTGGGCGCGACGGCGCGCGGCGGGTTCGGGCTCGCCGACTCGCTGCTGTCGCCGCTTTCGGTGCCTCGCGCGCCGCTGCGCGTAGCCAGATACGGCGCGCTTGGCGCGCTGCCCGCGACCGTCCTCGCGCGGACGATCTTCGGCGGGGAGCGGGCGCGGGCGGTGCTCGCCGGGATGGCCGCGCACTCGATGCTCGACCTGCGCGCGCCGATCACCGGCGGATACGGGCTGCTGCTCGCGGCGCTCGCGCACAAGGTCGGCTGGCCGGTGGTGCGCGGCGGCTCGCAGCGGCTAGCCGGCGCCCTGATCGACCGGCTGGTGTCGCTCGGCGGTGTCGCCGAGTCCGGTCACCAGGTCCGGGACCTGTCGGACGTGCCGCGCGCGGGCGTGATCCTGCTTGACATGACGCCCCGGCAGGTCCTGGCCGTCTGCGGTGACCGGCTGCCGGGCGGGTACGCGGGGCGGCTGCGCCGCTTCCGGTACGGCCCAGGCGTGTTCAAGCTCGACTGGGCGCTGTCCGAGCCGGTGCCCTGGAAGGATCCGGTGGTCTCCGCGGCCGCGACCGTGCATCTGGGCGGCACGCTGGCGGAGATCGCCGCGGGAGAGGCGGCGGTAGCGGCCGGGCGGCACCCGGACCGGCCGTATGTGCTCGCCGTCCAGCCGTGCGCGGCCGATCCCTCGCGCGCGCCCGCGGGACGGCACGTCCTGTGGGCCTACTGCCACGTGCCGAACGGCTCGGCGGTCGACATGACCTCCGCCATCGAAGACCAGATCGAGCGGTTCGCGCCCGGGTTCAGGGACACGATCCTGGTACGCGCCGCGCACGACACGGCCGCCCTCGAGGCGCACAACCCCAACCTGGTCGGCGGCGACATCGGCGGCGGGTCGGCCGCATGGACCCAGTTCATCAGCCGCCCGCTGCTGTCGCCGCGCCCCTGGGCGACGCCGCTGCCCGGCGTCTACCTGTGCTCGGCGAGCACGCCGCCGGGCGCGGGCACACACGGGATGGGCGGCTACCACGCCGCCCGGCTGGCGCTGTCACGGCTGTCCGGGGGAGGCGCCATGGTCCGTTCGGGATAATGGTCGGAATTCGTCCGAACGGACGGTGGCATCTGCGATCGGGAGACCGCATGGCCTTCGATTTTTCGCTCATCCCAGACCTGCCGGGGCTGCCCGCGGCGCCCGTCGGGCGGTGGCTGCGCGATGCCCTGCCTGACCTCATCCAAGATGGCCCGTGGGACGCGGAGGTCATCTCGGGCGGCCTGTCGAACATCACTTACCGGCTCCGGCTCCCCGGCGGCACGGTCATCCTGCGCCGGCCGCCACTCGGGCACACGCTGCCGCGCGCGCACGACATGGCGCGGGAGTACCGCGTGCTCAGCGCGCTCGTGGCGACTCCGGTCCCGGTGCCCGAGCCGCTTGCGCTGTGCACCGACCCGGACGTCCTCGGCGTCACGTTCTACGTCATGCGTGAAGTGCCAGGCACGGTGCTGCGCGCGCCGCTGGACACCGAACGGCTGTCACCCGCCGACCGCGGGGCCCTGGCGAGCGCCTTGATATCGACGCTGGCGGACCTGCACGCGATGTCTCCGGACGCCATCGGGCTCGGCGACTACGGCCGGCACGAGGGCTACTGCGTGCGGCAGATCCGGACCTGGGGCGCGCAGTGGGACCGGTCACGAACGCGCGAACTGCCGGACATGGACCTGTTGCTCGCCCGCCTGACTGAGCTAGCCCCGGAGGACAGCGCGTGCACGATCGTGCACGGCGATTACCGGCTGGACAACACGGTCGTGTCGCTGCCGCCGGGCGGTGCGCCGCGGATCGCCGGGGTGCTCGACTGGGAGCTGTCCACCCTCGGCGACCCGCTCGCCGACCTCGCGACCACGCTCTCGTACTGGCACGATCCGGGTGACGTCGAACGCGCGGAGATCCCGGTGGCAGCCGGGCTGACCGACAAGCCCGGCTTCCCGACCGGGCGGGCGCTCGCGGAAGAGTACGCCGCGCTTACCGGGCGGAGCCTGGACAACCTGTCCTTCTACCTGGCGCTGGCGTGGATGAAGCTAGCGGTCATCTGCGAAGGCGTGCACGCGCGCTACCTCGGCGGTCAGACCGTCGGGCCGGGCTACGAGAAGGCCGGCAAGGCCGTGCCGCTACTAACCGCACGCGGCCTGCGGGCACTCACGGCGGGCTAACCTTTCCCGTTGCCGCCGCCGCCATTCCCGTTCCCGTTCCCAGTGCCGCCGCCGCTACCGCTACCGCCGCCATTACCCTTGCCGTTGCCACCGCCGCCGCCATTACCCTTGCCGTTGCCGCCGCCGTTCCCGTTCCCGCCGCCATTACCCTTGCCGTTCCCGCCGCTGTTGCCGTTCCCCGTGCTAGTGGCGGTCGCGGTCGGGCTGGCGGCCGGTGTGGTTGCCGTGGTCGCCGTGGCTTTCGTCTGGCCAGGAGCGCTCGCGCTCTTGCCGTGGGTCTGCGGAGTGCTTGGCGGGCTGGCCGTCGGGTAGCCAGCACTGGCGGCCGGCGAGGGCGCAAGGCCCGTCTCGCCCGAGGAACCGCTGATGACGGGCGCGGGATGGCCGGGCTGGTCCGGAGCGGGCGCGCCGAACGTGTGCGCCAGTTGCTGCAGCGGCGCGGGCAGCGCCCCGGCGACGGCCGTTCCGCAGACGGCGAGGACAATCGTCGCCAGCATCCCGGCCGCCATGAGGGGAATCCTGCGGGGCGGCCGGCCGCTCCGGGGCCGTGCCGTCGCGCCGGCCCCAGCCGTTCTGGCGGCCCCAGCCGTCCTGACGGCCGTGACGAACGCGGCCACGTTGGCCGCCTCCGTCGACAACTCCTGCTCAGTGCCCGGCCGGGCCGCCGCCCGCAGCGCCACCGCCAGGGTTCGCTGGGCGGGTGAGGCCTCAGGACCCGCATCCTGGCCGGCCAGCAGCCGCTCGGCGATCACCTCGTCAAGTGATAGCCGGGCCGGGCGGGACAAGACATGCGAAATGAAAGGCATCTTAGCCAGAAAACCGCTGAGCCGGCCCATAACGTTACGCCCCCCAGCCAGGTGCCACGATTCCCGTGCCGGGTGCCCTGGCACCAGCGTCGGGCGACGCGGCATCGGCGCCGCCTAGCCGCGCGGTGAGGGTCCGCAGTCCGCGATGCGCCGCGATCCGCACCGCCCCCGGGCTCTTCCCGACGATCTTCGCGACCTGGGTCGCGTCCAGTCCGACCACCACGCGCAGGAGGACGATCTCGGCCTGGTCGCGGGGCAAGGTGGCGATGAAGGCCAGCGCGGCTTCGGTCGAGATGTCCTCGAGTGCCGCGGCCATGGTGTCGTCGGCGGCCGGCCCGTCGAGGCGAGCGTCGTCTCCCGTCGGCAATTCCGGATGCCTGGTCTCGTATCGCCGCTGGTCGATCAGCCTCCGGCGGGCCAGGGTGAACAACCAGCCGCGGAACTCAGGCTCACCGCCACGGAAGCGGCCGATCCGCCTGGCGACCTCGAGCCACACCTCGCTGGCCAGATCTTCGGCGGTGTCCCCGGTTGATAGCCGCAGATAGCGGAGCAGGGGCGGGTGCATTTCCCGCCACAGCCGCGCGAACGCGCCCCCGTCCCCCATGGCGGCAAGACGCAGCACGTCGGGGAACTCGGGGCCAAGCACGAATCGACCGTAAACGACATATGTCGTGGTGTCCTGTTTTCCCGCGAAACTAGGTGCATGTACCGATGATCTGGGACCGTTGGATACCCCTGGGAGCGATGTAGCGCGTCGGACGAGTGTGCTTACTGGGTCTGGTGGTGCGAAGGTCGGCGGTGTGCAAGCGGGCAGTGCGGCAAGTGCGGCCGCTACGAGGGCCGCCGCGACCGGGATCCCGCACTAGCTGCTCCGGGCACCACGAACGGTCAGGGTATCAAACTCCGAGATTTCGGGATCTGACCCATAGAAAACCCCAGCTGTACCTGAATGATGGCAAAGACTTTTTCTCCTGGCGAAGACCTTTTATCGCTATGGTGCGCGAATGTTTTCGCGATCATGGAACTTTGACCAGGTAAATATCCGGCAGGGTATCTAGGCGGAGGCGTGAGCCCGGCCAGACGTCCGGTATGGGCGTTTTGCCCGCGTGATCCGGCCTGCTGCCCGGGGCTCGTAACACTTATGACGGGTCGGACGGTCTTATCAGTGGCGGGCGTCGCCCGGTGCGCCCAGCGGTGCGCGGGAGGGGAGCGAGAACGGTGGACCTGGCCGACGGCAAGGTCGATCGATTCGAACATCGAGGGCATTCCGGGCGACGCCGCCGCGACGACGCGGTTGTCCGCGGCACCTCCCATGAGCATGAGAGATTGGCTGACCGATCCCGTGATTTCTCGTCCTCGCGGAGGCGTTTGGGCTGCTCAGGAGCCTGCCGTTGACTGAGATCGGCGGGCGTGACAGTGCGCAGTGGGTAAAGGCAGCGGGCGGCTTGGCGGACGGGATCAGGACGGGGCGTTACGCTCCTGGCGAGCGGCTGCCCCTACTGCGGGATATGGCCGCGGCTGCCTGCGTGCATCCGCGCGTGATGCGGCACGCCCTGCGCCGCCTCCGCGAGCTTGGCTACGTCGTCTACCGCCACGGCGAGGGTTACTACGTCGCCGACACGCCGCCCGGATTTGGCTAGTTCGCGCCTGCCGTCTGAATTTGAAACGTTCAACCGCCCTGACCGCAAGTGGCCGCCGCGGTTGCTTTCCGTATTTATGCCTGGTAGCGAGAGCGGCGCGGCAAGGCTGACTATTATCACCGTTCATCACGGTTCACATTAATTTAACCTGTGCTCGCCGAATGGCTAAGGAGTTCCTTATGCAATCCTATGGTCAGTCGCCCGGAATCGACTTATGATCACACGGTGCCCGGTATGTGGGGCTGATTGTGAACGTCTAGCTCACTTAGGCCAACTCAAGGAGAAAGATGACGGAGCCGTCCGCAACCGCCCTTCCCGGAACCGCGCCGGCGCCGCCCGCACGGCTCGAACCCGACGCGATCGGGGTAGCGCAAGACACAGTCATCGGGATGGCCACGTCCGCGCCGGCGGCGGTGGTGGCGATCACGCTGGCGTCGCTCGCGGCCACGGCCAATTACGGCGGCGGCCCCGTTCTCCTCATTAGCGCGATCCCGATGCTGATCATCGCGAACGCCTACCGCCGTCTGAACATGTGGAACGCCAACAGCGGCGCCTCTTTCGAATGGGTCGGCCGATCGATCAACCCCTATCTCGGCTTCCTGACGGGGTGGCTGATGATCGCCGGCTACGTGCTCGGAACGCTGAGCGGCGTGGAGGTGCTCGGGCCGTCGGTGCTGGCCGTTTTCGGTTCTTCCGCGGATAGCAAGTGGGCGAATGTCGCGATCGCCACCGCGGTCGGCCTGGTCATGCTGGTAATCGCGGTCGCCGGCATCCGGATCACCGCGCGGACCCAGGTCGGCATGGCGGTGGTGGAGTACACGATCCTGGTCGGCATCTCGATCTGGGGGCTGGTCTACGTACTTGGCCACCACGCCGGCACCGTGCCGGTCACCAGCGGCTGGTTCAGCCCCACCGGGATCGGCGGCCAGGGCGACTTGGTGGGCGGATTCCTCATCGCGGTGTTCGCCTACAGCGGCTGGGACGGGACAATCTACGTCAACGAGGAGGTCAAGCACCGCCGGGTCAACCCGGGCCGGGCCGCCCTCATCGCGGTCGCGCTGCTCGCCATCCTCTACACGCTCGCCCAGGTCGGCCTGCAGGGCGTGGTGTCGGCGAAGAACTTGCAGAACAACTCCAATGACGCCATGGTGTACGTCGCGCAGTCGCTCGGCGGCAGCAGCTGGGCCAAGGTGATGGCGCTCGCCCTCGCGCTTTCCGTGATCGCGACCGTCGGGACCGGCATCGTGGTCGGCGCGCGGATCATCTACGGGATGGCGAGCTATCGTACGCTGCCTGAGTTCCTCAGCAACGTATCCAGCCGGTTCCGCACCCCGGCCGCGGCCAGCGTGCTGTTCGGCGTGGTCGTCATCGCGCTCGCCTGGGTGTACCTGCTCGCCACCTCGGTACAGAACGCCTTCACCTATGTGGTCGACCTCACCGGCCTGCTGTTCGCCATCTTCTATGTCCTCACCGCGATCGCCAGCATGGTGTACTACCGCCGCCGCGTGGTATCCAGCGCCTGGGACGCCTTCACACTCGGCCTGCTTCCGCTCGCGTCGGCCGTATTCCTCGTCTGGATGGTAGTGAAGTCGCTGATGGGTGCGCAGGGCCCGGAGCGCTGGTCGATGGTCGGCATCGTCGTGGCCGGCCTCCTCCTGATGCTGATCGCCAGGTTCGGGCTGAAATCGTGGTTCTTCCAGATCCAGCGGGAAAGCGACCCAGGACCGGTCCCAGCGTCGACCAGGTAAGCGAATCGCGCTGGCCGGCACGGCCTGCCAGGTGGTCCAGAGCGGCCGGTATCCGTGACGGCTCCAGAACGGCGCAGAAAGCGGGTTGAGCTGCTCGTAGTGCAGCAGGGTCACCGCCACGCCGGCCGCGTCGGCCGTGCGGTGGAACTCGTCGACGAGCGCGGCGCCGACGCCGGTGCCGCGCTCACCCGGCTGGACGAACATCAGCATGAGGTAGGCGGCCGGCGCCAGGCGCACCATTGGCGTGATCCAGCCTGCGGCACCCGGCCGCTGGGCGGCCAGCATCGCCACGGCTTCGCCGTCGCGTTCGGCCACCCACGTCCAGGGAGCGTGCCCCGCTACTAGTTTCGCGGTCTCGCGCCGCAGCGCGTCGAGCGTGTCCGCCCGTTCGTTGACGGCGCCGAAGCGCGAGTCGAACCGGATGATCTCCATGCCCAGGCGGGCGACGGCGTCGATGTCGCCAGGCCCGGCCCGCCGGATTCGCAGGCCGTCGCCGGCGCGGAGCAGGGGCGCGTCCGGGGCATCCGACGAAGCGGGAGCGGTCCGCGCGGCGAGCACCTCAAGCGGGTCGAGCCCGTGCCGCAGCAGCGTGGCGATCCCGTCCACGTCGCGGCAGGGCCAGTTGACGACGGCCGCGGTGTCCGCATCACCGGTTCCGGGCAGCTCGGCCAGGTGGTCGCGCCACAGTGCCAGCAACCGGCCGAGCCCGTCGGGCACGCCCGGGTCCGCGACCGCGGCCGAGAGCTGGAACCTGCGGGCGGCGCCCCAGGACAGGTCGAGGGACCCGGGCGCGCCGGCCCAGTGCTCGCACCACCCGGCGGCGATGATCCCGCCGTCTCCTGCGACGACGAGCGGCGCGCCGCAGTGCGGCGGCGCCGGGTCCGGTGACGGCAGCAGCGGGTCGATCTCGCGCCAGCGCCGGGCTACCCCCGCGCCGAGGCTGCTCGCCGCATCCGGCGCGGCTGACGTCATCGCGACCTCCCGGAGGCTTCAGGCGGTCCCGCTGATGTTGGCCAGGCTGCTCCGCGCCGCCATGGTGATCGGGTCGGCGGCGGGCAGGCTCAGTTCGCAGCGGTCGACGGTTTCCCGTAGCAGCTTCGTCGCGTCGGTGCTGCGGCCGACACCGTAGTAGGCGTGCGCCAGGTTCATGCAGGCCGTCAGGGTATCGGGATGGTCGGCACCGAGAATGCGGGTGTATTCCGCCCGGGTCTGCTCGTAAAGCCGGACGGCGGACGCCATCCGGCCCGCCGCGTGATAGGCGGCGCCGAGTGCCCCGCGCGCGGCGGTCGTGTGCAGGTGCCCGATGCCAAGGACCCGCTCGCGGTCGGAGATCACCCGTTCGTACTGCGAGATGGCGGCCTTGGCCTGGCCGTCCGCCAGGTACGCCTCGGCCAGCTTCTGGCGGGTGGCCGTGGTGTCCGGGTGCCGGGCGCCCTGGATTCGCTCGCGGTCCGCCAGCGTCCGCCGGTACAGCGTGATCGCGTCCTTGCACCGGCCCGCGGCCCGGTACGCGGTGGCGACGTCCTCGCGCGTGGTCAGCACCGCGACGCTGTCGGCGCCCTGCGACCGCTCACAATCGCTGGCGGCTTCGGACAGCACGGTGACGGCGTCGTCGTAGCGGCCGGCGCTCACGAGCGCCAGGCCCAGGTCACGGCTCGCCTCCACCGTGCTCGGATGCTCCTGCCCGAGCCTGCGCGCACGTTCGTCCCTGACCCACCGAAGCAGCAAGGTGGCCTCGGTCGCCCGGCCCGCCGCGAGGTACGCGCGCGCCAGCCGCTCGTTGATCTCGAAGGTCGCCGGGTGGTCGGCGCTGAGCAGCCGCGGGCTCGCGGCGGCGAGTTCCTCCCAGTAGCTGACCGCCGGGCCGGTTAGCCGCGCCGCGTCAAGGCTGCGGCCCGCCCGCAGCAGCAGCGCGTGGCAGCTTCCCTCCCACAGCAGGTCTCCCGCCGTGTGCCGCAGGCTCTCGGCGCACGAGCGCAGGCCCCGGGCCAGCCACTCCGGCGAATCGTCCGCGGGCCACGCCTCGAGCACCGCGTCGGCCGCCGCGTCGGCGGCGCCTTTCAGCATCCGGGCGGGCATCGCCGCGCGCACCGCCGCCTGAACCAGCCAGCTCATCTGCAGCAGCGGCGTCGCGGCCGCCGGGTCCCCCGTGAGCAGGCCCGCGTGCTCGAGCGCTGCCAGCCCGTCCCGCGCCGTCTGACCTGCCGCGAGCGCGCCGCCGGCCACGGAATAGGACAGGTAATCGCGCGCGGCCGAGGTCGTGAAGACCGCGCCCGGGATCCCGTTGCCGTCAAGCAGCGCGGCGAGCACCAGCAGGGAGTGGGCGGTGCCAGGGGACAGCAGCTCGGCATGGTCCATCGCCAGCGCCCAGGTGATCGCGCCGGCCGCGGGCTCACCGCCCGATGACGCGGCGATGGCCTGGTCGCGCCTGCCCGTGTAGTGCTCGCGATAGTCGTGGCAGGTGAGTTCCGAGCTGGCGATCACGGCGCTGGCCATGGCGAGCGCCATCGGCTCGTTCTCCAGCTCGCCGACGAGGTCGATAGCCCCCTGCCGCTGATCCAGGTCCGCGGTGAGGCGGCCGATCAGGTAGGTCAGCGCCTCACGGCGGCTGAACGGCCCGACCGGGACGACGTGCGCGTCCCGCCGGCGCAGGGTCTCGGCGTCCGACGTGGTGACCAGGACCCGGCCAGCCGGGCCGGCCGGCCAGAGTCGGTCGTCGAGAGCCGCCCCGGCCGTGAGGCCGTCGAGCACCACGAGCCACGGACGGCCTGTATCGCGGAGCCAGCCCAGCAGGCGGGTGCACACCGAGTCGGCGTCGCCTGACAGCTGGATGCCGAGCGCGGCGGCTGCCTCGACGTAGCTGGAGAGCACCGCCGCGGGGCTGGTCGCGGTCACCCAGATCACCACGTCAACGGCGCCGGCCTGCCAGAGGAAGTGGGCGAAGGACACCGCGAGCTGTGTCTTGCCGCACGATTCCCGCCAGGACTGCGAGCCGGAACCTGACTGCTCGGGCACGAGCGCGATCGCTCTGCCCGGGACGAGCACGGTCTCCAGCGCCAGGCCGGTCTCGGTCCTGGCGATGATCCCGCTGGCGAGCGCGGGCGCGGACCCGGCCCATACCCTTGACGGAATCCCGGCGATTGGTTCGCTGTCCACTGGTGCCACCACCTAGGTCCTGGGAGTAACGATATTGCTGGCGGCGCCAGACGGGCGGGCCGCGATTGTCTCCACCAAGGTGATCAGCACCTGCTTTACCGAGGAGATCTCGCGCGCGTCACACAGCACCAGCGGGACGGCTGTGTCCAGGTCGAGCGCGAGCCGTATTTCCTCCGGGTCGTAGGTGGGAGCGTCGTCGAAGCAGTTGATCGCCACCACGAACGGCAGCCGCTGCCGCTCGAAGTAGTTGACCGACGGGAAGCAGTCGGCCAGCCGCCGGACGTCGGCGAGGATCACCACGCCAAGCGCGCCGTAGGACAGCTCGTCCCACATGAACGAGAAGCGCTCCTGTCCCGGCAGCCCGAACAGGTACAGCACCACCCTGGAGCCGATCGTGATCCGGCCGAAGTCGAGCGCGACCGTGGTCGTGGTCTTGCCGTTGACGCCGGACAGATCGTCGAGGCCGACGCTGGCGCTGGTGAGGGTCTCCTCCGTCCGCAGTGGCCGGACTTCGCTGATCGCCCCGACGAGAGTCGTCTTCCCCGAGCCGAACCCGCCGGCGATCAGGATCTTGTGCGCGGTGAACGCCGCGGCGCCGTCAGAGTGCGCGGAGCCCATTCAGTATCTCCTGGAGCACGTCGTTCCCGGTTCGCTGTCCGGCAGGTCGTTTTCGCATCACGGTGATCGCCCCTCGCAGGATCAGGTCGGCGAGCAGGACGCGCACCACCCCCACGGGCAGGGTGGTCTCCGCGGCGATGTCCACCACGGTGACCTGCCTCTCGCACATGCCCAGGATCCTGCGGTGCTCCGGGGTGAGCCGTCCGGGTTCGTCGGCCACGGGCTCGCCGGTGGCGACCACGATCGTGAGCAGGTCGAGCGCCTCGACATCCGCGGGCTCCGTCCGGCCGCCGGTCACGGCGTACGGCCGCACGACCGGGCCGGCGTCCCGGCGCCGCCACTTGTCGCCCGTGGGCACCGCGATCACTCCACCGGGCTCTGGGCGGGGAACCGCGGCAGCGCGGCCAGGTGCGGGCGGGCCCGCTTGGCGAGCATGGCCATCTCGTAGGCGACGGTGCCCGCGTCGGCGTTCGGGGGGCACAGTGCCGCGAGGCAGCTGCCTTCGCCGGCCGCGATGAGGAAGAAGATCCCCTGCTCCAGCTCGATGATCGTCTGCCGGACGCGGCCGGCCTGGAAGCGATCTCCCGTGCCGGCCGCCAGGCTCTGCACCGCGGCCGCCACCGCCGACAGGTGCTCCGCGTCCTCGCGGGCCAGGTCGTTCGACGCGGCGATGAGCAGGCCGTCGCGCGACAGGATGACGGCCCGGCGGAAATCCGCCACCCGGTCGGCTAGATCGTCAAGCAGCCACGCGAGATCCCGTGCCGGCGTGCTGCCCTCAGCCATTACGGCCATTTACGCTTCCTCGCTATCTGATGCGCTGTCCGGTGTCATCGCGTCCTGCTGCGTCGCGGGCCGCTCGCTGGGCGTGAAGTCATCGGGTTGCCGGCTCCTCAGCCAGCTGCTCTGCAGGGAAGCCGCCAGACCGCGCGCGTCTTCTGGCGCGGGAGCCGCCACCGGCGCGCGCCTGGGCGCGGGTCCTGGCGCATCGGCCGCGGCCGGGTCATCCGGGGACTGACTCTCGGGCCGGACGCGCCGGGGCAGGCCGCTGCGGGTGCTCCGCGCGGGCAGCTCCGCCGTGGGTTCGGCG
>Ga0306923_10002288_pt1 | contig 17496 bp, 12 predicted proteins | sample sta12Can44000108_FD_203841 | JGI IMG/M metagenome (GOLD analysis project Ga0306923, IMG submission 203841) | Lab enrichment of tropical soil microbial communities from Luquillo Experimental Forest, Puerto Rico - statanox.12C.anox.44.000.108 (v2)... | ecosystem: Environmental > Terrestrial >... | reverse complement strand
CGCGGCCATGTTTGGGATGGTGGCCTTCTCGGTGGCGGTGTTGGCTCAGGCAAGTGGTGGCGCCAATCCTGAACTGCAGCAGAAGTTCGCGGCGCTGAAGCAGTCAGCCGCGGCCAACCAGCAGAAGCTGCACAAGTACCAGTGGACCGAGATCCGGCAGGTCACCTACAAGGGTGACCAGAAACCGCAGCAGCAGTTCATGTGCCAGTACGGCCCGGACGGGAAAGTACAGAAGTTCCCGATGGGCCCACAGCAGCAACCCTCCGGTGGAAAAATCAAGCAGCGCATGATTGAGAAGAAAAAAGACGAAATGGAGCAGTATATGGGCCAGGTGAAATCGCTCCTGGCTGCCTACGTACCGCCGAATCCTGCGAAGATGCAGCAAGCCGCCCAGGCGGGGAAGATTGCTCTGAGCCGCGACGCCGCAGCGGGCCTGGTGAACTTTACGTTCACGGATTACGTCCAGCCCGGCGACAAGATGGTGGTCGCCTTCGATACGGCTTCGAAGAAGATCGCCAATCTGAACATCAACACGTATATGGGACAGGAGAAGGACGCGGTCACGCTGATGGTGGATTTCTCCAGCCTTCCCGACGGCACGAATTATGCCGAGAAGACCACACTCAACGTCGCCGCCAAGCAGATGGTTGTGACCACGATCAACACGAACTATCACCCGTTTGGCGCGTCGGGGCAGTGATTGCGGCGCCGGGCGGCGTCCCTCAATCGCGCGGATGCCGCCAGGCTTCGCAGTTGGGATTACTTCCCGCAATTGATCTTGAGACATCCCGGTTGTGGCGCTGCGCGCAACCTCGGTTTAAATTCGGTGTTCACCTAGAGTAATGACCCGCGGTTTTCGCCGGGGTGGAAGCCTCGATGACTCGCATCCTCGACCAGATTGATTCTCCTCGAGACGTAAAACAACTCACCATCCCGGAGATGGAGCGGCTGGCGGCAGAGATCCGCGAGGAGTTAATTACCGTGCTCGCACGCACGGGAGGCCATCTTGGACCGAACCTGGGCGTGGTCGAGCTGACCATCGCGCTGCATTACGTCTTCAACACTCCCGAAGATCACTTCTTGTTCGACGTGAGCCATCAGGCTTACGTCCACAAGCTGCTCACGGGAAGGCGAAAACAGTTCCACACCATCCGCACCGCAGGCGGACTGAACGGCTTCATGCTGCGGACGGAAAGTCCCCACGATTGCTACGGCGCGGGACACGCGGGCACGGCTCTGTCGGCGGCGTTAGGTATGGCAGTGGCGCGGGACAAGGCCGGTGGCAAAGAACACGTCGTCGCGCTGGCAGGTGATGCGGCTTTTACCTGCGGCATCACTTACGAAGCTCTCAATAACATCGCGCAACAGACGAAGCGCCTGCTGGTCGTATTGAACGACAACGAGTGGTCAATCGACAAAAACGTCGGTGCCATCGCCAACTATCTCAACCGAATTGTTACCAATCCGCGATTCGACTACTTGCACGAACGGGCCGGGCGGTTTGTGGCCATGGTGGGCGGCAAGCGTGCGCTGCGCATGGCGCGCAAGGCGGAGGAAGCCGCCAAGAGCATGCTGTGGCCGAGCGTCATCTTCGAAGAGCTGGGGCTGAAGTATTACGGGCCAATCGATGGACACGACATCGCGACGTTGATCAAGACGTTCGAGTTTCTCAAGACACAGCACCGGCCCGTGCTGCTGCACGTGCTCACACAGAAAGGCAAGGGCTTTGAGCCGGCACTGCAGAAACAAAAGAAATTTCATGGGCTAGGGCCGTACGATCCCGAGACGGGCGAGACCAAGCCGGTTGGTCAGCGAACGTATTCCGAGGTTTTCGCCGACACGCTGGTTAAGCTCGCGAACATCAATGATAAGGTGGTTGCGATTACTGCCGCCATGCCGAATGGCACCGGACTCGACCGGTTTCGCACCCATCATCCAGACAAATACTTTGACGTCGGTATTGCTGAGGAACACGCGGTGCTGTTTGCCGCCGGGTTGGCCGCGCGCGGGCTGAAGCCGTTTTGCGCGATTTATTCCACCTTCTTGCAGCGCGCTTTTGATCCGGTCGTGCATGACGTCTGTCTGCAGAAGCTGCCCGTGGTCTTTTGCATGGACCGCGGTGGGCTATCGGGTGATGACGGGCCAACACACCATGGCTTGTTCGACATTTCCTATCTCCGCGGCATACCGAACATCGTGCACATGGATCCCAAGGACGAAGCTGAGTTCGCGGACATGTTGTATACCGCGATGCAATACGATGGGCCCATTGCGATCCGCTATCCGCGTGGCGCTGGTCCGGGCACGCCGCTGAAGGACATACCGCGTGTGATTCCGATCGGCAAAGCCGAGCTGCTCGAGCATGGAGAGCAAGACCAGGTCGCAATTTTTGCCTTGGGCAACATGGTTCTCCTGGCAAACGAGGTCGCGACGAAGCTGGAGAGTGAAGGCGTGTCGGCGGCCGTGATTAACGCCCGCTTTGCCAAGCCGGTCGATGCCGAGATGATCGAATTCTATGCGCGGCAAGTCGAGGTCATTCTCACCCTCGAAGATCACGTGCTGGCCGGCGGATTCGGCAGCGCCGTACTGGAAACGGTTAGCAGCCTGGGAAGCAAGACACCGGTGGTTCGTATTGGATGGCCTGATCGCTTCATCGAGCACGGCAAACCCGATGATCTGCGGGCGAGGTATGGCGTTAGCGTGGCGGCCGCGCTAGACAAGCTACGAGCACATCTAAACCCACGCATCACAGTGAAGATTGCAGTGCGCGAGCCGTAGCCTCCCTTCGGTACCATGGCGGTCTCTCCGAGTGTCGTTAGGATCGCTCGGGGACCTCTTATGCCACCAAACGATCATGGAACCCCTCCGAGTGATGTGCAAGCAGGGGATGTCGTCCCCGACAACACGCACTTCGACAATACCCTAGAGCGATCCCTTGGATATTTCGCCTGCCCGAAGGCACTTCGCTCGATCAGGCGCTTCAGATCGTAACCGCCGCCGAGCAACGGTCAGGAGCAAACCGATCAAAGCTCCGCGACGGGCTGTCGTCCGGAAGCAGATCACAGGAGTGCGATTCCAATCTACGGGAGAGCCGCGCTAGCCAAGGGTCGGTAGCCGCCGGTTGAGACGTTTCTAAGAAATTCGCAGCCTTTTGGAATTTTGCTCATCTACTACCTGCACGTTCGGTATGATGGGCGGAATCGTGTCCAGCAACGCGCAACAACCCGTAAGCCTCATCGACTTACCTCCTCTTCCTTTAGCTGAATGGCAAGCGACCTACCACACGCTGCACATGTGGACGCAGATGGCCGGCAAGGTGGCCCTCGAACAATGCCCGAACATCAATCACTATTGGGGTGTCGCGTTCCACGTCACCGCAATTGGGCTAACAACAACCCCCATGCCGTATAGGGACTTCACATTCGAGATCCACTTCGATTTCATCGACCACAAGCTGGTTATCGAAACCAGTGAAGGAGACATCAGGGAGCTCAAACTCGAACCGCAAACCGTGGCGGAGTTCTATCGAAAGTTCATGACGGCTCTCGATGATCTCGGAATCGTAGTGCACATTTACCGCATGCCAGTTGAGTTTCCCAACCCCATTAGGTTCGATGAGGACGTCGTGCACGCCTCCTATGATGCCGACGCGGTTGGCCGGTTCTGGCGAATTCTGCAGTGGAGCGATACGGTCTTCAAAGAGTTTCGCGCCAGGTTCATTGGCAAAGCGAGCCCGGTTCATTTCTTCTGGGGAAGCTTCGACCTGGCAGTGACGCGATTCAGCGGCCGGGCGGCTCCTCCAAGACCGGGCGCGGATGCCGTTACGGCCGAAGCGTATTCGCATGAAGTAAGCAGCGCCGGTTTCTGGCCGGGGGGAAGCGGAGTCGATGGCCCGGCATATTATTCTTACGCGGCACCTGAGCCACCCGGATTCTCCCAATACAAGGTGCAACCCACAGGCGCGTTCTACCATCCCGAATTGCATGAATTCTTGCTGATGTATGACGATGTTCGCCGTTCGAGCTTGCCCAAGGATCATCTGATGCAGTTCCTCGAGACTACCTATGACGCCGCGGCGACGCTCGGGAAATGGGACCGCGCGGCATTAGAGCGCAAAGTGGCATAAGGGAGGATTGAATGGCTGCGACTTGTACTCATCTCGACGAAATCAAATTTACGAAGCCCACCGAGCATGTTTGCGAAGAGTGCGTCAAGATGGGAGATCGCTGGGTACACTTGCGCATGTGCCTGATCTGCGGCCACGTCGGATGCTGCGATTCGTCGAAAAACAAGCATGCGACGAAACACTTCAAGCACGTTGGACACCCGCTCATCCGCTCGATCGAGCCCGGCGAGCGCTGGATGTGGTGCTACGTCGATGAGATGGAGCCGGGCGAACTGGAAGCGTAGCGGCTTACCCGCTTGCGGAAAAACGCGCTTCGCCGCTAGTGTTGCGACTTCACAGGTTGCTGAAAACTCGTCTCGACGAATGATTCGTACCAGGGCACGCCATCACCTGGAGGCTTCAGCCCCCGAGGGATCTGCTTCCCGACTTTTTCCATAGCCTCTCACGCCGTTCTGCCGCGCTCGAGGGCGTAGCAAACTACCCAACCGCTGGCAAGCAGAGTGATCGCGGCGATAACCGCCTGCGAGATCACGCAGTACAAACACCACACGCCAAGGACCTTCGCCTCAATGTTGGTGAGATAGAGGGCGAAGGCCATTCCGGCTAGCGACGCTAGTAGTAAAAACGCACGGCGGCGCATCAACGCGAGAACTCCTATCAGCAGATAGCCTGCGATGCCGATCGTGGCGACCGGGACGCCGCGAATCTCGGCATACGGGCTGTGGTTCACGATTCCGCAATCCCACTTCTCGTTGATACTGCAAGGCTGAGTCTCAGTACTGTAATGCACGTGCAGTGCAAGGCTGGAAACAATGATTCCCGCAATAGCCAACAGGGCAACGAGGTAGCGCAAGGACTTCCTCCTGAGTTAGAACTGCGCGCGTGACATTGGCCTGAGCCCAGGCCAACACGACTAACATAGCTTGTCGCCGCTTGTTGACGACAAGCAATTACTGAGTGACTCATGTGCTAAAATTCGCATACTCGTGAGGCGTGGCGTTTCCATTTCGGTAATACTGCTTCTGCTTTCCGGCGTGATTGTGCCGCTGGCGCAGGCCGGCGTTACGTCGACACCTCTCTGCTGCCGCATCGGCGGACAGCACCACTGCACCGGCATGTCAGGTGGAGATGGCTTCCATTCGCTGCCCGGCAAATGCCCGTATCGGGTGGCTCCTGCGGTCACCACTGGGATCGCTGCTCTGCTGCCTGTGACCCTCGGGCAGTCCTCCTTTAGGTCCGGGCAGCGTGCCGCAGAGTTGCCCGAACCTGTTTCTCTCCCCGTCGCTTTTGACAATGTGCAAAAGCGCGGGCCCCCGCTTTCCTAGCACGCACCCGATACCAGCCTGAGCGCAACCCGGACGCTCGCCGCCGAGTTGCCAAAATACTGACGTTCTGACTCAGATTCGGTTGCGGCATATCCAGTCCCGTGTCTGACAAGTTGTTATCCATAACCGCGCGCGGGCCGCAGCAGCGTTGGTTCGATGCGCTGTGTATGCAATTTCGGGGGAACCTCGATGACTCGTATCAGTGTAACTGCGATTTTGGCATGGTTTCTGGCTTTCTTCGCTACTGCATTCGTCCTTATGCCGAAGAGCTCAGCTACCGTTTTTGGAGTGGTCCGTGGAATTGTCCATGACCCACAGCATCGCCCCGTAAATCAGGCGCAGGTCACGCTGCAGGCGACCGATTCGGGCTACAGGCTGTCGGCAAATACCAATGCGGACGGAGAGTTCCAGTTTGACGCAGTGCCGCTCGGGCAATACACCGTCAACGTCGAAGCCCGGGGCTTCGCGGTGCAATCGCAATTCCTGCAGCTCACCTCGGGTTCCGCGCCCATACTGCACTATCAACTCGCGTTGGCCGCGGCAAAACAGGAGGTTACAGTCACCGCGGCGCCTGCCGATCTGAATCCCGACTCGCCCCGGCGCGACATTCTGATCGATCAGGAGCAGATCTCGCGCTATGCCGGCGTCGATTCCGCCAACAGCTACAAAATCATTACCGAGTTCGTCCCCGGGTCGTATATGGTGCACGATCAGCTTCATGTGCGCGGCGGTCACCAGGTTACCTGGGCTCTGGACGGAGTGCCGATCCCGAATACGAATATTGCGTCGAACCTCGGGCCACAGTTCAATCCCAAGGATGTTTCCTATCTGCAGGCAGAAACTGGCAGCTACGCTTCCGAATACGGCGACAGGACGTACGGCGTCTTCGACGTTGCCCCTAACACAGGATTTGAGCGAAATCGTGAAGCGCAACTCATACTGAGTTACGGCAACTACAACCAGACCGACAACTGGCTGAGCTTCGGGGATCATACTTCGAAGTTCGCCTACTACATAAGCGCTGGAGGTAACAATACGAATTGGGGGCTCGAACCGCCCACGAGCGTCAACTTGCACAACCAGGCGTACGGAGGCGGCGGATTCACTTCGCTCATCTACAATCCCAACCCCAAAGACCAGATTCGATTCGACGCCGGCGTCCGGCTGGATTACTACCAGGTCCCTAACGATACTGATATGCAGGCCGCTGGCATCAACGATCGCCAGCGCGAACAGGACATCTTCGCCACCGGAACCTGGGTCCATACCTTCTCGCCTGGGCTGATGTTGATGACCTCACCGTTCTATCACTTCAATCGAGCGGCCTACGAAGGGGGACCCAACGACGTTCCCATTACCACCGACAACCGCGCGTCGAACTATGAGGGCGGGCAAGTTACGCTGGCTGCGCTCAACAACCGCAACAATGCTCGCTTCGGGATTTATGCCTTCGCGCAGCAGGACAATACTTACTTCTCGGTAATTGCTAACGACGGCTCGGGGCAGCAGTTCAATCAGAGGGTCTATCCCGGTGGCTCTTTGTTTGCCGGCTTTCTGGAGGACCAGTTTAAGGCAACGAAATGGTTGACGTTCACAGGCGGGCTTCGCCTTACGCATTTTTCCGGGGGCGTTACCGAAAATGCAGCTGATCCGCGAATCGGCGTCGCCATCGCACTGCCGAAACTCAACTGGGTGCTGAGGGCAGCGTACTCGTACTTCTATCAGCCGCCGCCACTCGACACGGTTGCTGGCTCGCTGCTCGACTACACTCAGGCGCAGGGACTTGGCTTTCTTCCGTTGAAAGGCGAGCGTGATATCCAGCAGGAGTACGGCATAACCATTCCCATAGGAAATTGGGTCTCAAGCTTTACTTACTTCCACACCAGCGCGCGCAACTTCTTCGACCACGATGTAATTGGCAACTCGAACATCTTTGTGCCTCTGACGATCGAAGGCGCAATTATCGAGGGCGAAGAGGTGGCCGTCCGCTCCCCCCTGCTTCTCCATCGCTATCATGCGCACCTGGTGTATTCGCACCAGATCGCCCAAGGCGTAGGAGCCGTCACCGGCGGGCTTACGGATTTTTCTCCGCCGCCGGACGGGAACTTCTATCTCGATCACGATCAGCGCAACACGCTCTCGGCGGGCTTCGACGGCAACCTGCCGTGGCGTAGCTTTGCCGCCCTGACGGTGAATTACGGCTCGGGGTTCCTGAACGGAAATGGCCCCAGTCATTTGCCGCCGTACTACACTCTTGATCTTTCGGTGGGAAAGTCATTCGGCGAAAACTGGATGGTGCGGTTCAGCGGTACGAACATCACCAACCAGCGCTACCTGCTCGACACAAGTAACACCTTCGGTGGTACGCATTACGCCGATCCGTTTTTGTGCTCCGTGCAGGTGCGATATCGGTTTCACTACTAGTGCATTTTCAGTTTGCAGCAGCCCCTCGCTGCGCCGCCTTTGGCAGCTCAATGTTCGTGTTTAGCGTGGGAGTGCAGGTGGGGGTGGGAGTGGACCATGTCGCCATGCCTGTGGCGGTGAGCGTGGACTAAGTTGGCGCGCAGGAGAAGTTCGCTATTAGACAGGATCTCGGACGGCGTTCCTTGGGCGGTGACGCTTCCCTGCTCCAGAACAACGACGCGCTCGGCGATGTCCTCGACGATCTCGAGTTGATGGGTTGCGGTAACCACTGTCTTCGACGTTCCTTTCCAGTTCTGAATGAGATCGATGAGCTGGCTCTGGCTACGAGGATCAAGCAGAGAGGTCGGCTCGTCGAGCAGGAGGACCTCGGGATCAAGGACAATGACCGAGGCCAGTGCGACGCGCTTCTTCTCTCCGCCGGAGAGCCGATAGGGTGGGCGATGGCCAAGATGCGCGACTCCCATCGTTTCGAGAGTGGAATTGACGCGCTCGATGACTTCCGAGCTTGTCCAGCCCATCTGCAGCGGCCCAAAGGCGACTTCGTCGAAGACGGTCGGGTTGAAGAGCTGAACGTCGGGGTTCTGAAAAACGAGGGCCACACGGCGGCGGAAAGACAGGGCATAGCCGTCGTCACGAAGGCGTTCAGGGGTAAGCCGGTCTCCGCAAAAGGTAATTGATCCGGACGACGGGAAGCAAAGGGCGTCAAGCAGGCGCAACAGGGTCGATTTGCCGGAGCCGTTGGCTCCTACAAGAGTCACCGAACGTCCGGCGTCGATCGTCAACGAGAGATTGCGTAGCGCCGGAATCTCATCATACGAGAAGCTGACTTGCTTGACCTCGAACACGGGGCTGGTCATGAACGGCCTGCCCAAACGGCGATCACGCCGGCCAGAAGAAAGGCCGCCAGCCCGACATAGTCCCAGGACCGCATGCGGAACTCGGAGAGGACCTTGGCATCGCCGCGAAAGCCGCGGGACTGCATGGCGAGAAAGACGTCGTTGCTGAGCTCGACGCTCTTGCTGAGCAGGACGCCCGCCGTCCGAGTAGTCATGTGGCGCTCGGCAGAGCGGTCAAGCACGCCAACCGTGCGGCTCTGGCGCGACTCGAACATCTGGCTGGCGGTTTGGGCCAGCAGAAAGATATAGCGGTGCGTCATGGCCAGCATCATCACGACTTCCTGGGGAATGCGCAAAGTGCGCAGTGACTTGAGAATCTGCATCCACGGCGTGGTGAGGACAAGCAAGGTCGTGAGAGTCACGGCGGTTTCGACACGCGCTATGAGAAGCACCGCTGTCGTAACACCTTGAGAGGTGATGTGCAGACTGCCTGCAGGAGATGTGACAATCGGGTCGCCCGGTGTCAGAAACAGTGCCGGCAGTGCGATTACGCCGGTAAACGCCAGCACGACCAGCCAGACCCGGATTGCGAGCGACTTAAGGCTGAGGTACGAAAGCAGTGCGAGAATCAGGGCGCCAAGGAAAAGCATGACGACTACGTCAATACGGTGCGAAAGAGTAACGGCGAGCACAAGCGCCAGCAATCCGACAACGCGCACGCGAGGATCCAGCGTCTGCAACAGTCCGCGGCGACGGGCGATTTGCTCGGAGACGAGCGCATTCCCAAACGCACGGGTCAGAGCTACGAGCGTTCCTGCGAGGGCGCCATTGCGCTTCATTGTCGTTATGGCTGACCTGCGGCGCGTCGGCTTTGCCACAGGCGTTGAAGGAGAAGCGAGGATACTATGAGCAAACCAACTCCGAACATTGCGGAAAGCAGGTACCCGAATGACGGGCTCTTCACAAACTGAGGAGCGTAGTTCGGAATGGGAGCTGTCCACAACGAAGACAGTCGCTGGAGCCCGGCGGGAGCGGCTGAGGGTTGAGGCAGAGTCTGGCTTCCAGGTGCGATTTCCTTGTAGCCAGCGGCGTTGACCCGGTTCGTTGACCATTCGCCCCAGGCGGTTCCGCCAGCGAGGATGCCGAGAGGCGTAAGGAGCATAAGGAGGGCAACCGTGATCCAGAGCTTGCGAAGTGATTTTTGCGGCGCGGGTTGTAGCCTCAAGGTACCGCTCTCTGGAAGTCCGGAAGTGCCACGCAGAAGGGACGGATCTGCGACTTGCAGATATGCTACTAATCCTGCTGCGATTACGGCCTCGGCGATTCCAGCTACCGCGAGGTGTCCGATCATCATCGCCGGAATCGCGATGCTCAGAGGATAAGGCGCGTACAACGGAACTCCGTTCGCGTTATGAAACAGGATGGGCTGGATACCAAACTCGATCGCAGCGACGAAAGCGGCAGCGTTGGCCGCGAGGTAGCCTGCGACTGCCGCACCTACTAGGCGACGGCGTGAGGCGATTCGAGCGCCGGTCGCCACAAGACGGTAGGTAGCATACGCGACCAGCGACCCCACGATGGCCATGTTGAAGCAGTTGGCGCCGAGGGTGGTGATGCCTCCGTCGCCGAAGAACAGCGCCTGGATAGTCACTGCGAGGGAAATGGCAAGGATCGCACCTGAAGGTCCGAGAACGATGGCAGCGACTGTCACACCGATGGCGTGTCCGGTGGTTCCTCCGGGAAGCGGCAGATTGAACATCATCAGGACGAAAGAAAATGCCGCGAAGACGGAGATGAGTGGGATGAGACGAGTCATGAACGCTCGTTTCAGGCGGCGCAGTGCACCGTACCAACCGACACCCGCGCCGGCGTAGAGCACCGCGCAGGTGGAAGGGCTCAGGTATCCGTCAGGGATATGCATGGTCGCGCTCGGAGGTACCGTAGGCGATTGTAAATGAGGGGAAAGAAGCCTCTGCTTTCAGTGCGCCCGGCGCGCAGGTGCATGCGTTGGAGGATTTCTTGAGCGTTAGAAACAGCAGGTCCTTCGACTCCGCGTTCAACTGGCCCGCAAAATCAGCGGGCCAGGACAGAACGGCGGACGCTCCGCTCGGGATTACGCACATCAACAGTGCATTACTTCCGGCTGGCGGGCGGGATGATGTTGTTCATGCGAAGGTAGACGACCATCTGTCCGTAATGATCGAAGGGATGACTGATCATGCTCGTCGCCAGCGCCAGACGCGTGGTCATGTTGTTGCCGAACGGACTCTTGATCGGCTCGAGGACGTTGGCATCGGTGATGCTGTTCAGCGCCTTGTGGGCATAGGCCGATGAGTCATTGAGGAACTTCATGATGTCGGCTTTGGTTTTGACCTCGGGCGGACCGTCGGGCCCCGTAAGGCTAATCGGTGGCTTCTCGCCCAAGATTCCGGCGCCGAGGGCGTAGTTCGCAACCGCCATGTGCTTGACCTCTGCGCCGAAGTTACGGACGCCTTTGAATTCGCCTTGCGTGGGGGCAAAGTCATACTTGTCGGCAGGCATGGCATCGGCAGCAGGAATTACAGTCTTTTCGACGTTGGTGAGCTGGTGGTCAAGGACAGAAGCGAATGTGGGTTTCTCGTCGGGGTTGGCAGCGTATGCCGCTGTCGCGATGATGAGGGTTAACAGCGCAGAACCTGTTACGATGCGCAGCTTCATAGTAGCTCCTTCGGGATTTGTACTGTGAAAGTCGAGGGCCAGGGCGCGGAAGCATTCTAGTCCATGCCGATGGCGTTCGGCTCGACCGGAACGGGATGTAGACGAAACCAGATGGTGGCGGTAGTACCTACCATCAAGCCGATGGCGGCGTATTCCATGGACTGCTCGACGCCGACCCGCTCGGCAACAGCGCCCCAGAGGGCTGCTCCGAGTGCAAAGCCGCCCTGCAGCACCAGCAAGTACATGGAGATAGCCCGGGCGCGCATGTGGTGCGGACACATCGTCTGCGCGGCGACATTCAGGCTCGCAAGAATCTGAATCCAGGCGATGCCCGCCAGCGGCAGCGTGAGACTGAGAGCAGAGAAACTGGGCCAGCGCCCGGCGGCATAAGTGCTGAAGGCGAAGACTGCGGTTGAGGTTGCGACCAAAGCGTCAACCGACATCATGCGACGCAGATACGGAATCATGGCCGCGCCGGCAAGGGCTCCGACGCCGAAGAGCCCGAGGAGCATGCCGAAGCCGAGTGAGCCGAAGCAGTGGGAGTACAACGGCAGAAGCGCCAGCAACGCGCTGGCGGAGACGCTGAACACCGCGCTGCGCACGAGTACAGCACGCGTGGTCCGAGAGCTGCGCATGTGACGGAAACCCTCGAACATGGTGTTGAGCGCATGGGACACCGACAGCGAGGTGCGGCCGGGTTGGCATTTCCAGCGATACAGGAAAAGGATGACCCCAAAGAACGAGACTGCGTTCAGCAGGAAGGCGACTCCGGAGCCGGCGGCGTAGATGACCAATCCGCCGAGGGCAGGACCAATGGCGCGGGCCACGTTGTATCCGGCGGAGTTGAGGGCGATTCCGGCGGCGAAGTTCTCGCGCGAGACGACCTCGGGCGTGATGGCCTGCCATGCCGGGTCGTTCAGGACGGCGCCAAAGCCCATAAGAAACGTAAACAGCAGCAGTAGCGCAGGCGTAACCAGCCCGGCGATCGCGAGAATGCCGAGTGCAGCGGCGGCGAGGACCATCCAGATCTGCGTAAGTAAGAGAAGCTTGCGGCGGTCGACGACGTCGGCGATGGCGCCCGCCGGTAAAACGACCAGGAATACCGCGATGTTGTTGGCGGCCTGCACCAGTCCGACCATGAGCGGCGACATGGTGAGCGTGGCCATCATCCAACCGGCGCCGACGTTCTGCATCCAGGTGCCGATGTAGCTGATGACGGCGGCGATCCATAGACTGCGGAAGAGCGGCTCGTGCAGCGGTCCTAAGATTTTGTGCCGGGGTGGAGTGACCAGCGGAAGCGGTGAGACCGAGCTGAGGTCCGACATGTAGCTCTTAGGTGCTGAGAGTTGCGACTGGCCGCTGGTCACACGAATCAAAGGGCGTCGCCATGTGCCGGACGTAGCCATCGGGATTCAGACTGCGTGGCAGAGAAAAGGTAAGCCTCGCGAGTGAGATGGTAAATGTCGGTGGTTTCAGTTGCGTGCAATGTGTGACCGAATGCAGCGACGCGATGATGGTCAAGCGGCGGTTGTAACAGAAGCGGTGGAGTCGAGGAAGGGCCACTCTCGGTTTTTCCTGGCGCGAACGAGGTAGATTGCGAGGCCAACAACCACGATGACGATGGCGTACTTGATTTCGCGCAGGAAGTTGTTACGCGCGAGGACTATGTAGGCGAACCCGACGATCGCCAACAAAGCGGGCAGGGGGTAAAGCCACATGCGGAAGGGCCGGGGCAAATCGGGCTGACGGTGACGGAGCACCATGACTCCGACGGCCTGCACAATGAACTGCAGAAGAATACGGATGACGACCAGGGCAGCGATGATATCCGCCAGCCGCAGCAGACAAAATGCGATGGCAACAGCACCGAGAGCAAGCAGCGATACGGTGGGAAAGCGCTTCTCGGGATGCACGCGAGCGAAGGCGCGGAAGTAATTGCCGTCGAGCGCGGCGGCATAAGGAACGCGAGAGTAGCCAAGAAGAGTCGAGAAGACGGAGGCAATTGCGGTCCACATGATGAGCACAGTAATCACGTCAGCGGCCCAAGTGCCGTAGATACGCTCCATGAAGACGGAGACGATGTAGTTGTTCTGGTCGCCGCTGTGCGAAGTCATCTGCTGCCAGGGCACGACCCCGAGGACGCTGATATTGATGCTGACGTAGATCAGGGCAACCGCCAGGATCGAAAGGATAAGAGCACGCGGAATCGTGCGGCCGGGATCCTTCACCTCTCCGCCCAGGAAGCAGACGTTGTAGTAGCCCCAGTAGTCGTAAGTCGCGATCAGCATGGCTGCACCCATTCCGGTGAAGAACCGGCCGGACAGGGCGAAGGCGTGCGGGGGAAAGTCAAATGCACGGGCCGGGTTGAAGTGGGTGAGCCCGGCGAAAAGGATCCACACAATAGCGGCGGCAACACCCACCCAAAATAGCTCTCCGATTTTAGCAATAACCGTGATGCGCCGGTATAGGAGAAAGACTATGAAGGCGCAGATCGCCATGGCGATGAGCGTTCCCGACATCAGGACGGTGCTGACTTCGAGGGAGCCGAGTAGCGGGAGGTTCGCCTGGTAAGTATGCGAGAACCAGATGCGGTCAAGGCCAGGCCAGATATATCCAGCGTAGTGAGCGAGGCCGACACAGCCGGATGCAATCGAGAGCGGCGCGCTGAACGAGAGTTGCCAGATAAACAGGAACGAGAGCAGGCGTCCGAGAGTCTTGGGACCGTAAATCTGCTTCAGGTACTGATAGGAGCCGCCGGCTTGAGGCATAGCAGCACCGAGTTCGGCCCATACCAAGCCGTCGCAAAGCGCAAGTAGCGCGCCGGCAATCCAGCCCAATATGGCTTGAGGGCCTCCGGCGGCGGCCACGACCAGCGGCAGCGTGATGAACGGGCCGACGCCGATCATGTCAATCATGTTCAGCGTGGTGGCGCCGGTAAGGCTGACGCCGCGAATCAGTTCGGGCTGCGGCGCCGGATCACTTGGCCTCATGTCCCACGCTTAGCAGGTTGACGTAGAGACGAATTGCGCCGGGGACTCCGAAGGGCAACTGCCGGAAGAAGGCGTAGGCGTTGTAGACGTAATAGCCCTTGCCCAAAGGCGCGACGAGCAGTCCCCCTTTTTGTGGAGCTTCGCCGGGATCATTCGAGGCCAGCAGAGGCGTGTACTTGTCATCCCATTTATCCATAAAGTAGAGGCCGCGCTCTTGCACCCACCCAGAGAAGTCGCTCTCGTTGATGGGATTGGGGTAGTGGAAGACGGGACTCTTGGGATCGAGCACGGTGATGGGTGATTCCTCGACCGACACGCGCGCGCGGCTCAGGTTCGCCGAATAGGGCATGTAATTGCCGGCGTTAAAGCCCGCCGGATCGGTGTTGTATTGCACCATCAGCGTTCCGCCGTTGCGGGCGTAATCGAGCAGACGCAGATTGTTCTTCTTCACGTCGTCGCGAGTGTCGTAGGCGCGAATGCCGAGCACGATGGTGCCGTACTGCTGCAGATTGCCATGAGCAACTTCGTCGGGCGCGAGCAGCGTGACTTCGAGGCCGAGCTGCCGCAACACGGTGGGGATGTCGTCCCCGGCACCCATGATGTATCCGACTTTAAGAGCGGCTGGCACCTTCACGTTGACCAGGGCGGCACGCTGGATAGCCGGCTGAAAGTAGAAAAACCCGCCGATGTCGGGACGAGTGACAAGGCTGTATCCCTGAATGTAGTCGCGGCCACCAGCGGCGGCGAAGGCGTGAACGATGTAGCGACCCTCTTTGGCGCCGTCGGGCAGTACTTTGAACTCCGACGCATGTTCGCCGGTTTTGGCAAAGTCGATGGTGGCCGATTTTGGCTCGACCTTCCAACCCGAAGGCAATTCGGGATGGACCGTGGCTGAGGAGTGCTCAGAATTCGCGCGGACGACGACACTCAATTCCGCGGACGGATCGGGGCCTGCGGGAATGATCTGCGTGGCGGGGGCGGTCATCACCGAAAACGGCGGCACCACTGCCAGCGGCATAGACCACGATTCACCTTGCGTGTTGTGGACCGGAGTGCGCGCGACTGCCTTCAGTTCGCCGTCCTGTCCTTCGATGGAGTACACCACCCTCGCCGTCAATGGAGGCGGCGGCAGAGCCAGGGTTTGATATGCGGGTTGATCGATTGTGTAAATCGAGTCGGTCTCGGGATCGTCGCGGTGGAAGTAAGCCTCAGTCGGATGAGCATCGAGGGGCGGCGTAACCTTGAATGTCAGCGCGCAGCCATCGCCCGGTGCAATGCGGGTTGGAACTTTGTCCATGAACAGCTCATAGTGCCAACCCGTCGGGACGTCGAGCGCGAATTGCTTGATCTCCAGGGGAACGGTGCTGCCATTGTGGAACTTGGCCAGCAGAAGAAACGACTTCCCGGCTGTGATCACGGCGGCGAGAACTTTGCCGTTGTTGCCGGTCTCAAATTCTTCGGCCATGGGACGTCCGTCAGGGGTGCCGGGCCCAATGCCGATGTCGATCGAATAGGCAAGGTTGGCAGCTTGCTCGAACTGATGGGCTTTCGTATGGAGATCGACGAGGAGGTCAGCCTTCTCGACGCCGGAAAGTCCGGACGACTCGACCTTGGCGATCAGTGTACGTGTCAGGCTCAACCCGTGTAATAACGGCTTTCCGGCGGATTGAGGAGCCTTGTCGACAGCCGCGGTCGCTTCATCAACCAGCCTGGCGATTTCCGCAAGCTGCGGCTTGAGCCCCGAAACTTTGGCTGCATCAGGACCGAGACGCGCGGCGAGCGCAGGAAGCGAAGTATCGATTCCGTCGAAGAAGTCCTTTTCGTGCGTGTTACTGACGGGCGCGCCGGGTAATGCCGAATCGATGAGCTTGTAATAGCTGGTGCGGCGCCCTTCCGAGAGGGTCCAGCCGCCTGCGCCTTGCGAAAGCTGATGCTGCAGGCCCTTAAAGCCAAACTTCACGTACGACTCACCAAGAAGCGGATCATCCTGTGAAGTCTCTAGCTCGACGTTCCAGTCTTCGTTGGCTCGGACATTGTCCATGTAGAGCTTCTTGGCTTGCCACGGTTCAAGACCTTCGCGAATCTGGTCGGGGAACTTTGTAGGATCGGCGGCAGCGCGAAAGGCCTCGCGGGTCAAGATTCCCGATGCCTGATGATTGCCGTGACCGTCGCGGGACGAACCCTGAAAGCGTGTGCAGATGACGTCTGGTCGAAACGTGCGGATGATTCGAACCATGTCGCCCAGGGCGACGTCGTGGCCTCCCCATTTGGCGAACGTCTCATCGGCGCTCTTCGAGAATCCGAAGTCGGCGACCCGGGTGAAGTGTTGTTCCACAGCGTAATAGCGATCGGCTCCAAGCAGTTCCAGCGTTCTGAGAATTCCTAGCTCATCCAGAAGATTGCTGCCGACTTTGTTCTGGCCACCTTCGCCGCGGTTCAATGTCAGTTGAAGAGCTGTCACCCCATGGCCACGCGATTCCAGCGTCAACATGCCGCCATCTTCGTCGTCGGGATGCGCCGTGGTGTGCATCAGGCGCGCAGTTGTATGCAGGCGGCGGAGTGTCAGCTTCAGTCCTGTAACGCCTGTGTCAACGGCAAGCGGCTTGGTGTCGACCCATGGGGATGGAACTTGGGCCGCGAGATCAACACAAAGGATAGCGGCCAGCAGAATTGCACAGAAGCTACGCATGCGCAGTCGCGCTAAGCATGTCGAGGAATTTGCCATCAATTGTAGGGGCAGCCGACGAAAGAACTCAGGCGCTCCTTCACAGAGTACACAAAACCGCGAATTGGTTCTTGTAGTCGCGTCAGGAATGAGGAACTCTCAGCGTTCTGGTAGGTGTACAACTGGTGAACGTAACACCACAACCAAGCGTCTGACCTGTACGGCTTCATCACTGGGTGGCCGGTGTCGTGGAAGTGCTTTGTTGCATGCCGCCCGGGCGTCGAGTCGCAACAGGCGACGTAGCCGCAGATGAGACACATGCGCAGCTCCACGGGGCGCTGTCCGACCGCGGCGCACTCCCGACAGGTCGTGCTTAAGGGCTTAACCGCGGGATTGGCAACTCCGACGTGTTCACACTCTGCCACGAATTCTC
>Ga0306923_10002287_pt1 | contig 17497 bp, 18 predicted proteins | sample sta12Can44000108_FD_203841 | JGI IMG/M metagenome (GOLD analysis project Ga0306923, IMG submission 203841) | Lab enrichment of tropical soil microbial communities from Luquillo Experimental Forest, Puerto Rico - statanox.12C.anox.44.000.108 (v2)... | ecosystem: Environmental > Terrestrial >... | reverse complement strand
GTCGGCGATCTGGTCGATACGCACAGCATCGCCGTGCTCTCGGCGAATGGCGTCGAGTCGCAAGGAGAGGTCGCGGTCAACGCCCTTCGCCGGCATGGCAGAAGCTCCTTCGAAGCTTTAGGCGAAGTCGCCCAGCACGCTCGACATCTTGGTCTTCAGCGTCTCGGCGTTGAAGGGCTTGACGATGTAGTTCGAGACGCCGGCTTCCTTGGCGGCGATGACGTTCTCGGACTTGGACTCGGCGGTCACCATGATGAAGGGGATGGACTTCAGCTTGGCGTCGGCGCGCACTTCGCGCAGCAGCTGCAAGCCGGTCATGGGTTCCATGTTCCAGTCGGAGATGATCAGGCCATAATTGCCCACGCGCAGCATCTGCAGCGCCATCGAGCCGTCGGTGGCTTCGTCAACGTTGTTGAAGCCCAGCTGCTTCAACAGATTGCGGATGATTCGCAGCATCGTCTTGTAATCGTCGACGATCAAGACGTTCATATTCTTGTCGACAGCCATCCAACCTGCTCCTTCGAAGCACTAGTCGCCCAAGCATCAAGAATGACAAAGGCGCAAGTTTCCCTAGTTAAGATAGGGGAGTGCGGTCGCGCAAGGCATTTTTCACCGCATCCCCGTGGAATTCGATCCTCACCCTCCCGATGACGGCTTGGGCAAGGGAATCTGACGGCGTTGTGCCAATTCCGAGGTGATGGTCCGCGCCTTGGCCGGGTCCATTTCGGCCAGGATCGGAGCCACCTTCTGCTCCTTCATGCGCTCCACCACCTCAAGCATGATCGGCATGTCCAACTGCTCGAAAATCTTGGCAGCTTCTTTCGGTTTCATGTTTTCGTAAATTTTGACCAGGGAGCGCATTTTATTGTCTTCCTGATCATTATACTGGCGCAGCAGTCCCTCGATGGTGTTCTGCAGGCTGCGCATCTCCGAGATCTTACGCTCGATCTGATCCTCGGCCGCCTTCATCATGGCCTCGCGGCGCTCGATATCCTTCTCGCGCGAATCGAGAGCGGTGCGGCGCTCGGTCAGCTTCTGCAGCACGTCCATCTCGGTCTGGCTGAACGTGCCGGGCTCGGCGCCGCCCGGCGGCGGCGGCGGCGGTGCGGACGGCTTGGCCGAGGCGGGGGACGGGCCGGGAGCGGGGGCGGTGGCGTTCTGCGCCTGTGCGACCTGTGTGGGGGCACCTTGTGCGGGGGCGGCCGGGGTGGCGGGCTTGGGATCGTTCTGCTGGGCTTGCAGGTCGCCGGTCACCTGCACCGAAGCCCCTTCCAGGAAGCCCTTGCGGATGTCGTTTACCCGCACCGTCAGCATCAGCGCGGCACCGGTGATCAATAGCGGCAGGATGCGCACGAAAGGCGTGCGTTGCGGCTTCTGCGGGGCTTTTTTGCTCGGCTGCTTGGCCATGGCCCTACCTCATGGACTGGAGCGCGCGCAGAAGCTCGCGTTCGGCTTCCGAGCGCTCATCCACGTCCACATCGCTGGCTGCCGCGGCCGCGGCCACGGTGGCGGCGCGCGAGGCCTGGGACGGGCGTTCCGAGTTGGCCGGTGCCGCCACCCGGGGGGTGTCCTTGCCGCCGGTCGGGCTGGTGCGCACCTCGGTGCGGGCAGAACGGACGCCATTCTCCAGGCGGTTGGCCATGGTGTCGGCGCGTTCGATCATGAAGGCCAGGTCGTCGCGCAGGGACTGGGCCTTCTCCACCCGCTCCTGCAAGGCATGGCCGGCGTCGTCGGCGGCCTTGCGCAGCTTGGGAATGGAGGATTCGGCGCGGACCGTGGCCTCGTTGAAGCTGACGATGATCTTGGCCAGATCGTCGCGGTTCTTGCGCAGCTGGGTCAGGCGCTGGTTCAGCATCACCGCATAGCCGATGGTGGCGATCAGCAGGACGGACACCAACAGGTCCAGGATGATCTTCCAGTCCATGGCCTAGCCCTTAAGCTTATTGAGTTTTTCGTCGACGCGGATGGCGATGTGCTGGCCCTTGCGGCCCATGCGCCCACGGAACATGGAGACGTCGCCGCAGCGCAGGTCGATGGCCGAGGAGGGGCTCGCGTTCAGCATGATCTTCGAGCCCACCTTCCAGCGCAGCACGTCGCGCAGGTTCATCACCTGCTCGTCCAGCACCGCCTCCATCTGCACCTCGGTCAACCACAGTTCCTCGGCAAGGTGGGTTTCCCAGATGGAGTCGCGGCCGAACTTTTCACCCATGAACATCTGCAGCAGCAGCTCACGCACCGGCTCCAGGGTGGCGTAGGGCAGCAGAAGTTCCAGGCGGCCGCCGCGATCTTCCATGTCGATGCGCAGCTTGGCGACGATGGCGGCGTTGCTCGGGCGCGAGATGGTGGCGAAGCGCGGGTTGGTTTCCAGCCGGTCGAAGCGGAAGGTGACGGGGCTCAGCGGATCGAACGCGGCCGACAGGTCCGACAGCACCACGTGCACCATGCGCTCCACCAGGTTGCGCTCGATGGTGGTGTAGGGGCGGCCTTCGATGCGCATGGCCGCCGTGCCGCGACGGCCGCCTAGCAGCACGTCGACGATGGAGTAGATCAGCGACGAGTCGACCGTGAGCAGGCCGAAATTGTCCCATTCCTCGGCCTTGAACACCGCCAGCATGGCTGGCAGCGGGATCGAGTTGAGGTAATCGCCGAAACGCAAGCTGAGGATGTTGTCCAGCGACACTTCCACGTTGTCGGACGTGAAGTTGCGCATGGAGGTGGACATCATGCGGACGAGACGGTCGAACACCACCTCGAGCATGGGCAGGCGTTCGTACGAGACGAGCGCCGAATTGAGGATGGCCTGGATGCCGGATTTGTCGTCGCCATGGCCGTGGTCGTCGTCAAAGCCCAGCAGGGAGTCGATTTCGTCCTGGTTGAGGACGCGGGTGGAGTCCTTGGGCGCATCGTCCGCGCCGCCACCGCCGCCGCCGCCCTCACCGGCGCCCAGCATGGCTTCCCACTCGGCCGCCATGGCGTCCGAATCCTCCCCGCCGCCAGAGCCGCTATCGCCGGAGTCACCTCCGGCCATGGCGGCCCATTCGCGCATCAGGGCCTCTTCGTCATCGGCCGAGCGGCCTTCGCCGCCATCGTCGTCCATCGACATCCGCGTCTCGCGCCTACTGGACCAGCATTTCCTTGAACAGCACGTCGTTCACCTTGACCGGCTTGACGGCTGCGTTCACCCGCGTCAGCAACTCTTCGCGCAGCAGGTGCATGCCCGCGGCGCCCTGAAGGTCCTCGACCCGCAGTTCGCGCAAATACACCTGGAACGAGTCGACGATGCGCGGCATCACCTGGTCGACCCGCGGCATGTCGGCCGGGCTTTCCAGCTCCAGCGCCACGCGGATCTTGAGGAAGCTCTGCTTGCGGCCCTGCGTCTGCAGGTTCACCAGCATCTCAGGAATGTCCATGAAAATGGCCGGGCCCACCTGCTTGGGGGCGTCGGCCTTGTGTTCGGCCACCGCAGGGTGCTCTTCGCCGCCGCCCTTGACCTTGCCCAACACGGCGTCGATCACGCCGGTGAAGTACAAGCCGGCACCGGCGCCCACCAGCAGCAGGAGCGGCAGGACCAGAACAAGGATCTTCTTGATCGGCAGCTTGGAAGACGGGGCCTCCGGCAGCTCTTCAGAGCCTTCGCCCTCGTCGAAATCCTCTTCTAGGTCTTCTGCCATCGTCCCCCACCTTAAGGGCATGTAGGCGGTCGCGCTCGCGCGGACCGCACGTGTTCGACTGTGAAGGTACGCCGCCCCGGTTAACAGAAGGTTGAGCCTTTCTGCCCAAAAGGGGTGGGCGTGCCGGGCAGCGACCATACCTTTTGCGCCCACCGCCCGGCAATATCTGCCCGGCAGGCCGCGCTCCGGCAATGAGTGTGACGGACGGAACCCCAGGAAAACCGCCATTTTTTATTTTTTGCGAAAGTTGGCACGGCTTTCGCAAGAGATGGGGCACAGGTTTTCACGACCGGGTTCTCGAGATGGAAAACACCTCTTACATCGCGCTGTCGCGTCAAAACGCCCTGTGGCGGCAGATGGACGTCATCGCCAACAACATGGCGAACGCCAACACGCCCGCCTACAAGGGCGAGCAGATGATGTTCCGCGAGTACCTGATGAATACGCGCTCGTCCAACCGCACCGTCGGCGACAAGCTGTCCTACGTGCAGGACATGGGCGTGCTGCGCGACACCCGGGAAGGCCCGCTGACCAAGACCGACAACCCGCTGGACATCGGCATCCACGGCGAAGGCTATTTCCAGATCGAGACCCAGGCCGGCATGCGCTATTCGCGCAACGGCCACTTCCGCCTGGACGAAGCCGGCATGCTGGTGAATTCCCAGGGTTCCGCGGTGATGGACAACCGTGACAACCCCATCATCTTCGCCCCCAACGAGACCAGGATCGAGATCGCCGGCGACGGCACCGTCTCCACCGAGAACGGCGTGGTCGCCCAGTTGAAGGTCGTGCGCTTCGCCAACGAGCAGAACCTGCGCAAGGCCGGCGACTCGCTGTACGAGACCACCGACGATCCCGAGGCCATCCAGCGGCCGCAGGTGGTGCAGGGAATGATGGAAGAATCCAACGTTCAGCCGGTGATGGAAATCACCCGCATGACCGAAATGCTGCGCCAGTACCAGTCGGCGCAGAACGTCATCGACAAGGAACACGAGCGGACTCTGAAGATGATCGAGACCCTCGTTCCTCGTAACGCCTAAAGCCCGTCTAGGAGAGTTCAGCCATGCGTTCGCTTAACATCGCCGCCACGGGCATGCTGGCCCAGCAGACCAACGTCGAAGTCATCTCGAACAACATCGCCAACATGAACACCACCGCCTACACCCGTCGGCGGCCGGAGTTCAGCGACCTGCTGTACCAGAACCTGCGCCGCGTGGGCGCCGCCTCGTCGGATGCCGGCACCATCGTGCCCACCGGTGTGCAGTTGGGCCTGGGCGTGAAGACCACCGCGGTCTACCGCATCACCGAGCAGGGTTCGGTGCAGAACACCGACAACACCCTGGACCTGGCGGTGCAGGGCAAGGGCTACTTCCAGATCAAGCTGCCCTCGGGCGAGACCTCCTACACCCGCGACGGCTCGTTCCAGCTGTCCGACAAGGGCGAGATCGTCACCCACGAAGGCTACACCGTGCTGCCCGGCATTACCGTGCCGTCGGACGCGGTGGGCATCTCCATTAACGCCTCGGGCCAGGTGATGGTGAAGAAGGACGGCAGCATCGACCAGACCGTGGTCGGCCAGTTGCAGACCGCCATCTTCCCGAACGAGGCCGGCCTCGAGGCGCGCGGCGACAACCTGTACATGGAAACCCCTGCGTCGGGCCCGGCCTCGGTGGCCAATCCCGGCTCGGCCGGCTACGGCACCGTGCTGCAGGGCTACCTGGAGACCTCGAACGTCAACGTGGTCTCCGAGGTCACCAACCTGATCTCGGCGCAGCGCGCGTACGAAATGAACTCCAAGGTCATCTCGACCTCGGACGAGATGCTCAACACCATCAACCAGATGAAGTAACGGGGCCCGCCATGAAGCGCCTCCTGCTCTCCGCCGTCTTGCTCCTGGCTAGCACCGGTTTCGCCCTCGCGGGCGACCTGCCGGTCTCGCTCAAGCCCAGCGCCACCATCGAAGGCGATACCGTCAAGCTGGGCGATCTGTGGGACAATCTGGGCGACAAGGCCGAGACCGTGATCGCTCCGTCGCCGCAGCCGGGCAAGCGCATCAGCGCCGATGCCCGCTGGCTGTCGGCGGTGGCGCAGAATTACGGCATCAACTGGCAGCCCGCCAACATGTTCGAGCGCATCACCATCGAGCGCGCCGGCCAGCAGGTGGACATGAAGCTGGTGGAGAGCGAGCTGCGCGAGGCCCTGGGCATGGAAGGCGTGCCGGCCCCGTTCGAGATGGAAATCGCCAACCGCGCCAGCATGTCCATGGTGATCCCGGCCAGCACCGGTCCGGTGGGCATCGCGGTGCGCGACGTGGTGTGGGACGCCCGCACCAGCCGCTTCTCGGCCACCGTGGAAGCTCCGGCGGGTGCGCCCAACGCCGTGCGCCAGCGCATCAACGGCCGCGTCTTCAGCGTCAGCCGCATTCCGGTGCTGAACCACACCCTGGGCCGCGGCGATGTCATCACCGAGCGCGACGTCGAGTGGGTCGAGGCCCGCGCCGAGGCGGTGCGCCGCGACATCATCACCGACCCGCGCCAGATGATCGGCCAGGAGCCGCGCTTCCAGGTCCGCCAGGGCGCTCCCGTCCGCCTGTCCGACCTGCAGCGCCCGGTGCTGGTGGCCCGCAATGCCACCGTGACCATCCAGTTGAAGACCCCCTTCATGTCGCTGACCACCCAGGGCCGCGCCTCGGAAGAAGGCGGCAAGGGCGACCTAGTCCACGTCACCAACCTGCAGAGCAAGCGCGTCGTCGAGGCCGTCATCGAAGGTCCCAACCTGGTGACCGTGACCAGCCATGGCGCCCTGGCGCTGGCCAACTGAACGAAGTGAAGAAGGAGCGCGCCATGACCTCCCGCCCCGCCAAATCCCTGCTGAAGGCCGCCACCCTGGTGGTCGCCGTCGGCTCGTTGTCCGCCTGCAATGCCATCAACCGCCTGTCCGAGATCGGCGACGGCCCGCAGGTGTCGTCCATCCAGAACCCGACCCAGAAGCAGGGCTACCAGCCGGTCAGCATGCCCATGCCGCAGCCGGTCGCCCCGCCGGCCAATGCAAACTCGCTGTGGCGCCCGGGTTCGCGTGCGTTCTTCAAGGACCAGCGCGCCAAGGACGTGGGCGACATCCTGACCGTGGCGGTATCTATCAACGACAGCGCCAACTTCCAGACCAACCTGACGCGCAAGCGCGATTCCTCGGAAAACGAGGGCATCAGCAACCTGATGGGCTTCGAGAAAAGCCTGAACAAGATCCTGCCCAACGCGGTGGACCCGACCAATCTGGTGGGCACCACCGGCACCAGCGCCAACACCAATACCGGCGCCACCGGCCGCACCGAAAGCATGACCGTCAACATGGCGGCGGTCATCACCCAGGTGCTGCCCAACGGCAACCTGGTGATCTCGGGCAAGCAGGAAATCCGGGTGAACTACGAACTGCGCGAGCTGTCGGTCCAGGGCATCATCCGCCCCGAGGACATCTCCAGCTCCAACTCGGTGACCTACGAGAAGATCGCCGAGGCCCGCATCCACTACGGTGGCCGCGGCGTCGCCTCCGAGGTCACCCAGCCCCGTTATGGCCAGCAGCTGCTGGATGTGATCCTGCCGTTCTAAGACGGCTCGGCAGAAAATGCCGGGGGTGGTGGGCAGAAAAGCCCACCACCCTTTTGGCGTTGTTTCAGTGCGGCCAGATGGGCTTGGGGCTGCCGTCGTCCATGGGCAGGAAATTGTCGGTGTAGCTTTTCCGCGTGGGTCGCCGTGGCGCCGGCATTTCCACGTCGGTGGCCAAGCGCTGGCGCTGGCAATAGGCCAGGGCCTCCTCCAGGCTTTGGAAGGACATGCGAACCTGTTGCAGCGGGTCGCCCGAGCTGATCCAGCCCATCAATGGATCAATGCCCGGCTTCAAGTGCGGTTCGAACTCCACCACCCATTCACCCTGGCGGGCGCGGCCGGCTTGTACCGGGCTGGGGGCGGGGCGGTAGACGCGGGCGCGCACCAGATGCATTTCCTCCGGCTCGGGCGAGCCGCCCAGGTGGACCGAGCGCGGGCCCTCCTCGGCCGGCGCGGCGGGCTGATCGGGTATCTGGTCGAAGGACGGCAGTTCGGCCCCGGAATGGTAGAAGCGTGCGTTCTCGGGGTCGATCAACGGCACGTGGTCAGGCAGGGGCGTGATGGCGTCTTTGTCCGGCTTAGCCATGTGGGCGAATCTCCTGGTCCGGGGACGATGCTTTCCTTATGTAGGATGCATGGCCGACAAGCTTCCCGATGCCAAACGGCGTACCGACATCGATGCTTTCCTCGACCGGCTGGCCGCGGTGCCTGCCGTGGCCGGGGGCGGGCGTGGACGCCTGATCTTCGCCCTCGACGCCACTGCCAGCCGCGAGGGCACCTGGGCCCGCGCCCAGGAACTGCACGCCGAGATGTTCATCGCTGCCGCCGCCCTGGGCGGGCTGGACGTGCAACTGGTCTATTACCGGGGATTGGGCGAGTGCAAGGCATCGGCCTGGACCGGCAGTCCCGACCGCCTGCTGGGCCTGTTAAGCAAGGTGGCCTGCGTCGGTGGCGAGACCCAGATCGCCAGGGTGCTGGGCCATGCCCGCGACGAGGCCCGGCGCGGCAAGGTCGACGCCCTGGTGTTCGTCGGCGACTGCATGGAGGAGAATGTGGACGGCTTGTGCGCGCTGGCCGGCGAGTTGGGGCTGATGGGCGTGCCCGCCTTCCTGTTCCATGAGGGCGACGACGCCACCGCAGCCCGTGCCTTCGCCCAGATGGCGAAGCTGTCGGGCGGCGCCTGCTGCCGTTTCGACGCTTCCGCAGCCGACCAGTTGCGGGCGCTGTTGCGCGCGGTCGCCGTGTACGCCGCCGGAGGCCGCAAGGCGCTGGCCGAATTGGGCCGCCGGGAAGGTGGCCTTGTCCTCCAGATCACCCATCAGATGGGCGCATGATCCCGCAACTTATCCTCCTGCTCGGCGCCCTGGTGGCCCTGTGGCTGTTCTTCGACTGGCTGAAACGGGCCAAACCGCAGGCGGTTGCCCGTGTGGTCAAGCGGCTGGGCTTCGGCCTGCTGCTGGTATTCGGTCTGTGGCTGGTGCTGACCGGTAAGCTGGCGGGCCTGCTGGCGGTGGTTGCCGGCGCGGCGCCGTGGATCACGCGTGGACGGAATCTGCGCCAGCTTTGGCGCACGCTGTTCGGCAACAGCCAGCCGGCGCCCGGCGGCGCCAGTCAGGTGGTCAGCCGCTTCCTGCGCATGGAACTGGAACACGACAGCGGTCGGTTGGAGGGTGAGGTGCTGGAGGGGGACTTTCGCGGCCGCTGGCTGTCGGGGCTGACGCGCTCCGAGGCGTTGGCGCTGTGGCAGGAGGTTCAGGTCGACGGCGAGTCGATGCGCCTGTTGGCGGCCTGGCTGGAGCGCGCCTGGCCGGACTGGCGCGAGACCGAAACGCCAAGTCCGCCGCCGCCCCGTTCGGGTATGAGCCTGGAGGAGGCGCGCGAGGTTCTGGGCATCTCCGCCTCGGCCAACCCGGATGAAATTCGTGCCGCCCATCGCCGCCTGATGCTGGCGAACCATCCCGACCACGGCGGTTCCACCTGGATCGCCGCCCGCATCAATCAGGCCAAGGACGTGCTGCTGAAGGCGGCCGCTTCCAAGTGATGCGGATGGCACCCCGATCGATGGGGTGCCCCTTCCCGATGGCGAACCACGATGCCTCCAGTTGCGCGAAACGCTGGTGCGTGGCAAAACATCCCCGGCCGGCACAGAGCGCCCTTAACGCGCCCGCCGGACGGACGAATTCGCAAGGAGTTCCCAGTATGGCTCGTCGCGTGCGCAAGGCCGTGTTCCCGGTGGGGGGCATGGGCACCCGTTTCCTGCCCGCCACCAAGGCGATGCCCAAGGAAATGTTGCCGGTGGTGGACAAGCCGCTGATCCAGTACGCGGTCGAAGAGGCGGCGGCGGCCGGCGTCGAGCACTTCATCTTCGTCACCGGCCGCGGCAAGACCGCGCTGGAGGATCACTTCGACCATGCCCCCGACCTGGAGCGCACCCTGAAGGAGCGCGGCAAGTTCGATCTGGTCGAGGCCTGCACCAGCTGGATGCCCAAATCGGGCCAGATTTCCTACACCCGCCAGCAGGAGCCGCTGGGTCTGGGCCATGCCGTGTGGTGTGCCCGCGACCTGGTCGAGGACGAGCCCTTCGCCGTACTGCTGCCCGACGATCTGATTCTGGCCAAGACTCCTTGCCTGAAGCAGATGGTTGCGGTGCACACCGAGGTGGGCGGCCATGTGGTTGCCGTCTCGGACGTGCCGCGCGAGCACACCAAGCGCTACGGCATCCTCGACGTCGAATTCGACAACGGTCGCCTTGCCAAGGCCAAGGGTCTGGTCGAGAAGCCCGATCCGGAAGTGGCCCCCTCGACCCTGTCGATCATCGGCCGCTACATCCTGCACCCGGCGGTGTTCGACGTGCTGGACAAGAAGGAGAAGGGGGCCGGCGGCGAGATCCAGCTGACCGACGCCATCGCCCAGACCATCGGCATGGTGCCCTTCCACGGCCTGCGCTTCGAAGGCCATCGTTACGATTGCGGCGACAAGGTGGGTTGGCTGGAAGCCAATGTCGCCTTCGCGCTGGAACGTGAGGACATCGGCGGTCTCGCCCGCGAGGCCCTCAAGCAGTTCAAGTTCTGATTTTTTAAAAGGAAAGCCGCGCCATGCGCATCGCCATGATCGGCACCGGTTACGTTGGCCTGGTGTCGGGAACCTGCTTCTCCGAATTCGGCATCGATGTCGTGTGCGTCGACAAGGACGCCCGCAAGATCGAGCTGCTGCATCAGAACGTGATGCCCATCTACGAGCCGGGCCTCGACCAACTGGTCGCGGATAACGTCAAGGCCGGCCGCCTGTCCTTCACCACCGACCTCAAGGCGGCGGTCAAGGATGCGGATGCCGTGTTCATCGCGGTTGGCACGCCGTCTCGCCGTGGTGACGGCCACGCCGATTTGTCCTACGTCTACGCGGCAGCCGAGGAAATCGCCGACGCCATGAACGGCTATACCGTGGTGGTGACCAAGTCCACCGTGCCGGTGGGCACCGGCGACGAGGTCGAGGCGATCATCAAGAAGCGTCGTCCCGACGCCGAGTTCGATGTGGTGTCGAACCCGGAATTCCTGCGCGAAGGCTCGGCCATCAACGACTTCATGCGGCCCGACCGCGTGGTCATCGGCACCGAATCGGAAAAGGCCCGCGCGGTGATGAAGCAGCTCTATCGGGTGCTCTACCTGATCGAGACGCCCATCGTCTTCACCTCGCGCCGCACCTCCGAGCTGATCAAGTACGCCGGCAATACCTTCCTGGCCACCAAGATCACCTTCATCAACGAGATCGCCGATCTGTGCGAGAAGGTGGGCGCCAACGTCCACGACGTGGCCAAGGGCATCGGCCTGGACGGCCGCATCGGGAAGAAGTTCCTGCATGCCGGCCCGGGTTACGGTGGCTCGTGCTTCCCCAAGGATACCCTGGCCCTGGTGAAGACCGCCCGCGACTTCGGCGCGCCCATCCGCGTCGTCGAGACCGTGGTGGCCGTCAACGACGAGCGCAAGAAGAAGATGGCCGACAAGGTCATCGCCGCCTGCGGCGGTTCGGTGAAGGGCAAGACCGTGGCCGTGCTCGGCCTGACCTTCAAGCCCAACACCGACGACATGCGTGACAGCCCCTCGCTGGACATCGTTCCGGCCCTGGTGGAAGCCGGCGCCATCGTGCGCGCCTTCGACCCCGAGGGCATGCACGAGGCCAAGAAGCTGCTCCCCGACATCCAGTACGTCGAGGACGCTCATGCCGCTCTGGCCGGCGCCGACTGCCTGGCGATCATCACCGAGTGGAACGAGTTCCGCGCGCTGGATCTTGACCGCGTCAAGTCGCTGCTGGCCAAGCCGGTGGTGGTCGACCTGCGCAACGTCTGGGACCCGGCCGAAATGCGTGCCGCCGGTTTCACCTACGTGAGCATCGGTCGCCCGTAAGGACGCCTGTAACGAAGAAGGCCCTCCGGTTTCGCCGGAGGGCCTTTTTTGTTGGCTTTATGTCGGCAGGCCAATGAATTGACCTGCCGTGTTGCCCCTTGCCGGGCACTCGCATCCGCTCGCTTGTGGGCGGAGCCCACCCGTCACTTCGTGCCGGGCCGCCCTTTGGGCGTCGTTTGCCCCCTGGGGGCGGCACGGCCGCCGCCGCAATGGCGGCTGGATACCGGCCAACGAGGCAAAACAGGTTGGCCGATATTACTTGTTCGCGGACACGCTGAGGCGCATGACGTTGGCGAGGGTATCGGGATCGCCCGACTGCGCCGCCAGTTGGAACAGGGGCATGGGCTGTTCCGGTTCGGCCTTCAGCGACAGCGACCGGGGCGAGGTCAGGAAGGCGAGCGCGCTGTCCAGGGCTTGGCGGCCCAGCGGCGACAAGGTGGTCGAGTTGCCTTGGGCAGTCAGGCCGGCGACCAATTGTTCGCGCAACGAGCCTTCGTCGGTGCCCTGCTGGGTGGCGGCGTATTTGAGCAGGCGCTCGGTCAGCGAGGAATCCTCGTAGCGCACTTCCATCCGCTCAAGCGTGGCGCCGGCGGCGATGGCCTGGGCGGCAAAGGAATCGTCGGCCGCCAGGGTCGGAACATTGCCGAAGGTGCCGGTCAGGGTGATGCGGCCCATTTCGTCGCCGCCGAAGGCGATGGTCTTGATGGTCAGGCGCTGGGCCTCGGGGGCGTGGGCGAAGGCGAAGTCGAAGTTCAGCGCCAGGGTCTTGTAGCCCAGTTGCGTCAGCATCTCCTGGGCATCGGCATCGGGGACATCCTTGGCCGCCATTTCCAGCCCGTGCACGCCTAACGCCAGCGAGCGGGCCTGCTTGTCGGCCACGGCGAAGTCGGACAGAACCACTTCGCGCATCTTCACGCTCTGGCCGGAAGCGCTGACGGTCACGCCGGTCATGGCCAGGCGGTCGACCTTGCCGTTGGGGGTGGGATCGCCCAGGGCCAGGCCCTCCAAATTGTCGCCGGTGAGTTCAAGCGCCGAGATCTGTACCTGGCCAGGATCCTCGATGACCACGTCGCGAGCCGTGAGCTTGCCCAGGCGGGTCTCGGAGGCGTCCTCGATCACCACCGCCGGGCTGCGCAGCACGTAGGCATTCCCATCCTGGACGATCTTGAGCTCGACGTCGGAAAGGGACAGCCGGCCGGAGAACAGCGAGTAGTCCAGATTCTTGTAGCGGCCTTCCGAGCCGGCCGGCAGAGACGCCAGCGCTTTCTCCACTTCGTGCCGGGCCTTCATCGTGGGATAGACCGCCGTGCCGAAGCTGGCGGCACCAGCAAGGACGATTACGATCGCACCGACGGCAACTTTGTTCATTGCACTTCACCCTTGGTTGGGACGGCAGTGAAGCTAGCCCCCCTAAACCAAGGGTTCAAGGACGATTGGGTTATGCAGCTTGGATATCCTGGACCAAGCCAGGACCTTCGGTATAAAACGTTTGGCAGCCCCACATGGGTGCCTTACGGCTCGGTCAGGACCTGTTTCACCGCTCCGGCCAGCTGTTTCAGCGAGAACGGTTTCGGCAGGAAGTGAATGCCGGCGTCAGGGTCGATGCCGTTGCGGGCCACATCCTCGGAATAGCCCGAGATCAGGATGACCTTGATGGCCGGGCGTTCCATGCGCACTAGACGGGCCAGCGTCACGCCGTCCATGCCGGGCATGACCACGTCGGAGACCAGCAGGTCGATGGCCTCGTCGCCGCGCAGCACGTCCAGCGCCTGCTCGCCCGAGCGCGCCTCGATGACGCGGTAGCCCTTGTTCTTGAGCGCGCGGGTGCCGAACATGCGCACGGCATCCTCGTCCTCGACCAGCAGGATGGTGCCGCTGCCGGTAAGGTCGGCGGGGGTTTCCGCCGGGGCGGCCGGGCGCGGTGTCTCGGCTTCCGGCTCGGCCTCGATGCGGGGCAGGTAGATGGAGAAGGTGGCGCCCTGGCCCAGTTCGCTGTCCACGAAGACGAAGCCGTCGGTCTGGCGCACGATGCCGTAGACGGTGGAGAGCCCCAGGCCGGTGCCGGCACCAACTTCCTTGGTCGAGAAGAAGGGCTCGAAGATGCGGCCCAGGTTCTCCTTGGGAATGCCGGTTCCGGTGTCGAACACCTCGATCAGCACGTAGTCGCCGGCGGGCATCAGCTCAGGCCCGCGCTGTACCGCCTGTTCCACCGTCACCGTGCCGGTGCGGATGGTCAGCGTGCCACCGCCGGGCATGGCGTCGCGGGCGTTGACCGCCAGATTGATGATGACCTGATCGAACTGGCCGGGATCAACCCGCACCAGGCCGAGCTGGCGGCCATGCACCATCTTCAGCTCGATGGTTTCGCCCAGCAGGCGGCGCAGCAGGTTGTTCAACTCAGCCAGGGCGTCAGTGACGTTCAACAGGCGCGGCTGCAAAGCCTGCCGGCGCGAGAAGGCCAGAAGCTGGCGCACCAGGCTGGCGGCGCGGTTGGCGTTCTGCTTGATCTGCATGATGTCGGCGAAGCTGGGGTCGCCCGGCCCATGGCGCTGCAGCAGCAGATCGCAGAAGCCGATCATGGCGGTGAGCAGGTTGTTGAAATCGTGCGCCACGCCGCCGGCCAACTGGCCCATGGCCTGCATCTTCTGCGACTGGGCGAACTGGATTTCCAGGTTGCGCTGTTCGGTGGCGTCGATGAAGTGGACGATCAGGCCCGAGATGTCGCCGTCTTCGTGGGTGGGACTGACGAACAGCTGGGCGATGACGTCGCGCCGGCCCTTCAGGCGCACTTCCAGATGGGTGCCGGGCAGCGAGCCCAGCAGCACCTTGGCCAGTTGCTCGGACGCCAGCGGGCGTTGGTCCTCGGCGATGTAATCGGTGAGCTGGCGTCCGGCCAGCCCGTCGTGGTCGATGCCCATCATGGCCTGGAAGGCCAGGTTGCAGGTGCCGACGGTGCCGTCCAGCTCGATCAGTGCGATGCCGACGGGGGCGTCGTCGAACAACCAGCGGAAGCGACGTTCGGCGGCACGGAGCGCGCGTTCCCACTGGTGTTCGGGCACCATGTCGCGCACCACCACCGAGCGGGTGCGGATTTCACCGCCCTCGTCGTACACCGAATGGGCCAAGAGCGCCTGGAACACCTCGCCGCCGCGCCCGACCAGACGCAGTTCGCGCCGTTCATCCTCGGGGTCGGGGATGCAGCCCAGCACGTCCAAGAGGTTCTGCCCCACCAGTTCGGTGGAGGAGCGGCCCAGCCACTCGGCCAGGCGCTGGTTGACGCTGCGGATGATGCCGTCGGAATCGGCCGAGTAACAGCCGACCGGCAGGAAATCCACGAAGTCGGCCAGCCATTCGTTCTCGCGCCGCAGCGTCTCGTCGATGGCGCGCCGGGCGGTGACGTCCTCGGCGAACCAGGCCAACGCCCCCTTGCCGGCTGGCCGCACTTCCAGCGCCAGCCACTCGCGGCCACCGCCGTCGGCGGGCAGGGCGATTTCGGTGCGGCGGACCGCGCCCACCAGGGCGGCGGCCGACAGGCGCTCCAACTCGGCCAGGGCGCGGTCGTCGCCGGCCGCGCGCTCCACCAGGGGCGCCAGCGGTTGTCCCGCCGGACCCAGCAGGCGGCGGGCGGCCTGGTTGCGATACAGCTCGGTGCCGCCTTCGGTGGCAATGACGCAGGCGCGGGTCTCGGATTCCAGGGCACCCGCCAACTGGTGGGCATGGCTGGCGGCTTCGCGCGCCTGGCCCCATCGGCGGGCCAACACGCCGGTGGCGGTAAGCGCGGCGGCGGCGGCGGCGGAAGCAGGCAGCACCAGGGGGCCGCCCTCGGCGATCCCCAGTCCGGCCAATCCAAAGACCGCCACCCCCAAGGCCCAGGGCAGCGGCGAGGCCCACCACTCAGTTCGCACTTTGGCCTTTCAGACGCATGACGTAGCCGATGACCTCGGCCACCGTCTTGTAGTGCTCCGGCGGAATCTCCTCGTCAAGCTCCACCGAGGCGTAGAGGGCACGCGCAAGCGGCGGATTCTCGACGATGGGCACCTCGTTCTCGGTGGCGAGGTCGCGGATGCGCTTGGCCACCAGATCCGCGCCCTTCGCCACCAGGATGGGCGCGTTCATGCTCTCCTGGTCGTATTTCAGCGCCACCGCGTAGTGGGTCGGGTTGGTCACCACCACGTCGGCCTTGGGCACCGCCGCCATCATGCGCTTGCGCGCGCGCTGGACGCGGATCGAGCGGATGCGCGCCTTGACCTGGGGGTCGCCTTCGTTCTGCTTGTGCTCGTCCTTCACCTCCTGCTTGGTCATGCGCATCTTTTCCATCCAGCGCCAACGCTGGAACAGATAGTCGGAGATGGCGATGACGGCGACGGCCAGCAGGGTGACGAACACCAGCCAGTAGACCTGGTCCTTGAGGTAGGACAGCAGGTCCTCGATGCCCACGGTGGCCAGATTCGGGAACTCGGGCATGTGGCGCCAGATGCCGAAGCCCAACACGCCGCCGATAAGGGTGAGCTTGAGCAGCGCCTTGAACAGTTCGATCAGCTGGTTGACCGAGAACAGGCGCTTGACGCCCTGCATCGGGTTCAGCTTCTCGAAGTTGGGCATGAGCTTCTTGGGCACCCACAGGATGCCCTGGGTCTGGGCGATGGACAAAGCCAGCGCCAGCACCACTACGATGATCAGCGGCCAGGCCATGATTTTGGCCACCGCCAATCCCAGCTCGAGGGTCAGCCGCGACAGGGCGTACTGATCCAGCGCGAAGGTGTGCGGGTGCTCGATGAACGGGGTCAGCACCGCCTTGAGGTCGCGGGCCATGCCGGGCGCCAGCATACCCACCAAAATGAGGGCGGCGATCAAGGAGGCCAAAATCTTGGCCTCGGTTGATTGCGCAACGTTGCCTTCCTCGCGCGCATTGGACAGGCGTTTGCCTGTTGGCTCCTCTGTTTTGTCGTCTGAGTCTTCCGCCATACGCGTCTACCTGACGAACGGCATCAGGCCGGCTTCGAACCAGCGCAGGAAGATCATGATCATGATCGGCAGCGACACCATCAGCATGACCATGCCCGCCACCACTTGCAGCGGCAGGGCGACGAAGAACACCTGGATCTGTGGGGCCAGGCGCGACAGCAGGCCCATGCCCGAATAGAAGATCAGGCCGAACACCAGGATGGGGGCCGCCAATTGCACGCCCAGGCCGAAGCTGGCGGACAGCAGGTGGCTCAGCGTTTCCGAGAAATCATCCAGCGGCAGCGGCTGTCCGGGCACGAAGGTCGCGTAGGAATCGGCCAGCGCCCGCAGCATCAGGTGGTGCATGTCGGTGGAGAACAGGGCGATGAGCGCGATGTTGGCGAGCAGGGCGGTCATGGTCGAGCTTTGCTGCTCGGCCACGGCGTCGAACGAGAAGGCGTTGGTCAGGCCGACCTGGAAGCCGATGAAGGTGCCCGCGATGTTCAGGCTGGCCATCAGCATCTGGGTCAGCACGCCCAGATAGACGCCCACCAGCGCCTCGCCCACCAGCAGCATGACCAGCCCGCCCAAGCGTTTGGGCAGGGGCGGGTAGAGGGTTCCCACCACCGGCAGCAGCACCAGCGTCAATGCCAGCGCGATCAGCAGGCGGATGCGGGTCGACACCAATTGCCCGGCAAATCCGGGCATCAGCATCAGCGCCGCGCCCAGCCGGGTGAAGATCATGAAAAAACGGTAGATGTCGAGGGTGAGGATCTCGTTGAGCACGGCCGGTCGGGCTCACCCGCCGCCGGCCACCGCGCGGTCCAGCATCGCCTTCCAGAAGTCGTTCAGCGTGTTCAGCATGAACGGCAGGAACAGG
>Ga0306923_10002281_pt1 | contig 17516 bp, 17 predicted proteins | sample sta12Can44000108_FD_203841 | JGI IMG/M metagenome (GOLD analysis project Ga0306923, IMG submission 203841) | Lab enrichment of tropical soil microbial communities from Luquillo Experimental Forest, Puerto Rico - statanox.12C.anox.44.000.108 (v2)... | ecosystem: Environmental > Terrestrial >... | reverse complement strand
TCTGCTGGAAGATGTGGCTCGAGCTCCACGAGACGCACGATTGCCGCAATGGAAGGAGTTCCATGTTAGTGCAAAGTCCGGTGAATTCACGTCGGTTTAGGCCGCAGCCCTGGCTGCTCTGTCCCAGCTTTGCATCAGCTAGCACGACCGAGCACGCTCCCTGCAAACCGAGAGAGACTCATCGTGAACGTTTAACCGTAGCCTCGCCAAGACTTGAAAGATACGCAGACGGACAACTTAATCTAGCACCTCTTCACGAGCCTTTTCGTGCTACCTTCCCACCTATTGGTGCGGAGACCACAGTGCCTCTCGGAGGCGATCATGAGTACCGGCACCGACATTTCGGCACTTTATCGTGAGTTCACTGACGCATTGACGGAAGTCCTTGCAGAAAATGCAGGCAACCCAGCACGCCGTGGCCGCCTTGCAAGGGCGCGCGCTGCCGTCAAAAGGCACCCGGACTATAGCGAGCATAAATATTTCCTAGCGGTGGAGACTGCATTCACACAGTGGGAGGCAATGCAAAACATCGGACGTTAGCGCGGCCGAGTTTGTGGGCAGCATGTCGTTTCTGACAGGCATTCGTTGTGAGGAGAAAGCACATGTTCAAATGGCTCCACGGCGGCAATTCATCCAAGCGGGTAGGCTTAATCGAATCTCTTTCGGTTGGCGGAAAACGAAATGTCATCCTCGTCCGCCGTGACAATATCGAACATCTTGTGCTGGTTGGGGGTCGAACCGACGTCGTGATTGAGCCCAACATCGCGCGCCGACCGGTGCCCAAACCAGCGCACCGGCCTGAGCCCGCAACGAGGGGGCTACCGCCTCCCGGTGTACCGACACGAGAGCGACTTGCAGAAGCGCCCGCGAAGAGCCGTCGGCTTGATCTAGGGAAATAACTCGCGGGCCCGAAGCTGAGTTGCGGGGCTCACCACCGTTTCGGCGACCCCTGCGCGCCGAAGCCGGACCCTCGGCGCAATTCGAGGCTACTAACGTGTGGGTCGAGCCAGACAGCAAGCAAAGGTTCTCCGCGGGCGAGCCACCGCGAATCGATGATCCGAACGAGATCCAGCCCCGGAAATGGTACCGAACGACAGCGTTGAGAAGAATCGGGGAGGTCGAAAAGATTGGTGACCGGCCGCTTCCCGCCACCATGGAGTGTCGAAGACATCGGCGGCTGTTTTGTCGCAAAGGCCAGCAACAATCGACCGCTGGTATTCATCTATTACGGGGAAGCTGTTGCCCGCCGATCCCTCGCGAAATTATTGACCCGCGATGCTGCGCGGCGGATCGCTGCAGGCATCGCTAAGCTGCCGGGCTTGGTGCAGTGGCTATCAAAAGGAAGACATTAGGCGTGTCGCTCTCGATGCTGACCGCTTCCTGCCACCACCAACGCCGCGGAAGGAAGCTCGGTTGAGAATTGGTTTAGAAGTGGCATCGAAAGCAAAAAAGCAAACTACATCAATGCGGGGTACTCCCTTGGTAAGGGAGAAGTCGTCAGTTCAATCCTGACCGGCAGCACCAGAATTATTCTATAGATCAAGCACCTCTGGACAGATCACCGCCCCTTTTCCCCAATCATCAGACGTGAGCAAATTGGGTTCCCCCACTCAAGACTAAGGGAAATTTAGGGGAGTTTGTTCGGCAGCCGTTCTTCCGCATAGGCGATATTGAGCCGGAAGACCCAAACGACTTCAATTCGTCCCGCATTCTGGCATTAAAGAGATACCGTTCCACTCACTCAGGATTAGGATGCAGCAGCCATGACCGACAAAGAATCTTTGACAGGCATTTCGCAGCAGATGGCGGAACAAACTCAGGATACAATGGAGAATTATTTTAGTTGGCTTCAAAAGAACATGTCGGCGCTTCCTTGGAGTAACACGAATCTAAATAGAGTACTTCTGAGCAATGCGACGCACAACGTTACTGCTACTTTTGCGTTTGTGCAAAAGCTCAGCCAAGCCAAGAATTTCCAAGACGTCGTAAAAATTCAGACCGAGTTTATGCAGACGCAAATGAATTCGTTTAACGAACAGGCAAAGATCCTCGGCGAGATATATACCAAAGCAGCGGAAGATGCCATGAAGTGTTCTACTTGATAGGCAATATCAGCATCATGAGTCGCTTTTTTGAACCTGACTTAACTACAAAACCCGATAGTCCCTTTGTAAGAGATGCTTCGAGCAAGCTTGTTCGACGCAGCTATTGGATGGACATGCCGGATAACACCTTGGTGATGGTCATGACCAAAGGGATTGGCGCAAATCTCACGAACGATGAAAAGAGAGCACACCTAGTCGATCTAAGACGAGAACACCTGATCGACCAAGTATGTCCTCAAGAAATCCTGCCTCCTGAGAAGTACGAAATAATCGAAGCGATTTCAGTCGGATATTACGAGAAATCGAATCGTGGCACCTATGCCACAACGGTCTAAATTCCATCCGTCAAACCAAATTAAGCCAACCTTTAACCCAATTTTAACCTAGACTCTTGACGTCGGGGAACGCCTTCCGAGCAAGTAATTAGATTGTCTTGGAGCGTATTGATGGGGGTCTCTTGAAAAACTGGGTCGCGACGCACGGTCTACCTCACGAGTACTTTGTTCTGCGAATCGATGGGCGAGTAAATTCAACGCATCAACGCCTTGTTGATGCACTCAGAGCAGGCTTACGCCTAAAAGATCAGTTTCCGCAGCACGACATCAAAGTAAGCGTGGCGCAAACGAGGAACTCAACTCAAGATTTAGAGGAAAGAACTGTTTTGCATTAATCCGAGTTCGGATCGTTGAGTTTTCACTTCCTGAAGCAATCGTAGGCGCTTTGTTCGGAATTTTGGCTAAGGTCTTTTTGGCACAACAAATGAAGCTTCCAAAAGACCAGAGCCATAAAGTTGTTACCAATCTCGATGCGGAAATTTGTTCCCTGACTTTACAAATTTCTTAAATGTCCAATATTTGGTGCTATCCGAACTCTTCGATTGTTCTTGGGTGTTGAACAGGCTCGGAATTCCGATTTGCTTTCACACTATATCTTCCTGCCAAACGCGCATTGAAATATAAAACTGTGGAAGCCAATCTTCGTCATCGCCAATGTCCTTCATCATTGTTCGAGCCGCATTTATCGCTAACAAATGAGCGCAATTTGATTCATAGATAAATCGAACATAATCAAGTAACTCCTTCATGTTTTCACCATGAGCTACAACAAATCGCCGAAGCTTTTTGTCTTTCTGCGCAATTTCCAAGATGTGTTCTGAAAGACGCCAACTTATTTATAGACGAAATTGGGCTTCCATGATCGTCCCGTGGGTGTTGCAACAACGCCCGGAGTGTAAACGAAACGATTTCATTTTTCATTTGACAGATATTATTTTCCTGGGGAGATTGCACGTAAGTCTTCGGTGAGCGTCTTTTTTCCCGTTATGCACTCCAGCAATTCGTCGCCGTCGATTTTGTGCCCGTCTGCGTCTTCAATTGAAACATTGGCCAATCCCGTCTCACACATCTGACGTGCTTTATTAAGAGCTTCCTGCGCGTCGTTTGCTGTTTCCGACATGGGACCTATAGCGAGACCTACCGTATCGCAGGTGATGATGTATGCCATATCGACCTACACCAATCTCTTTACGTTTCACCAAACCACCAAGAGTTCGGGTTGCGGATCGGCTCCCCCATGTTCAAGGCAAGGAGTCCCTTAACGCACCTGATGATTGTCCAAACCACCCACCAGAGCAAAATTGGAGCACCGACTGCAAAATGAAGAGTCAGAAGTCCCAAGAAAAAATATAGAAGTCCGATCCAAAAGGTTGTTACCTGAAACTGGAAATGTGATTGAGATACCCGATCCGTTCTGTCTCGCTGAAGATAAGCGATCACCACGCCGACAAGCACTGTTATCCCGGTGAGAAATCCGACCAGATACAGAATGTAGACGGTTAGGACCAAGCCATAATTCGAAACGACGGGGGTTTGAGGTGTTACCGGACCAGCCGCATGTTCTGTGTCAGGCTTACTCATATCGCTCACCCTTAGTCGATTCGGTTGTCTTACCGCTTATCGACCGACCAGACCTCAATAGCTTTGTATAGCTTCCTATGATCTGCGGCAGAAACTGGATCAGGTGAGACAACCGCTCGTATTCGACATTGATTTTCAGCAGGCGTGTCAACGGTTCCGGGCAATCCGCAAACGCTTTCAATCTCGTCCATCTGTTTTACTGATATGAAATTCAAATCACAGTTGCCAAGCGTTATACCGTCAGTACGTGTATTGGTAAGATTTCCGGTGCACGTCATTTTAAGAGTTGAAGCGGCATTTGCATCAACAATCGTGCCCAAACCGAGCACAAAAATGAAAGCAAATGTGAATCGTTTGCGCATTGCGACCACAACCGAACCGGTCGCTGGGATTTGCGTTATCTTAGCGAACAAAGCCTCATATGGCGATCATTGATGTCGGCTACGACCACAGGCGAAAAAGAGGCGTGTACGTATCGGTGTGTTGCGTGAAATGACCGAGAAGGAAACCACACTAGAGCAGGCTATTCGCCACGTTGCTGAAGCGAAACGCCTTCATCGTCGAGCAACGGCAGCGAATTGAAAAACTCAAAGCGTCTGGCATTTCAACCCTCAGGCACTTGATGTTTTGTCCAGCACCCTACCATTGCTTGAAAATCAAGAAAGGTATGTTCGGCAACACACCTTAAAAAACACCAACTAGAGGAATCAAAAACAGTTTTATGTCATCCTGCAATACATCAATAAGGTGAGGGATAAGGCAAAAAAACTTCGACCCTGAGACAGACATTGAGGAACGACGTCATTACCTTTTTCGCCATTTCGAATCGTCTGTGAATTATATGACGGCTCCCTTTTCCATGGATATCCCGTCAGTCTCTAGGCAAACGTGTTCTACCGGGTCTTAAGTAAGCCGTAGCAGCTCGTCTGACGCCCATTGCATTGGCTCGCCAAGTACAGTCCAGTAAGAACGGACTGTGCATGCCGGCCTCGATACCGATCAGGCATTCGCTGCAGATCGTTGCAGCAGGTAATACCTGTCCAAAGCTGACGGCGATGAACCTCATTGAAAGTCCAGCCCTCGCCATGCCGGCTCGGCCCGAAGGTCGGCTCAGCTTCCGTCAATTCCTCCGGCTTGTTCGTGAGAACACGGTTGCCACCTATCCACCGGAAGCTTTCGATGAGGACATCATTGAAGGTCGCTTGTTATGGCGCCGCAGGTTCATCATCAACGTGCCGAGCGGTGTTCGGCATGTTCTGCTCGATAACGCTGCAAACTATAAAAAGTCGGAGCTTACCCGGCGGCTACTTGAGCCTGGCCTCGGCCGCGGTCTTTTGACCAGCGAGGGAGAGACATGGCGACGCCATCGCCGGATTATGGCGCCGGCGTTTGACCGCCATAGCCTGGAGACTTACGTACCAATCATTACTGGGGTAACGAGCGAGTTGCTGGCAGGATGGGACATTTTGCCGAATTCGAGCGAGGTCGATGTAGGCGCCGCGATGATGCACACGACGCTGCACATCATCTCGCGTACAATGTTCTCCGCCAACTCCCGCGAGATCGTTGAAGTGGTCGAGCGCGGTGTCAAACAATATCAGACGGCTGTCCGACCGCATCTACTTGATCTCTTAGGGTTCCCAGCCTGGTTCACCAAACTCTTCGCCTATCGACAACGCGGGATCGCTGCTTTTGATGAATTCGACAGCACAGTAGATCAATTAATAAACGACCGAGCTCGTGAACCGAACAACAAACAGAAGGATCTCCTCGCGCGACTCGTGGCTGCCCGTGATGTCGAGACTGGCGGCGGAATGACCGCGAAAGAAGTCCGTGACGAAGTGGTCACGATCTTTATGGCCGGCCACGAGACCACAGCGCAGGCTTTGACTTGGACCTGGTATCTGCTGTCGCTCCATCCTTCGGTAGAAGCCAAACTACATGAAGAGTTGACCACAGTATTGAATGGCCGGACACCGCAGTATGAAGACATCGCCAACCTGCGCTACACGCGGATGGTTATCGAGGAATCAATGCGCCTCTATCCTCCGGCGCATACCATTGCGCGTGAGCCAATCGCACCCGATTACATACTTGGTCATCGTATTCCAGTGGGGGCTATCGTCTTGATTGTTCCTTGGCTTATACACCGCAAGGCATCGCTTTGGGATCAGCCGCATCGTTTCAATCCAGAGCGATTTACAGCCGAGCCTCCGCGGTTCAGCTATATTCCGTTCGGAGCGGGTCAGCGCATTTGCATTGGCGCAGCCTTTGCAATGACAGAAGCGATTTTGATCCTAGCGATGGTTGCTCAGCGCTATCGGCTACGTCTCAAGGCCGCCCATCCCATCGAACCTCAAGGTCTCATCACCTTGCGGCCGCGATACGGGATGCCGATGACCAAACAACTACGGCGATAACACAACTAGCATTGTGCAATGACCGAAACTATTCAGCGGATTGTTCTTGCCTCGCGGCCGGTTGGGGAACCGTCGTTAGATAATTTTCGCTCAGAAAAACTTCCAATCCCGCACCTCGGATCGGACGCGATGCTGTTGCGCACGCTCTGGCTTTCACTCGACCCCTATATGCGTGGCCGGATGAGCGATGCGCCGTCCTATGCCAAACCTGTTGGCATCGGCGATGTGATGGAGGGCGGCACGGTCAGTGAAGTAGTTGCCTCGAACCTCCCGCGGTTCGCCAAGGGCGATATCGTTGTAGGCCGTACCGGCTGGCAGACTCATGCCCTGTCCGATGGTTCCGGCCTGCAAAAGGTCGATCCAACGCGAGCACCTATTCAGACTGCACTGGGCGTTCTCGGAATGCCCGGAATGACCGCTTACATGGGGCTACTTGAGATCGGCAAGCCTGCCGCCGGCGAGACCGTGGTGGTCGCGGCAGCTTCTGGCGCAGTCGGCTCGGTTGTCGGCCAGATCGCCCGCATCAAGGGTGCCTACGTCGTCGGCATCGCCGGAGGACCAGAGAAATGCCGTTACGTGACCGAGGAACTCGGCTTCAACGCCTGCATCGACCATCGGACATCTGATTTCGTCGGCCGTCTTGCGGCAACCTGCCCGAGAGGTATCGACGTCTATTTCGAGAATGTCGGTGGCGCGGTATTCGAGGCTGTGTTTCCGCTCCTCAATCCGTTCGCCCGCATTCCCGTGTGCGGGCTGATTTCCATGTACAACGCGACCTCCCTGTCACCCGGTCCGATCCTCCTGCCGCACTTGATGCGAGCAATCCTGACCAAACGGTTGACGTTTCGCGGTTTCATCGTTTCCGACTTTTCTGCGCGTTATGGCGATTTCATACGCGATGTCTCGGCCTGGGTCCGCGAGGGACGAGTCAAATATCGCGAAGACGTGGTTGAGGGTCTCGAGAACGCTCCGCGGGCCCTCATCGGCCTCTTGCGCGGAGAGAATTTCGGCAAGCTCTTGGTGCGCGTTGCGTGCTAAGTCGCCAGCGATTTCGCCGTAACAGACTTGTTGCCGAGAACCTGGCACGGCCACTCTCAGATCGCCCGTTAGGTTGGGCGGTGCGGCAAGTGCGAGACCGCGCAACGCGTCAACCACGCGCCGGATCTCGGCCTGATAGACGGGATAGCGAGCGGCATCCTTGGCGCTGAATTTTGCAATTTCGTGCTCAGTGCGACCTTCTCCGGTCCAGGTGGGCAGTTTCATCGATCTGCCAGTGCAGCGCATTGAACAGGTAGTTCAGCCGACTGCGCAACAGCGAAGCACCTTCGATGATCTCAAGAGAGCAACGCAAAATGCTGCCGACCAGCTACGGTCGTCCTGTCCGAGCGCAGTATCGCTATCGCCGGTGGCTCGGGTCGATACCGTCGCAACACGGCTAAGGGCTATAGCGGACACAATTAAGTCGATTCGCCCGGCCCTCAAGAACTTCTACGCTTCGTCGAACGATGAGCAGAAGGCGAGATTCAATATGATGGGCCCGCCAGCTCAACGAGGCTGATGTTAGGTTCGAAGCGATCTTATTTACAGCAGTCAGGTTGCAACGCGGTTATTCCAGACGCGCTTGTTTTGGAGCTGCTATATCGCTCGTTAGTTCGCGTCGAGCTTGCTGATTATTTCTTTGGCGGTGCCGACAGGCTTTCATGCGGATGACGTCGATCACCGCGCCGATTAGACTTGCGAACATACGTTATCAGGGCTTCTGGATTCTCAAGCTTTATCTTGAGTGCGGCAAGTAATGCATCCTCAGCATCAATCGCAACCGCCTTTGTTCGCGTTTGGAGTTTCACTCCAACTGTATAGGTATCCGTTGTTTACCCTAAGTGTTTCTGGTCAGGCTGCCGATGTCGCCTAAACCCGAGGAACCTTTCGGTCGATAGAAGACAACCAGGATCAAAGATCGCGCGCTCTACTCGGGACGAGCACAAAAAAGGCCCGGAGCATTTGTCCGGGCCTAATCGTTGTCGAATGATCGAATTAGTAATCCATGCCACCGCCCGGCGGCATGGCTGGCATCGGCGTCTCTTTTTTAGGCTTCTCGGCGACCATCGCCTCGGTGGTGATCAACAGGCCCGCGATCGAGGCCCCATCTTGCAGCGCGATGCGCACCACCTTGGTCGGGTCGATGATTCCCTTGGTCACGAGATTGCCGAACTCGCCGGTTTGGGCGTCAAAGCCGTAGGCATAGGTGTCATGCTCTAGGATCTTGCCAACCACGACGGAGCCGTCCTCACCGGAATTAATGGCGATCTGACGCGCCGGCCAGGTTATCGCCTTTTTGACGATCTCGATGCCGTGCTTCTGGTCTTCGTTCTCAGTTTTGACCCGCTTGAGGGACTCGACGGCGCGTAAGAGCGCGACGCCGCCACCCGGCAAAATGCCTTCCTCGACCGCGGCCCGGGTCGCATGCATCGCGTCATCGACGCGATCCTTCCGCTCCTTGACCTCGACCTCGGTGGCACCGCCGACGCGGATCACCGCCACGCCGCCGGCAAGCTTTGCCAGCCGCTCCTGCAGCTTCTCACGGTCGTAATCGGAGGTAGTCTCCTCAATCTGCGCCTTGATTTGGGCAACGCGGCCTTCGATGTCCTTCTTTTTGCCGGCGCCACTGACGATCGTGGTGTTCTCCTTGTCGATCATCACCTTCTTGGCGCGGCCCAGCATGTCAAGCTTCACGCTCTCAAGCTTGATGCCAAGATCCTCGGAGATCGCAGTGCCGCCGGTCAGGATGGCGATATCCTGCAACATGGCTTTGCGGCGATCACCGAAGCCGGGAGCCTTAACGGCCGCAACCTTGAGACCGCCCCGCAGTTTATTGACGACGAGAGTCGCGAGCGCCTCACCTTCCACATCCTCGGCAATGATGAGAAGCGGTTTGCCGGTCTGTACTACGGACTCCAAGAGCGGCAAAAGCTCATTAAGCGCAGACAGTTTCTTTTCATAGATTAGCAGGTAAGGATCCTCCATCTCGGCCCGCATCTTGTCGGCATTGGTGATGAAGTAGGGCGAGATATAGCCGCGGTCGAATTGCATGCCCTCCACGACTTCGAGTTCAGTCTCGAGCGATTTGGCTTCCTCAACCGTGATGACGCCTTCGTTGCCGACCTTCTTCATCGCCTCGGCGAGGAAGCGGCCAATCTCCGAATCACCGTTCGCCGAGATCGTACCTACCTGTGCAATCTCCTCGTTCGACGAGATCGCTTTCGAATGCTTCTTGAGATCCTCGACGATTGCATTAACTGCGAGTTCGACGCCGCGCTTAAGGTCCATTGGGTTCATGCCGGCGGCAACGCCCTTGGTGCCTTCCTTGACGATCGCGTGGGCGAGCACGGTCGCGGTCGTGGTGCCGTCACCCGCTTGATCGGAGGTCTTCGAGGCGACCTCGCGCACCATCTGGGCGCCCATATTCTCGAACTTGTTCTCGAGCTCGATTTCCTTAGCGACGGTCACACCGTCTTTGGTGATGCGGGGTGCGCCGAACGATTTGTCCAGCACGACGTTGCGGCCCTTGGGGCCAAGCGTCACGCGCACCGCATCGGCTAGAATGTCGATGCCGTGCAACATCCTGTCGCGCGCATCGACTGCGAATTTGACTTCCTTGGCAGCCATTTGAGTCTCTCCTCAATTCTCATGAATTATTCGTCGCGGCGCGAACGGCTGTGGCCGCACGCCCCGAAATGACGCTGAACCTCGTTCGGGTCACGCGGCCTTCTTCTTGGAGACCGGTTCGTCGACGATGCCCATGATGTCGGATTCCTTCATGATCAGAAGCTCCTCCCCGTCGATCTTGACCTCGGTGCCCGACCATTTCCCGAACAGCACGCGATCACCTTCTTTGACATCGATAGGAATCAGCTTGCCGGCCTCGTCGCGGCCGCCCGGACCAACGGCAATGACCTCCCCCTGGGAAGGCTTCTCCTTGGCGGTGTCCGGAATGATGATGCCGCCGACTGACTTCTCCTCGGCCTCTATGCGCCTGACGACGACGCGGTCGTGAAGCGGACGAAACTTCATGGGGTCCTCCCAACTAATTGAAAAGATTGCAGGTGCGTGCAAGCGCAGCGGTAGCCGGAAAGGCTTTGGAAATTCACTAATTTTCCCTCCCAGTTGACCGCTTGGCGACGACATAGGGGCGTGATTTTTTGCCCGCAAGATGTCCTGGAAAATTTTTTAGCACTCACCTACGCGGATCGCCAACACCGCTTTCAAAGATGCAACGGCGCCTGGTTCCCTGCGCTGCCAAAAATTTGTTGATGGCCGGCAAGGAAACGCTTCCCGGCCTGCTCGATCTCCAACGAGGGTGTTCTCGCCGGGAGCGAGGCCCCGGGCCGATATATTGTTGAGGCGCATGCTGGAGGCCTCAAGGCAGAGGCTCCGGTCATGATTTGTCTCCAGGAATGCGCGGTCACGCCGACTGGTGATCGCGTGACCGATCAACTCCTCGGAACAGCCGTTGCGCTAACTCTACTCGCTGGCGCGAAGCAAGCCGCAGGCGCGCCGAATTTTGGCGGTGGAGAATAGCGAGAGGTCGCCCCGGCTTTCGTTCGCTCGCGTCCCGACGCCGTTGCACCGGGGGCTTCCGTAAAGCGTAGATCGCGTGCCGAGCCATTTAAAACCGGGCTGGTGGTTCCGTGGTGATTCCTTAGCACACCACATGGCTCAAACTGACCGGTGGCTGACAACTAAAACTATTATAGTTCAACAGTTTAATTGGTGGAGCCAGGGTCCGCCTTATAGCACGGAAATATCCTAATTTCTCAGAGGATTAGGAAAATGCCCACCGTGCCGTCCACAAATGACGCTACAAGTCCAACCGAATTTTTGGTCCGCAAAAGTGGGACTGCCAGCTAATCAGTCGGCTTCACGCCAAGGCGTCGGGACGCAACCGAACGAAAGTCGGGGCCACCACGGCGCTGCGCCGCCCCCATAAATTTTGCCCTCGGCGATATCTCGGCCGCAACGCGTCGGCTTACGCTCGGGAAAAAGACCCTGTTTATGTTAACGGGCGACGGCGCGTTTGATCCGTACTTTCCTTGGCGTGGGCGTCGTCTTTGGCGTCTTGGCCCAGGGCACTTAGAGCGCGGGCTGGCAACCTTGAACGGTTTTCCATGACCTACCGGGATGCGGGCCGCAGGTTGCCTTTCTGAAAGTCGAGCCCCATGCTGCCCGACTGAGAAAAGCCCCATCCGGGAACTACCAGCATCACTTGCTGGGCACCCTTGTTGTTCGGGCGCTCACTTACCGTATCCGCCGGAGCCGTTTGCTCTTCCAGCAATCCTGATCACTGCCACACCGGAGCAATGCGCGGCGCTGCCAGGCCCGCAACAACCGGAAAGCACGGAGTGTGTCAGGGAACGCGGTAAAGAGTACGCCGAAAGACTTGCGCAATGGTTGGACGATCATCCCAACTCGGTGTCAGCGCTTCAGTAGCTTCGGCAGCTTGGCGATGCCGGTGAGGAATCATTGAATGAGCCGGACTCGGCAGGCAATGGCCGGGTGAGTCATTCTGCCGCAGGCTAGGTCTTTCAGATGAACTACTCGCGTCGCGTCGACAAGCGAATCGCGTGCGTGCGCGCGAAACCGTTCTGCGGTACTCATTCTTTATGGGCGTAGCGAGCAAGCGGAAGGGTTCGAGAATTGAACGGGAGATCGTTCAGCTGCATCGCGGCATCGGTGTGCATGTGGAGCGGGTGCCGCTGAGTGGTGCCAGCAGATACCGCCGGCAATGGCGCCGACGTCGACGTTTACGCGCGCGGCAAGGAAGAGGCGCCGTTTGTCTGTGAGGTGAAGAGCCGGAAGAGTGGTGGCGGGTTTGTGCAGCTGGAGACTTGGTTGGCCGATTTCGATTGTTTGTTTCTAAAAAGGAATCATGCCACGCCCCTGGTCGTACTGCCGTGGCGGGTGTGGCGCAGCCTGCCGAAGCGATTGTGAGCCGCCGTGAGATGCGCGAAAGCGCTGGACTGGAGGTGGCTCAATGCGTGACCGCTTTGCTAAGTGCGAGGCCTGCCCATTCATCAAGGCTTCCGCAGCAGCTCCGGCAGCTTGGCGATATTGGCCGCAATCCTGCACTTACGGTAAGAGCGCATTGTCAACATTCATGTGCTGACGGGGGTCCGATGCATGCCAGTTATCCACCGGATGTTCACAAAAAAACGGGGCAATTCGCCGTGTGAGTAAAGACATCGAGTGATTCCAACCTCACAAACTGCTTCCCCTGGCGCGTCTTGTGACGGCTGTAACATGCGATGGGGAATTTGCTGTGTAGAATCACTTCTTATGGAACCAGAACTACAATCAACGGGCGCACCCGAACGGTTCTGGCATCGCTGGTTCGCGTGGCGTCCCATCCTCATCACCAACCGATGGCGAGGTCGGCGACTAGCGTGGCTCCAAAACGTCGAACGGCGATGGACTAAAGGCACCACCAGCGGTTTGGGATCGCGGTGGATTTATCGGAGGATGAGGGCTGGCGGAGCGTCGGACAATGCCTGGTCGTCCCGTCAGGCAAACCAAAATATCGCGGCCACCACCAAAGCAAGGACGTAAAATGCAAAAGCTCTCGAGCTTAACATTCCCGATCCAATCCTTGAGGTCGGACATAATGCCCCGCAAGCGCGGCACCGCAGGACGCTCTTAACGTTCGCGTGACAACGTGTGCAAATAAGCCTAGCCGAAACGATCCTCCGGGGCTGCTCGTCCGAAAAAAAATTTGCCGGCGGGTTTATCCTGCGCTCGTCGGTCCGCGAACGCACATAAGGAACGACATCGAGAGTGGTTTTCAGGCGATGACGCGGAGCCACTGCGGCGGCTAGAGCGGGTGCCCCACGGGCCACAGTAACAGCGGAATTAGTTCGGGTTTTGGATGAGTCAATATAACGATTGCGGCGCCTGTTATGACGGCCGTCAGCGGCATTGCTTCCGGACCGCCACGGGCGACCTGGGATGCCGTCAGCGACACCGCTTCCGGACCGCCATGGGCGACCTGGGATGCCGTCAGCGACACCGCTTCCGGAGCGCAACGGGCGACCTTCATATTCAGCCACCTTGCGCATAACGAACGCACATACAAAAACGACATTGAGAGTGGTTATCAGGCGATGACGCGGAGCCACTGCGGCGGCTAGAGCGGGTGCCCCACGGACCACAGTAACAGCGGAATTAGTTCGGGTTTTGGATGACTCAATGTAACTATTGCAGCGGCTGCGATGACGGTGAGATAGGTCATCCAAAATGCAACATCGATTTCTTGTTTGCGCTGTGGGCTTATCGTCCCGTGCATGTTTGTCCCCCATTACCGGGAACGACGGTGCTGGGGCTCGATGGCCGAAATCTGGCTGATGTGCTCCCTGTGAATTTCTTGGAGTTATTTTCTCGTTGCGTTGCCCTTTAGCCACACCACATCCCCCGACCAGGGCGGCGGGAATCTCCGGTGTCGTCAAGCCTGAAGGGGATCATCCAATCCCAATCTTCGTCGATCGTCCGCGCGGCCAGCCAGTCGCTTGCTGGCCTCGCGCCCTTATCGGTACCATAGGCGCCGGTAGCACGAGAGAGTGTTTCTCCGGTGTCAATTGATCTTCTAATTGCTTGTTGGAACGAGCGGCGCATCGTGCTTTCGGGCCAGCTTGAATTGCTGGAGCATGATGAAACGCGTACAATCACCGATGGCATTGACATAAGGCAGCAAGATATTGCCCGCCTAAAATCTCAGATTGCCGAACTCGACGAACTTCTTGCCAAATATAAGCACTAGCCACCATGGTTTGCGGCCGGCCCAGTCGCTTGCCGCGCCCCTTTCATTCCTTGTCACTTTCCCGCTTCCGCACGAACTCCGGCAGCTTGGCGATATTCGCCGCGATCCTTCGCGCCTCGTCTTTGGAAAGCATTCGCCGAGACAAGGCACAAACAGTAGTGAGGTACCTTGGCTACCGGATCGTGCCTCGCCCACAATAATAATGTGGACTGCTTCAGCGCCCACTTGCTAACGGCTTGTTCCTCAGAGGTCAGTAATAATTACCGGCAACGGATCAACTACTTACGTCAATCGCGTCATGTTCCCAGCGAAGGTCGACCAGCTCGGGGGCCCTCAGGCCGTGCCGAAAGGCCAGCAGGACCATGGTTGAGTCCCGATGGCCCTAGCGGTTGTCTTTGGCCGAGCAGTTGACGTGGGGGCTTCAGCACCAAGCGCGTCACTGAGGTGTCACCTGAGTCCGAAACGGATTGGAAGTACGAAAGTGAAATCGCTATCGGGAACCGCGGCCGGCGGGGCCGGCAATGGCGCGGCACGTGTGAGCAGGGATAGCGCCTCGGCATCGAGTACCGCCGAGCCGGAACTCTTGATGATCTGGCTGTTCAGCACGTGACCTTGTCGATCGATACTGAAGCTGAGCTTAACGATGCCCGTCGCGCCCTTGGCCTGCGCCGGATAGCGCTGGAAGCGTGCAAGGCGAGCGACGACGGCTTGCTGCCAGCTGGCAATCTCTGGAGCCAGCTCCGGTGACGCGGGGACTGTGGCTGTGGTCGGCGCCTGTTGGTTAGGCTGGGTCTGCTGGGCCGCGACTGCTGTGACAAGCAAGGCACTTATCATTGCGGTCGAGACCACGGCGATCGCATTACGCTCCAAGCGCGGCAACCTGGAACATTCGTGGACGAACTGCTGCCGTGGCGAAGGGCTTTCTATATTTTCGACGACCGCAGACATCTCTTTTCTTACATCCTACTCAAGCGGCCACGCGGCGAATTGGCGATGCCGTCACCTTAGAGCCTCTGATCGACATTGCGCGGAGTTATGCTGTTAGTCACTCAACAATCTCTCGGCTTGCAGGGGTCCAATGGGAGCCGTTGAGTTCACAATCCTAGGGCTTGATATGCTGATGGGGGTCGTTGCGTTAGTAGCGTTGTGGTAACGACGCTGGCCAATCCAGGAACATATCCTGATCACAAATCATTCGCGCTATTGCGGAACCGGGATCATCAATAATCTCCAGTCATATTGTGATTTCGTCCTTGTTATTTAGGACAAGAAATTCACAGCTTATACAACCTGCACGGTACAACGTTGGGCTCCTACTCCAGTTATTTGATCGTCTGAGGCTGGCGACCCTAACGGAATAGTTCAGGCCCCATTGGCGCATCCAGGGCTCTTTCTCCCACAATTCCTTCTTCACCCGCACCGTCACCTCTTCCCAAATCCACCAGTTCTCCCAGTAATCATCAATGCACCCAAAGTGCCACGCTCTCCCGAATGCGCCTGACGCGTTCCATAGACGCTGCGGTTTGCGTGTGGTCACGACAGCCACAGGACTGGAGCAGCACTAGGATTTCATCAAGCGGTCGAAGGCCTCGGCAATTTTGCTCGCCTCGGCAATTTCGCTCGCACGCTTGTCGCTCTCTGGCGGTAGCTCTTGTGGTGCCGCTTTCCGCGCCGTCTCGTCGGCTAAGCGCAGGGCTTCCTCCATAAGGCTCTCGCCATAGGCGCGGCGTAGTAACTCGAACTCGGCTTCGAGCACACGCGAATGGAGCCTTCGGAGCGTCACGATGTGGTGGGCGAGATCGGCGACGGTTATGGACATACTGCCCTTCTCTTTGGCGACTGCTCGCCCGCATACAGACTGAGATTACAAAAGGCGTCTTGCTCCTCAGCAGTCCAAGGCGGCGGGAAGCGGCGGTGCACCACCAGGCTGCCGATTGGGTCAGTTGAGTTTCGCCGTTTGTGGCGGCGGTCACGGCGCTGCCAGCGCGGTCACGCCAAGCAGTCAGTCTAAGCTCGCGACTACAGTCTGAGCATCGAAAGATGCGAATTTCGGTATCGCCGCCAGCCACCGGTACGATAGCGATTAGGTTCATCTCGGCGGTACAAGGGCAATCAGGTAGCTCCGTTGAACCTGCCTCTAGCAGGCGCTCGAACTTTGACATGACACCCCCGTTCCCGTCGCAAAGTGTATGTCCATCAATCTCGCTCGTGCGCGAGAGTCTTCGGATAATCAGATTGGGCCGGATAATCAGATTGGGCGGCGGCGTTCCCACTTGCGACGCGGGGTCTTCATTCGAATTAACCTCCTCGGCGTTGGCGAGCTTTGGTACGCGCGTGCGTCTTCCGACCCCAAAGAGCCTTGTTTCTGCGGCAGGCCGCGCAACGACAGCCACGAGGCGCGGCGGATCGCAGTGAATATCGCCAAGCTGGCCGAGCGATTGCGCCAGTCCGCTCAACGGGCAGCCGGTACTTAGTCCTTCCCGCAATCCGCCGCGGCTCGTCGCGCGCGAGCAGCTTCGCCGCCTGAACTCCGATTAAGCGTGAGCGCGATCTATTCGGGAACGTGAGCGGATTCGATAGCGCCATTTACTTGTGCCGCCGTATCTGCTGTTACCCCACTTTCGCTCGATTGATTGCAGCCATGTGTAGCGCAGTTTTCCATCAATCATGATCGGGACAGGATACCAAGCAAACCAGCGATGCCATTCCAGCAAGTAGGTCGGATGCTGCACTGGAAGGATCGCCCTCGGACCGCCCATGAAACGCCTCTTTTTCGACAAAACCCAACGCTCGAAATAACCGAGAGTCAATGAAGCGCGTGCGCGGTCTTTGAGAAGGGTTGCTTGCTCCGCTCGATGCCGCCAAGGCAGCCCGACGCCGAAGCAAGCGCCATAAGCCGTTGCAGCGGCTTTCTGTTTGCGCATCCGGCGGCTGCGCATGAGTCAAAAATCGATGTCAATTTTAAAGAGTGGCTAACTTGCAACAGTCCAAATAAATCGTCTGACCGGAATTCTGCGTTCCGAATTATGGGGATAAGTTTCATTGGGGGAATGGACTATTGTCTGAACGCAACACCTAGGAAATGAAGGCGTTAGTTCGTCGTGTAGATATGCATGCGTGATTGGTGTGTGGGAGCGTAGTCGTGGGAGCGTAGTGATGAGTAGCGTCGAAAGAATTGACAGGCTTGTTTGTCGCCCCGGTGCAGCGGACGTGCAGAACACCAGGCTTGTCTGCACGCAATGTTATAGAGATGTGAAGAGTGTCCTGC
>Ga0306923_10002279_pt1 | contig 17521 bp, 17 predicted proteins | sample sta12Can44000108_FD_203841 | JGI IMG/M metagenome (GOLD analysis project Ga0306923, IMG submission 203841) | Lab enrichment of tropical soil microbial communities from Luquillo Experimental Forest, Puerto Rico - statanox.12C.anox.44.000.108 (v2)... | ecosystem: Environmental > Terrestrial >... | reverse complement strand
CTATTCTCAGCAAGGTCGGCCCATCGGCGACGTGAAACTGCGAAGCTTCCAGCGCACGTATATCGGCTGTATGCGGTTGGCCCAGCAGCACGGATAGTTCGCCGAATACCGCACCGGGCTCGCTCACCTTCGCGATCTGAACGCCCTCTTTAACGACTTCGACCACGCCGGCCTTAAGGATCAGCAGCCGGCCGGTGCTCGACCCGGCGGCGAGCACGCACTCGCCCGCTTGGTAGGTTGCGAGCGGGAAACTGGCGAGCTTCCTCTGAAAGCGTGCGATGTCGGAAATGAGAGGTATGGGCATGCCTCTTGTCCTGCGACCGGCAGGTTGTACGCGAGCTGTCGGTGTAAGATCGGAGTCTATAATACCGAAGCCGAGTGTGCCAAAGACCGAGCCATTACCACACGACCGGAACCACAATGTTCCGCGCGCGTTTTGGGCCTGTTAACGCGTCGGTGAAGGCTTGGACTCCCGGTGGGGAAGGAGTGGGGTGTCATGGAGCCACCCAAGGATAGTGCGCCACTTGTTCAGAAGATTGGATCTGCATCGATTGCGGAAATCGAAAAGCTTATCGGGGAACTGCAAGAGACAAGAAATTTTCTTGAATCTGAGGGGACGCGAGTTCAGCGAGAGGTGGCTCGCTATATAGACCTCACTCAGAGGGCTTTGGATTCCGTAAGCATCATTTTTGATATTGTCTCCGGATGGCGACAAGCGGGGCATCCCATGAGCAAATTCGTCTCCCCAGACGAAGACAGGAAGGGCAGCTAGAAAGGGCGCCCGCGCTCGATGAACCGGCGGTAGCGAGAAATTGGCGGCGCGTGGTGGACATGGACTTTTCTCCCCTACACGTCTTGATTTATTTTTGATCGTGCGCCGTGCGGTTCCGCGCGTCAATTGCAACGGCCGCAATGCTGGTGGGCGATCCTGGCAGCCGCTCCAAGTCCGCTTTGCCCCTCAACGCGGACAAGCGCGACTTGTCTCATTTTGTGATGATCCGCTCAGTGTGAGGCGCGGCGCACCGGGAGAAGTCGTTACGGCTGTGGCCCCGAAAGGCGTACGTCGCGCTCGGCACGAAACACGTTGCTGTAAAGTCCCGCAATCCACCGACGCCCGCTCGAGGTGACATTCAGGTAACGGATGGCGTCCTGGATATAGGGAGAGACGCTGTTCCAATAAAATTGCGGATATTTATCCACGAGGTCTGCCGGCGATTCATAGCCGAGCTGCCTGTTAACGCCAGTTTCTTCAAATTCGTAGTAGAGCGCATTCACCTTTCTCAAATAGTGAGGATCGCCGAGCTGACCGATAAGATCGGCGGCTCGCAAGAGTGATCCTTCTTCGTCAATGTCATCCGTGTCGATCGATGAATAGGGAAATCGCGTGAATTCTATCGCATGTGCGATGCGTGCGCCGTCGAGCTCCTCGAAACCCGCGACCCGATCCAGCACGAACAGCTTCGAGCGCTCAACGTGATATGGCGCAAGCGCGGCGTCGGAGGACCCGCGCGGCAATGAAACCTTGCGGCCACGCGCATCAACAATGTAGCTATCATCCGTATCCCCTTTGACCACGCCGCGGACGTACCCGATATCATGCGCCAAGCAGGCGACGATGAAGTTCGAATAATCGGCGGGGGTCGAAGGCATCAGGAGTGCGCGGCCCTTAAAGATCTCGTGGCCGGCCAGAGTGACGAGCATTGTATGCTCGACGTTGTGGTAGAGGGCATCGCTATTGCCGATGCATTCGAGCGCGAGCCGGGCGGCAAAGGGAATGAGTTCGGCCAAGCGCACATGCGAAGAGCCGAACCGATTCTTCATATCGGAGGCCAGGAACGACCCCAGGGCTTCAGCCGCTAGCTCGGGCAGCGTAATCATGATCGCGGCCTGAATGCGTGTTGGCTGCATCATAATCATGGATCAGCAATCGCGGGTCAATTCGGGGCCCGGCTCCGCACAGACCCCCATTTTTCGCGAAGATCCGAAACCTTCGTCGATTTTTTGGCCGAGCGGTTTACGGCCGAGCAGGAGTGGCAGAAATGTTTGGACGAATGTGTTGCGGCATTTTCGCGGGCAAATACATGTGGCAGTAGATTGCCCCCGCATAGGGGCGTTGCCTGCTTCCGCGCTGTTGTCCAAAGGGAGTCAATGATGAAGCGCGCTCTCACCGGTATCGCAAGCGTGGGCATTCTGGTTGCGGCGGTAGGCGTGGAGGCGGCGAATGCACAGTCCTATCGCCGCTACGGCCCTCCCCGAGCCTATACGCCGCAGGCCTATCCATCCCAAAGCCGCGGCTCGGTTCCCCGCGGCGTTCCGCGCAGTGTTCCGTTTTTCGACCCGAACAGTCCGGAAGCCACAGGCGGTGGTAGCCTTGGCTACAATCGAGGCCTCCCGCACAACGAATGAGCTTGGCCGTCGACGGCGGCCACGCAGAAATCCTTTTTGTTCGCGTCAATCGAGGCGCTTCGATACTCAGTCGGCGAAAGGACCTATTCCATGAGCAGCCATCACTTTCATGCCGTCATTTGGATCGATCACCATGAAGCACGCGTGTTCCATTTCTGCCCGACCGATGTGGAACGACTCGTGTTGCACCCCGATCATCCGACCAAGCACATCCACCATAAAGCAAACTCCATCGGGAGCGGGCATGCCGCGGAGGATCACGCCTTCCTTCAGGCTGTGGCGCAATCGATCGCAGACGCCGGCGCGGTTCTCGTTACGGGACCGGCCAATGCCACGACCGAACTGGTCAAACACATCAGCCAACATGATCCCGCGTTGATGAAGATCATCGTCGGTGTGGAAACCGTCGATCATCCTAGCGACGGGCAACTCGTCGCCTACGCCAGGCGCTACTTCAAGGCGGAAGATCGGATGCTGCCGCAGAAGGGCTAAACACACGGGAGCCACCGCTGGGGTCGGCTGGCACACCCTGCACCCTGCGGTCCTGGTTCAACGCTTCAATGATCGGATGTCAGTTTAAGGCCGACCATCCCGGCAATTATCAAACTGAGGCAGGTCACGCGCCACACGTTCGCCGATTCGCCGAACGCCACCATGCCTATGATCATCGTTCCGGCGGCGCCGATCCCGGTCCAGACGGCATAGGCGGTTCCAAAGGAAAGCGACTTCAGTGCAAGTCCGAGCAGCGCGAAGCTCAACGCAATGGCCATCAGCATGCCTACGCTCGGCCATACCCGCGTCAGGCCATCCGAATATTTGAGGCCGAGGGCCCAGGCGATCTCCAACAGCCCGGCGAGCAAGAGTGCGAGCCATGCGGTCAAATGCATTGCCCCGCTGGCCACAGGATCGGTCGAGTCGGCGTGGGGCAGCCTCGGCCGCCGCACGCGCAGCGGGGATACGGGCATTCGATGGTGACTGTCGCGCGCATGCAGCTGCTCGCACTCGCTCGGCGAATCGGGGCAAGTTTATGAGCAGAAGTGTAAAGCCCGCATGACGACACAACCCGCCGGGCGGCACACGCGCTGCGGGGGATTCACTTGCGCCAGAAACCGGGCGTCGCCTTGAATTCCCGCCATCGCTTGCGGAGGCTCTTTGCGACGGCAAGTTGATCGCGCGCCACCCAGCCGATCAATGCGCCGGCAGCGCGATGAAGATCCGGAGTGCAGTCGACCTGCCCCGCCACTCGCAGAAGCGACCGCGTGGCCGTGCTGTCGTTGGCGTTGCCCAATGCATCCTGCAGTTTCGACAGCCGTGCCACATAACGCTTCGCCGGGGGATGTTCGGCAAAGATCGGCAGGAAGAACTCAGCTGCGTAACGCAGTTTCTTCAAGGTCACTCTGAGATCGTGTCGCGCCTCGGGGTCGAGACGTCGGAAGTGGGCACCCTTCTTGAGTGCCTTGCGATGCAGCCGTTCGAGCACCCGGACCGCCAGCGCCGAGGCCGGCTCCGCCAAAGTTGCCAACGTCTCGGCCGGAACTTCCGTTCGCCAACTGCGACGCTCGAGCCAACGACACAACGACAGCTGAAACCGCGTGTAGCGCGGATCCATCAGCGCCTCGCGCAGCTTGGCGTAGCTCGCGGTGCGGTGCGGTTCTGACGCCCGGCGCAAGTCGTCGACGTTCACGTCGGATGCGCAGGCCATCTCGAGACGCTGAAGGGTCGTCGTGGCAAACACGTCCCAGTCGCGCGCCGGCCCCAGCGCGTGCATGAGCCACTTCGCATCGCCGCCGAATGCCTGAAATGCCGGCGATGGTACTTCCTTGCGCAACAACGAGCAGGCTGTGCGCAGCCGGCGCAGCGCAACGCGCGTCTGATGGACACCCTCGGGATCCCGCCCGTGCTCAACGATGGCCTGATTGGCCAAAAGATGCCGCTGGCCGGCGCTCATAACGATGGCAATGACGTCATCAGCGGAATGCTTCGCCCCGATGGTCGATCTCTCTGCCTTCCCGACCATCGGCACGGCGTCGAATGCGAGCGCATAGCCCCGATCGGCTTTGCTCAATGTGCCGATTTGGAGAGGCGCGAGGTCAAGCAGCTGCATGCCGACGTCGTACAAGGCGCCGCTGTCACCTTCTTTCACTTCGAGCTCGATCTCGGTCAACGGCTGTCGGCGTTCACCCGCTTCGACCATCCCTTCGTCGAAGGCGATTTCGATCTCCGCGCCATTGAAAACCAGTCGCTGCACATGGCGACGGATCTTGGTGGCAAAGACTGGAGCAAGGCCATCATCGGCGAGCTCGCCAAGGGAAGCATTGAGCTCCCCCGGCAGGCGCGTCAGATCCGGCGCCAAAGTGTCGACCGCCGTCTGCCATCGCTGCCGCACGAAGGGCGGCTGGTCAGGATAGGTAAGCTTCAGGGTCTGAACGTAGCGGGTACCAAGGCGCCTCACGCGCAGGGAGGTGCGCTGGCGACAAAGGGCGCGATCCGGCGTGTCGTAATAGACGGTGTCGAAGTGGCGCACTACGCCGCGGTTACGCGCGTGTCGCGCGATCACCGGGGCTCCGCGGATCAACTCGATCGCCGCGGGAGAGGCGAGCAACTTCAACTCAACTTCGACGTTGGCGGCTGGGCGTGGACGTGAGCGGGGCGAGATATCTGGTCGGGACAGTGACGGGGGGTGCTTCTCCATGGAACTCCGCCATTGCGAGAAGAGTGTGAAGCTTTCAACAGGCAATCAGGAGTAATTTGCAAGATGAATCGCGAGGTGCGTTACGTAGCGCCTCGCGCGGTTCGCGCCCTCCTGCTCTCCGGCTCCGTCAACTTGATTGCGCGGTGGCCGACATATCGGAGAAAGGCCTGCTCGTGCGGCCTCGATAGGCGCTCGATCGCGGACGCCAGCGGCAGCCATTCCAACGCCTTGATGTCCCTGGTGAGCGTCCGTTCGGCCGTGCGCGCGGCCTGCATGCGCCAGAAATGGACAAGCTTTGGCCGGCCGCTGGCAAAGTAATAAATCACACCAAGGAACTCGCGCACGTCTACATCATGCCCGGTCTCCTCGGAGGCCTCACGTCGCGCCGCCGAGATGGCGCTCTCTTTCGACTTTAACTTTCCCTTAGGAAGCACCCAGCCGTTGTCCTTGCGGCGTTGGACCACTGCAATCCGCGGTCGGGCACTGCCGCGCAACACGATGCCCCCCGCCGCTAATATAGGCGCCCGTGACATTACGGCCTCGTCGTTCGCTGACCCCAACCGAATCGAGGATACGGTTCTCGAAACGCCAGTGTCGCGAGGCCGCGGTTAATGGCGCGTTAAACCGGCATCTTCGGCCGTTGGGACCGAAAATGGGTAAGATAACTCTATGAGAGCAGTGTCGCGGACCGTGCGGGGATGCCAAAATTTAGTGCGGGGATGCCAAAATTTTAGACGGCGACTTTTATTGCAGTGGGTTGTCAGCTTGACGCAACGCCACCATATTGCGTCGTTATGGCCGACGACCGTTCCACTCACTTCATCTGTCCTGACTGCGGCGCGCACTACAAAGTCGTGCGAGTGAAGAAGGACTCGCGCTCTACCGATCGGCTATTGCGTTGCAAGGTTTGCAACCAATCGATGCCCTCAACTGACGGCGAGTATGTCCTAAAGTATTTCCTTGTAAGCCGGCAAAGAGTTAAGAGCCAAAGCGTCTCATAAATCGCGTTAGCTTAGCACAATTTCTACAGCGCCTACCGCCGGGCTTTGTTGTTCGGAGTGACAGGCTCGTAGCTCCGGCGACACGCAACTGTCATCTACGGCAAGTAGCATTCCGCGGCGAGGCCGTTTGATCAAGGGCCGTCGCACATCCTGCACAGAGACGGCGACAGCGACCGCGAACAAATCGCGGTGCGGGAAGGCGCCATGAGATTCGCAGCGCTCACGGCAAGTTTGGTCGGGGCCGCCGTTTTTGCGGCGTTGATCCCCTATAACGTCGTGTTTGTCTTGTTGTTTTCGCTCTGCGCAATATTGAGCGCGATCGGCGTTTGGGATCTGTTGCAATCCCGACACAGTATTCGGCGCAATTATCCGATCCTCGCCAACATCCGTTTCATGCTGGAAAAGATTCGGCCGGAAATCCGTCAATATTTTCTGGAGAGCGAAACCGACGGCACGCCGTTCAATCGATCGAAACGGGCCATTGCCTACCAGCGGGCGAAGGGCGCGCTCGACAAACGGCCATTCGGCACGCAGCAAGACATCTACGGCAACAACTTCGAATGGATCAATCACTCGATCGTGCCGTGTGCGGTCGATGATCACGACTTTCGCGTCGCGGTAGGCGGTGCCGACTGCCGCCACCCCTACGCGCTGTCGCTGTTCAACATTTCCGCCATGAGCTTCGGTGCGCTGAGCGCAAACGCCATTCGCGCCCTCAACCGGGGAGCCAGGGCCGGAGGCTTCGCGCACGACACCGGCGAGGGCGGGATCAGCCGGTATCACCGCGAATTCGGCGGCGACCTGATCTGGGAGATCGGCAGCGGTTACTTCGGCTGCCGCAACGACGACAGCTCATTTTGCGCCGACCGGTTCGCTGCGCAGGCGCGAGAGCCGCAGGTCAAGATGGTCGAAATCAAGCTGTCACAAGGCGCCAAGCCGGGTCATGGCGGGGTGTTGCCCGGCGCCAAAGTGACCGCGGAGATTGCGAACGCACGCGGCGTGCCAATCGGCGTCGATTGCATCTCGCCGGCGCGGCATTCGGCATTCAGGAACCCAACCGAGATGATGCGTTTCATCGCGCAATTGCGCGAGCTCTCCGGCGGCAAGCCGGTCGGCTTCAAGCTCTGCGTCGGCCACCCCTGGGAATTCATGGCGCTCTGCAAAGCCATGCTGGAGACTGGCATTCGTCCGGACTTCATCGTCATCGACGGCACGGAAGGCGGCACCGGCGCGGCGCCGCTCGAATTCGTCGATCACGTTGGCACGCCGCTGCGCGAAGGTTTGGTGCTCGCCCACAACTGTCTGGTGGGAGCGGGACTACGGCAATCCGTTCGCCTGGGCGCAAGCGGGCGAGTGGTAACTGGTTTTGATATCGCACGCTTGTTGGCGCTCGGAGCCGATTGGTGCAATGCCGCCCGCGGCTTCATGTTTGCGTTGGGCTGCATCCAAGCGCAATCCTGTCATACCGATCGTTGCCCGACCGGCGTGTCCACCCAGAATCTGTGGCGCCAGCGGGCTCTCGTCGTCGACGACAAGGCGGTTCGGGTGCGCCAATTTCACCAAAGCACGCTCGCGGCCCTGGGCGAGTTGGTGGGCGCCCCCGGGCTGGCGCATCCGCGCGAGCTTCGGCCTATCCATATTCTCAAACGCGTTTCGCCCAGCGAGGTCAAAAGCTTCGCCGAAGTCTACACGTTCCTCAAGCATCGCGAACTGCTGTCGGGCTCCGACCATCCCCATTATGCCGAGCAATGGGCACTGGCAGACGCACAGCGTTTCGCGCCGCTGCCGCAAGTGCAATCCGCCGCGTAGTGCCGGAAGCACGCGATCCACCGCGGCGATCGACGCATTCATACGCGTGTCAGATTCCCGTCGCAGTCTGCGCTTGGTCAATGGATTTGAGTGAGAGGAGATCAACATGAGCGCGAAGTCCCACAAGGGCGGCAGTCACCATGAAATCGCAGCCGAACATCATGAGACCGCGGCGCGCCATCATCGCGAAGCGGCCAAGCACTACGAGACGGGCGATCACGAGAAAGCTGGCCATCACGCCCATGTCGCGCACGCGCATGGACTGCATGCGACCCATCACGGGCATGAGGCGGCGAAACACCACGCTGAGCACCATAAGTAAGCACTTCCGGAGGCACGCTCTCAGGCAGATCGCGCGCCCGCGATCCATCAACGGGGCGCGCCTCTCTGCGTCTACGAAGCCGTGGTGATGGCGCTTGATCGGCCGGCGATCGGCGAGCGCGCCCGCATTGTCTCGAGAATCCAATGCGTCACATGCCTGTCACGCAAGGGTGGCTTTGCTCTCTCATCGCCGTTATTCCCCGAGGCACTTATGACCGACATCGCCGCAACGCTGCACGGCCCCGACCATTTGGCGACCGTGGCAAAACCCAAGCTCGACTCGCCGTCAAACCGGATTGCGGTCATATAATAAGTTTTTCGGCACTATGGTCGGAGCGGGTTATGCCCATCACGCAATTCTTGGACAGTTCTAAATTCGATCCCGAGACCAAGCGGGTCATAGGCGTCGCATTCGAAATGACGCGCATAGCTCTTCAGCTTGGCGACCAAAGCGACCTTAACGAAAGAATCGCGAAGAGACTTATCGAGCTTGCGAAAACCGGCGAACTCAATCCCGATCGTTTATGTGAGTCTGTGTTAGGCGAATTTCGCCAGCACTTATAGCTGTTCAAATGATCGAAGCGCGAGCATCTCGACGGTCCCATAGGCCGCCGATGTCGTGGCGCGAGCGCGCGGCTGCAATGAAAATTTACCAAATGGTTACGAGGTCGCCGCTACTAGTAACGATATGGGCCATCGTAGCCGGGAACCGGACGCAGAATGTTCAAACTGTCGACGGCGGATGGTGCCCATGGACTGCAAACCAATTGGCAGCACCGACTGCCTAGTCGACGTGACTTATGTCTGTGGGTGGTGCGGGATGAAAACCATGCGCGCTGTGTGGGCAGGCAAACAGCTCGCGCATCTACCGCAACATGACCCGCAAGGATTGTAATGATTACTTAGGGCCAGGCGCGTGTCGCACCCGCCGCCGAGGCCCACGTTTCGCGCTCAAAACGCAACGCCGACGCGCAGCTTCGCTTGATGGCGCTCGAAATTGGCGAGGTCGAGCGCGCCCGAGCTTCCGGCAACCGCGCCCCAGACCTGCACGTTCCACGCCGCCGACAAGAAATATCCTTGGCCAAAGGTCGCGTAGAGAGTCGGCCGGTTTAGCTCAGGAGCGGGCCGTTGACGGTTGCGCGCGGGCCAATGACTTACATCAACATTGTATAATACCGCGGAAGGCCGCATACGCAGGCGGTTGTTTATTCCCGATGAACACAGATTTGCAGTCCCATCAGGAACGCCCTTACCAGTCCCATGAGCACCATCATGGGCATGGTCCCGCAAGCTTCGGCGTGGCCTTCGCCGTGGGTATCGGCCTCAATCTCGGTTTCGTTGCCGTGGAGTTCATCTACGGCCTGCTCGCCAATTCGGTGGCGCTGATCGCCGACGCCGGACACAACCTTTCCGATGTTCTGGGGCTGGTTATTGCCTGGATTGCAAGTGCCCTGACCACACGACCTCCTTCGTCGCGTTACACCTACGGCTTGGGCGGCTCTTCGATCCTCGCGGCTTTGTTCAACGCCGTGCTGCTGCTGGTGGCGGTCGGTGCGATCGCCTGGGAAGCGGTGCTGCGGCTCTTTCATCCCGAACCGGTCGCGAGCGCCATCGTCATGATCGTGGCGGCCATCGGCATTATCATCAACGGCGCGACCGCTTGGCTGTTCGCCTCCGGCCGCAAAGGCGACCTCAACATTCGCGGCGCGTTCCTGCACATGGTGGCGGACGCCGCCGTCTCCGCCGGGGTCGTCGTCGCCGGCTTGGTGATCTTTTACACCGGCTGGCTCTGGCTCGACCCCCTGACCAGCCTCGTGATCGTCGGCGTGATCGTTTGGGGCACCTGGGGCTTGTTGCGCGACTCGCTTGCCATGTCGGTCGATGCGGTGCCCACATCAATCGACCCGCAAGCGGTACGCAGTTATCTCTCCTCCTGCGCCGGCGTTACCGCAGTACATGATCTGCATATCTGGCCCCTGAGCACGACGGAGAACGCGCTGACCGCGCATCTCGTGTTGCCGGGCGGCCATCCCGGCGACGAATTTTTGCTGAAGGCGGCGAGCGAGCTGAAGCAGCGCTTTGGCATCGGACATACGACGTTGCAGATCGAAATCAGCGCGGAAACCGCCTGCCACCTCGCGCCCGATCACGTCGTGTGAGGTGAATACCGAACCGGGCGCGCTTTTCCGGCGGATAAACGATTCGATCGCTATTTCGTATACATGCGCCGCGCCAGCGCGGTTGACCGCGTCGATGCCGATTCGCTCGGCGACAATGTATAGGTAAGCCACAGATTCCAACCTTCCGGCCGGTTCGCCGCGGCAAACTCCTTATATGCTCTTACGTTCACGTTGGCGTCGAGGGCGCCCATCGGGACGGTATAGGCGAGTTGCGCGCCGGCGCTCGCAACGCGCGACTGGAAGCAGCCGACCCGGTCGCCGGAGCCGCCATCGCAACTCGCTTGGTTATAGAGATAGCCGACCACGCCGATCTGCAGCTGCTTGGTCAGGAAGCGCGAGGCTCCCCAATCGAGATGCACGTCGATGCCGTTCTGATATTGGGTGGAGGGATTGATGAAGTTGTAGGTCAGTCCGGCCACCGCCGAAAATTCGTACCCCGTCTGCTCGTTGTAGTAGGTGTAACCGGCGCCGCCGTCCAACGCGCCGTGCCCGATGCCGATATTGGAGAGGCGCGTGCGGTCGTAGGCGCCGACCGGAACATTGCCGGTCAGATAGGTCATGACGTTGTGAACGCCGGCATTCCAGCGCAGCGAAAACTGCGGCGACAAATCCCCGAAACCGTCGATCGTGTCGGCGATCGTCTCGAACCGAGTCTCGGTGATCGTGGGGGTTTCGGGTCGTAGCGGGCGAGTGGTGACCAGATCGTCGGTCGTCCGCTTGCGGCCGTAAGTCGCGCCCACGGCGACGGCGGCCTGCGCGCCCAGAACCGGCGTCGCGAATGTGTACGTCGGGGTGATCATCGCAAGGTCTTCGGGCTGTATGGAGATCGCGCTCACATTTTCATCGACCGAGCCGGTCAGCCGTCCGATCCTAATCAAGCGCGCGCGCGCGACATCGCTGCCGGCCGTTGTCGAGGTGTGATAATAGCCCGATGTCAGGGAGAAGCCGGGTTGCGAGGGGGTGGCAGCGAGGCTCCCGAACGATCCCGGGGTCCAAAAACTCTCGCCGGCTTCGTCGGCGCAAGCAAGCTGCGTCGCGAGCGCAAGCGCCGCCGCCCCGCCTGCCAGGCGTTGCGACCAAAAGCGATGCCGCGCTCTCCCTCGCTTCTTCACTTTGCCCCCAGATGCGGTGATGGCCACGCCCAACTGGCCAGTCAACCGATGCCGGCAGGGTCCTACTATACGAAGAGCGGCGCGCGCGCGGGTGCCCAGCAAAGACGGTATGGGCCTCGGCAGAAAAAATATTGCGATTGTTGCCGCTCAGAAACACTGCGAGCGGCCGGTGACGAGGATGAGCGGCCGGGCTGCCCTCTCGGTCGGGGGACAACCTCCAATGCAATGCCCCTATCGTGCTGCTTGAGCGCGCGAAAATCTATTTCAGCTGTTCCGGCAACGTGATGCGGTAGACCAGGATCATGGTGTCGACGTCGAGCCCGCTCACGTCCTTGTAGGCGGCGCCAGCCTGAAAGCCGTTTTGCGTGATGAAGTCGTTGTCGTTGGTGACGAACAGAAAATAGCCGTTGGGATTTTCGGGATCGAGCGCCGGCACCAGGGCCATGCCTTCCCACTTTTCCGAAAGGTTGTTGCGATCGTTCGGTTCGCCGTTGTGCAAGCCGAACTTCTTCAATTCCTCTGTGTTGTTGATGTCGATGTAGGGCGTGAGCGTCGCCGGCACGACTGCGTCCACCAGCTTGCCGTCGGGCGCGACTGGCACGATGCCGTCGTAGCGGGAGCCGGCAATGTTGGTCGCGCGCGCGGTATCGAGAAGGTCGATGCTGCGGTAGCGTGAGGTGGCGCCGTCGGTGCCGTAGCCGTTGCCGGCATCGCGGCAGAGCAGCAGGAAGAATGTCTCGTCGAGCGCGAGCAGCTCGCTCTGGGCAGCGACGCGTCGTTCCCCTTGCGCGGTCTCGAACACCGGCAGCGGCACGATGTGTTCGCGCACGAGCTTCGGCCGATCCGGATCGGCGACGTCATAATAGAGGAGCCGCGTATATCGTCGCGTCTCCGCCGCGCTACCGCCGTCCTGGCGCGTCGCACTCTGCAGCGCGACGACGAGGAATCTCCCGCGCGGCGGGGCCAGGGTCAGTCCCTCGAAGCCTTGGTTGTTCTGCCGGCCGGTTTCCGGATTCGGCGGCTCCGGCGCTTGCGCGCCGGGCCCGGGATTGTTGGAGGCGAATTGATCCTTGCCCTTGCGTTTGGGCACGAAGGCCTCGGGCGGCCTGATCGCCGCCAGCATGCGGCCCGCCAGGGAGAAGCGATAGACGTAGGGGCCGTATTCATCGCCGATGAAAAAACTGCCGTCGGGCAGCAGCGCCAGCGATTCGCTGTCGATGCTCACGCGGCCGTTCGATGCCTGTGGCAGATCCGGGAAACCGTTGGCCGCCGGACGCACGCGATCGGGGTCGAGCCCGGTGAGCGGTTGCCCCGCCGCGTCGGTGAGCAGGATCGTGTCGACGAGCGTCGCCGCGACGCTCCTTTGCCGCTCCGCGAGCGGCACGGCCTCCGGGTCGTCGAGCGGCTTGAAGATGATGGAGAGCTTGTTGATCCGCGCGCGATAGTCGCTCGTGCCCTCGGTATTGTGGCCGCGGTCGGGCAACATATAGAACGTGCCCGCGTAGCCGGCAGGCGTGCGCATCCACGACTTCGGATCCACTGCGATGGCGGAGCCGGAGCCGAACGTCTCCCCGAACTTGTCGCGCAGATCGGAGGGCAACCGTCCAACACCGACCAGCGCCTTGTTGACGAAAACGAGATTGCCGATGGTGACGGTTTCGGCACAACGCGCAGCCGGTACCGGCGCAAACCATGCGGTCAGCGCCAGAAGAAGCATCGCTAGTGAGCGCGAGGCGGCGCAGCCGCGAGCGGACATGTGCATGTCGAGAAAATCCCCAACCGACGGCTAAATTGTCTCGGTATTTTTGCCGCGTGACAACCTCAGAATGATCGACGGCACGCCGGCCATGACGGCGATTTTCTCGTATCTACAGAAACTTAGAATCGATACACGAATGTGTCCCCCTCACAACGTGTTGAAGAAATCCGCTTTGGACGCGTGCGCGATATTTGCTTCTCAGCGCGGAAACCTCCCCGGCATGAAAGACCTACTTGTTATATTTGAATTAGAATAAACAGACAGAGCAGCAGCTCATTGGATCGAAAGTAGAAGACTTGTCCGGCGGCTTTCGTTTATGAGTCCAACTTCGGTTGTTGGGGGCTGTTATGGACAAGACGATGCGATCCCGTCTTCGCCTAAGGGTGGCTGCGAAGATAGCGTTGTTTTCGGTGAGCTACCTGGCACTCGCGGCCGCGGGTGCAAACCAAGTCCGCGCCCAGGAATCGCGACCGGCGCAAGCCGCGCCCGCAAACGAGTCGCCATCGGCGCCGGCCGCGCCGGCGCAGGAATCTCCTTCGCCGCCATCGGCCCCGTCCTCATCGCCTGCGGATACGCCGGCGCCACCGCAGCCAGACACGACTGCATTGCCGCCGGTCACCGTTGAGGCAGCGCAGCCAAAGCCGCGCTCCGCATCGCCAGTACGATCGGCGCAGGTGAGCGCGCCGCGGCCAGTTGCGCCGCCGCCAAGCGCGCCGGATCCGAGCGCCGCAATCCAGGCGGCGTGGCCGGCAAGCGGCACGCAGGATGCGCGCACCGGCACGGTCGGCGTGTACTCGAACAGCACCTCGGTGGCGACCAAGATCAACACGCCGATCGTCAACATTCCGCAATCGCTCAGCGTCGTGACGCGGGAGTTCATCTCGGACAACAGCTTTCAGAATCTCACCGACATCACGCGTTACGTGCCCGGCGTCGACGTGCACCAGGGTGAAGGCAACCGCGACGAGCTCATCATCCGCGGCGTGGACTCGAGCGCGAACTTTTTCGTCAACGGCTTCCGCGATGACGTCCAATATTTTCGTGATCTCTACAACGCGCAGAGCGTGGAAATCCTGAAAGGACCGAGTGCGATCACCTTCGGGCGCGGCGCCGGCGGCGGCATCCTCAACCGAACCTTGAAGGAGGCCGACGGCCAGAGGATCTACGAAGCGACCGCGCAGACCGGGTCGTATTACGACGGGCGTTACACGCTGGATGCGGGGCAAGCCGTCAGCGAGAACGTCGCCGTTCGCCTCAATGCGATGTACGAGAAAAGCGACACGTTCCGGCAATTCGGCTGGCTCGAGCGCTGGGGGATCAACCCGACGGCCACGTTCAAGGTTAACGACTTCACCAAGGTGAGGGTGAGCTACGAGAATTTCCACGACGCGCGCACGGCCGACCGCGGCAACCCCTCGTTGGCCACAAGTCCGTTTGGCTCCACGCGGTTCAATCCGGCCGCGCCGTTCGCTCCGAACGGGGATCTGACCGCCTTCTTCGGCAGCCCGAATTTGAATTACGCGCGCGCCGACGTGAATACCGTCATGGGATTCATCGACCATGATTTCGCGAATGGATTGACGGTGAAGAACGGCACGTACTTCGCCGACTTCAAGAAATTCTATCAGAACGTCTATCCCGGCAACGGCCCGCTGGCGGGCGCGGTCAATCCCGTCAATTTCACCTTCAACCGCGCGGCCTATAATCACACGACCAACCGCGACAACACCTTCAACGACACCGATTTCATCTACAAGACGTATACCGGGCCGCTTTTTCACACGATCGGCTTCGGAACGCAGTTCGGCACGCAGACCGGCATCGACGTGCGCAACACCGGGCTGTTTCCGAACGGCACCAACACGGAGATCGACAGCGCGTTTGCGCCGACCTATTTCGGACCGATCAATTTCGTCCACCAGTTCCCAGGCTTTTTCTCGCCCGGGATCACCACGCCCGACTCCAACAGCAAATACACGCTCCACACGCAGTCGTTCTATGCGCGTGACACCATCGAGATCACGCGTTACCTGCAACTCCTCCCGGCGTTCCGCGTCGACCGCTTCAACGAAACAGCGCTCGACATGAACACGAACACACTACGAAACCGGATCGACGTTTTCGTGTCGCCGCAGGCGGCCGCGATCATCAAGCCGGTGGAAACCCTGTCGATCTACTACGCGTACATGGTGTCGTACCTGCCGGCCTCGGGCGACCAGTTCAGCGCGCTCAATGAGGGTACCGTGATTCTGGCGCCGCAAAAATTCGTCGACAATGAAGTCGGGGTCAAATGGCAAGCGCTGCCGCATCTCTTGTATTCGTTCGCCGTCTATGACCTCCAGCGCACCAATGTTCCGCTGCCCGACCCGAACAGACCCGGATTTTTCATCCTGTCGGGCCGCAACGCAATTCGTGGGCTCGAAACGGAATTGAAGGGTTATCTGAACGACGCGTGGCAGTCCTGGCTCGGATACGCCTATACAGACGCCCGCGTGGCGAGCGCCACCTCGGCGACCATTCTTCCGGGCAACCGCATTCAGCTCGTCCCGTTGCACCAATTCTCGTGGTGGAACAAGTATCAATTCACGCCGGTCTGGGCCGCTTCCCTCGGGGTCATCTACTTCTCGGACTCGTTCGCCTCGTCGGACGACACGGTGTATCTGCCCGGCTTCGTGCGCGTCGACGCGGGAATCTTTGCGACGATCAATGCGACCTGGAAGGCGCAGCTCAATGTCGAGAACCTCTTCAATAAGGGCTATTGGGCCTCGGCAGATGCCAATAACAACATCTCGCCCGGTCAACCCCGCACGTTCCGCCTGAAGGTGACCGCTCGGTTTTGACGGCCTGGCCGATCTCGGAAGGACTCTATGGCGCTGCAAGTGGCATCACGATGTTATCCGCTCGAACCCTGGGGCTCGCTGAGCGCTGCAGCAGTGACGGCGTGGCTTGCCGCGCCAGTGTCGGCGCTCGCACAGGACAACGTTATCGCGACCGCCATGCTGCCGCGCGATCTCAGCCCCTGGGGCATGTATCTCAATGCCGACCCGGTGGTGAAGGCGGTGTTGATCGGCCTTGCCTTCGCCTCTGTGGTCACCTGGACGGTATGGCTCGCCAAATCGATCGAGATCTTCTTTGCCAAGCGACGGGTGCGCACGGCATTGGACAAACTCGCCGGCACACGCTCCGCCCTTGAAGACATGGAGCGACTCGCCGCAATTCAAGGCGAGGTCGGCCAGTTCCTCGCCGCAGCCGCGAGCGAACTGAAGCTCTCCCCCGGCTCCACCGACAAAGAAGGCATCAAGGAACGCATCGCCTCGCGCCTCGAGCGCCTCGAAGCGGGTTACGCGCGGCGCATCCTACGCGGCACCGGCGTGCTCGCGACAATCGGCGCGACGGCGCCTTTCGTCGGCTTGTTCGGCACGGTCTGGGGCATCATGAACAGCTTCATCGGCATCTCGAAATCGCATACCACCAATCTCGCGGTGGTGGCGCCGGGCATCGCCGAGGCCCTGCTCGCGACCGCGCTGGGGCTGGCGGCCGCCATTCCGGCCGTCGTCATATACAATGTGTTCGCGCGCTCGATCGCGGGCTATCGCGCAGGACTGGGCGATGCCGCGGCGGAAGTGCTGCGGCTCGTCAGCCGCGATTTGGATCGAGCCGCTGCCATACCGGTGGAGCGGGCGCCGAACGAGCCGGTGATGGGCCGCCGTGTGCGCCTCGCGGATGCGAGCGCGGGACCTCGAGGATCGTCATGAGCGTCCGGCTCGATCACGGGGGCGACAGCCTCGAGGAAGTGCACGAGATCAACGTCACGCCGTTCATCGACGTGATGCTGGTGCTGCTCATCATCTTCATGGTGGCGGCGCCGCTTGCGACCGTCGACATTGCGGTCAACCTGCCGGCCTCCACGGCGGAACCACAGCCGCGGCCGGAGCAGCCACTCTATCTCACGGTCAAGTCCGATCTCACGCTCGCGCTCGGCGAGACTCCCGTCGCTCGCGAGCTCTTGCCTGGCACGCTCGATGCGGCGGCAAAGGGCGACAAGGACACGCGCATTTTCCTGCGTGCGGACAAGACGGTGCCATACGGCGAAATGATGGAGGTGATGAACCTCCTGCGCGGGGCGGGTTACCTGAAGGTGGCGCTGGTGGGGCTCGAGAAGACCCCATGATGGCGTTGAGCGCCCAAGACCTTGCCGACCTGCGCCGCTGGGCGATATGCGGCGCGGTCATCGTGCTCGC
>Ga0306923_10002278_pt1 | contig 17521 bp, 17 predicted proteins | sample sta12Can44000108_FD_203841 | JGI IMG/M metagenome (GOLD analysis project Ga0306923, IMG submission 203841) | Lab enrichment of tropical soil microbial communities from Luquillo Experimental Forest, Puerto Rico - statanox.12C.anox.44.000.108 (v2)... | ecosystem: Environmental > Terrestrial >... | reverse complement strand
TCGACCTCACAAGCCGGACATCTCTTGTCCCGGACGCGGCGCGGCGCCTCTTGAGTGGCGCGCCGCAGAGCCGGGACCCACACAGCCATCAAGCAGGACAATGGGCCCCGGCTCAGCAGCGCACCACTTTGGTGCTGCGCTGCGTCCGGGGCACGAGAGCACATTCCCGCGGCGTGATGCGCCCGAGTTTCTGCAAACACTTGCTCCCTCCATCGAAAGAGGGCGCAGGGAAAGCCGGATGCCCGTTGCACCCGCAGCCTCGCATGCAGATGAAAAAAGCATACGAGTAAGTCCACCACAGGTTCGCCGGTTCACGCCGGCCTTCCCTGCGCAATGGTTTTACGGCTTCCTTCGCGCTCTCCCCGGTGTCCATGACTCTTCAGTCACCGTCACCTGCCGATCACAGCGTGTCGGGCCATCAGGGCCGACATCGCGAACCTGCAGGTTTAGCGCCAGCCAAGGGGCGCCAGGACCACACGACTTCGCCGTCCGCGCCGATGTCGTTCGTCTGACGACACCTTTGCGTCCATCGCATCCCGCGCTCAACGTCCGTGACGACGCGCAACGCCCCTCCGATCGAGGCGGGATGGGCGGCAATAGCCACCGCATTGATATGAAAGGGAAGCGAAATATTTTCGCGAAAAGGACTGGACCACCCAAATCAGCTTGAAAGGGTTGATGAAATCGCCCTTCGCGCGCACGCGATTTTCGTTCGCCAAGACGACGCGGCAACGGACGCGACATCGCGAACTCGCTTCCCTGATTTGCCCGTCGGGCAAATTAGGCAGAGGAATCCGTCAATCGCAAAGCCGCACGGCGCTCGTATGCCAGCCGCCTGGGGTGAGCACCGGGCGCTCGACCTGGTAACAGCCGCCAACGACATCTCCGTGGGGTGAGTACGGATGCTCAGGGTAGAAATAGATGTAATAAGGATAGTTATCGCTGTAGTACCACCGCGGCGAATGCAGGCCGAGGCCTACGCCCGCGCATCGCGGAGAGCCGACGACGGCACCTTCCCCATAGCAATGAAATCCGGCCGACGCCGCTTGCGGCACGGCCATGCTCCCTAAGGCGGCCGCGAGCGCAATCATCTCTTTCCGTAACATAAGCAGGCTCCTCGTACTGACGGCCACGAGTGTGGGTTTAGTACGCGTACATGTCAGTGGTTTGATGGTGAGCAAGCTCTCACATCGGCCGATAGGTCAACACGGCCGGTGGCACGTTGACGCCGAGCTTGATCTGGCCGACCGAGCGGATGATGTCGTCGCCGAGCAGCTGCGCAAAGCACGAGTAGCCCCAATCGTTCATGTGCAGCCCGTCGGCAATCACGAAGCTGTCGATCGGCAGGTCCTGCTTTTCGTGCCAGTCGCGCATCACTTCAAAGCGCGGAAAGATGCCGACATGGTGCAGCTGGGCGACCCGGTGCAACAGCGTGACAATCCGCCCCGCATTCTCCGAATGCTCGGTAACTCGCGGCGAGTATTGCGGATCGACCAACACCACGTCGCTGCCGGCGTCCTGAATGCGCGCAACTCCCTCGTCGACCAGGCTGACAGTCTCCGCCGGATCGAGATTGCGCAGCACGGCGTTGGTGCCGACTTGCCAAATGACCAGATCGGGATGCCTGTCGAGCACCGTCCTCTGCAGCCGTCGCATCATTTCCGGCGCATCCTCGCCGCCGACACCGGCATTGACGATGGTGATGTCGGCGGTCGGATAGTGCCGTCTGAGCTGCGCGGCGAGCCGGTTCGGATAGGTGAACTCCGGTGAACTCGAACCGAAGCCGGTGGTTGACGACGAGCCGAGCGCGACGATCACCACCGGATCACCGGAGATAAGCTTCCTGGCAACGTGCGGGAGCGAGCCGAGCGAGCCAATCCCACCCTTCGGCGGCAAGCAAGGCACGCGGCTGAAGATATCGCCCGCCGATTTCGCCACCGACTTCATCTTGTCGATCGCCCTCGCAGTCATGCTTTGCTGGGAGGCATCGGCGGCAGGCGCAGCTCCGGATCTGGCAACGCCGGTGGTCTGGGCTTGTTGCGAGAAGGACTGCGAAACCGCCACCTGCGCCGATTGGGCATGCGCGCAGGGCGGCGATGCCAGCGCCGGCAGCAGCATCAAAGCTGCAACCAAAGAGAGCGGAGCAGGGAATCGCGAAAGTCGGAAGTCACTCATCCACGAAGTCCGGTGGCAAGTCGGCAACGTCATTAACCAAAATCCTAATTCTGCTGCGCCGGACCGATATGGGCGGCGTCAATGACAAATTTCGACAGGGCGCGTCCAAGGCAGTCATGGACACGCTTGGCCAAATCGATCCCATGCGCCGCGCTGAAAAGATCGAAATCTCCCTGGTCGTTCCATTGATGCATGATGGCAAAGCGGTCGAACAGAGGGATCTCATGCTGCTGTGCCACCAGACGCATATTGTCCAAATAGGGTGGCAACGAAATCATTGTTTCGGTACGGGGGCTGTATTGCGGGTTTATCAGGATCACGTCGGCGCCGGCGTTTTGCAACGCAGTAACTCCTTCATCCACGGCGCTGCGAAAATCGTCCGGATCGATCGATCGCATAGCATCGACCGTGCCGGTTTGCCAGATGACCAAAGTCGGCTTTTTGGCCTCAACCAGCTTGGAAAGCCCGCCCGCGACCTCCTCGGCGGTCTTCTTGGCCTGAATCTCGACGGACAGGTTGACCGTGAGCTGTGGCAGCTTCTCCTTGAGAGCCGCCTGCAGCCGGGTCGGATAGGCGCTGGAATCGGCGCTGACGATGGTGGAGGAGCGGCTGCCGACCACAAGGATATCCAGCGGGCGGCCGCTCTTGACGACATCGGCGACCTTGTTGAGCGAACTGTCGGTGGTCAGCAGCGACTCCGGAACGTCGCAGCTCTGCGCCTCTTCGGCGTGCAGCGGCCTTGCGGTCATGCCAGCCATCAGCAAAGCCAGGCCCAGGATAACCCAAGACCGCATCAGCCCCCTCCCGCCAGATCGGCGTTACTCGCGGCGCCCTTGCGCGCGGCGCTCTTGTCGGCGACCTGTTTGTACCACGAAATCACAGAGGCCACGCCCCACATGATCAGGATTCCGCAAAGGCTGATCAGGGCGTGCAACGCAGCACCACCGCCGACTTCGGCCAGGATGAAATGCCCGGCAAAGGCCAGGAAGACGCCGAGGCAGAAAGTCTCCAGCGAATGCTGCCCGCACAGGATCAGCGGCCTGAGCCATGGCGATTTCAAGCCGCTCCAGTCGCGGGGCAGGAAATGCACCGTGATCGCGGCCAGCGCCAGAAAGTGCGCAAAGCGCAAAACATCCAGATTGGTCTTGTCGATGGGGTACATCCACTGCTCGAGCCGGCGCGGCACCAGGTTGGAAAACTGCGGTACATACCAGGTCAGCGTCACCCACAAGGCGGCGAGCAGATAGGCAAACGAAACCCAAAGTGTAATCGGCGACGAAATGATTTTCGACAAGCGCCGCGCGCCGCCCATCGCACACCACGCGCCGAACACGAACAACAGCTGCCAGGCCAACGGATTGAACACCCAGGTGCCGTTCGGGTAGGAGGAGAAATACAGGTCATATTGCCAGGTGACCGCGTAGAGCAGGACCGACAGCGCGAGCGTCAAGTCCGGCTTCCAGCGCATCGACAACAAGATCAGCGGTAACGCCAGCATCAGCACGATGTAGAGTGGCAGCACGTCCATATTGACGGGGCGAAACCGCAAGAGCAGCGCCTGGACGATGGTCACCTGCGGCTCTTTGAGGAAATCGATGATCCCCATCTCTTCCGTGTAAAGCGGATTCTCGAAACTGGTCGCGACGTAGGAAATTTCCGCCAGGAAGATCGTGAACAGGAACACGTGCGCGACATAGATCTGCCAGGCGCGGCGCAGGATACGGGCGGCCGCGACCAAAAAGCCGGACTCGAGCATCGCCCGACCGTAAACGAATGCCGCGGTGTAGCCCGAGATGAAGATGAAAATCTCGGTGGCATCCGAAAAGCCATAGTTGCGGATCGTGAGCCAGGTCAAAAGACTCGGCGGCAGGTGATCGATGAAGATCAGCCACAGCGCAAGCCCCCGGAACAGGTCGAGCCGCAGTTCGCGTTCGCCCGCCTGGGGAAGCGAAATTGCGGGTGCAGCGGCAACCGAAGCGACGGCAACCGGCGCGGCCGATGGGCTGCCCGCCGGCGCCACACCCGCGCCGGTCACAGGCGTTGCAACATGTTCGACACTCGACGCCATCAGACACCGTCGTAAGCTGCGGCCAATCCAAACAATAAGCTAAGGCGCGATGGCGATTTGGCCACAAGGCGGCGCGCCTTAAATCACGAAAATTTCGCGATCGTAACAACCCCTGACACGGAACTGTGTTGAAACATCGAACGCATTCGACGATGGCCGCCGATTGGTTCGCCGCGGATTTTTCGCTATGATGTCATCATGTACCGCGCCGTAACCCGCCAGATCGAAGTCACCGTCGAGCCGAACTTCATGCCCGAGCGTTCATCGGTGGAAAACTCACGCTATTTCTGGTCGTACACCATCGTCATCACCAACTCCGGCGATCAGACGGTGCAACTCAGAACCCGGCACTGGATCATCACCGATGCTTCAGGCCAAAAGCAGGAGGTCCGTGGCGAGGGCGTCGTCGGCGAGCAGCCGGTGCTCGCCCCCGGTGAACGCTTCGAATACACCTCAGGCGTGCCGCTCTCGACCGCGTCGGGCTTCATGACCGGCCGCTACCAGATGGTCAGCGAAACCGGCGAGCGCTTCGAGATCGACGTGCCGACCTTTTCGCTTGACTGCCCCGATCGCAGCCGCGTGCTGAACTGACGCGCCCATCGGCGCGAAGAAAAAGCCCCGGGTTGGGGCCCGGGGCTCACTTCTTCGATTTTGCGATGAATTCAGCGATCAGGGCCGGAAGATATAGTTGAGTCCGACGCGCACAATCTCATCGCTTGCTCGCGTATTGATGGCGAGGTTACCGACAACGATCCCCGGGGGTGGAGTGTTGAACCCGCTATGGAAGATGGCGGAGCTCGTCGATCCGTTTCTCGTCAGATCGACGTGGAGATATTCGAGCCTCCAGGTCCAGCGATCCCAAAGCATCGCCTCAACGCCGGCGCCCGCGGCCCAGCCGACGCGCGTTTCGGCCCAGTGCGACACGTCGGTTTCACCGTCGGGTTCGACCGACAAGAAATCGCTTTTTACTCGTCCGTAGGCGAGACCACCGGTGCCGTAGACCAACCAGCTCGGCGCCACGAGGTAACCGACGCGCCCACGGACCGTGCCGAACCACTCCAGTTTCTGGCCAAGCGTCGAAGTGATTGCAGACGGACAGGGCGTGCCCCCAACCACACCGCCGATCGTACAACCGGGAGCGCCGCCTGCGTTAGCGACGTCGGTGGCATTGGTGTCAATTGCTATGGTCCGTCCCTTCTGGTCAGCGCCCTGAAAGTCGGCTTCCAGGCCATAAAGAAAGGCGCTGTTTTGCCAATTGTAGCCGATCTGGGCACCGCCAAGGACACCTCTGATATCTTGTTTGTTATTGCTCGTCGTGGTGGTGGTCGAGCCGGTGGGCGTCAAAGTAAAATCCGAGTTGGCGCGTCCCCAGCTGTAGCCAAAGTTTCCGCCGATGTAGAGGCCGGTCCAGTTCACGACTTCCACGGGCGCCGCCTTGACGGGCGCGCGGACAGGGGCAGGCGCAAGATCGGCTGCTTGTGTTGCGAAGGAAGCAACCAATATCGCAATCATCCCAAACGCCGAAAGCAAGACCCTCTTCATTGCGCTCTCCGGTTGCAAAGAGCGCCTATTTGCGCCCTGGTGTTGTATCGAAATACTGCTACAACCTTTGGGCGTCAATGCCGACGTCCTCTATTTAGGGGGGCCGTCGCGAATTTTCCCATTTTGTTGCCGATATACAACTTAACGGAACCTGGCGCCGATATCTAAACCGGAGGCTGTCTACTCCACGCCCGCCTCATCCGGCGTGAACTGGTAGACGGAGGAACAGAACTCGCAGGTCACCACCACCTTGCCGTTCTGGACCATCTCGGCGCGATCTTTCGGTGTAAAGCTTTTCAGCATGGATGAGACCGCATCGCGCGAGCAGGAACATTGCGCATGCAAAGCCAGCGGCTTGAACACCCGTACTCCGCGCTGGTGAAACAGGCGGTAAAGCAGCCGTTCGGCTGACAGATCGGGATCGATCAGTTCGACATCCTCGACGGTTGCGATCAGCGATTGCCCCTCGACCCAGGCATCGTCCTCCCTGACCGTGTGGGCAACCGTGCCCTCCGGCGCGTCGCCGGGGTGGAGGTCAGCCTGCCGCGCGCGCTCCGGCGCCTTGGGCAGGAACTGCATCAGCATGCCGCCGGCACGCCAGCGGTGCTTGCCGGGCTCGCCGCCGCGCCACTCCTCGCCGACCGCAAGCCGCACGCGCGTCGGGATCTGCTCGGAGCGGAAGAAATATTCATGTGCCGCCTCTTCCAGCCCGCCGCCCTCGAGTGCCACCAATCCCTGGTAGCGGCTCATGTCCGCTCCCTGGTCGATGGTCATGGCGAGATGACCCTTGCCGAGCAGCGCGCCGGAACCCTGTGCCCCGCTCAGCCGCGCGGAATCGTAGCGCGCATAGGCGCGCAGGCGATCGGGCGCCTTGAAATCCACGATCAAAAACGAAACCGGACCATCGGTCCGGGTTTGCAGGATGAAGCGTCCGTCGAATTTCAACGACGAGCCGAGCAGCGTCGTGAGCACGATCGCCTCGCCCAGCAGTTTGCCCACCGGCACGGGATAGTCGTGCTTGGCAAGAATTTCATCGAGCGCGGGACCGAGCCGCGTCAGGCGGCCACGCAAATCCAGCGCATCGACCTCGAAGGGCAGTACCGCGTCGTCGACCGGGATAGCCGACGGCGCGCGGATCGGGCCCCTCGAGGCGGTTTTGCTGTCGGGAGAGAAGGAGGTCATGAGGCCTTATCTGGGGTCGGAGGGCGCGAAACGAAAGGGCTAGATCTTCGGTTCTGATTGCATCAGAACCGAAGATCCAACGTTATTTTTTTTGACGCGTTTTCTTCACGCGAACCGCTATACACTTCGCTTGAAAACGCTATGGAGCGCTCTACCCCACCGCCTCGAAACACCAGGCCAGAATGCCTTTTTGCGCGTGCAGGCGATTTTCCGCCTCGTCGAACACCACCGATTGCGGGCCATCGATCACCTCGTCGGTGACCTCCTCGCCGCGATGGGCCGGCAGGCAATGCATGAACAACGCTTCCGGCTTTGCCAGCGACATCAGCTTGCCGTTGACCTGATAGGGCCGCAGCAGGTTGTGACGGTTTTCGCCATCCTTGTCGCCCATCGACACCCAGGTGTCGGTGACGACGCAGTCGGCACCGCGCACCGCCGCTTCCGGATCGTTGCCGAGCACGATTGCAGCGCGCGTGGCCTTGATCCAGTCGCGCATCGCCTTGTTCGGCGCAAGCTCCGGTGGTGTGGCGATGTTCAAACGGAATTTGAAGCGCTCGGCGGCGTGTGCCCAGGATGCAAGCACGTTGTTGTCATCGCCGGTCCAGGCCACCGTCCTGCCTTCGATCGAGCCGCGATGCTCCTCGAAAGTCATCACGTCCGCCATCACCTGACAGGGGTGCGACCGCCGCGTCAGCCCGTTGATGACAGGCACGGTTGCGTGCGCCGCAAGCTCGAGCAGCGCGTCATGGTTGAGAATGCGGATCATGATGGCGTCGACGTAGCGCGACAGCACGCGTGCGGTATCGGCGATTGTCTCGCCACGGCCGAGCTGCATCTCCGCGCCCGTCAGCATGATCGCCTCGCCGCCGAGCTGGCGCATGCCGACATCGAACGAAACCCGCGTCCGGGTCGATGGACGCTCGAAGATCATCGCCAGCGTCTTGCCGTCGAGCGGCTTGCTTGCCTCTTTGCGCGCCTTCAGTTTCGCCTTCATCGCGATGCTGGCCGCCAGCATGCTGCGCAAGTCCGGCAGCGGAAGTTCGCTGATATCCAGGAAATGCCGCGGCGCCTTGCTCATTGTCCCGCTGCCTGTTTCCGCTCATCGGTGGACAACGCCGCACAGGCGCGCTCGAGGCTTGCCACGGACAGATCGATCTCGGCTTCGGTGACGATGAGGGGCGGCAGGAATCGCACCACGTTCTCGCCGGCGCCGACCGTGAGCAGTTTTTGCTCGCGCAGCGCGGTGACGAGATCGCCGGAGGGGACCACGGCTTTCACTCCGATCAGAAGTCCCTCGCCGCGCACCTCCGAGATCACGGCCGGATAGCGATCCACCACGGAGGCGAGCTTCTGCTTCAACACCAGCGACATCTTCTGCACGTGTTCGAGGAAGCCGGGCTTGAGCATGACGTCCAGCACCGCGTTTGCGGCTGCAATCGCCAGCGGATTGCCGCCGAAGGTCGAACCGTGCGAACCCGGGGTCATGCCGGCGGCCGCCTCCGCAGTGGCAAGGCAGGCGCCGATCGGAAAGCCGCCGCCGAGCGCTTTGGCAAGCGACATCACGTCGGGCGTGACGCCGAATCTGCGATGCGCGAACAGCTCGCCGGTGCGACCCATGCCGGTCTGCACCTCGTCGAACACAAGCAGCAGCCCCTTGTCGTCGCAAAGCTGGCGCAGCGACTTGAAGAACGCTGCAGGCGCGGCACGCACCCCGCCCTCGCCCTGGATCGGCTCGATCAGGATGCCTGCAGTGTGCTCGCCAACAGCCTTCTTCACCGCATCGAGATCGCCGAAGGCGACCTGGTCGAAGCCGTCGACCGCGGGGCCGAAACCTTCGAGATATTTCGGCGAGCCGGTTGCGGCCAGTGTCGCCAGCGTTCGGCCGTGGAAGGCGCCGTCGAAGGTGATGATGCGGTAACGCTCGGGATGGCCCTTGGCTGCGTGATATTTGCGCGTGACCTTGATCGCGCATTCCATCGCCTCGGCGCCGGAATTGGCAAAGAACACGAAGTCGGCAAAGCTCTGCTCGCACAGCCGCGCGGCAAGCCGCTCGCCGTCCGGGCTCTTGAACAGGTTCGACATATGCCAAAGCCTGGTCGCCTGCTCCTGGAGGGCCGCAACCAGATGCGGGTGCGCATGCCCCAGCGCATTGACGGCCACGCCCGAGGTGAAATCGAGATAGCGTTCGCCGCCGGTCGACGTCAGCCAGCAACCATCGCCGCGCTCGAAGGCGATATCGGCTCTCGCGAATACTGGAAGCAAATGCGACGGCGCGCTCTTGGTCATGGCGATCACCAGTGGTGGGGTTGGGGCCGGCCATGATGCGCGCATTGGCGCCATCGCATCAGCGGCTTGCCGAAAAACGAAATGTGCCGCCTCTTCAAGGGCGGCACGCGGGGGCATTCTATGCGCGCGGCTGATGGTGTCAACGCCGCTCGCCATCGTCCTTTCCTCGAATCTGGAGGGCGCAAGATTGCGTTGCGGTGGAAAACCGAGCGCTAAGGGACGGAACATGTGGACGGGCGGCAGGGACTCTTGCGCGGGAGTCACGGCATATTGTAGCGTTCTTGCCGTCGGGTACGACATCTCGTGCGGCAGTTCTGATCCCAAGATTGATTAGGTGTCTGGCGTAGACGTTCGGGCGCGTGAGGCGCGTTCGGCGAGGGTTAAAGGATTCTGAACAGGGGATTCTGACAAGGGATTCTGCTTGCAGGGGTTTTTTGCGGATTTGGCATCGCGGCGCCGGGCCCGAAGGGCTGGCGCCATGCGAAGGGAAGAGAGCGATGACGGTATTGACCTGGTCTGACGATCGCGTCGAACAGTTGAAGAAGCTCTGGGAGGCCGGGCTTTCGGCCAGCCAGATCGCGGCCGAGCTCGGAAATGTGACCCGCAACGCCGTCATCGGCAAGGTGCATCGGCTGGGCCTCTCCGGCCGCGCCAAAAGCCCCTCCTCGGCCGCCCCCCGCCCGCGCAAAGCACGCCCCGCCCAGCACATGATGCGGGTGTCGCGGCCGCTCTCCCGCGGCAACACCGCGCTCGCGCATGCCTTCGAGGTCGAACTCGAACCCGACCCGATCGCCTTCGACAATGTGGTGCCGCTAGGCCAGCGGCTATCGCTGCTGGAATTGAACGAAGCCACCTGCCATTGGCCGGTCGGCGATCCCGCAAGTCCCGACTTCTTCTTCTGCGGCGGCAAGGCGCTTGCCGGACTGCCTTACTGCGCCCATCACTCGCGGGTTGCCTATCAGCCGGCATCAGATCGCCGCCGTCACCCGCCGAAGACGACGAGATAAACTGACCCTACTCCGCCTTTGCGAAGCGGTCGTCGAGCGCATAGCCGGCGCCGCGCACGGTGCGGATCGGGTCCTGCTCGCGGCCCGGGTTGAGCAGCTTGCGCAGGCGTCCGATGTGGACGTCGACGGTGCGCTCGTCGATGTAGATGTCGCGGCCCCAGACGCTGTCGAGCAGCTGTTCACGGGAGAACACCCTGCCCGGATGCTCCAGGAAGAATTCGAGCAGCCGGTATTCGGTCGGGCCGAGATCGATCGGGCGGCCCGAGCGGGCGACGCGGCGCTTCTCGCGATCGAGTTCGATGTCGCCATAGGCGAGCACGGTCGCAAGCCGCTCCGGGCTGGCGCGGCGCAAGAGCCCCTTCACCCGTGCCAGCAATTCCGGAACCGAGAACGGCTTGACGATGTAGTCGTCGGCGCCGGTCGCAAGCCCCCTGACGCGCTCGCTCTCCTCGCCACGCGCTGTCAGCATGATGATCGGCAGCTGCCTGGTCTCCGGTCGCGCCCTCAACCTCCGGCACAATTCGATTCCGGACAGGCCCGGCAGCATCCAGTCGAGCACGATCAGGTCGGGAAGGCGTTCCTTGAGCCGCGTATCGGCATCGTCGCCGCGCGTGACCGTCTCGACCTCATAGCCTTCGGCTTCCAGATTGTAACGCAACAGCGTGGTCAACGCTTCCTCGTCTTCCACCACCAGAATGCGTGCGCTCATGAGATCGCCTCTCCATTTTCTCGAACATGATCTGAACGTGCGGAATCATGCTCAGTTTCCCGGAACCGTCGTGGCAAAGGTCGTCATGTCGCCCTTGGGGCGCTTGTCGAGAATCTGCTGGCCTTCGATCATGTAGAACACGGTCTCGGCGACATTGGTGGCGTGGTCGCCGATCCGCTCGATGTTCTTGGCGCAGAACATGAGGTGGATGCAGAACGAGATGTTGCGCGGGTCTTCCATCATGTAGGTGAGCAGCTCGCGGAACAGCGAGGTGCAGATGGCGTCGACCTCCTCGTCGCCCTTCCAGACGGTCATCGCCGCCGGCAGATCATGGGCCGCATAGGCATCGAGCACGGTCTTGACCTGCGACTGCACCAGGTCGGTCATGTGCTCGAGACCGCGGATCAGCTTGAGCGGGTGAAAATCGCTCTCCAGCGCCGCGACGCGCTTGCCGATGTTTTTCGCAAGATCACCGATGCGCTCCAGATCGGTGGCAACGCGCATGGCGCCGACGATCTCCCGCAAATCCACCGCCATCGGCTGGCGCCGCGCGATCGTCAGCACGGCGCGTTCCTCGATCGAGCGCTGCAGGTTGTCGATATCGAGATCGGCCTCCACCACGCGTTGGCCGAGGCCGATATCGCGGCGGACCAGCGCGTCCACGGAATCGACGACCATGCGTTCGGCAAGGCCGCCCATTTCGGCGACCAGCCGGGTCAGTTCCTGCAGATCGCTATCGAAGGCCTTGGCGGTATGTTCGGAAACCATGATTATCTCCTCAGCAACGTGGCGGTTTGGGCGTTCACTTCGGTTTTACCGTAGTCCCCCCAGAACGTCTGAACCAACCGCATTGAAGCTCCTCAGGTGCTAATGTGTCGTCTAGTCCGGCGCTCACAACCGCGAGCGCCAGCCATCAGCCAAATCGGCCGGTGATGTAATCCTGGGTGCGCCGATCGCTCGGCGAAGTGAAGATCTTGCTGGTGTCGTCGAATTCGATCAGCTCGCCCAGATACATGAATGCCGTCTTGTCGGAAACGCGCGCGGCCTGCTGCATGTTGTGGGTGACGATCGCGATCGTGTAATTTTCCGACAGCTCCTGGATCAGCTCCTCGACCTTTGCGGTGGAAATCGGATCGAGCGCCGAGCATGGCTCGTCGAACAGGATCACCTCCGGGCGCACCGCAACCGTGCGGGCGATGCAGAGCCGCTGCTGCTGTCCGCCGGAGAGCGACAGGCCGGAGGCGTTGAGCTTGTCCTTGACCTCGTTCCACAGCGCGCCGCCGCGCAGCGCCTTTTCGACGCGGCCGTCCATCTCGGATTTCGGGATCTTCTCATAGAGACGGATGCCGAAGGCAATGTTCTCGTAGATCGTCATCGGAAACGGCGTCGGCTTCTGGAACACCATGCCGACGCGGGCCCGCAACAGGTTGAGGTCGAGACGCGGGTCGAGAATGCTGGTCTCATCGAGCATCAATTGGCCGGTCGCGCGTTGTCCCGGATAGAGGTCGTACATCCGGTTGAAAATGCGCAGCAGCGTCGACTTGCCGCAGCCCGACGGCCCGATGAAGGCGGTGACGCGGTTGGTGCCGAGCGTAAGGCTGATGTTCTTCAGCGCGTGGTGCTCGCCGTAATAGAAATTCAGGTCGCGCGCGGTCACCTTGGCCGGAGCCTCCGGCAGCGGCGCATGCGCCGGCGCGCCGGCGGTACTCACCGAAATGGAAATTTCGTTCATTTTGCGGTCCTCTCGGCGCCGAGAATGCGCGCACCGATATTCAGGGCGAGCACGGTCAGGGTGATCAGCAGCGCGCCGCTCCAGGCAAGCTGCTTCCAATAGGCATATGGGCTTTGCACGAAATTGTTGATGGTCACCGGCAGGTTGGCCATCGTCCTGGTCAAATTGAGGCTGAAGAACTGGTTGGACAGCGCGGTGAACAGCAGCGGCGCGGTTTCGCCTGCGACGCGCGCGGTGGCAAGCAGCACGCCCGTGATCAGGCCGGAGCGGGCGGCCCGATAGGCGATGCGCTTGATCACGAGCGAGCGCGGCAATCCGAGCGCGCTGGCGGCTTCGCGCAAGGGGTTGGGCACCAGCAGCAGCATGTCCTCGGTTGTACGCAGCACCACAGGGATGACGATCACGGCGAGCGCCAGCGAACCTGCGAGCGCCGAGAAGCCGCCCATCGGCACCACGATCACGCCATAGATGAACAGGCCGATGATGATCGAGGGCGCGCTCAGAAGGATGTCGTTGATGAAGCGGATCACCGAGGTGATCCGATCGTGGCGGCCATACTCGGCGAGATAGGTGCCGGCAAACAGGCCGAGCGGCGCGCCGACGCCGACGCCGAGCACCGTCATGATGAGCGAGCCAACAATGGCGTTGAGCAAGCCGCCTTCGTTCGATCCCGGCGGGGGCGTGTTCTCGGTGAAGACCTGAAGACTGAGGCCGGTAACGCCGTTATAGAACAGCGTGAACAGGATCAGCGCAAGCCAGGTGACGCCGAACAGGGCGGCGGCGAGGCAAAGCCCGCGCACGAAGATGTCGCGGCGGCGGCGGCGGGAATAGATCGGATTGTCGGCGGTGATCATGTCATTTCCCCGCCTTCTTCTCGAGACGCAGCAGCATCAGCCGTGCCGCGGTTAGCACCATGAACGTCAGAACGAACAGCAAGAGGCCAAGCAGGATCAGGCTTGACTGGTGCAGGCCGTCGCTCTCGGCAAATTCGGAGGCGATTGCCGCCGAGATCGTCGTTCCCGGCGCGAAGATCGATGACGAGATGCGGAATGCATTGCCGATGATAAAGGTGACCGCCATGGTCTCGCCGAGCGCGCGGCCGAGCGCCAGCATGATGCCGCCGATGACGCCGACGCGGGTGTAGGGGATCACCACGCTGCGGACAACTTCCCAGGTCGTGCAGCCGACGCCGTAGGCGGCTTCCTTCAGCACCGGCGGCACCGTCTTGAACACGTCGACCGAGATCGCGGTGATGAACGGCAGCACCATGATCGCCAGGATGAGCGAGGCGTTGAACAGGCTGAGATAGGAGGGCGGACCGGCGAAGATCGCGTTCAGAACTGGGATGTTCGCGCACAGACTGATCATGAATGGCTGGAACGTATAGGCCAGAAACGGCCCCAGCACGAAGAAGCCCCACATGCCGTAGATGATCGAGGGAATGCCGGCAAGCAGTTCGATGGCAATCCCGATCGGCCGGCGCAGCCATTGCGGGCATAGCTCGGTCAGAAAGATCGCGATCCCGAGCCCGACCGGGATTGCGATCAGCATCGCGATGAAGGAGGTGACGAGCGTGCCGTACATCGGCCCGAGCGCGCCCAGGACCGGCGGATCGGCCGAAGGCGCCCAGCGCTGCGTCCACAGAAACGCAAAGCCGTATTCCCGCATCGCCGGCCAGGCGCCCACGATCAGCGACAGGATGATGCCGCCGAGGATCAAGAGCACCGAGATCGCGCAGGCGCGGGTGATCCAGTAGAAGGTGACGTCTCCGAGCCTGAAGGCACTGAGCGCCCGGGCGCGATCAAAGCCTCCCTCAACTTCGATTGCCTCGTTGACGTCGCTCTGAACGGCCATGTCTGCCACGCCAATCCCCTACTTTTTCTTGCACCGCGTCCGGCTCGACGAGCCTGACACGGCAATCCACGCCCCTGGGAGCGGGACCCCAGCAACAGGACGATCCCACCGCCGCCCCCTCCGGCAAAGGGAGAGGGCATCGTGTGCCGGACTTGACCTCAGCTCTTGATGTCGGCCGACCAGGTCTTCTCGATCAGCTTGACCACGTTGTCAGGCATCGGGATGTAGTCGAGGTCTTCGGCCATCCTGTTGCCGTTCTGGAAGGACCATTTGAAGAACTTGATGGCCTCGGCGGAGGCCGCCTTATCCGTCGGATCCTTGTGCATCAGGATGAAGGTCGAGGCGGTGATCGGCCAGGATTTGTCACCGGGCTGATCGGTCAGGATCACATAGTAGCCTGGAGCGCGGGTCCAGTCGGCGTTGGAGGCGGCGGCCTGGAAGGTTTCCGTGGTCGGCTCGACCCGCTTGCCGGCCTTGTTGGTCATGGCCGTATAGGTCAGCTTGTTCTGCTTGGCATAGGCGTATTCGACGTAGCCGATCGAGTTCTTGGTCTGGCCGATGTTGCCGGAGACGCCTTCGTTGCCCTTGGCGCCAACACCGGTCGGCCATTCGACGGCGGTGCCCTCACCGACCTTGCTCTTCCAGTCGGGGCTCACCTTCGACAGATAGTTCGTGAAGTTGAAGGTGGTTCCCGAACCGTCGGCGCGATGCACGACTGAAATCGCCTCGGAGGGCAGCTTGACGTTCGGATTGAGCTTCTTGATCGCGGGGTCATCCCATTTGGTAATCTTGCCGAGGAAGATGTCGGCGAGGGTCGGACCGTCAAACACCATGTCGCCGGCCTTCACGCCCTCGAGATTGACCACCGGAACGATCGCGCCCATGACCATCGGCCACTGCACCAGGCCGTCCTTGTCGAGCTGCTCGACCTTGAGCGGCATGTCGGTGGCGCCAAAGGTAACCGTCTTGGCCTCGATCTGCTTGATGCCGGCGCCCGAACCGATCGACTGATAGTTCAGACCATTGCCGGTCTCTTTCTTGTAGGCATCAGCCCATTTCGAATAAATCGGGAACGGGAACGTCGCGCCCGCACCGGTAATGTCGGCCGCGAATGCCGACGTCGATGCCGCGACCAAGCCGGCAGCGACGATAGCTTTTGCAAAATTCATAGCTGGTCTCTCCCTGTGGGAGCGAAGCGCCTGTCACGCCCGATTGCGCCCCCGCCGCCGCTTTAAGAGCGGTCGTTGCCGCTTTTATAAAGATTTCATGACAGTTGGGTGACGGGCCAAGGTATTGAAATACTTGAAATTTAGGCCGGAACTAAAGTCTTAGGCTGGGGGAAACAGGCGGTGAAGGTCGCCCCTTGCCGGGGCACGCTTTCAATCAAAAGCCGGCCCCGGTGGCGATTAAGAATATGTTTCACCAGCGATAAGCCAAGCCCCGTCCCGCCCTGCGAGCGGCTGTCGCCGACATCGACCCGGTAGAAGCGCTCGGTCAGCCGCGGCAGATGTTCCGGCGCGATTCCGGGCCCAAAATCCCGCACCGTGACGCGGACCTCGGGCGTGCCTTCGCCTGATGTCGCCATGGTCAGGGAGACGATCACCTTGCCGCCCGAGGCGCCATATTTGAGCGCGTTCTCGATCAGGTTCTCGAACAGGCGAAGCAGTTCCTCGCGATCACCTGCAATCGTAACCGGCGCCTCGGGCAGATCGATATCGACCTCGACCTGCCGCTCGCGCGCCAGCGGCTCCAGCCCGTCGGCGACCTGACGGATGATTGGAACGATATCCACCGTGGTGTCCGGCCGCACATGCGCGGACAGTTCGACCCGCGACAACGACAGGAGATCGTCGATCAGCCGCGCCATGCGCGTGGCCTGCGCGTGCATGATGGACAGGAAGCGCTCGCGCGCCCTTGCATCTTCCCTGGCCGGTCCCTGCAAGGTGTCGATGAAGCCGGAGAGCGCAGCCAGCGGCGTGCGCAACTCGTGGCTGGCATTGGCGACAAAGTCGGCGCGCATTTCCTCGACCCGGCGCAGCGGCGTCTGATCGTGGAAGGTCATCAGCATGCACTTGTCGATGCCGCCGAAGGCGCTCGGCACCGGCACCGGCGTGATGATCAACTCCATCCAGCGCTCGACCGGAGCGTGATCGAGATAAGTGGCGCGACGCGGCTCACTGGTTGCAATTGCTTCGCGCAGCGCGCCGATGATTTCCGGCGAGCGCAGCGCAAACTGCGCGAGTTCGTTCCTGCGCAGGGCCGGCGCAAGTTGAGCCGCCGCCGCGTTGAGGTGGATGACGCGGCCGGCACGGTCGAGCAACACGGCGGGATCCGGCATGCCGGCAACCACCGCGCTGACGGCCGCGGTTTCGACCGGATTGACGCCACGAACGTCCTCGCGCGAGGTCACCGAGTTGCGCAGCCGCAACGGCACCAGCGCGGCAGCCGCGATGCAGACAAACACCGCGCCGGCGCGCAGGGGCGACAATTCGTCGAACACGACCAGGAAGGACAGCGCGACCGCGGCCACGACAAGGACAATCGCCGAATGTCGCAAGCGCTCCGGCCAGGGCGAAAACAATGTCGACGATGAAGGGGGAGCTTCGATCGCCATCTGGCCGATCTCTCCTTTCATGGATTTCAGCGCTCTAGTGTGGCGTTGCTGCGGGTCCGCAATGCGGACTTCTGAACCAAAGCCACACTAGATTCAACAAGTCCCTGGTGTCCTTTCGACTCCGAAGTTCGCAAAAGAGCCCGCTGCAAATGTTACGAACTTCGGATTCGCGACGCTAGGCGCCGCCGGTATCCCTGCGCTCTCTGACAAAGGCGGCTTCACGCGCGGGGCCGGGGTCCAGTCCAAGCGCTGCCTGACGCAGGCGTTTCGACCGGCTACCGAGCATAACTTCCCGAAACGTCAGCAAGATTACAGAGATGACGAAAGGCGTAATATAATAGAGCAGGCGGAA
>Ga0306923_10002277_pt1 | contig 17521 bp, 6 predicted proteins | sample sta12Can44000108_FD_203841 | JGI IMG/M metagenome (GOLD analysis project Ga0306923, IMG submission 203841) | Lab enrichment of tropical soil microbial communities from Luquillo Experimental Forest, Puerto Rico - statanox.12C.anox.44.000.108 (v2)... | ecosystem: Environmental > Terrestrial > Soil... | reverse complement strand
AAATATTACTGGTACCGCTTTGAACATAAGATGCCGCTACTCTTGTATCAGCTGCTCCATTTGCTGTCAGAGTATCTATTAAATCTTTTCTCATACTATTGTATTGGTACCCGGTTCCAACACCTCCTGCCGTTGCCGAATTAACGGCAAAATAATTACTGAAAGGGCTTCCTGTAGTAGGCGTATTTCCTTTCGAATATCGAACGGCAAAAATTATTTCTGAATTCATTTCATTTGTAGTAAGAAAGATATTGCTGTAAGTACTAAGTAAAGTACATGGGGCTCCATCATATGTTGTAATAAACTCTTTTAGCTTATTGGCGGCATCTGTATACTTTTGTTCTGTTAGATATACTTTTGCTAACAGGCCTTTTACCGCAGGCTTTGTTACACGTCCTAAATTTGTAGTTGCACTATACGTTACCGGAATATTGGCATCTGCCTCGGCATCAGTCAAATCTTTTTCAATTTGTGCATATACACTGTCTACGGGTGTTCTTCCGTATTGATAGGCATCGGATACTTGTTGTATTTCTTTTGTAACTAAAGGAACGGCACCCCAAATTCTTACCATATTAAAATACATCAATGCCCGTATAAATTTCACCTCTGATCCCCACCTGCTTTTCGTTGCATCCGAAACAGGTACATTACTCATTCGTGATAAAACAATATTACAACGGGCAATGCCACGGTACATATACGTCCATGAAGATTGCAATACGGTATTTCCAGACGTAATAGTAAAATATTCAAAATCACCTAAACTGGCACCATCTACAAGTGCATAACTATTGTCTGATACTATTTCTCCATAAGGAAAAATGCCCCTACTACCGCTCGATTTTCCATACACGTCTTGCAAGCTTGAATAGGCTGCAACCACGGCAGTTGCCATACTTGCCGAATCATTATAATAAGCACTTGTTACAATTTTGGTAGGATCTGTAAGATCTATAAAACTTTTACTGCATGAAGTAATTATAAATGCTGTTATGCTGCATAGTATGAATACAGTAATTATTTTTTTATTAAGACTTTTCATATTGAATTACTATTTAAAAATTAGAAACTTATGTTTGCGCCAAAATTGATGGTTCTGCTTAATGGATAAGTGCCTTGATCTACACCATAAGTTGGATTTGTTGAATTGCCGTAAAGATTAGCCTCCGGATTGTATCCAAAATATTTTTGAAATGTAAAAAGGTTTTGCGCCATAATGTACAAGCTTGCAGATTTAACTTTTATACGATCGATTATTGTTTTCGGCAAATTATATCGCAGTTGTACCGTTTTTATTCTTAAAAAAGTTGCATCAAATAATTCGTGGGAAGAAAACGATGTTAATGACGAAGGGGCACTGATTAGTACACGAGGAGTCCAGCCATCACCAGGATCAGTTTCAGACCTCCAACGATTAAGAGCATTAGAACGACCATTAGCTCTTCCATAGTTGTTATATATATACCTGTCTGCACCGTTAAGAATTTTACCACCAACAATACCCTGAATTGAAATATTAAAAGACCAATTTTTATAAGTAAACTCATTTTGCATACCATAAGAAAATTTAGGATAAGGGTCTCCCAATAAATGGATATCATTGGCATCAATTACTCCATCAGGTACTCCATTGGCTCCGCTAACATCTTTATATTTAATGTCTCCTGGTTTTGAACCTCCCGAACTCCATATTGCACTATTTGCAACATCAGTAGAGTTTTGATATACTCCTATTTGTTCGTAGCCAAAGAAGCTTCCCATAGGCAATCCTGGTATAACACGGATCGCAGAAGTATAACCGAAAACAGGGTCAAACAAAATCTGGTCTGAAGCACTTGTTAAAGCAATCACCTTGTTTTTTGCCCAAAAAATATTGGCACCAGTTGTCCATTTAAAGTTTTTGTTATTGATATTAGTTGTTTGCAACTGAACATCAACCCCATCATTTCTAACTTCACCCACATTATTCAATACTCTTGTTGCAAAGCCAACCACTGATGGTACATTTCTGTTCAATAATAAATTAGTAGTTGTACGTCTGTATGCTTCAACAGTTAAATAAATTTTGTTATTAAATAATCCCAACTCTAAACCAACATCTGTTTGCTTGTTGGTTTCCCATGTAAGATTTTTTATAGCAACTGAGTTAGGACTAAATCCATAATTTATAGCACCGGTATTAGTACCAAAAATATAGTTGGCTGCTTGCTCATAACTTTGCCAATTATAATCGCCAATGTTATTGTTTCCCGTTACACCATAGCTTGCTCTTAATTTCAGTTCGCTTAACACTGATGAATACTTTTTCATAAATTTTTCATCTGCAATTCTCCACGCTGCAGAAACAGAAGGAAATGTTGCATATCTGTTATCAGATCCAAAACGAGAAGATCCGTCTGTCCTGATGGCCGCAGATAAAATGTATCTTAATTTATAACTGTAATTTACACGGCCGAAAGCTGATGCAAGGGCATTGGCAGTATAAGATGCGGCTCCGTTAATTGTTCCCGCACCCGTAACCATTTGTACAGAATTGCTGGTATAGGAAGATGATTTTCCGGTTACAGTAGAACTTTCAGTAGTATTTTTTTGGGCACCATAACCTAATAAAGCCTCAATTTTATGGCTGCTTCTTATGATTTTAGTGTAGTTTAACGTATTTTCCCATACCCAATTATACGTATTGCTGTTTATTTGTGCCGAACTTATACCTGTTAAAAGAGGATTACTTAAATTGGCAGAAGGAGCACTTCCGGTTGCTAAAGTAGAGGGAACATAATAATCTCTTCTGCTAAATAATGCTTCTCCGCCTAATGAGGTTTTAAATGTCAAGTTTTTTAAAATCTGGTATTCAAGAAATGATATCATAATACCTTTAAAAGCATTCATTTTATCTTTATATAAGTCTAAAGTTGCCACAGGGTTAAAAATTCCAAGAGAAATTGCGCCACCTAAACTATTTACTTGTTGGCCATAATCGCCATTGGAAGTACGTACCGGAAAAAGCGGAGCCATTAATAAAGCATCCGTTACAGCAGCACCCACATTTGACGGCCCCCCATTATTAAAAGTTGCATTATTAAAGTTACCTTGAACTGGTTGGGTATATGTTGTACTGAAATTAGGTGCAAGCGTAATACCTATCTTTAATTTACTTGATAATTTAGCGTCAAACGAAGCTCTTAACAAAGCACGGTCAAAAGATGTACCTTTTATAATACCGTTTTGCTTAAAATAGCTTCCTGTTAAATAAAATTTAGCAGCATCAGAACCACCAGAAGCAGATATTTGGAAATTATCTTGCGAACCTGTTCTGAAAATTGCGTCTTGCCAATCTGTATCGGCATATTGAGTTGAATCTACTAATGCAGCAGGGAATGTTGTATTTGAATTAGCATACGCTTCTTTTATATAGGCAACATATTGGTCTCTATTCAACAGCTCAATTTTCTTTGATGCATTGGCAATACCATGGTAAATATTGGCTGCAAATTTTGTTTTACCGGCAACACCTCTTTTGGTTGTAACTGAAACAATTCCGTTGGCACCTCTTGACCCATAAAGTGCAGTAGCTGCAGCATCTTTCAATATCTGAATAGATTGAATATCAGCAGGACTGATATTATAAAAGTTATCAGCATTGCCTAATGGATACCCGTCAACAATAAATAAAGGATTATTACCCGCACTAATTGAGCCCAAACCACGTATTCTTATATATGGATTTTGACCAGGCTCCCCGGTAGGGGTTGCTATTGTAGCACCGGCTACCAACCCTATCATGGCTTCGGCTGGCGAGCCTACAGGTATATCTTCCACTTGTTTTGCCGAAATAGATACAATAGAATTAGAAACCTGCCTTTTAGTGGTAGAACCATAAGCGATAACAACAACATCGTCTAATTCAGACTTTAAAGCTTTTAATGAAACAGTTATAAGTCCAGCCGGTTTAGCTGTAAACTTTATTTCTGTTGTTGAATAATTAACATAAGATACTAATAGGGAAAAATTGGCAGTATTTCTAATTTTAATGGTGAACGAACCATCAATTTTTGAAGTTACAATATTTTGTGTTCCTTTTTCAACAATAGTGGCCCCATCCAGCGGCACTTGCTTGTCATCTGTAATTTTCCCTTTTATTTCCGTAGAAACCTGGGCGCAAATCTTTAAACTAAATAAAATCAGTATTAGTAATGTACTGAAAAAATGAAATCTTTTTTTCATAAGCAATCGTTTTTATTTTTTTATGATGCAGACAATAAACTACATTCTCTATAATTTATTGATGAACAAATTTGACTTAATCTTATTTAGGCCTAGGTAGAATATTCAATTTAAATTGAGGGAATATTCTAAAAAGCAGAAATATTGCGGAAGAAATGTAAAAAAACAGGATACTCCCCTCTATGTTTTAAGATACTCCCTTAAAAAGAACAAGAATAATTTATACCTTCATTTTAAGAATATATTTTGTTCTCTCTAACAAGCATTAGCATTTATCGTACAAAACGATATTGTTTATTTTTTTTAATTTTAAGATTACTGTCATTCTCATAACTAATGATTCATAAAGCAATAAACAGAAATTTCATTATTTGCTGGCTATTTCTCCTGTTTCCTATATATTCTCTGGAACAAGGATTTGATTTCAGAAATCTTACTGTTGAAAACGGGCTTTCACAAAATTCTGTAGCGGCAATTGCACAGGACAAAAAAGGATTTTTATGGTTAGGTACCAGATATGGGTTGAACAGGTATGATGGAAGCGGGTTTAAGATCTATAAAAAAAACTCTAACAAAGCAAACTCTCTTTCGGATAATATCATATACTCCTTAATTGTAGATAATGAAGGAGTATTATGGGCAGGAACTACCAACGGATTAAATAGTTTTAATGAAAAAACCCAAACATTTGAGAAGTTCTTTGCCGACCCGTTAAATGCTAACAGCATTTCTGATAATTCTGTTAATTGTCTTTTGCAAGACAGTAAAAATAATATTTGGATTGGAACAAGAACCGGACTAAACAGATTAGTTGACAAAAAGAAACACATTTTCGAATCGAAATTCGGTGTTAATAAAATAAGAATTGATAAATATGTTAAAACAATTTTTGAAAGTAGTGATGGATATTTATGGATCGGCACTTCTTCCGGTTTGATAAAGATGTCAATAAATGACAAATCCTACAAGTGTGAAACATTCTTGCATAACGATAATAATAAAAATACTTTAAGTGAAAATTATATAACCGCAATTGCCGAAGATGCTGAACGCAATATTTGGGTTGGAACTTTACATAATGGTATTAATCTCTATAATAAAACAAATAATTCTTTTACCCGTTTTTCTCAATCCTCCGGTAACATTATACATAACAGTATCAGAAAAATAATGCTGGATAATAAAGGGAAACTATGGATAGGCACACAAGACGGGCTTAGTATTTTTGATCCTATCCAAAAAAAAAGTATTTCCTATCAACATAATGCGGATGTAAAAACAAGTATTACCAATAATTCCATCCATGCTATTTTTCAGGATTTACAGGGTTCTATTTGGGTAGGAACATACTATGGTGGAGTAAATATAGCCTATTCATTTGCTTCACCATTTACAATTTACCAGAACAATATTGGTCATCCGGGTTCAAATAATAATATTGTTAGTTCTATATTGGATGATGCCAATCAAAATTTGTGGATTGGCACAGAAGGCGGTGGTCTAAATTATTTCAATAAAGCAAATCGTGTTTTTAATTGTTACAAAAATATTCCCGGCGATTCTTCAAGCTTAAGCTCCAATCTTGTTAAAACAATATATAAAGACAGAAACAATAACCTCTGGGTAGGAACTTCGTATGGTGGAGGATTAAACCTTTTTGACAAAAAAAATAAAACATTTAAGCATATAACCATTGTAAAAAACAGCAAAGAAAGTTTTGATGAAGTGCTTGCATTATTGGAAGATAGTAAAGATGTTTTTTGGGTAGGTTCGTTAAGTGGACTAACCATTTTAAATAAAGAGAAAGGGCAATTTAGTACAGCTACTTCTTTTACCCCGTTGGAAAAACAGCTAAATAATAAAAGCATTCACATCTTATTTGAAGACTCTCAAAAGAATTTATGGATTGGTACCGCATCAGGATTGCACTTATTAAAAAATAATTCATCGAAGATTATTGTTTATTTACAAAATGAGGGCAACAATAAAAGCTTACAATCTGATGATATCAACTGTATCACAGAAGACAGTAAACACAGGATATGGATTGGCACATATTACGGCGGTATCAGTATGTACAATACAGCAACCCAAACTTTTACAACTTATACTGATAAAGATGGCCTTCTTAACAACAATGTATTAGCAATCAAGGAAGATAATGAAAATAATCTTTGGCTTAGTACAGATAACGGACTTAGCAAGTTTAACGAAAATGAAAAAAAATTTAAGAACTACACCGTAAGCGATGGGCTCGCCTCTAATAAATTTAATAATAACTCCGCTTTTAAAAGTAACAATGGCGAAATTTTTTTTGGTAGCAATAACGGATTAATATCATTCAGTCCTTCAGCTATCGAGACTAATAAGTATACAAGTCCTGTTGTATTCACCTCACTGAAATTATTTGACAATATAATTGAAGTTGGATCTGATGATAATTTACTAAAAGAAGATATAAATCTCACTGATAAAATTGTATTTAACCATGAGCAGAATATTTTTACTATCGGTTTTGCTTTGCTTAACTATATAAAACCAGAAAAAAACAGCTATGCCTATATGTTAGAAGGCTTTGAGAAAAGATGGAACTTTACAAAAAATACTTCTGCTACTTATAACAATCTCCCTTCCGGTGAATATACTTTTTTAGTTAAAGCCGCTAATAACGACGGCCTTTGGAATGAAAGGCCTGCCATTTTAAAAATAAAAATTTTGCCGCCAATATGGAAAACATGGTGGGCTTATTGTTTATATACAATTATCATTACTACAATAATAGTTTTTTTTATGCGGTTTTTGTGGATAAGAGAACTATATAAACAAGAGCAGGAGTTGCAAAAGTTTAAGCTTAATTTCTTCACCAATATTTCGCATGAAATAAGCACGCATCTAACACTTATATCAGCACCAATAGAAAAGATGTTAGCTAGTCAATCCGAAGATAATTTAGTACGCAAACAATTAATGCATGTAAAAAAGAACGCAGACCGTTTGCTTAATTTGGTTAGAGAATTAATGGACTTTAGAAAAGCAGAAACCAACAATTTGTCGTTACGAGTTACCAATAATAACATAATAATGTTTCTGCAAGAAATTATTGAAAGCTTCAAAGAATTGGCAGAATCCAAAAACATTACACTTTCCTTTAAATACCCAGAGAATTTAATTCCACTTTATTTTGATATAAAGCAAATGGAAAAAGTTATCTTCAACTTACTTACCAATGCATTTAAATTCACTCACGATAATGGACATATATCTGTAGAAGTAATAGATAAGAAAAATGAAATAATTATAAAAGTTATTGATGACGGAAAAGGAATTGCCCCTGAAAACCTAAAAAAACTTTTCATTAATTTCTTTCAGGTAACCAATGAAATAAATCATAATACGGGCTATGGAATTGGACTTGCCTTAGCCAAAAGTATTATTGAACTACACAAAGGCAGCATTACTGTACAAAGCGAATTAGCCAAAGAAACAGAAAACGGACATACTATATTTACTGTTATACTATTAAAAGGTAAAAGCCAATTTTCTCAAGAGCAGTTACTTTTAGCTGATCTTGAAAAAATTGTTGATAACGACACAAAAACCAATAATGTAAATAGTATTTTAAACGAAAAAGAAAATTATGATAATTCATCTCAAAAACCAACAGTTTTACTGGTGGAAGATCAGGAAGAAGTAAGAACATTTATTAATGAATCGCTAAGTATTCACTATAATGTGTTAGAATGTAAAAATGGGGTTGAAGGCCTGAATACTGCATTGGAAAACATTCCAGATCTTATTATAAGTGATATAATGATGCCGGAAATGGATGGTCTCACATTGGCAAGAAAATTAAGATTTGATGAAAGAACCAACCATATTCCAATTATATTACTTACGGCCAAAACCTCTGAAGACAATCAGGTAGAAGGCCTTGAAACCGGTGTTGATATATATATAACCAAGCCGTTCAGGCTAAAAATGCTCGAATTGCAAGTGCACAATTTAATTGTAACACGAAAAGCGATGAGAGAAAAATTTAGCAGGCAAATTTTTTTAGAGCCTACACAAACCGTGATTAGTACTCTTGAAGAAGACTTTTTGCAAAAGGTTATAGTAATTATAGAAGATTATCTTGATGATCCGGAATTTAATGTAGTCATGTTATCACATAAAGTTGCTATGAGCCAACCGGTTCTTTATAAAAAAATAAAGGCTTTAACAAATATGTCAGTTAATGATTTCATTAAATCAATAAGGCTTAAAAAAGCAGCCCAACTGCTTAAACAGAAAAAACTTACTGTTTATGAAGTTGCCTATGCAGTAGGTTATAGTGATAGAAAATATTTTAGCCAGGAGTTTAAAAAACAATTTGGAGATACCCCCAGCGAATATATTAAAAAAATGCAATAATTATGTTTTGAAAAAAAATTGCAAACAAGTCAGATCTTAATGGACGTTTTACTTAAAAAAATTGTTGTCTAATAAATTAGAGTAAGAGCCTTTTCATTGCAATAGCATAGCGATATCCTAATTCTCTTGCAGATGGCGTATCAAAATGAAGACTATCACCCTTATCTTTTAGCCCTTCTGAACTTACTATTGCCGTGTTGGAAATTACATAAGGTACTCTATTCAATACTTTATTAATAACAATATTTTTATTGAAACGACCTATTTCTCCAACCACACATGGTAATGTTATATTATGAAAAGCTGCTCTAAATTTTTCAAGCAACGTTTTAAATCTATTCATATAAAGAGCAGCAGCTTGGGTATTATTGTCGCTTTCTCCCTGATGCCAAAGTATTCCTTTTAAAACGCCCGACTGCATAGCAATCAATGTGCGTTTAACAGCATCATCAAACGGGTGCCCAGTTAAATATGCAGAATCTGGCTCCCACACCCTTATAGGAGAACCTCCCCACGCACAAGGCACGAGGCCAATTTTTATACTATCGTTACCTGCTAACATTTTTTTTGCGAAAAATATACCAGGTCCTACACCTACTATTTCTGGCTTATCAAAGTGTAAAGGATCCGTTGCCGGCACCCAATTGTTGCTTTTATCTAACATCAGAATACGGGGATTTACCACTTTGCTTATTGAATCTGTTTTACCTCTACCAGCCATATTTGACTGACCTGCCAAAACATAAATATGAAAATTTGGATCAACCGTTTGTGCATTTAAAACCGGCAATAAACTTCCAAGGAATATTATTGTGATAAATATATTTTTCATTAATTCATTTTTCTTTTTTGCCTTTAGAAATATATCCCTCCTGCTATTTGCAAGGGTATTGTACTGGTTTTAAACTACTTGTATCTTTTGAAATAACTAAGATGCTATTTACAACCCCTGTTTCAATTTAAAATATTGCATCTTTCTTTGATCAAACACCAACCGGTCCGGACCCCCATTTTTATCTGCAATAAAATATGCTTTAGTCAAAGCAGTTTTTCTCGGACCGATAGTTGAATCAGAATTATGTGTGTGAAATACATAATACATTTCATAACTTTTATTGTAAAAAATATCACCATGGCCGGTACCTGATTTGCCTGTTCCTTCAATGCTTAAAATAGGATTGTCATTGCTTCTTTTCCAAGGTCCATATACACTTTTACTAATTGCATAACCTACTGCATAATATTTACTTTTAAAATGATTGGCAGAATAAATTAAATAGTACCAGCCATTGTGTTTCAGAACAGTTGGGCCTTCTATTACGTTACCCATTATTTTTTCCCAATTATCTTGTGCAAATAAACATAACGAATCAGTATTATCATATATTCCAGACAAATCGTCTTTTAATTGTGCTACATATATTTTATTTCCTCCGGAAAACTCCACATGAAATAAATATATTTTACCGTTATCGTCTTTGAATAAAAAGGGATCAATTGTTTTTTTATTTTTAATAAGCGGTTCCTTTCCTCCAATAAAAGGACCTTTAGGATTGGAAGCTTCCGCAATCGCAATATGTTCGTTGGCTACATACGCCATATAAAATTTTCCATTGTTTTTCCATATTTGCGGAGCCCAAAAATTTGCCGTGCCGTAAGCATCGCCCTTTTTTAAGGCAAGAAAACTGCTTTTTTCAGAAAACGTTGTTAGACTTTTTGAAACATATACTTTTATACCATCGTTACTATTGACGTCATAAGTGCCGTATAAATAATAATTCCCATTATAGCAATATATAGTTGGGTCAGCCATGTATAAACAGGTAGAAGTATCGTTCTCATTATACAATCCATTAGCCAGTGATATTTTGTTTGCACCAATTAATATTAGTAGAATAATAAAAAGCCGCTTATATTTTTTTATACTATTCATTTTATTTCAATTTTTATCATACTGATTCTTTAAATACTTTCTTGCTTTTTGAACAAATAAAACTTGTACCGTTAAATGAAATTAAAAGTTGGAAATAGCCCTGACATAAAGAAATACTGGAATTTTGTTTATAATTAGAGATGGCGATCCCCTTTTCTAAAATTTTTCAAATAGCATTTTTATGAAAAAACCACCAACTACACTTCTTGCTTGAAAACCTGTCATTTTCCCTGTCGTGGTTTCATACCAATCACTCATAGGAACGTGGGAGGGCGTTTCAATTGCATATTTATATAATGGTTGAATCAATGAATCGAAATCGGGTTTTTTTTCAGCCAATGACGCAGTCCAAGTAATCCAATCAGCCTTTGTATATGTTTTTCGATTGTCCAATGGCAACCCGTATTGGTTCTGCTTCTTTAAATAAAAAGAAACTTCTTTGTTATAAACCTGAGCCGGGAAAAGTTTCAGCGCTAATACTTTGTCCCATACCAAATTGTATTTTTGACTCCATGTTTCAGGCTTACCGAATACCAAGGTTAAATGATCTTCACCATCAGACAATTTAATCCACTCATTAACCATTTGTTCTGCTGATTTGCGGTATCGTAACGCAACTGTAGTTTGATTTAATTGTTTTGCAAGATCGGCATAAGCCCCGATAGCAATAATTGCTTTAGCAGATAGATTAACATTATGAGCCAAATGTCCTGCAAAATCATCTGTAGAAAGCTGATTGGAAGGATCAAACCCTGACTTTAAAAGATAGTTGGCCCACCTTGTAATGGTATTAAAATGTTTTTTTGCATATGCTGCATTGTGCTCCGCTTTAGTAAGTGCATCTACTAAAATAATCATATTTCCCGCTTCTTCAACCGGCATATCTTCACCATATAGCTGACCATTTGCAATAGGGTATTTTCCTAAATCGTGAGCAGGAAAATCTTTTATCCATTTGCCACTTTCGCTATACTCAAAAATACCATTGAGCATTCCTTCCAAAAGTTTTGGATTGTATAGTAAATACAGTGGTGCAGATGGATATGTTACGTCCACTGTGTTAATAGAACCATTACTAAAGTTTTCCTTCGAAAGCCACAATAATTCTCTTTTAGGGCTTCTAACCATCTGATGTGCAGCAATACTTTGTCTGTATGCAATAATACATAAGTTGGCGTAATTTTCTCCACCCGACTGCAACGCTTGCTTATACATAGTTTTATCAAAGTCTTTACTTTTTTGCAAAACGAGAGTATAATCATTTTTTGCTTTTATCATTTCATCTTCAAACTTCTTATCCCCCGAATTATTCCACCAGGGTCTTAGATTTTGATAAAAGTATTGAATTGAATATCTTTCGTCATATCCTATTTCAACGAACTTGGAAACCGTTGCAGATCCGACTTTTTCAAAGGAAATGATTGTATTTAACGATAATTGTTTCCCCTTTAGTTTTAATTCTGTTGATGTAAGCTTTTTTTGAACAAAAGAGGAAACTGCTTTTTCTTCAGTAGTTATATATTGTTGTAACAGAGAAGAAGATGGTGCTGCAACATAAGCGTATCCCCAGTCAATTCGCAAATCGTCTCCTTTTTTCTCTAAAACAGGTTGTTTTTCCGTACCGACTTTAAGAAAAGATAATTCCTTATAGTTTTGCCGACTGGCGATAACTTCTTGTGAAGAATTGTTTACTGCAATATCAGAAGATACTCCTATGAAAATGCGAACGTGGTGTGATTTGTTATCATTTGCGCCTACTTTAAAAGTAATATAAGAGATTGGTCTTCCAAGCAAATCAAGATTTTGTAATAAAAGCGGTGAAGTAAAATCCACATTGAGTTTTATAGAGCCACAGTTGAAATGATAACTCGTTTGCGTAGCGCTCATAACAAGATTTGTTTGAACAGCTTCAGGTATACTATCTTTAGCATATACTACTTTCTCCAAAAAACCTGCATCTATAAAAGCACCGCCGCCGGTATTTACAACGTGTATAGCCAGTACGTTTTCTCCCTTTTGAAGTTTCTTTGAATCAATCTCTACCATTCTGAAATTGGTAGGACCTCCCTTGCTATAAATTTTTTTGCCGTTTAAAAATATGTCTGCACCATCATCATGCTTTACCTTTAAATAAAGATTCTTGCATTCGTCCGGATCATTAATAAAAAATGTTCTTCTAATCCAAATATCATGCGTTTTCCAAAGCGTTTTATCGCTGCCTTCAAAATTTCCTATAGGCGACCCACCTTCCGACCAACCGGCAGGATTATAATCTGGATTTATCCAATTTTCAGATGGTTTATTTTCTGTGTACTTTACAATATAATTTTCTTCTTCGGAAGTAGGAAGTATTATCTTGTACCGGGTGGGTTCCTGACCCAGAAACCGATAGAGATTTCCGTCAACATCAATCAATCCTATCAGGGATTGTGAAGTACCTGTCCAATGAACAGTAGATGACTGATTTAATTTGTCACTCGTTGACCATATACTGAAATAAGGATTATGTGTAATTAAAGGATAAGCCGGCGCTTTAACTACCTGGCTTTGAGCTATACAATTACACATACAAAAAACTATTACGCTTAATATGTACTTAGGTTTCATTAAATTATTTTTTCTAAAATGGTTAATTATAAAAAGGGTTCCATCATCAATCGGTAATATGTTCTGTATTTTGAAAAACCGAAATTGAATTAACTGCCAATCTGGGATCAGGAAAATAAATTCTTATTTTTATTTCGCTATCTTTTTCACTTTTATAAAGTGTATTTCCCGGTGCATAACCCCTCAAAACATTTTTAGACCAGTTTGCAGATTCGGCAGGCGCTGCAATATTGATGAATTCCGGTTTCCCTCCATTTACAGATAATGCGTATCTCAATTGGAATGGCTGACATACAGGGAAACCCGGCAAACATTTTACCCGGATAACATTCTCGCCCTTTCTGACTCGTACTACATAATCCGCATAGGGTGCATCAACAATATTGTTTGTGTCATAATTCCTCAGGTTTAATGGCATTATTGTTATAGCACTTCCTTCTGAGCCTAATCCTTTTATCCTTTTTACAGTATAGATTGAATCATCTTTGCTGCCCATAAAATCAATTGCTGATACTTTGGAAACGTTTATTATACTATCGGTTTTTTTATTTGCCGTTTTCGCAATCATATCGGCTGTTGCCGTTGGAGGCATGTTAAAAATCTTTTGATTCCTGGGATGGTCGTCCATCATGCCGTCCCATTTACCACCTGCAATTACCTTGTTGTATTGATGTGTCAATAACTGGATTTGCGCATATGCATCTTGTGCATATTTTGAATAGAGTAAAGCCTTTTGGTTACCGGATGCGGCTTCTGTCAAACTCATTTTTGCATACAATATTTTTTGGTTCATCAGGCTTGCAGCCTCCGCAGGATATTGTATCAATTCAAAATAAGCGTTTTTAAGTCTTTGAGGAATTTTTCCTGAAATCCTGCGAACTTCTTTTACAATTTTTTCGTACTCTTTGATTCTTGAAATCATCTCATCGCCGGAGTAGGATATCTCACTAAGATGTTCCGGTTTACCCGAAGCTGCCAAACGGTAATAGTTTTCTTTAACAGATGCTATTTGTTTAGCGAATTTTTCCCCGAAAGTATTTTTTGCCCAATATTCAATATACAGATGTGCATTATCCGGTGTCCATGCATTTGCGTTCCATGCAAGATCCATAGCAAATTGTAGTTCCAATTCCGCAGGTTTTATATCACCTACGTTAAAAACCCACATCGTCTTTGCATTCAAAGCATAGGCATTATGCATTTCATAGGATGTTAATACTGGCGATACCGAAGAAAGCCACAGGTAATCTTTTGGTAAACCCCAATAAGAAAAGTGATAATAAACACCTCCGCCACCGCTTCGCTTTTGTTCTTCGGGATTTGGCAGGCGCCGAATATAGCCATGATTATCATCTACCCATAAAATTGTTACATCGTCCGGAATTTTCAGTCCTTTGTTATAAATGTCTAATACCTCTTTATATGGACAAAATACTTGTGGTATTTCATCAGCCGGTTTATCTAATCGTTTTGACAAAATTTCTCTTTGATCGTGAATAACATTTTCGAGAATTTTAATTTTTCCTTCCATGTCTGCCGGACCTTGCATGGCGCCATCTTTTGTAGAACGCATGCCGATAGTATAAATGGCTTCATTATTAACAGACTGTATAACACGATCGTCAAAAAAGCGATAGATTTCGTCTTTATTAATATCATATCGCCATTCTCCATGATTATGTCCGTATTCTTCCTTATAGTCTGCATTCCACTCCCATTCTGTATTTCGAAGCATCGGCTCGTGATGAGAAGAACCCATGATAATATCGTACTCTCTTGCAATTTTTGGATTTTCTTTATAATACCAAAAAGCTTTTGTACCCGGGTGCATAGCAGGCCATAAGTAATTGGCTTTTAATCGAAGCATTAACTCAAAAACTTTACGATAAGTTTGTGTACCAATATCTTTTAAATCTTTATCCATATTTTGAGCAGCCCAAGGTCGAATTCCCCAATCTTCATCATTGATAAAAAAACCTCTGTATTTTACAGAAGGAGATTCAATTATTGCTTCTCTGTTAGTAACATATATTGCTTCTTTGGTTGCAGGAACAACATCTGCCCACCAAACAAAGGGCGATATTCCCATCATTCGCGACAATTCGAATACGCCAAATGCGGTACCCCGGGGATCACTTCCAAAAATAACAAGCACTTTTCCTTCTTTTTTAAGGGGATTATTGATGACGCTAATACCAAATGTTTCCCATTTATCTTTTACAGCCTCTACTGGAATCAGGTGTTGGCTGGCAAGTTGGTCGATATACTTTGACTTTCCCAGGGTACCGATGAGGACCGGCACGTCTTCAACAGTCCACAAATGTGCAATTGAAGGGCTTTTGCCGGTAATCATAAAAATATCATTGCTTAACGCCGTAGCTGCAATAGCCGTAACAGGTGCATCAGCAGTATCCGTTATAAGTATGGCACATCCTGCCTTGCTTACTAAAGGAAAGGCATGCAAAGAATAAGAGGACGATACACTTAATTTTCCGGGTTGGGCATAACTGTAATGGCTGTTTATCCCTAAAATAATAACAGAAAGAAGGATATAATGTAAATAAAGACCGGTTAGTGCAGAATGAACTTTTGCAACCGATGGTTGGATGAATAGCAGGTAAATTTTCGACATAAAAAAATAAAAAAAGCCTTCCTCTTTATTCAAGGAAGGCTAAGATGATTAATATCCGGGATTTTGAGCCAGTGTTCCGGTGTTGTTACGTTCAATTTCAGCTTGCGGAATAGGCCATACATTATACAACGGTAACGCATCACTATAATATGGATTAAAACGTTTAACACGATCATACCATAAGCCCAAACGCATTAGTGTAAGTCGGCGTTTTTCTTCGTAGCCTAACTCTCGTAGCCTTTCATCCAGAATATAGTCAATATTAATATCAGTCGATGCTATGGGGTTGGCTTTCGAACGCACACGCACAACGTTAATATCAGCTGCAGCAGCGGTTTTGTTGTTCAGTCCCAAATAAGCTTCAGCACGGATGAAATAAGTTTCAGCAAGCCTAAACATGTATTGATCCAGGTAAGTACCACCTGCGGAGGATTTTAACAAGCCGGTGGACGCATTTTGTATAAGTGCTGCCGGATGACCACCAGGGGTGGTGGCTTTCCCTTCATACGCATATAACTGGCGCGACGGAACGGTAATACCAGACGGCGGGTTCTGCGTTGATATGATTGTTCCATACAACGGCGACGCCGGATTATTAGATGTAAAATTGCGTACGAAATTAATATTGGCATTACGAATGTCATTATTAAAGTCGCTGGTCCAGATTTCATCACTAAAGTGTTTGGTGGATATAGCCCATCCCACACCTCTACCACCTGATAGATCGTCCACTGGCCAAAGGAAAGGATTAGGCGTTGGTTTCGTTATTAAACTAACGTTGGGCCCAACATGCCTTTCCAATAAGTAGTTACCGGCCTGACCCGTAGTTACCGATGCGCCGCCGGGCACATCAGTTTCAAACTGGATGACCCATAACCCCTCTAAGTTGCCGGATTTACGATTTTGATTGCCGGGTTGAAAGAGATCCCAATAAACGTTACCTGTTGCCACAGAAGACTTTGAGCCGAATCTAGCGGTCATCAGTTTTACGTTCGGATCGCTGATAACTTTGGTCGCAGCGTCAGCCGCATTTTGAAACTCACCTGCAGCAAGATAAACTTCCGATAGAAGGTGGCCCGCAGCTTGACTATTAACTTGGCCATCTGTTACCATTTCTATGGACGGTAAATTCGCAACTGCAAATTTAAGATCATCAATGCATTGTGCAAGCACTTCTTCTTTTGTGGCTCTCGTGAAATCAGTCTTGGGACCGGTAACCTCGTGAACTACCAAAGGAACACCTCCAAATAGGTAGGAAAGCGAGCGGTACGACATAGCTCTGAAGAATTTCGCTTGGGCAGCTACCAGCTTCTTTTGTGCATCCGTAAGTGTTGAATTTGCGGAGCGGTCAATAATTGCATTAGCTTCAGAAATGATTTTATAAAAGGCATTCCAGTGTGATCCGGGAATGTTTTGAGATCCCGCTGGTGAATATGCTGATGCCATGGGAGTATGCCTGCCTACATAAGGCTGGCCGTCATATACGATATCACAGCCATACATATAATCGAAAGGGTAGTTTTCGTCCTTGGTATAAAACTCAGCTCTTGTTACCCGGTACATGTCATTGACTGCGGTAGTGAAATCCGAATAAGTTATATAAGCATTATCACCACTGAGAAAGTCTAATGGCGTCTCATCCAGAAAATTCTTTTTACAAGAAAACAAACCGGTTACAATAATTAGTATAATCAGGATATATTTTTTTTTCA
>Ga0306923_10002271_pt1 | contig 17534 bp, 11 predicted proteins | sample sta12Can44000108_FD_203841 | JGI IMG/M metagenome (GOLD analysis project Ga0306923, IMG submission 203841) | Lab enrichment of tropical soil microbial communities from Luquillo Experimental Forest, Puerto Rico - statanox.12C.anox.44.000.108 (v2)... | ecosystem: Environmental > Terrestrial >... | reverse complement strand
GTCCAAAGCGCCCGCGGTCGCCGCCGTAATCAAAGTGCATCAAATCTCGTGGGCCATCAGCCGGCCCAGTCGTAAAATTGCCACCCCACGCCAGTTGGCCCGAGCGTGCTGGAAACATCTTTTCGTTAGCGTGAAAGGCGGCAATCGCTAACAGCTGATATAGATGTGTATTATCGGTTCCTCTGTTTGGTAGAGTTTGCCCACTCGGATCTATGATTTTTATGTCGATCGCGTTTCCGTCTGCGTGTTGCGATCTACCACCTGTTCCAGCAACGGTTGCTCCCGTCCGCAAAGCGGAAGTAACTGTAACGCGAAATCCGTCGGGTAGCGCTTTACTAGCTTCCCCAACTATTGCCACCAGCTGCTTTATAGATGCGGTCTCCTCAAGGTCGATACCAGGGCTCGCCGACAAACGAACAGCACCTGTGGACCGAGTGCTTTCCAGTAAGCTGGCGCCCGCGGCGGCGCTCTGCATGATATGTGGTAGATTTTCACGGTTTTCGCTAAAAAACGCAGTCGCCCTCAAAAAATCTTCCATTGCGGTACCATCAACGGTAGTCCCAGGCGCGGGGACCAGCGTCGCCATCGTCACATCTTTCCCCGAAAGCCAATCCAGTAACGTTGACGGCGGCCCGGTCATATTGATCCAGAGAAGCATGTAGATCTGAGCCTTCGGGTCAATCGTCCTGTTAGAGGCGCTGGCCGTGGCAACGCACTTGTCTAGCCCCTTGCAAACGTCTACGAAGATCTGTTCGTCCATAGCATCAACCTGCGCACGCCCTGAAGGGGCGTCCAGCGCATCATTGACCAATTTAGTATCCGCCGCGTCCAAAGGATTTTCGATCAGAGGGACTGAAAGACTTTGCACTAGGCTGGATATTTTTGCTGCCGGGAAATTAGCTGCAGCGAGTGCTTGGCGGAAAGCCGTTCTTGCTATCGGCTGACCTGCAGCTAGATCTCCTTGCATGAAGCCAAAGCTAGCGCCGCTATTCCCCTTACCCGCAAAAGATAGCTTATAAGGACTGGCGTCTCCGATTTCGTTGAGACGGACGGCGGTGCGGAGAGCCGCCTTTAAATTGCCGTCGGATATGGGAGTATCCGCCTGCTGCAGATCGAGACCGAGCTCGGTAGCCAAGGCTGCAGCCCTGCTGAGACCGGCAGAGAGCAGATCGACAACTGCAGCAACGACCTGCCCAACGGTCTTTCCTGTCAGTAATGCCGAGTTTGATCTGACGATTTTGTCTGCAAAGCCTCCGCCCTGTGATTTCGTAGTATAGAATTTGCCTAGGGCCTCGACCATCTGAGTCTGCGGATCGCCGGCGAGGATGGTGGCTGCTGCGTCGGTACCCAGTAGGTGAGCGCAATACACCTGGGCGATAGTGGGGGAATGGCCCAAGCCTTTGTTCAGCGCAGCCTGAGCATCTAATGACAGGATCGCAGCAAATACCGCCTGAGCTCCTGAATCGGTAATGTCAGCCGCGGTGATGTCGGTCTCCGCCCCATTCTGCTCTACCAGCTCATTCCAGGTCTCCGGCAAAAATTTAAAGGGTCCGACCGCGGGTGCCTCTGCGCTGGCGCCCGCAGACCCCGTGATGTTCTGGAGGCCGCTCGCAGCGAAAGCAACGGCAAAAAGATAATCTTGGTTTGCGCCGTAGCGCGCTGCCGCATCCGCGATCTGGCGAAAAAGGGCCTTCTCATCGATCTTTTCCGCCTCACTCTGCTCGGCTTCGGTCAGTAAAACCGATCGCACGAACCCCGTGCGCGCCGGCGCACCGGGTGTCACCACCTTGAGGTTCCACCAACCATCGCCTGCGTCGGTGATCTTCTCCAGCAGATCGGTGCCATCGACCGTGCCGGCCGAAGCCGGCGCGTCGGGGCGTGGCGCGTCGCGCAGTAACACCGGATTGTCTATATTTATCCGAAAGGGCATCCTCAGTCTCCCTTCGCCGAGTTACAGTCACCTCACACGGCCATCATATCCCGCAACTGCCGCGTCATGATACCGGTCTCCGATAGACCCTTCAACCGTTGAAGGGCCTCTATCGCTTTGCGCGTTGGGGGGCCAAGCTCCCCGTTAACCTCAAAATTATCGACTGTGATAGGCGGCACGGCTTTCGACAGAGCGTTCCCCAATGATCTCTGTAATCTCTTAATCTGCTCCTCCGTCGGAAACGCGAACCGTTCGTAGGCGCTCTTGTATTGAGGGGCGCACTCATTTGCGAGCAAAAGCTCATCTTTTTCGCGTCGCGATAGCGGGTCTTCGGAAGGGTTAGGTCCTTTCGCCGACCGATACGACTTAATCGCATCTCGTGTTGTCTGGTCACCAAAATTACCGGTTTGCTGTTCAAGAGAGAGGCACAAGACGCTTTGGATGTGCTTTCCCAGGGGCAGCAGCAGTTCTCTCTCAACTTGATTTCGGCCGCCCAGGATGAATGCGTCTGGGTTACGTTGAACAATCAGGGGAAGTGGCTCCCCGGCGCTCACGGCCCGACGGCCCGAAGGTGAAGTGGCCCCGGAAGTCGAGCCAAGGCCTGTACCGGGCCTGGAAGTAGAGCCCGGGCCTACGGGGGGCGGCGTCGTTGCGCCAGTCGTTGCGGCACCTCCGGTGACCGGGGTATTTACAACTTTGCCGGGCGTGATAACGAGCCCACCTCCCGGCGTTTGTTGGACATTCGGCGGAATTATCGTGGTTGCAACCGGTCCCGTCGTCCCCGATGTCGCAGTCCCAGGAGAGGATGCGGCGCCGGTTTCCGCCCCTTGTGGGGCAAGCGGGATAATCGGATCATTGGCTAGCGGAGCCCGTCCGGCAATGTTCAGAGAAGCGCGAATCTCATTGAGCCCCACGTTCAAATTGCAAGTTTCCGAAGCGTATCGCTGTACATCGGCGAGACCTTGTCCAATCGTGTAGTCCTCGTACTCTGCGATCTGCTTTTTCTGCAGTTCGGTACGGGCGCGCGTACGAACTGCCTGAATCGCCGTACTGACGACGTCTCCAGCCTGTTGCAAGAACAGGTCCGATTGAATGTCCGCGCCGACACCCAGCGCGATCGTTGCTGCACCGGCCAAGGGACGCGTCACCGCCGGCTGTGCGAATATTGTAGCCAGCCCGGCCAAAACCGTGGCCGTGAAGTCGGTTGCCAGTCGAGTATCGCGAATCGATCGTGAGAGCACCAAGAGATAATCGGAGCACAAGAAGTCGCTTCTGACGATCCATTGGTTTAATAACTCATTTCTTGAAAGTTTCGGGTTAGGATCACCTGGAGTGAGCGTGGTTGGCAACTTTTGCGGATCGAATCTAGCTGCGAGTCCGAGATCTTCCGGACCGGAGACACCATAGTGGGTACAACCTGCAGCTGTCACCGCCAGCATTATTAGCACGGTGAGGCGGCGGAAAATCATCAGCGCTCCTAAAGGGAGCGATCGACTGTGCCGCTTATCACTTGGATGAAGCCGGCGCCGATCGAGCAATGAGGTATCACTGATCTTAGTCGCGGCGCTGATGGAACCGGCGAGAAAGAACGGTCCGGCGATCCGGGACGTCAACCGGGCAAAGTTCGTCATTCCCCTACCCTCTTTCGAGGAGCGACGAACAAAGATAACAGCGTCGAGAGATAAACCGCAAGGTTGATATAAGGAAATCGGGTTTTTCGTTTTAAGAAAAATTGGCTCCGCGCGAATTTTCAGGAACGCAGCATTAGGTATCTTGTCAGCCATCGGAGGCGGCACATGACATTACGAGTGGCGGTCGGCGGGTTTGGGGCGATCGGCAAGGCGGTCGCCGAGCGACTCGACCGCGGCATCGAGGGGTTGGCGCTCGCCGCGGTCTCGGCGCGCGATCAGGCGCGCGCCGAGACGGCGATGGCAGGCTTTGCCCGGCCTGCGCCGGTGGTGCCGCTGAAACACCTGTGGGAGCACGCCGACGTTATCGTCGAATGCGCACCTGCAGCATTGCTGCGCGAGCTGGCCGAGCCGGCCCTCGCTCACGGCTGCCGGGTCATGGTGCTGAGCTGCGGTGCTCTGCTCGACAATCTCGACCTTGTAGACCCGGCGCGCCGGCATGGCGGCCGCATCTTGGTTCCCTCCGGGGCGCTGCTGGGCCTCGACGCGGTCGCTGCCGCCGCGGAGGGCGGCATCTCGAAGGTCCACATGATCACGCGCAAGCCGCCCGGAGGCCTCGCGGGCGCGCCCTACCTCGAAGAGAACGCGATCGACATCTCGGGATTGTCTGAGCCGAAACGGGTCTTTGCCGGTACCGCACGCGAGGCGGCGCGCGGCTTTCCGGCCAATGTCAATGTGGCGGCGGCACTGGCGCTTGCCGGGATCGGACCCGACCGCACGACGATCGAGATCTGGGCCGACCCGATGGTGACCCGTAACATTCATCGGATCGAGGTCGAGGCCGACGCCGCCCGTTTCTCGCTGCAGATCGAAAATGTGCCATCCGCTGAGAACCCGCGCACCGGCCGGCTGACGGCGCTCTCGGTCATCGCGGCGCTAAAAAAGCTGACGAGCCCCCTCGCGGTCGGAACCTGATCTGTGGCGGTGACCGGCTGCTTGCCAGGAGCACATTTGAGGAGTAGCTCCGGTGTGCAGGTGGAGGCCCGCGGTGATCCAGCGCGGCAAGAGCTATGAGGAGGTCTACGACGGCTTCCGGTGGGAGCTGCCGAACCGCTTCAATATCGGCGTTGCGGCATGCGATCGGCACGCCGATGGCAGCGGCCGGCTGGCGCTGGTGTACGAAGCGCCGGACTGCGTCGTGCAGCGCTTCTCTTACGATGACCTGAAACGGCTGTCGAACCGCTGTGCGAATGCGCTTGCGGCGATGGGGGTAGCGCCTGGTGATCGTGTCGGTGTGCTGTTGCCGCAATGCCCGGAGACGGCGATCGCGCATCTCGCGATCTACAAGCTCGGTGCGGTGGCGCTGCCGCTCTTCACCCAATTCGGTCCGGACGCGCTCGAGCACCGGCTTGGCGACAGCGCTGCACGGGCGCTAATCACCGACGCTGAAAATCTGGCCAAGGTGCCGGACGGCCTCCCCGATCTGGCGACGATCCTCGTCGTGGATGAAAAAAACGGGGGCGACAGCCGCGGTAACCCGCTGTTCTGGCCGAGCCTCGAACATGCCGCCGACGAGTTTTCGCCGGTGAATACCGGAATCGACGACCCGGCGCTCGTGATCTACACCTCGGGCACGACCGGCAAGCCCAAGGGTGCCTCACATGCGCATCGCGTGCTGCTCGGCCATTTGCCGGGCGTGCAGCTGGCGCACGACTTTTTCCCGGCAGCCGGCGATCTGTATTGGACCCCGGCAGATTGGGCATGGATCGGCGGGCTGCTCGACGTTCTGCTGCCGAGCCTCTATTTCGGCGTTCCGGTGCTTGCCCATCGCGCGCGCAAATTCGACCCCGAGGAGGCCTTTGCGCTGATGGCGCGGCACGGTGTCAGAAACGCCTTTCTGCCGCCAACCGCGCTCAAGATGATGCGCCAAGTGGCGGCGCCGCGCGGGCGCTTCGGCCACCGCCTGCGCTCGGTGGCGAGCGGCGGCGAGGCGCTCGGCGAGGACATCCTCGGCTGGTGCCGCGAGGCCTTTGGGGTCGCGGTCAACGAGTTCTACGGGCAAACCGAGGCCAATCTCCTTGTCGGCAATTGCGCGTCCCTGTTTCGGGTATGCCCGGGATCGATGGGCCGAGCGACCCCCGGCCACCGCGTCGAGGTCGTGGCCCCGGATGGCCGACCCTTTCCGGCCGGCGAAAGCGGGATAATCGCGGTGTGGCGTCCCGATCCGGTGATGTTTCTCGGATACTGGAACAATCCGGAGGCGACACGTGCAAAATTTGCCGGCGAGTGGTGCCTGACCGGCGATGTCGCGGTCAAGGACGGCGACGGTTACATCTGGTACAAGGGGCGCGAGGACGACCTAATCTCGAGCGGTGGCTACCGGATTGGTCCGACCGATATCGAGGATTGCCTGATGAAGCATCCGGCCGTGCTGATGGCCGCAGTCGTCGGCAGCCCCGACCCGGTACGCGGCGAGATCGTGAAGGCGTTCGTCGTGGCCAAGCCTGAGACCGCGACGGGCCCCGGTTTGGCCGAGGAGATCCGCGCCTTTGTCGGCGCGCGTCTGGCATATTATCAGGCGCCGCGGGAGATCGTCTTTGTTCCGGCGCTGCCGCTCACCGCCACCGGAAAGATCATGCGCCGGGAGTTGCGAGCTCCGCCACCCGGTAGTCCAGGCGTGGGAAAAGACTGACATGAGCGGCCGGGTTTGCGGGCCGTCTGGAGGGTCTGATGTTCTGGGTAGTCGTAGCGATATTGTATTTCATTCTTGCAGCGGTCGCTCCGGCGATCCTCGGCCTCTTCGTCAATCGAGCGCGACCGGATTTCCGCGCCCTCACCTTCTCCCTGCGGATCGTGTTTGCGGTGATCGCGCTGATCTGTCTGGCAGCGACCTCGTATGTCCATGTCGAGTCGGACGAGATTGCCGTGCTCAACAAGATTTACGGAACAACCTCGCTACCCGGCGAGCACATCATCGCAACCAACGGAGAAAAGGGTCCGCAGGCCGAGATTCTGACCCCCGGCTGGCACCCGTGGTTTCTCGTCAACGTCATCTATCAGGTCGAAACCAAGAAGGTGGTGTCCATTCCATCTGCTCCATCCGTTCAGTTCGGCTTCTTGACCGCGAAGGACGGGGAGCCACTGAGGCCCGATCAGTTTCTGGCCGATGATTTTCCGGCGGATCACGATCTGGACATGCTCGATGCCAGCTATTTCCTGACCCATGGCGGACAGCGCGGCCCGCAGACGACGATCCTGACGCCCGGCACCTACCGTCTGAACACCTATCTCTGGGACGTGAAGATCGCCAATGCCGTCGATGTCGCCGAAGGCGAGGTCGGCGTCGTTAAATCCAATGTCGTCGGCGCGGTCCATTTCGGCAGCCTGTCCGCTGACAAGCCGACCACGTGCTATCAAAAGACCGTGTCGACCAACATCAGCGGCGAGGCCGTCGCCACCGACCAGCCGAAAACCGATGAAGGCAAGCTGACCGCCATCCTCGTCCCGGTCGGCTGCATCGGCGTCTGGGAAAAAGCGCTGCAGCCCGGCCGCTATTACGTCAACGAGGCGGCCTATAAGATCACGAAGATGAGCACCCGCGTGCAGACCTGGGAGTTCAAAGGCGGCTACAAGAAGCGCTACATCGATCTGAGCCTCGACCAGGCGGGCAACCTGAAGCAAGCGGAACGAGCGCAGGATATTCCGGTGCCGGAGAAAGCGGCCGATCCGGCGATTACGCCCTTTGTCGAGGGCTGGCTGGTGCCGCTGGAATTGCGGGTTCTGGCGCAGGTGACCCCCGACAATGCGCCCTTTGTCGTCGCCTCGGTCGGCGGGCTGACGGAAATCGAGAACAACATCATGGTGCCGACGATCCGCTCGATCGTGCGCAATGTCGTCGGCGCGCAAGGCCGTCACGTTTTGGATCTTGCCGACAATCGCGCCGAGCTCGAGCATGCCGTCGAGGATGCGATCCGACCCGAAGGTCTGCGCGCCGGGATCTTGATCAAGGAGGTCAAGTTCGGTGACCCGGCATTACCGCCGGAGCTGCTGGTGTCGCGGCTGCGCCAACAATTGGCCGATCAACTGCAGCTGACCTACCAGCAGGAGCAGAAGGCGCAGACGCAACGGATCGAAACCGAAAAGGCGCGAGCCACCGCCGAGCAGCAGCACCAGCTCGTCGAAGCGCTGATCGGGGTCCAGGTCGCCGAGCAGAACAAAAACGCGGCAAAGCTTCGCGGCGAGGGCCAGAAGCTCGAGCTCGAGGAAATCGCGCAAGGTCAGCGGGCGCAAGCCGAGGTGCTCGGCCAGGACCGGGTGCTGACCATCACTCTGGTTCAGCAGCTCCTCAAAACGATCCAGGAAAAGCCCGAGATCGTTGCGCTGATCGGGCGGCTGGTGCCGCAGACGGTGGTGTCGACGGGTGGCCAAGGGACCGGCCTCGACAGCGCCGCAGCGATTCTCGGAGCGCTGATCAACAATGGCGGTGGCGCCACACCTGCGCTATCCGGGACATCAACCAAGAAGTGATCTGCGCGAGAGCCGAGGTGACATGGCCGATATTGTCCTGATCAACCCTCGCTTTGAGATTTCGTATTGGGGCCTCGAACACGCGGTGCCGTTTCTCGGCGCGAAGGCGGCCATGCCGGTTGCCAATCTGCCCCTGCTCGCGGCGCTGACCCCGCCCGAGCACAAGGTTACCCTCGTCGACGAGAACGTTGAGCCGATCGATTTTGCCCGCTGCGCGCGCGCCGACATCGTCGGCGTGACCGGGATGAACGTGCAGCGCCAGCGGATGAAGGAAATCCTCCATGAGCTCCAGCGCCGCGGCGTCTTCACGGTCGTCGGCGGCCCCTGGGTCACCGTGCAGGAGGATGACATCGCCGGTCTTGCCGACGTGATCTTTATTGGCGAAGCCGAGCAGACCTGGCCGCGGTTTCTCGACGAGTGGAGCGAGGGCCGCCACGGGACCCGCTACGAGCAGGTCGAGCGCACCGATATGGCGACAGTTCCGGTACCGCGCTTAGACCTGCTGCGGATGAAGGATTACGCGTTTGCCAGTGTGCAGTTCTCGCGTGGCTGTCCCTTCGAGTGCGAGTTCTGCGACATCATCGTTACCTTCGGCCGGCGCCCGAGGATCAAGACCTCTGCTCAGGTGCTGGCCGAGCTCGACGCTCTCGTCGCGGCCGGACAGCGTTTCGCCTTCATCGTCGATGACAACCTGATCGGCAACAAAAGGGCGATCAAGCTGCTATTGCGCGACGTCATCGCCTGGCAGGAAGAACGCGGGTATCCGCTGATGTTCGCCACCGAAGCCTCGATCGATCTCGCCGAGGACGCGGAATTGATGGAGCTGATGATGGTGGCCAACATCAGCAGTGTTTTCGTCGGCATCGAAACCCCGAACGAGGCGGCCTTGCGGGAGACCAAGAAGCTGCAGAACCTGCGCAGCCGCGGCGGAAGCATGCTCGACAAGGTGCGGCGCATCCAGCAGACCGGCATGGAGGTCTGGTGCGGCGTCATCGTCGGGTTCGATAATGACGATACGAACATTTTTGCCGCCCAAAGCCGCTTTGTGCGCGAGGCGCGGATCGTCAGCGCGATGGTCAACATGCTCGTGGCGATACCCAGAACCCCGCTTTACACGAGGCTCGCGAGCGAAGGTAGGCTGACTTTGCTGGAAGACGAGGACCACACCGGGGGCTTTGGCACCAATGTCGTGCCCCTCCGGATCAGTCGGGAAGGGCTTTACGCCGGCTATACCGAGCTGATGCGCGAGCTGTACACAACCGATGCATATTTTGGCCGGCTCGACGAATTGTTCCTCGACCCGCGGTTCCGGCTCACCCAGGCCCGCACACGCTATCTGCGCCGTCACCCGCTGCGCTGGTTCACATGCAATGCACAGCTCCTCGCCGAAGCGGCCGGGATCTTTGTGCAGCTGATGCGCGGTGTGCCCGATGCTGCACTGCGCCGCGTGTACCGCCGCCGCATGATGCGGCTCGTCCGGCATCGCCGCGAGCCACAGATCATTCAGACTTATGCCGTCAAATGCGCGATGCACTACCACGCGCATCGAATGGTCCAAAGGCTGCTCTCCCAATCACAGCCCTCGGCCCGCCTCGCCGCTTGAGTCACGGGAGAAACAATGGCTCATCCGATCGTCTACGGTCCGGCCCTCAGCACTTATGTGTGGAGCGCGCGGCTGGCATTGGCGGAAAAAGGCGTGACGCACGAGCTGGTCGATGTGCCGTTCGGCGCTCACCGCGAAGAGCCGCACCTGTCGCGCCAACCTTTTGCCAAGATTCCCGCCTTCGAGCATGACGGGTTTGCGCTGTACGAAACCCAAGCGATCATGCGCTATGTCGACGAGCGCTTTGCCGGGACGCCGCTACAGCCGGAGGACGTGCACCAATGGTCGCGGATGAACCAGATCATCGGCATCGTCGACGCCTATGCCTGGCCCAGCATTGCCGGCACCATCCTATTCAACCGCGTGCTGGTGCCGCGCTTTCTCGGCGGGACCCCGGATGAGGGAGCGATCGCTGCGGCGCTGCCGCGTGCCCGCCTCTGCCTCGCCGAGATCGACCGCTTGATGGAGGATAACCGGTTTCTCGCGGCCGACTTCGTCAGCCTCGCCGATCTGATGGTGATCCCTTTGCTCTATTATTTCGGCAACGTACCGGACGGTAGGGCGCCGGTCGCGGAGCACCCGAAATTGCAGAGCTGGATGCGTCACATGGAAACGCGCCAGAGTTTTCAGGTGACCAAGCCGCCGCCTCTCTAACAAAGTGTATGTTCAGCAAAAGAAACTGTCGGGCGGTTCGGCATCATGTCGTCGTTGTAGTTGTCGCGCGGACCGCCCCACCGAGCAAAGGCAGCATTCAGCTCGGCGGCGTGAAACGACCATGCGTCCTGACCGTTCGGATCGCCCGCGAACCGGCCGAGACGTCGGGCGCAGTCGAAGAACCCAGGCGCCGGTAGGCCGCCACGCCCCTTGCTGATGGCGAGCGCTGCGATGAACGGGCGATCCACTGCCGCGTCCTCCGCCATCAGGCGCTCAAGGGCTTCCGTCACCTGATGGATGGAATGGGGCGGCAAAATCTGGAGAGCCTTCGCCAGCTCCTGATAGGTGATGGGAATTCGGCGTTTAGCGAAGTTCTCAAGGAATGCGCATGCCTTTGCATGCGTCGGCAACCGATTGTCCTCTCCCAAAGCTCGGCATTGTGACGATCCGCCATAGTCACTTCCTCGCGCTGACGATCCTGATCGGCCCAGATTGCTCCACGACGATCTGTTTGCCCTTAGCATCTCTGCCCCGCACCCCGTAGCAGCCCGTCCTGTCGTCGGCCCAGACGATGTCCGGGATGTCGGCGAGGGTAACGAGCGATACGACGCGGTAGTGTCGAGCCTTAGCCGGGTCGGTTCGAAAGTCGATGGTCGTCACTCCAAATCCTCCCTGGGGCCCCAAGGTTTCGTCACCGGGCGAGCGTCTCCGGCCTCCTTGGCGAGCGCTATGTAGGGAAAACGGCTCTACATAGACAAATTAGTTTGACCCTAAGTGGGGTTACTCGTTCATCACCTCGATATTTTGTAAAAGGTGCGTGAGGGTTTGAACCGAGATAACTGTGACAGATATTTTGCGGCATCAATGTGACATTTGCAACTCGATAGGTAAATCCTGGTAGAAGGACAGTTTATGATAGATTTCTGGTTAGAGTTGAAAGAAATCTTGCCGTCTAGTCCGGCGATCCGGCCTTCCCAGGCGGGCCAACGGCCGGCACGCGAGCCCGACGCGCCGAGCCCGACGCAACGGCTCGCCGCTCAACCCGACCGCGTTGGCGGCGTGCGCCACGGCAGGTGGTGACGTCGGCGGGCAGGGGCGGGACAACGTGCGCGCCCGCAAAATAAATCGCGGGCAATGTGAAGCGGCTCACACATCTTCCGGGATCGGCGAGCTATTGGTGGTGCCGCCTCCGGCTTTCGCCGGAAGCGTCCGTGCTGGGGAGGGTGCCATGATGAGAACCAGCTTATGGAGCAAGAGCGTGCCGAGGGTCGAGCTGGATCAGCGCTCGCGCGCGGCGCGCCTCCGGCTCGAGCGGATCGACCGGCTGCTCATACCGCCTACTGCAGTGACGCGATCGCCGCTCAAGCGGCTTTTTTGTCTTTTTAGCATCGGCATATAGGGCCGTGCCGCAAGATCGTCGAGAGCGATCGGCGGCCGTCCCGCATGCCGACAATTTTGGCGGTCGAGCTCCTGGAGCGGGCTGTACCCTCCGAGCTCCACGCGCCTCAAGGAGTGTGAACGGCTAAATATGGGTCTGTGTGGATAGGTCATCGCAGGGCCTATGCGGATCAGCGGTAGCTAAGCCTCATTCGCCGGCAAGGCGGCAACGATTTTGGTCAGCCACTCGACCACGCTTGGCGTGCCGCGCCAGGCCGGCCCGCACTCAGCGACGTTGTCAATCGATTCGTCGGGACCGCCCACGGTGATGTAGTCGCTGTCCGAGACCACGGGAGACGCAGTGCCGGCCCGGATGCCGGGCTTCAACGCCTCTAGCATAAGGTCTCTGGCCTCCTCGACAGACCGCGGCTCGTAGTCGAGACGAACCGGCCCCTCCGGTGTTGAATTTCAGGGAGACGTACTGGATTGGGGCTTCCATGCGTCCAACTCTCGTCGTCACGATCGCCCTGCCCCTCCTCTTGGGCGGCGTCGCCGAGGCCGACGCTCGCACACGGCTTGCGGAGACAAGCGGCATCCGCCTGGGCAACGCGCATCGCTGCGGGGTTCCGACCGGGCGCATCGAGCACGCCGGAACAGTGATTCAGGACCTGATCGTCGCTGTCTCTTACGATTCGACCGAGGAAGCTGCTGCCGATTCGCGCCTTGTCCAGATCTTCTCGGCGAGCGCCTTCCCGGACCAAACCGGAGGCGCGTTGATCCCACCCTGCAAGGTGGTGATCGGGCAATTCGAACGGCTCGAGCGACATCATCAGCAAGCCGGCATGGACTGGAAGCTCGAACTCTCTGAGGCTCGAACCGCGCCCATAGACGGTACGCGAACGATTCGGACGAGGAGATCCCCTATAGGATCTCTCGTATATCGACACCTCGATCTGGAACGACGAGCAGCTGACGGAGGGAAGCCCCCGGGCGGCAGGAATCGACGAGTTGGCAAAGGATCAAGCGGCGATCGAGGACGGTCAGCCCGGCAACTCCGCGTCTCAGACCGACGAGATGTATCGGCGCCGGCGGACATAGCCATCCGCCTCGTCACACCGGCCGGAAGTCGTCCACTCTGGACATAGATTCCGGCTTCAACCCGGATGACGAAGATGGTGCCGTTGTGCGTCCACCAAAATTTGCCACCTTCGCATCAAGTCCATGGACCCAAGCGAGGCTTGCGAAGGTCGAAAAAAGCCTGCTGACGGCGCAACGGCTGTCGCTCAGAACCGGTCGCAGGCTTCCGCGGCTTTGAACTACCCGGCGGCGGCCGGCAGCAGCAGGCGCTAGGCAACAAGCGCTGCGGCGGCGGCCTCGATGTTGGCGAGATAGGCCACGCAGCTGCCGTAGCGCTCCGCGAGCGAGTCGCGGCGGCCGACTGCGACATGGTCAGAATCTTAATCGGCGGAAACCTTGCTCGTTAGAGTCGAGCTATAGGTAACCGCGATGGTTTCGCCGACTCCCAATTTGAAGACCCCTGCCGAAAGGCCCGTCGGGGTTCCGTCGATCGAGATCTGCGTCCCGGTGCCGCCGGTAATGATGATCGTCTTCGCGCTTTGCCTGACCGTGTAGAGCCGCCCGCTTACCGGGTTGGCGCTGCCCCCTCCGTCGTTGGTCAGCGCGCCGTTCGGAAGCCAGGGGAGCGCAATCGTGCCCAATGGATTGTACCCGAAATTATTGACGACAGTCGAGTCGTCGCTCAATGGCGCCGGGCTGTTGCTGCTGTTCTGAGCGAAAGAATTGCCGGCGATCAGCCAGTCTTTCGAGCTGCCCTTCATCCCAATGGGGCTACCCGTCTGGTTGTTGGTAATCTTGTTGCCGATCATTGTGATGCGCTCTGCGCTGTGGAAAACGATGCTGGCGTCGGGCACGACCAGGTTCGTGCCATCGATGACATTTCCGCTCACCACGACATCATTGTTCCCGCCTTCCCCTACAATTGCTGAGCCCTCGCACTGTTTGATGATATTGCCCGCAATAGTGTGACGCGAGGTACCGGAAGAATCCAGATGAATTCCTATTCCGAGGGTTCCCACCACTGACTTGACGCCGGCTATCATGTTTCCGGTGATCGTTGCGCCATTGGATCCGGTGTGAAAAAGCAAGATGCCCTTGCCGATTGCTTGCAGCACCGAACACCCGATAATCGACGAATTGCTGCCGCGCATCTGAAACCCGACGACTTCCTGCTGCGCGGGTTTGCCGCCGATCGCCGCGCAGCCGACATAGGTTACGTTTTCCGCGGGGTCGTGCGTATCAAAGTGCGCCGTGTCGGCGGCCATCGACGTACAATTCGCCACGACAATACTACGCTGCACGCCGTTCTCCAGGGCTCCACTGGCGCCTCCGGTGGTCACCGCGTGGCGCGTATGCGAAAACCGACAGCCGGCGATGCTGACATTTTGCGAAGCAGCACTGACGACTATGCCGTAATGGACGTTTGCCGCTGGTTGTTTGTCGCGAATGTCATGGATAAAGCAATCTGAGATGTTCGAATTGCGCACGGATAACAATTGCATGCCGGCGACGTAGGTATGATGTGATTCCACATATTTGATCTGCAAATTTTCAATAAATCGGCAAGAAATAGATGCCTCACTTCCGGTGTAGAATGGTGCTAGCGTAGTAACCGAGAAATCCGACAGCGTTACGTTCTGCAACATGGTAATCCGCGCGGTTGCCGCGGCATCACTAACCAAGTAAGCGTCAAAAATCTGGTCATCAAACGTAACCCTGCCGGTCGCAAGGTCGACGACATCGATTCGCTTGACCTCACCGGCGCGCTTCTGCAGGTCTTCGGTGTCGACCGGTTTGTTCGAGAACAACAGGACATAGTTGCCCGGGGTCAGGCTGGCGGCATTCGCCGGTGTCAAGGTTGCGCTGGTATCACCCTTTGATGTGTCCGCGAGCAGCGGCAAAACATTGCCGGCTTGCTGGTTGTAAACCCGGATTGCGGGAGTAGCAGTCATCGTCCGCGCCGCGATGATGTTGGTGATGCCCATCCCTTCGCCTTGGATGTGAACGTTGCTCTGCCCGATCAGTATGGTCTGCGAGACGACATAGGTGCCCGCCTTCACAAACACCTTGCCGCCGGCAGCAGGCAGGGCGTTGATGGCCGCCTGAATGTCCGTGAAATCGGCGTCCCGACAGTCGGGCGGGCCTAAAGATGGAGCCACTACGTACGTGGCCGTATATCTATCTGTAGAGCATGCCAACTTGGTCTCCTCCCCGCTGCGTTGCTGGACAGCCGCGGCAGGCCGGGCTCGGCCCCACCGCCTTATCGCGGCAATACCGATCCAGTAGTCACCATTGCGCGGTCTCGTCAGCCCTAGACATCGGCGTATGTGTACACTTTCGCCTCCCATGCGAAAATCGGCTCGCGTCCGACAGACGCCGGGCCTACATCGCGCCGCTGTGTGACTTCGATCCACTTCTTGCCCGCCGGAGCCGGCCCTGGCCAGGTCGGGATGACGTAATCCGTGCCAGGCGCAGACGCAAAGTCCGAGAAGTTCGCCAGCACGATCACCGGCACCGGCACAGTCGCCCCGCCCCGGCGCCACACGATCACCCGCTTGCCCGGTCCAAAATCGGTCCAGATGAAGTCGGTGTCATTGACCGCCAGTGCCGGCGCAGTGGTTCGCAGCTGTATCAGGGTCTTGACATAGGCGTGGACCCGCCGGCGCATCAGGGCATAATAACCGTCGGGGTTGCCTTGCTTGTCGGTGCTGGGCGCTGCAGTCAGCCGGCCGAAGTTCACTGGGTCTACCTGCTTGCCCGCGCGCTGGTTCACATTTCCGTTCTGATCGAAAAAGTCGTGTTGGTCGGCGAACTCTTCCCCGGCGAGAAACATTGGAATCCCGACTGCCGTCATCAGGCAAACGAAAGCCAGCTTGATCCGCTTCTCGATCTGCTCGTCCGGCATGCTGTGTAGCATCGTGAACAGCCGCTCGTGCCGGAAGCCCTCTACGTCGTGGCTGGTAACGTAATTCACCGCCTGAGCGCCGTCGGTAAACACGCCGCCGAGACGGCAGTCGATCGCCTTGCGCACAGTCCACTCAAAGTTGTCGCCGCCAGTGCTCTCGCCGAGGATCGCTGCGCGGATGCGGTCCTGAAAATCATTGTTCCACAGACCGTCCAGACGGCTCTGGCGGAGCAGGCCGGGTGGGCGGGTCAGTTCCTCGCCGACGACGAGAAAGCGGGCGTCCGCGCCGACAGCGGGGTCTAGACCAGCATCGGTCCAGCGCTGCCGCCACAATGTCCGCCCGAGGTCCTTGAAGGCCTGTACGAAATCCCAGTTGGCCACGTTCTCGACGCTGTCCATTCTGATCCCATCGACGCGGAAGTCCCGCATCCATCGCGTCAGATAGGTCAGCATCAGCTGACGAGCCGGGAATATGGACTGAGGGTGGCCGGAGACCGGGTCGTAAGTTGTGACCGGCTTGGCGTACCGCCACAGGGTGCTGCCAAAGCCGTTTCGCAGCGTACGCGAGCCGTCGGCGCGGCCCGAGGTCAACGCATCAGGGTCGTTCGGGTCAGCCTCGGGACGATCGATGCAGAAGTCCGGTGCATCGATGTGGTTGTAAGGCTCCTCCTTGGCGAAGGCCACAACGGCGTCGATGAAGAAGCGGATGCCCTTCTGGTGGCAGGCGTCGACGAGACGGGCCAGGTCCTGGTTGGCGGTCGGCGAGAGGTTCCCTTCGGGGTAACCGAGATCGCAATCGGGGGAAAGGTAGTGGGACGTGTCGTAGCCCCACTCTCGCTTGAAAAAACTGTCTGTAGGCGGGAGCAGCTCCAATGCGTTGACTCCCAAGTCGGCCAGGTAGGCCTTGCCCGCGTCCAACAGCGATAGGTCGGCAAAATTGGCGCCGCCGATCCGCTCGTCAACTAAGGCCGCCGCATCGAGAAATGTCGCCACGGCACGTTCGGGCTCGTTGAGCGAGCGGCTCAGGGTCCAAGCCGTCGGCAGTTCGTAGATGACAAGCTGATTATTTGGTGAAAGCTTGTCGGGCGTGTCCGGGGCCTCAAACACTGCTGACTCGCCGGCCGGGTCGCAGTCGGCGAGCTCGCCCTGGCCGGCATAACGGATCACCGAGGCAGGCTGCGTGTTATCGGCCGCTCCCGGCGGAACCACCCGCCAATCCACGCAGGATGCAAAGGGGTCCGTCACGATCACCCGGGCCGGAGGATGCAGATCCGATCGACTGTCGTCTACCTCGAACCAGTAGTGGTAGACGGCGCCGTCCTCGAGTCCGCAGTTCGCGGCGTCGACCTCGAACAGCCCGGCCGCACCTGAAACGGCCGCGAGTGGGACCTGTCGGATGCCCGCGACGGTGGGCGGGTTGCCATTACGGAGGCTTCCTATCACGAGCTGTGGCACCGTGTTCTGCGGTTGCGGGCTCCAGAGCACAAACCGCGTGACACGACGGTTTAGGATGTCGGTGCTGATTGACATGGCGTCCTCGCCTCAGTCATGGGACTTCGCGGCGCCGACCTCCATGCTGGAAGCATCTCGCGACGAAGCCAGGTGGCCCCAGGATATCTCGAGCGCCAAGAAAGACATGTGAGCCGCCTCACACCAACATGATTTTGCAACACAGTAATATCCGCCCTTCAGAGGCAGGTGGGTGATGATCGCGCATCTGATCCTGGGGTTGGCGCTGCTGCTGCCTCTGTCGTGTCAGGCGCAGGTGCCAGCCCACTCTGCTGTCGGCGGGCCGGTCACGCGTGGACCAAGGTTCCGGCGGTGGTTGTCGTC
>Ga0306923_10002269_pt1 | contig 17538 bp, 15 predicted proteins | sample sta12Can44000108_FD_203841 | JGI IMG/M metagenome (GOLD analysis project Ga0306923, IMG submission 203841) | Lab enrichment of tropical soil microbial communities from Luquillo Experimental Forest, Puerto Rico - statanox.12C.anox.44.000.108 (v2)... | ecosystem: Environmental > Terrestrial >... | reverse complement strand
GCCGGCCCAAGCCTTGCGCAGGCGGTCGCGCAGCAGGGCGCTCTCCGGCGCCCGGCCGACGAGGTCGGTGATCCCACGGCGTGCCGCCTCGAAGCGGCTTTCCGTCACGGCGACGCCCTCGACCGCGAAAGCCTCGACCGGCTCGGCGAAGCCCTTCACCGCCTGGCGCCCGAGCTCGCGCAGCCGGAACAGATCGGCGATCAGGCGGCGGGTGCTCGCGGCGGTCACGACAGTGTCGGGCTCGGCCAAGGCCTGCAGGCGCGCAGCGAGATTGGGCGTATCGCCGACGATATCGTGCTCGACAACCTCGCCGCCGACGACAACCAACCCGGTGGCGATCCCAATCCGCGCGTGGAGCCCTTCGGCCTGATTCAGCCCCGGCACCCGATCGACCAGTGCCAACCCGCATCGCGTGGCGCGCTCGGCATCGTCCTCGTGCGCCTGCGGATATCCGAAATAGACCAGGACGCCATCGCCCATGTAGCGGGCGACAAACCCGCCAAATCCGTCGACAATCTCTGTGACGCAGCGATGGTAGGCGCCGATGATTCGGCGCAGATCCTCGGGATCGAGCCGTGCGGACAGGGGCGTCGAGCCGACGAGATCGCAGAACATCACCGTCAGCTGCCGCCGCTCGGCCACGTCCCGTGGCTTCGGACTGGTCGCTGCGGAGGGCACCGCCGGTGTCTCGGGGGCGGCCAAGCCGGAGATGGCTCTGAGGAGACGCTTGCGATGCCCGAGCGGGATGCCGAGCTTCTCGAGGTCGGCCTCGGTCAGCTCCGGCAGAATATCGGCGTCGATTTGACTCGCGCGAAAAAGCGCCTCGTATTGTCCGAGGCCGAGACTTCTGAGCCAACCCCCGACATCCATGTTCGCGCTCCACGGACCCAGACGGGATCATCCTTCGGTTGAAGCGCCCTGTCCAGAGCCGGGCCGTTGAAGGACTGGGTTGGGTGGTGATGACGCAACGGCACTGCCGGTCTCAAGGTCAGTTTCGGGGCATCTTCGCCCATACGCCGCATCGTCGGCCACCGGCTGCAGAGCGCCGATAGCCGTCATTCGACAAATCTTAGGCCCGGTTCGGATGGGCCCGGATTCGGAGCGGCCCGCGTTGTCCTCGGGACATAACACAGGCTCGCCTCAAGGATTCGCACATTTAGCATCAACGAAGGTCAAGCGGATCACGACTACCCGCTTGTTCACTTTCGTCTCACGCGCTCCATTCCTTCCTGATGACCTTCTTAGCCGCCGACTCGGCCCGATCTTTGGGCAGAGACGCACCCAGGTCCAGCCAATGGACAACGTTGTAATAGTATTGCTCACCCGGCAAGACATAAGCTGCCAGAATTTTTACCACACGTGTTTTTGGTAAGGCCTGGACGCATTTCAAGGCGGTGGCTTTGCGAACGATATCACGTTTAGACCGTAACAAACTTATAATTACAGCATCTCCCAGATCACGAAACACTCTATCCGATGCGACCGCGATCAAATACGGCAACAATCGCTCAATTTCAGGTGAAACGAAGACTTCTGGTAGCCTCGCTCGACCTATTCGATAAATCGCGCGCGCCGCAGCTAAGTATCTCGCCTCAGTACGAACAAACAATGACAGGCCGTTTTGACTGGGTCCCGGACGCTCTACCGCGTCGATAATAAGCGGGATATCTTCCCATTCACCGAATCGTTTCAAATATTCGACATCCGCCTCGGAGTAGTCGACAACTCCATCTTTTAGAAGTTTTCGAACACGTCCCAAATCTTCCAACTTGCCCCTGTTACAAATAATATCTAACGCCCGGCGTGTAAGCCCTTTGCGTATATAATCACCTAGGGATCGTGTTTTCTCTACAGTATCAGCCCCATAATTCCCAAATCTCTCGCGAGCGCCTGCTCAAAATCAGCTTTAAATCGATCATCGACGGCATTTCTCAGTTCTTGGCCGCTTCGTCCAAAGTGCCGATCAGCTAGGATGAATCGAGCGGTTTGATCGAAAATGGAATCTTCCCGAACAGCTTCTTCAAGTTCTTTGTCGCTTAATGCTCTGAGACGTTGCTCGCGAAACTGTCCCAAGGCAGCCTCACCCGCTCCGTCCGAACCCGCTCGGAAAAAGCCAAGACCGCCACTTGGCGCGGGTTTAACGAGAATATTCTTAGCTTCGATCTCTGATACTGGCCGCCCGCCCGCGACAAGCGAGATCAACGCATCAAGTCGAACCTTCGGGTCACTATCGTTCAACAATTGCTCGGCGACATCGCTGGGCAACGCGCGCCGCGCTCCGAGTAACCGAACGACGGTGTGGCGAGCGTCGGGGCTTTGGTGTGCTACTCCACCCAGCAAAATTTCTGTGTTCAGCGACGCGCTCTTTTCGAAGACCGCGCTTAAGAGATCATGATTGATCGAAGCTGGCTGAAGCTCATAAAGAGAAGAGATCGCCTTTTCCCGACTTTCTCGAAGGTTGATCCGGACGATAGCGTCGACGGCTGCGCTCTTCGTCTGATAATCATTCCGGTCAAGCTCAACCTTAATAGCCTCTAAATCTGCGGGAATTCCCATCTCGCTAAGATACCCCAGACCCGCGACCTTTACGGCCCGGGCTTCATCTTGGGCAAGCCAGCGCCTTAGAAAGACCTTTCGATCCAGGCTCGGCTCTGACGGCAACGGCTCGGAGATCAGTTTCATAGCCGACAGAGCACCGGCACGCATTTCGTCCGTGCCCCCCCCTATAGAAAACATCGGCAGGAGAGCCTCGCCAGCGCTGCCTGTCTCTGCGTACCAGTGCCACAGTGGCGTGTTTTCGTTGGCATAGTGCTCCAGACCGCTCCCCAGGAGCCCCATTTTTTCTCTAGGTCCGAGAGTAAAATTACCCCTTTCGGCAAATAGAACGTTCGAGTCGTGAACACCCAGTCCATTCTGGTCATTCTCCCGGTTCCCGACCACGTTCGCGAGCAGTCTGAGTCGGGCGACCTCCGCTGCGTCGCTCGGTTCCTTCTCGGAGTCACGTCCCGTTTTGGCGATTAAGTCGCGGAGAAATTGTGCCTCCTCTTTTGAAAAAGGCGTCTGCGACGAGGGTGATCCGGTTGTCTCCGCTATCTGCTGCGGACCGCGATCCGTGGGCTGAGTTTGACCTTGATCCGAAAGCTCGGCAGCCTCTTGCCGCTGTAGCTTTATAACATAGGATGACACACAGCGCCGTATTTTATTTTCAAGTTCCCGAATGTCCGTGAACTTCTCGAAATAAATGCTCTTTCCGTCGATAAGTTCCTGTCTAAAAGCAAGAACCTTTTTCAACCCCTCGCCCGGATCTTGCAAGAACTCTGCAGCAATGTCCTTGAAAAACATGCTGATCTCTGGTCGACCCTGCTCTCTGTGGCGGTCGACCGACCTTCTGAACTCTTCCTCGAAGCCCGACGTGTAAGGTCCTGAATCGGCCGGAGGTGTCCCCCAATGCCGCCACATCAGCCCAATGAAAAACTCGCACTGCTCCAGCTCGGCGTTGATGATCGACTGCGGCCGCCCGAACCCCGAAATGGTGTCTTCCCAACCCACCAGCTCGACATGGTAACCAAGCGCATTGGCAAACTGCCCGTTAATTTCGTCTACGACGGACTTCGCTGCTCTTCGTTCGTCCCCAAGGTCGCCTGGTGACGCCAGAAATATTTTTAGAATCTTACGGGTATCGGCCATCGCGGATTCGGTGAATTAGACCGCCTTCCTTCGGAATGCTACGCCAAGTTGCTGATAAACGACCATACCTGCTTCCGACGCTAGCGAGCCATGTATGAAGCGCGGTTCCCATCGCGTCGGCCGAGTATCTGCTGTGGGGCATCTTGAGCGCTTCCCGCCGGAGAGGGTGAAGGGCCGGTGTTGAATCGGTCAGGGGACCTCCGCTGGAGCGTACAGCGGCGACGGCCTCGCGCCGATTTCGCTCATTCCGGCCACCCCGACCAAACCACCGGACTCGACTGAAAGGGACAAGACGCCCATAACCAACCCGTGTAACGTCCTGGGACAGCCATCGAGACGGGATTTTTCGGGTTGGAGAGACAACATTGTGTTCCGCATCTTCTAACTTCAAGTTCCGTCGGAGCGGAGCCACTGAAACTGGTCGCCCGCCAAGGCGTCGACGCCGTGAGCGAGGCATACATCCAGGCTCTCGTTCATGAGCACCCCGAGTGCTTGCCGATTGCCGAGATCGACGCGATGTTTTCAGGGGCGGTGCCGATTTGCACCGAACTGAGCACGCCCGGCGGGCCGATCGATAATTTCATGGTCACGCCGTCCGGCCTGCCGGTACTCGTCGAATGCAAGCTCTGGCGCAATCCGGAGGCGCGGCGCGAGGTCGTGAGCCAAATTCTCGACTACGGCAAAGAACTCAGTCGCTGGTCTTCATCTGATGTGCAACGCGAGGTGAGCCACCGTCTCAAGCGCGACGGCAACCCTTTGCTCGACATGGTGCGGGCGGTTGACCCTGAGGTTGACGAACAGCGGTTCAACGACGCGCTCACCGCAAACCTCCGCCGTGGGCGCTTCCTTCTCCTTATTGTCGGCGACGGGATCCGGGAGGGAGTGGAAGCTATAGCCGAATACTTGCAACTTCACGCTGGTCTGCACTTTTCTTTGGGTCTCGTCGAGCTGCCGATTTACGGCATGCCCAACGGCGACCGCCTGGTGGTGCCGCGGGTGCTTGCGCGCACGCACCTCATCGCGCGCAATGTGGTGGCTGTGCCCGACGGATACATGGTGGAGGCCGAAGACGAAGGAAATGTCGCGGAAATCGACCCCGATCGCGCCGTGCTCGCGGAGCAGTCTCAGCGATTTTGGGCCTCTCGCCGAAACCGTCGTGGCAGCCAGCCCGGTTCGCACTGGACTCCCCCCTGGAGGGAGATGGATTCGAACCATCGGTACCGCAAAAGAAACAACCCTTTTTGGCTACCCCCGTTCGATCCCCGCAATTCGCTTTCCACAACAAAAACCGGCTCTTTCGTGCCAGGAACCGATGGTTCGAATCCATCTCCCTCCAGCAGAGAGTCATGCAAACCATCGGTTCCTGAACGGCGGAGGTGGCCCAAGGGCGAACCGAGATCTCGTCGCCGAGGTCAAGTATCTGACTTGGACCGACGATAATCCCCTAGGCATTAGACCGGGCGAAGTCGACGCATTCCTGGCCGACATCGATCTCAGTACGAACTCACGCTTCCGCTACCTGACCCGCGCCCGCACTCGGGTCAGCTCGGCCAGCGCCGAACCAAGCAGCCCCTGCGGCAGAAAGATTATGAACAACACGAGCAAGGTGCCGTAGACCAGATTGTCCCAGCCAACAGCCGCGGTGCCGAACCAGATGCGCAATGTCTCGGTCAATAGGATGGTAATCACCGCGCCCACTGTCGGGCCCAGCGGTACGTAGAGCCCACCGACCACGGCAGCGAATACCATCTGCAACGAAACTCCGATGCCGCTGACCGTGTCAGGCGAGATGAACATCTGGTATTGGCAATAAAGCGCGCCGGCAAAGGCGGTCATCATCGCGCTCAGCACGGTGATCTTGAGCTTCTCGGCCGTCACATGCACGCCAGCCGCCGCGGCGGCGTCCTCGTCCTCGGCGATCGCCTCTAGAGCGTAGCGCAGCATGCTGCGCTCGACCCGGTAGCGGATCAGGAGTGCCACGCCCCAGATCCCGAGCGCGATCAGATACCAGGTCTCCTTGTCGAGGAATTGCACGGCAAAGATCGAGCTGCCGCCATTGTAACGCTCCGGCGTATAACCGAGCGAGCCACCGGTGACATTGCGCGTCGCGGTGATGACCTGCAGCACGATTGCGCTCAGCGCCAGTGTCAGTAGCGCGAAATAGTGCCCGGTAATGCGGAAGCGGAAACACGGATAGCCGATCAGCACCGCCGCGATCGCTGCGGCGAGCATTGCCAGCGGAATGCCGATCCACGGGCTGACATGGAGATAGTTCCACAAGAGCGCGGTGACATAGGCGCCGATGCCCATGAACCCGCCATGGCCGAGCGAAACTAGCCCGAAGCCTCCCATCATCGACCAGGAGGTGTAGAGAAACGACCAGATCAGCACGAGCACGAGGATGTGAAGCGGATAGGGGTCATGATAGACGAAGGGCAGCGCGATCAGCACTGCCGCCGCTACGACCCAAGGGACCCAACGCATCATGAACGACGCGCCAACAGACCCTGTGGGCGAATGAACATCAGCACGACGAAAAAGCCGAAAGCAAAGACGTAGCCCCATTCGAGGTCGAGATAGAGGCCAGATACCGAAATGATCTCGGCAAACAGAAAAGCCGCGACAAACCCGCCGATCATATTGCCGAGGCCGCCGAGTACGCAGATCAGGAAAGTGATCGGCCCGAAGGTCAGGCCGACAAAAGGCTGCACATCGTATTGCAAGACCAGCAAACAAGCAGCGAGGCCGGCAAGCGCGCCGCCGATCGCCGAGGTAATGATGTAGATGCGCCGGCTATCCACCCCCATCAGCGGCATGATCTGCCGGTCCTGCGCGATCGCGCGTATCGCCGCACCGGTGTAGCTGCGCGCCAGAAACAGGTAGAGCGCGACCATCCCCGCCACTGCTGCGCCGAAAGCCAGGAGTCGCGCATAGCTGATGAACATATCCGCAATGTCGAGCACTGGCAGGCGGATGCCGAGATTGCGGAAGTCGATCCCGAACATCACCGTCGCGGCGCTCTGTAGAAAGAACAGCACGCCACCCGTCGCGAGGAGCTGATTGATGGGCGGGGTGCCGAGTAGTGGCTGGATCACTGCGATGTGTAGCACCACACCAAGAACCGCAACGCCGCCGACGCAAATCAGTGCAGCGAGCAGAAACGGCACATTATAGCCGGTATAAAGGAAGTACATGCCGTACATGCCGAGCATGATCAGCTCGGCATAGCAAATCCACACCACGTCGATGACGCCAAAGACAAGGTTGAGGCCGAGCGCCAACAGCGCGAAAACGCCGCCGAGCAGGACCCCGTTGACCACAGCCTCCAAGAGATAGATGTCGAAAATGCCGAACATCGCGGAGGCTTCCCGTTCAAATGCCGAGATAGGCTTGCTGAATGGTCTCGCCCGCCAGCAATTCGGCGGCGGCCCCGCTGGCGCGAATGCTGCCGGCTTCGATGAGATAGGCGCGGTCCACGACGTGCAGTACCTGCCGGACGTTCTGCTCGACGATTAGAACGGTAAGTCCGCTCATCCGGATGCGCTCTGCGAGAGCGAACACCTGTTGCACGATCAGTGGCGCGAGCCCAGCCGAGGGTTCGTCGAGTAGCAGCAGCTTGGGCTCGGACATCAGCGCCCGGCCGATCGCGCACATCTGCTGCTCACCGCCCGACAGCGTGCCGGCAAACTGGCGGCGGCGCTCCAGCAACCGAGGGAAGAGATCGTACACGAATGCCAGGCGCGTCTGGAATTTCGGCCGCGAGGACGGCGAGTACCCGCCCATGCGCAGATTATCCTCGACCGTCATGCGCGGAAACAGCCGGCGGTTTTCCGGCACATGCGCGATCCCCAGTTCGACGATCCGATGCGTCGGGGTAGTTATCAAGTCGACACCGTCGAGGCTGACCTTGCCCCGCATCGGCCGAATCAGACCGGAGATGACTCGCATCAGGGTCGTCTTGCCGGCGCCGTTGGGGCCGATCACCGCGACCGCCTCGCCGTGGCGAACCTCGAGCGCGATACCAAACAGGGCCTGAAAAGTGCCGTAGCCGGCATCGACTGCAGTGAGTTCCAGCATCGGTCCGTCGCGCTCAGCCACGACCAGCCGCCGCAGCCTGGACCGCGTCAGCGTCGGTTCCGAGATAGACCTCGATGACGCGCGGGTCGGCCGCCACCGCCGACGGAAGACCCTCGGCGATCCTCTCGCCGTGATCTAGCACCATGACCCGGTCGACGACTCGCATCAACACACCCATGATGTGCTCGACCCAGATGATCGTGATGCGGAGCTCGGCGCGGATCCGCCGCAGCATATCCGCCGCCTGCTCCATCTCGGCCTCGTCCAGCCCGCCGAGGCTCTCATCGGCGAGGAGCAGACGCGGCGCGGTCGCCAGCGCCTTTGCCAGTTCGAGCTTTTTCAGCCCGGCCGCGCCGAGGCCGGCCACCGCGGTCGTCTGGTCGGCCGGCAGGCCGACCAGCGCCAGTGCCCGCTCTGCCGCAGCAAAGGCCTGGGTACGCGAATGCCGCCCCTGGCCGTAATATCCGGCCAGCGCGACGTTGTCGAACAGCGACAACCGGTGGAACGGCCGGGGGATCTGGAAGGTTCGGCCGATCCCCGAATTGGTGATGCGGTGCGGCGGCTGTCCGGCGATTTCCTGCCCCTGAAAACGGATCGAGCCGGCGGTCGGCGCCAAGGTGCCGGAGAGCATGTTGAAGATCGTGCTCTTTCCGGATCCGTTGGGGCCGATCAAGCCCAGGATTTCGCCCTGTTCGACCGCGAACGAGACGTTGTTGACCGCGGTGAAGCCGCCGAAGCGCTTGACCAGCCCGCTGACCTCCAGCACCGATGCGCTTACTTCAGCGCATAGGGCGAGTTGGCAGGCAGCTTCAGTACCGGCTCGCGCTGCTGCTGCGCCGTTGGCCAGACGACATGGCTCACATCGTCGATGTATTGCACGATAACCGGATAGGCCCGCTCGTTCTGGCCCGACATCGGCTGACCCGGGGGCTCGAACTTGATGCCGAAGCCGAGCATCGTCGAGCCGTCCGGCAGGTCGGTATCGAGCGCCGCCTGGCGCAAATCGTCAGAGGTGATGCCGCCATACTTCTTGACAGCTCGCGGCAACACGTCGGTCAGGAAGGCATAGGTATTGGACGCCGCCATCCCGACATGCGCCGATCTGATGACCGTGTCGGGCTTGGCCTTCATGTAAGCGTCGCCCACCGCCTTGATGATCGGCAACAGCTCGGGCTTCAGGGCTTGCGGATTGGTCTGCCAGATCGAGATCGGATCGACGTTGAAGAAAAAGTCGGCGTCGTTGCCGACGGTTTCCTTCAGCTTTGAGTACACCCCATAGCCGGCGCCCTGACCGACAAGCGCCGAGAAGCGCAACCCGAGCTCGCGGGCCTGGCGCAGGAACAGCGTGATGTCGGGGTTATAGCCGGTATGGAAAATCACGTCCGGCCGGCCGCGCTTCAGCTTGGTGACGAGCGATGACAGGTCGGGAGCGCTCGCCGAATAGCCCTCGTCGAGGACAACCTGGAAGCCGTATTTCTGCGAGCCCTCGGCATTGCCCTTGGCGACATCGGTGCCGTAAGCCCCATCCTCGTGGATGATGGCCACCCGCACGTCCTTCGGGTCCTTGCCGAGCTGAGCCTTCGAGTATTCCGAGACCATCGCCGTCGAGGTAAGACCCCACTGCCGCCCGAAAGGTTGCGGTCGGAACACGTATTTGAGGTCGCGTCCTTCCAGCACCGGCGAGGCGATGCAGGTGGTGATCCACATGAACTTCTTGAACTGCTCGACTCGCGCCGCGGCCGGCACGCATTCGGCCGAGGAGTAGAAGCCGAGCAGCATGTCGACCTTTTCTTGCTCGATCAAGCGGACCGCCTCGTTGATCGCGACATCGGGCTTGCTCTGGGCATCAGCGTAAACCGGATCGACCTTGTAGCCGTCGATGCCGCCATGCTGGTTGAACCAGTCGATCATTATCTTGGCGCCGAGGTATTGCAGCTCCGAGCCGCCGCCCGCGAACGGGCCCGTCAGGTCGTAGACCACGCCGATCTTGATCGTCTTGCCGGCTTCGTCGGCCTGCAGTCCCCAAGGTGCAAGCAGGAGCAGGGCCGCGGCCCAAGTTGCTAGGGCAGCGCGCGCAAATCCCCTTACGGTCATCGTAACCTCCCTGGTGGACGGGCGTTCCGCGGTTGCTACGTCGCGCACACTGTCGCAGATTTACTCGGCATCGGCGATACCAGGCAAGCTCCGGCGCATCGAGCCGCCGTAACGCACCGCGAGAGCGCTATGGAGCGCGGCCTCCTAAAAGGCGCTCTTCGGCCAAGCCAGGCCATAATGCTCGGCAGCGTCTCGCCCGCATGGGCCCGGCGCGGAACAGGCCAGGCTGGCTGCCTGGCAACAGGAGGTGGCCCCACCCAGTTTACAGAGTCGGTTTGGCCGCGGCCGGTGAGCGTGGCGGCGGGAAGTCAGCGCCATGAGCGCGCGGGATAGAATGGCCCCGCGCCCCTGCCGCCATTGTTAGCCGCCGGGAGTAACGCCCTGGCGCCGAATGGCGGGGCAAAGGCCGCGATGTGCCCTGTCACCGCTACTAGGCTCGAATGCTAGCTTCAAGTCCTCGCGCCCTGCCAATCGGGTTTGCGCGCGGCGATTGCGTAGACCAGCGCATCCAACCGATCCGGCGACGACACGGTGCCCGAGAGTACCCGATTAGCCCGCGAAGCGTATCGAAATCAGCCGACGAAGCCGTCCGGGGATAAGCCAGTTTCCAGTATCTACCGGTCCAGTTTCTGTATTCGAACGCGGTCCATGGCGGGGAGGGGCCAATCGACAGACCCGACCCCCCGGCACAAACGTGACCCTGACGCGAGCAGCGTCCTTATCCACCACAGGTCGCCCGGCGCAGCGACAGCCGTCGCCATTCCGGATGGGCAAGACGAGCGAGCCGACCGGCCCACCGACTGACGGCGGATCGGCGAAACTGGGGACCAATCAATTGATGCAAACTGCGCAGAATGGCGACGCCGCCCTCATGATAGCCACGCAGCAGCAAAGGCACCCACAGCCGCCGAGGCCCGTCAGCGGGAGCCCTATGGGGCTGATTGCCGAAACCGCCGAGGCTGAGCTAATGCTCCGCCGAACGGGCGCAAGATAAGGGTGAAGCGGCAGCCGCGCCGATTGGAGATCGCCGGCTGTTGGCAGAGTAATTCCATGCTGGGATTGTGCCAAACAACGCCACAAGATTATCGGGAATAGAGTGGCTTTGGTCGGCGAAGAGAGCGTGAGTGGGGTCACGGCGGAACCGCCGCCGGGTCAATCAGGAGCACCCACTCATGCGCGTCTATATCATCGGCAACGACGGAATCACGCTGTGCCGCAAGGCGCCGGCGACAGTCAATGACGGCGAGATTGCCGTGGCATCGCATGCGGAGCTGCACGCGGCCCCGCTCAGCGCCAAGCGGTTGCTGGCGCTGTGGAACGCTCTGCCTGGCGTCCCAAAGCGACGGAAAGTTGGCGACCGCAATGCGCTGATCGATCAGCTGTGGTCGGCAATCGAGATGTTGCCTGACCCGGAGCCGCAACCCGGCCCGAAGCGCCCCTCGAAGCAGGATGTGGTGATTGCGATGCTGTGTCAGCCCGAGGGGGCAACGGTCGACGAGGTGGCGAGCGTGACCGGCTGGCAGCGTCATACCGTTCGCGGCGTCTTCTCGGGAGCCTTGAAGAAAAAGCTCGGGCTCACTCTTGCTTCGGCCAAAGAGGAGCGTGGCCGGGTTTATCGCATCGCCGGGCCGCCCAGCCTATGAAACCTCCGGCCCACGATGCTTCGGCTCGCCAGCACTCGGGCGAGCCGGCGTCCGGTCTCGGTCCAAACGACGGCCGGAAGGACCGACTGCGACACCCGGATCTGGCCGAGCTCGATGGCGAAATTGCCGGGTTGGTCGATCGGTCGACACAGGAGCTGCGGCGTGCTTGGCGGACATTGCATCACACTGGACCGCCCCTGGGCCTCAGTCGCGATCTGATGATCCGGGGGCTCGCCGATGAGCTGCAACAGCGCGCCCATGGCGGCCGGAGCCGCGCTCTGCAGCGCCGCCTTCGGATTTTGGCGGCAGACTTCGAGAAAGGCGCGCTTTCTTTCGATCCCGGGAAAGTGCTGAAGACCGGCGCGACCTTGGTGCGGCAGTGGCGCGGACACACCCATAACGTCCTCGTGCACGAGGACGGGTTCGAATACAAGGGCCGGCGCTATCGGTCGCTGACGGTGATTGCCGAGCAGATTACCGGGGCACATTGGTCGGGCCCCCGGTTCTTTGGTATGAGCAAGCGGGCGCGTGTCTCCTAGTCGCCGAGGCCGCCAATGAAAAAACCGGGAACCACAATGCGGCGGAACGGCACCGTCCGCTGCGCGATCTACACCCGCAAGTCTTCCGAGGAGGGGCTCGAACAGGAATTCAATTCGCTGCAGGCGCAGCGCGAAGCCTGCGAGGCCTTCATCAACAGCCAACGGCACGAAGGCTGGGTCTGCCTGCGCGCCGCTTATGATGACGGCGGGTTCTCCGGGGCGACGATGGACCGGCCCGCTCTGCAGCAGCTGCTCGCCGATGTCACGGCGGGGCGGGTCGATACCGTCGTTGTCTACAAGATCGACCGGCTGACCCGCTCGCTCGCCGATTTTGCCAACATTGTCGAGATCCTCGATGCGAGGGGAGCGTCCTTTGTTTCGGTGACGCAGCAGTTCAACACGACGACCTCGATGGGGCGCTTGACCCTCAACGTGCTGTTGTCCTTCGCGCAGTTCGAGCGCGAGGTCATCGGCGAGCGCATTCGCGACAAGATTGCCGCCTCGAAGAAGAAGGGGATGTGGATGGGCGGGGTGCCGCCGCTCGGGTATCGGGCGCGCGACGGCAAGCTCGTCATCGTCGACAGCGAGGCGGAAATCGTGCGCTCGATTTTTCGCCGCTATGCTGAACTCGGCTCGGCCCGGTTGTTGCAGGATGAGCTGGAGGCCCGGAGCATCCGGAGCAAGTTGCGGACGAGCGCCTCGGGCCGCATCTCGGGTGGCAAGCCATTCGCCCGCGGCGCGCTCTACCTGATGCTGCAGAACCGCATTTATCGGGGCGAGATCGTTCACAACAAACAATCCTATCTTGGCGAGCACACGCCGATCATCGATCAGCCGCTGTGGGACGCGGTTCAGGCACAGCTTGCTAGCAACGCCGCCGAGCGGAACTTGGGCGCACGAAATCGCCAGCCGAGCCTGCTCGCCGGCATGCTGGCCGATGGCGACGGCAACCCGATGACGCCGAGCCACGCAGTCAAAAAGGGGACGCGCTACCGCTACTATGTCTCCCGGCCGCTGATCACCAAAGATCAGACGGAGGGGTTTGCGGCACTGCGCGTCCCAGCCGGGGAGATCGAACAACTCGTGACGAGCCGAGTGCGCCAATGGCTTCTCGATTCCGGCAGCATCTACAAATCGACTTCGGCACGGCTCCCGGACGCATCAACGCAGCAGCGGCTTGTCGCGCAGGCCGCAGACATCGCCACGCACTGGCCCGAGTTGCCAGTGGCACGCAAGCGTGCTGTCCTCACAGCCCTGATCGAACGGATCGAGGTGAGGCTCGACCAGGTCGACATCCGTCTCCGCCCGCCTCGGCTGGGCGCGCTACTCGATGTTAATGCAGCACCATCGCAGGGCGCCACCGACGACGAAACCGAGATCCTGTCTGTGCCAGTACGGCTACGCCGCACCGGGCGGGAGATCAGAATGGTGATCGACGGGACGGATACGTTTGCCGCCGCGAAACCTGATGCGCGATTGATCAAGCTGCTCCTCAGGGCGCGCCGGTTCAACGCGACACTCGCCGACGGCGACGGCGTTCCTTTTGTTGCACTCGCCGAGCGGGAGGGTGTCAGCCGGTCCTATTTCACGCGGCTCGTTCGCCTTAGCTATCTCTCGCCGGATATCACCCAAGCGATCCTCGATGGGCGGCAGCCACCCGATTTGACAGCAGAGAAGCTCCTCGCGCACTCACGTCTGCCGCTTGCCTGGCACGATCAGCGGACCGTGCTCGGCTTTGCTTGAGCCCGATCCGAATTCAAAGATCTACCGCACGTTAAGCGCGCCGAAGGCCCGACTTTGTTGGGACCGGCGTGGCATTCTCCCCGACCATATCAGCGGCACTGAGGTACTGGATTCTGGTCCGAGAGAGATATTGCCGCCGGTTGGCGCGATATCGAAACACCGTGCGCGTCTCTGTCGACCCGGTCGCCACGCCAGCCGCGCACACCCGCGCGGAAAGCCGGGGTTCTCGACTCTCGAAACCGGACTCGGGCGAGAGACGGACTCTCCGCTGGAGGGAGATGGATTCGAACTTTCGGTTCCCGAACAGATCCGCTTCCGTTTTCGAGAAAGCAGTGCCGTCTCCCATGACGGTTTGACGGTCTCGTGACCAGGAACCGAAAGTTCGAATCCATCTCCCTCCAGCGAAGAGTTCGAATCCATCTCCCTCCAGCGGAGAGTCAGTCTCTCGGCCGCATCCGCGTTCGAGGGTCGGCAACGCCGGCTTTCCGCGCGGGTGTGCGCGGCTGGCTTGGCGACCCGGTCGGCAGAGACGTGCAACGGTTTCCATTTCGCGCCAACCGGCGGCAATATCTCTGTCGGGCCATATTCCAGTACCGCAGTGCCGCTGATGGGGTCGGCGAGAATGCCACGCCGGTCCCAACGAAGTCGGGCCTTCGCCGGGCTTAGCGTGCGGTAGATATTGAATTCGGATCGGGCTCAAGCAAAGCCGAGCACGGTCCGCTGATCGTGCCAGGCCAGCGGCAGACGTGAGTGCTCGAGGAGCTTCTCTGCCGTCAAATCGGGGGGCTGCCGCCCATCGAGGATCGCCTGGGTGATATCCGGCGCGAGATAGCTGAGGCGGAGGAGCCGCGTGAAATAGGAGCGGCTGACCTCTTCCCGCTGGGCGAGTACAGCAAAAGGAACGCCTTCGCCGTGGGCGAGTGTCGCGTTGAACCGGCGCGCCCTGAGGAGCAGCTTTATCAATCGCGCATCGGGTTTCGCGGCGGCAAACGGATCGCTGCCGTCGATCACCATTCTGATCTCCCGTCCGGCGCGGCGCAGCCGTACCGGCACGGACAGAAGCTCGGTTTCCTCGTCGTTCACGCCTTGCGATGGTGTAGCAGCTCCATCGAGGAGCGCGCCCAGCCGAGCCGGGCGGAAACGGATGTCGATCTGGTCGACCCTCACCTCGATCCGTTCGATCAGAGCAATGAGGACAGCACGCTTGCGTGCCACGGGCAACCCGGGCCAGCGCTTGCCGATGTCTGCGGCCCGCGCGACAAGTCGCTGCTGCATTGATGCCTCCGCGAGCCGTGCCGCAGTCGATTTGTAGATGTTGCCGGGATCGACAAGCCATCGCTGCACCCGGCTGCTCACGAGCTGCTCGATCTCCGCCGCCGGGATCCGCAGCCCGGCAGCATCGTGGGTCCGATCCTTCGTGATCAGCGAGCTGGAGACATAGTAGCGATAGCGCGTGCCCTTCTTGACGGCATGGCTCGGCGTCATCCGGTTGCCGTCGCGATCAAACAGCATGCCGGCGAGGAGGCTCGGCTGCCGCGTTTTTCCGTCATCGTTGCGCTGGGCGGTATTGCCGGCAAGCTGCGTCTGGACCGCATCCCAGAGCGGTCGATCGATGATTGGCGTGTGCTCGCCAAGATAGGATTGTCGGTTGTGAACGACCTCGCCTCGATAAATGCGGTTCTGCAGCATCAGGTAGAGCGCACCGCGGGCGAATGGCTTCCCACCCGAGATGCGGCCTGAGGCGCTGGTCCGCAACTTGCTCTGGATGCTCCGGGCTTCCAGTTCGTCCTTCAGCAACCGGACAGAGCCGAGTTCGGCATAGCGGCAGAAGATGAAACGAACGATATCCGCCTCGCTGTCGACGATGACGAGCTTGCCGTCCTGCGCCCGATACCCGAGCGGCGGTACCCCGCCCATCCACATCCCCTTTCTTTTCGAGGCGGCGATCTTGTCGCGGATGCGCTCGCCAATGACCTCGCGCTCGAACTGCGCGAAGGACAACAGCACGTTGAGGGTCAAACGCCCCATCGAGGTCGTGGTGTTGAACTGCTGCGTCACCGAAACAAAGGACGCTCCCCTCGCATCGAGGGTCTCGACAATCTTGGCAAAATCGGCGAGCGAGCGGGTCAGCCGGTCGATCTTATAGACGACGACGGTATCGACCCGCCCCGCCGTGAGGTGGGCGAGCAGCTGCTGCAGAGCCGGCCGAGCCATCGTGGCGCCGGAGAACCCGCCGTCATCATAAGCCGTGCGCAGGCACACCCAGCCTTCATGCCGCTGGCTGTTGATGAAGGCCTCGCAGGCTTCGCGCTGCGCCTGCAGCGAATTGAACTCCTGTTCGAGCCCCTCCTCGGACGACTTGCGGGTGTAGATTGCACAGCGGACGGTTCCGTTCCGCCGCGTTGCGGTTCCTGGTTTTTTCATTGGCGGCCTCGGCGACTAGGAGGCACGCGCCCGCTTGCTCACGCCAAAGAACCGGGGGCCCGACCAATGTACCCCGGTGATCTGCTCGGCAATCACCGTCAGCGACCGATAGCGCTGGCCCTGGTATTCGAACCCGTCCTCGCGCACGAGGACGGTATGAGTGCGTCCGCGCCACTGCCGCACCAACCTCGCGCCGGTCTTCAGCACTCTGCCGGGGTCGAAAGAAAGAGCGCCTTTCTCGAATTCCCCCGCCAGAATCTGCAGGCGGCGCTGCAACGCGCGGCCCGGGCCGCCATGGGCGCGCTGTTGCAGCTCATCAGCGAGCCCCCGGATCATCAGATCGCGACTGAGGCCCAGAAGCGGTCCAGTGTGATGCAATTTCCGCCAGGCACGCCGCAGCTCCTGTGTCGACCGATCGACCAATCCGGCTATTTCGCAATCAAGCTCGGCTAGGTCCGGACGTCTCAGACGGTCCTTCCCGGCACCGTTTGGACCGAGACCGGACGACGGCTCGCCAGAGTGCTGGCGAGCCAAAGCATCGTGGACTGGCGGTTTCATAGGCTCGCCGGATTGGCGATGCGATAAACCCGGCCACGCTCCTCTTTGACCGAGGCAAGAGTGAGCCCGAGCTTTTTCTTCAAGGTTCCCGAGAAGACACCGCGAACGGTATGACGCTGCCAGCCGGTCACGCTCACCACCTCGTCGACCGTTGTCCCCTCGGGCTGACGCAGCATTGCAATCACCACATCCTGTTTGGAGGGGCGCTTCGGGCCGGGTTGCGGCTTCGGGTCCGGCAACATTTCGATCGCCGACCACAGCTGATCGATCAGCGCGTCGCGGTCGCCAACCTTCCTTCGCTTTGGGACGCCAGGCAGAGCGTTCCACAGCGCCAGCAAGCGCTTGGCGCTGAGCGGGGCCGCGTGCAATTCCGCATTCGATGCAACCGCAATCTCGCCGTCATTGACTGTCGCCGGCGCCTTGCGGCACAGCGTGATTCCGTCGTTGCCGATGATATAGACGCGCATGAGTGGGTCTCCTGTTGGCGCCGGCACAGTGCCGACGGTGACCCCACTCACGCTCTTGTCGCGCGGCAAAGCCAGTCCTTTCCGGATAATGTTGTGGCGTTGTTGGGCCACAACCGAGCATGGAATTGCTCGGCAAAAAACCGCGCGATCCGCGGTGGCGAATATTTCCCCAGTAGGCCGCAAGGACCGGTCGGGTCGCGGCGCGACCGGTGCGGCGCTTTCTCGTGCTTTCCGACGACAGACCACTGATCCAATCAATGCGCGCATTCTGCTGTTGCACTGTGTGCATCGTAGTGATAGACGCCG
>Ga0306923_10002266_pt1 | contig 17548 bp, 9 predicted proteins | sample sta12Can44000108_FD_203841 | JGI IMG/M metagenome (GOLD analysis project Ga0306923, IMG submission 203841) | Lab enrichment of tropical soil microbial communities from Luquillo Experimental Forest, Puerto Rico - statanox.12C.anox.44.000.108 (v2)... | ecosystem: Environmental > Terrestrial > Soil... | reverse complement strand
GACCCGCTAGGCTGCGCCAGCACGGCCGCGACAACACGATCAGGTGCGCGCTTCAAGAGGTTCCAGATGAAGGGGCCACCGATGCAGAAGCCCATCACCATGAATTTGTCGATGCCTAGGTGATCCATCACACCGAGCTGGTCATCGGTGTATGAATCCCACGGCCGATCGATCTCGAGTGGGCCTGAGGACTGGCCGCCATTGGCGTTTCTCAAGTCCGATGCGATGCAGCGGTACTCTCCCTTGAACTCCTCGATCGCGTTAAAGGGATCGCCGCGCTTTAAGCCAGAGATCGTCGAGTTCAATCCCCCGCCGGCGATGAGCAACAGCGCGAAGCCCGAACCGGCCTCCTCATAGTGAATGCGGACGGGGCCTTTTTCGTAGGCGGGCATGATCGCTCCTCCTTCCCCAATCTGCTGAGCAAACACGCGCGGTGTTACAGCCATCGCCGTCGCCGCGGCGCCCGTCGCCAGTATGCTGCGTCTGATCGAATCCATAACCCTGCGCCCTCCTTGGTCATTGTCAGGGCCGGTGCGTGCGGCTCGAAGCGCGCCAGTGCTCTACGGATGATAGTTTCCGGTATAGTCCGCGGTGCGGAGAAATTATATCATAGCTCTCGAGAAAGCTCTGTATCGCTGGTTCATGCGGTCGTCGGGAATTCTCAGTGAAGGACGTGAGGATGCCTGGAAGAACCTGCCAATTTCACCGACAAAGGCGTGAAATGCAGCTCGCACCAAGGGAAGGGTTCTACAATCGTCGCGCACGGTCCACCAGGCTGCTCACGCGCCGCTCTGGTTACGTCCCGGCCTGGTCTTGCATCTCCTTCTGCCGGCGCTCGAGGAAGTGCTGCTCCACGCGATTGGACGCAAGACGGAGGGCATTTTCATAGGCAGCGGCGGCCTCGGCATGACGGCCGAGCCGGCGCAGCAAATCGGCGCGAGCGGCGTGAAGCAGATAGTAGCCGCCGAGTTCACCAGAACGGCCAAGACCGTCGATGCGTTTCAACCCCTCCTCGAGTTTGCCGCTCATCGCGACCGCGACGCCGAGATTGAGGGCGATGACTGGCGATGGGTTCAACATCCATAACCTTTCGTACAATTTAGCGATCTGCGGCCAGTCCGTATCCGCGGACGTCGGGGCCTCCGCATGCAGCGCGGCGATCGCCGCTTGCAACTGATACGGTCCGGCCGGCCCCATACGCAGCGCTTTTTCAACCAGCATCACACCTTCTGAAATCGCGCGCCGGTCCCAAAGCGAGCGGTCCTGGTCCTCAAGCGTGACCAACTCCCCACCCCTGACCCTTGCCTCACGCCGCGAATCCTGGAGCAGCATCAACGCCAGGAGGCCAAGATTCTCGGCTTCCTGCGGCAGCAGTTCGCCTAGCACGCGCCCCAGACGAATCGCTTCCGAGCACAGATTGCCGCGAACGAGCTCGGTCCCCGAAGTAGCCGTATAGCCTTCGTTGAAGATTAGATAGACAACCGCCTGGACGGCAGCCAATCGCTCCGGCAGACGATCCGGTGACGGAACTTCGTATGGTATGCGGGCTTCTTGTATCTTTCTTTTGGTTCGCACCAGCCGCTGTGCCAACGTCGCCTCTGAAAGAAGAAATGCCTTCGCGATTTCTGCCGTACTTAAACCTCCGAGGGCGTGCAAGGTCAAGGCAACTTGAGCTTCGGTATTGATCGCCGGATGGCAGCAGGTGAAGATCAGACGCAAGCGGTCGTCGGAAATGTCTAGGGTCGACACGTCAAACTCCGGCTCCACCGGCACGGTGACCGTCTCGGTCTCGTGCTTGAGCGAGTCCTGCTTGTCGCGCCTCAGGCGTTCCTTGCGCAGGGCGTCGATCAGCTTTCGATGCGCAGTGGTCATGATCCAGGCGCCTGGATTCTCAGGGATGCCTCGCACTGGCCAGGCGGCCAGGGCGGAAGTGAACGATTCCTGCAAGGCCTCCTCGGCGCGGTCAAAGGAGCCTGACATTCGAATCAAGCTCGCCAGGATCCTGCCCGATTCCTTCCGGAAAACCGATTCGGCGGCGGCGCCAATGTCAACCATTCAGCGCACGGTGTTTTCTGCGACTGACGCAGGTTCGGCGCCCGCGCGTTGCCAGCGCATCGGTCGTATCTCGATACATCCTTCGCGGCCCTGGCAAGCCGTCGGGATCCTGGCAGCCCATTCGATCGCCTCGTCCAGATTCTCACACTCGATGATGTAGTATCCGGCGAGATGCTCTTTGGTCTCAGCAAATGGTCCGTCGGTCACGAACACCTTTCCACCTTGCATACGCACAGTGGTCGCAGTGCTCGTCGGAGCCAACGGTTCTGCGCCTATTAGCACACCCCTTCGAGTTGCTTCCTCCATGACCGTTCGGTGTCCGGCGCGGATTCGCTCAGCTTCCTCCGGGGCCAAACCGTCGGGTCCCTCGTTGGAATAGACCAACATCATGTAGCGCATCGTTTTCTCCTTCCTGAATCATGGCACAGGCTCTGCCGGTTGGCCGCACGAGGATAGGGCGCGCACCGCTGGCCTGCCAAAACGGCCCGCGAATGGCGCCCGCCCTTTTCACCCCACCGGGAAATCGTCGTCCGCCTTCACCTCCAGCATCTGCTTGACATGACGTTCGGTGTGGGCGGCTGCGGCCAGAATCCATTGGTAACCATCCATTAACTCGTGCGTGCCCTTCGAGACCGCTTTCATGGGAGCCGCCTCGGTCGCATGCTGGCGCAACCCAGCCGTCGTTTGCAGGCAGTTTACCAGGCGTCGACAGTTCGTCTTGAGGCGATCGAGCAATTCAAGAGGCATGATCTGGTCAGCCGGCTGCACGAATTGCGGTGCTGGAAATTTGTTTAAACGGGTTGGAAAATGATGGATCACGATCGCATCGGCTTGCTCCTGGTCGCGGGCGGCCGGCGGCGCGGGGGCATTCGCGAGTTGGGCGAGGATCGGTCCGAGTACGCGCTCCTGCACACTAACAATGTGGTCGAGGTTTTCGGCGATCGACCATCGGTCCGGCCCGGGTTTGAACCTCCATTGCGCATCGGACAGTCCCTTGGTTGCGCCGAGGACTGCGTTTTGAGTCTGTTGCAGGAACAGACGTGCTTGGTCGAACTCGTGGGCGGTCAGCCCCTGGTCCGATGAGAAAGAGGCCGGCTCAGACGTGCCGGCGAAAACTGGTGCTGCCATTGGTTGCTCCTTCTGGTTCTCGATTCGGCGCCGTGTAAGGCGCCCTTCTACCTGAACGACGTGCGAAATGACGAAAATCGACATTGGCGGACGGGAAAATATTAGGATGGGCCGCACTTCCATCGATCCGTGCCGCGCCGCGGGTATCCGAGCAGCGATCGCGACCGCCTTATCCGCCGTGCTTGTCTCCAACAGTAATAGCCGGCAAGCTGTTCCTTTATCTCGGCAAACGGCCATCGGGGGCGAGAGGACCAGGCGCGGGGGCTCCTTCATTCGGGCGGATCGGTGGCAAGTTGGAGGCCGTTCGAGCACGCAGCAGGTCGCCTGGGCGGCCGAATCCGGGTGTGAGCCCGTTTGCCGGATGGATCGACCGGATTTGATCAACTTTCGAAGCTCGTGTGTCCATCCCCCAACGCGGATGCCCAATGTTACTTCTGGCGTTCGAACTTGTAGTCACCGGACACATGGCCCTCAATCACGTCGGTTGCGATGCCATGGTCGTCGCGTATGAATTGGTACGTCAGTCCGGTGCCGGAAAAGTTGGTTTCCGACTGCGGAACGATGGGTTGCTTCGGTCCTCCGTTCAGGGCGACGAACAGTGTACCGCCAGAGAAAGTGACTTCGACCGTGCGGGGGCCCCGGATGTACTGTCCCTTGTAGACGCCCACATATTTCGCCAGGATTTCGGGAGCGACCCTTATCGCTGATTTCTTGGCGTCGGAGACCTTGCCGACCCAGTGCTGTTGCCCATTGTCGGCGTACTCATTGCAGACGGCTTCGAGCAACTCCGTGTCGGCGGCCAACTGCGCGCGGAGCGGGACAGTCCAGGCTTTGGAATAAGCCCCAGCATCTTGGAACGTGACTCGAATTTCCAGATGCCCGAGATCGGTACGCCGGTACCGTTCCGTCATCCGCAACGCTTCTGTATGCGGGTAGCCGCCAAGGAGCCAGGTCCGGTCGTTGAATCCCGAACTCTCCACTACGAGCGTGTCTCCGTCCCAGCGCCCCACCGAATATCCCATCCAACTGGGGTTGGGATCGGTTTCCAAGCCGCGGCCGTCCATAAAGATCTCGCGGTAAGTGAGGTCGTCGTTCAGGATGACAATCATCACCGGAGTCTGGAGGAACCTCTTCATACCCCCGCCTGTGCTGTACCCCGGGCCCTCGGGCAGACATCGGTAGTGCGGGTTGTCCTTGCCGAAGTTCTCAGCCCGCTGCTGGACCAACGCTTGTGCCCACGACTGAATGTCAGCGGGTCTGAGGTCCCCGACATTGCGAACCGCGACATTGCCGACCGCCGTATCGCTGATCATGTCCCACAGACCCGTGAGGTCGGGGTGTCCGTCGACGGTTCGCGGCGTCGGTGCAGTGAGGTTTGGTTTGCCATCGGCTGTGCGCGGGATGCCGGGCGTAAGATGTTGCACCCACTGCGCCATCAGGGGTGTCACGAATGCAGTCACGAGGGTCGCGGTCGTGAGATTCTGCATCGGCCAGATACCTCCTTGCGGCTACTATACACCTAAGGATTGCCAAATGCCTTTTTGCTGGGCGGCCGATTTTCATGTCGCTAGCGAAAGACTATCCATATTCCGCAGCCCACCCCCGTACTGCGGGGAGCTGACGGCTATTCGAAGGCGCATCTCAACGCCCCGCGGCCAAATCTGGATGCGGTGCGACTGGCGCGGGAAATGCTGGTCAGGAAGGCAAAGAAGCTTTAAGCTGGACTCAATGAGACCATTAGCGTGGCTTCTGACATTGGTTTTCTGTGCCGGCCCGGTGCGTGCGCAAAGGTTGCAAATCGATGATTACCGGCTCGCGTTACCGGGTCACGACGGGCAGCTAAAGTGGTCCATAAACGGATTCAAAATCATAGAAAGGTCGGCCAAACCCAATGGGCGAGAGATTGGATTGCGCGGCCGCGATGCTTCGGGACGGCTCACCTTCCTCGGCTTTCTTTTCCTTGCGCCTGAGAAAGCGCCGATGACCAGCGGGACATGCCGCGATGAGGTGCTCGCTCAGGACAAGAAGACGGAGAGAATGCTGAAGATTCTAAGGTTCTCCGAGTTCCCGCAATCGTTCGGCCTGTCTGTCACGTTGGTCACGTATACCACCGAGAGTCGTGACGGTTCATTAGCGTACCGAGTGCGAGGTTTTGTCGCGGCTGGCGACAGTTGTGGTGACCTGGAGTTCTACAGCCACGACCCGATTAGCGAAGATGATGCGGATCTGAAGGAGGGTTTTCGGAGTTTCCAGTTGGATCCCCGGTTCGCGCCGCAGTTCGGCGACTTGGCTCTGTACGCGCAGATTCTATTTCAGGAACATGAGTATCGGGCTGCGGCGCCGATCTTTGAGAAGGCTCTCGCCGTCGTGCCATCCGACGGCGGTCTGTTTCCGTCCGCTGAATTGGCCCGCCGCGTGATTCGGGATCAAACTGGAATGTCCTACGGTGTTTCGGGCGAGTTGGCGAAGGCTCGACGCATCTTCGAAGAAGGCACGGTGAAAGACCCGGATTACCCGATGAACTACTACAATCTAGCCTGTGCCGATGCAAGCGAAAACAAACTCTCGGAGGCGAGAATCCACTTGCAGCAAGCCTTTGATCGGAAGGCCAACGTGAATCCCGGCGAGACCCTGCCCGTTCCGACACAAGACGACTTTTTCCTTCCGTATAAGAGCAATCAGGAATTTTGGATCTTTCTGGAACGGCTTCAGGAAAACTGATGGCGCAGAGGGTCCAGAGGGTTGCGGATGGGCCGCGAGTTGAATACAATCGCGCAGGTGGACCAGAGCGACGAACGCCGCCAAAAGTTGATGGATAGGGTGACGACAGATAAGGTCGTGATTCGACCGTGGAAGGAGTCTCACATGATAAGCAGAAGAGCCTTGCATCCGGGGATAGGGATGGTACTTGCCGTGCTGTTGGCCGCCACGCTGGCTGGATTGGGTGCGGCCCAACTCAAAGGCCAAACGGTCCGTATTGGCAATACCGACCTGGGCGGGGTGGTGACCAGTTCCAAGGGGGCCGAGGCGGGGGTCTGGGTGATCGCCGAGACGAGCGACCTGCCAACCAAACTTGTCAAGATCGTCGTCACTGACGATCAGGGGCGCTACCTGGTTCCGGATCTTCCCAAGGCGAACTACAGTGTGTGGGTTCGCGGCTACGGGCTAGTGGATTCGCCGAAGGTAAAAGCGTCCCCGGGCCAGACGCTGAACCTGAAGGCAGTCGTGGCGGCGGACACGAAGGCTGCAGCCGAATACTATCCTGCGCTGTATTGGTTTTCTTTACTGCAGGTGCCGCCCAAGAGTGACTTCCCCGGCACGGGACCGTCTGGGAACGGGATTGCTCCGAACATCAAGAGCCAGGGCGAGTGGATTCGCGACATCGTCAACACCGACGGCTGTACCGGCTGTCATCAGATGGGCGACAAGGCTACGCGCGAGATTCCGAAGAGTATCCTCAGTCAGAACTCGGACTCGAAAGGCGCGTGGGACCGCCGCATCAAGGCAGGCCAGGCGGGCGGTGGGATGAGTAACCGTTTCGACCAGGTTGGCCGTCAGCGCGCGCTGGCGATGTACGCGGACTGGTCGGACCGGATTGCCCACGGAGAGCAGCCTACGGCCGCTCCTTCGCGTCCTCAGGGCCTTGAGCGGAACGTCGTCGTTACCCTCTGGGACTGGGCGGATCCCAAGGTCTATCTGCATGACGCCATCTCGAGCGACAAACGGAATCCGACCGTGAATGCCAACGGCCCCATCTACGGAGCGCTGGAAGAGAGCGGCGATTACCTGACGGTCCTCGATCCGGCGCGCAACTCGACGAGCCGGGTCAATCTGAGGCCTCGCGATCCGCAGACGCCGACCTCCTTCACTACGAAACCAGCGGCGCCATCACCCTACTGGGGCGACGAAGCGATCTGGAACAGCCAGACGACGGTCCACAGCTTCTCGATGGACAAGCAGGGTCGGGTATGGGCCGCGGCGCGAGTCCGGAAACCGAAAACGCCGGCGTGGTGTCAAGCGGGATCAGATCAGATCTCGGCCAAGTTGTTTCCGATCGAACAGGGCCAGCGGGGGCTGGAGCTCTACGAGCCGAAGACCAAAGAGACCACGACTATCGACACCTGCTTCACCTGGGGCCACGTAAATTTCGACGACCACGATGTACTGTGGTCCTCGTTCGGGCCTACGGGTGTCGAGGGGTGGTTCGACACGAAGATCTGGGACAAGACGCATGACGAGAAGAAAGCGCAGGGCTGGAGTGCTTTCGTCCTCGATTACAACGGCAACGGGAAGCGCGACGCGTACACCGAACCGGATCAGCCGGCGGACCCAAGCAAGGACAAGCGGATCAGCGTATCGTTCTACGGCGACTCGCCGGCACCAGACGGCTCGATCTGGGGATCCGTCCTGGGGATGCCGGGCGCGTTGGTGCGCTTCGTGCCCGGATCGCACCCGCCCGAGACTGCGCTGGCGGAGTACTACGAGGTGCCGTGGAACAATCCGAAGGCGCCGGTGCAAGGCTTCGCGCCTCGCGGCATGGACGTTGACAGCAGGGGCGTTGTCTGGACCGTGCTCTCGAGCGGACATTACGCGAGCTTTGACCGCAGCAAGTGCAAGGGTCCGCTAAATGGCCCAAGCGCCGCGACCGGGCAGCAGTGCCCAGAAGGCTGGACCCTCTATCGGTTCCCCGGTCCGAACTACAAGGGTGCAGTGGAGAACGGCAGCGCGGATTCGGCGTACTACAACTTCGTCGATCGGTTCGACATTCTGGGTGTGGGAAAGGACGTGCCGCTGGCGACCGGCAATCTGTCGGAGGGCTTGCTGGTGCTGGTGAACGGCAAGTTCCTGACACTCCGCGTACCGTATCCGATGGGCTATTACGCGAAAGGCCTGGACGGCCGCATCGATGATCCGAAGGGCGGCTGGAAGGGGAAGGGAATCTACACGCCGATCTCGACGCGGGCACCCTTCCACATGGAAGGCGGCAAAGGGACCACGCCCAAGCTTGTGAAATTCCAGATGCGACCGAATCCGCTGGCTGATTAGTCTGGCACTGGCTATCTTCCTGGCTTGAGGAGCAGGAGAACGTCCCCGCGCATCGGCGTGTCGCCCTTAGCGGCGGCGGCAGTGGCCAGCGCGGGCGGAACTCCGCTGGTCAGCGGCCACTGTTCTCCAGGGGGCTGGCGGAAGGAGGTCTGTCAGCCACGTCCGCCTCTCCGAGCATTGGGTGAAGCCTGCGCTCTTTGTGAGGAACGACACCTCACTCGACCACCAGATGTCAGGAGGCTACCCGTTACGCCGTGATGAGCTTGCATCTGCGCCTCCTCGTGTTGGCGTGAAAAACGCATCTTTTTTCGAAAGCACGGGACTGGCGGCCGCATCGATCTGCCAATCAGCATAGGGCTCATGCCGTCCATCGATCTTTCGGTCGGCGGGCGCACGGGGAGTGCGGTGCGGATCGAGGTTCGAGCAGCCGAATCGAGTCGGCGTTCACCCGGCTTTGAGTTGCGCCGACTATGCTGCCGGGTTGTCGGCCGGGTGCGGTGATCGGTGCGGCGAGGTTTGCGGCACGTCGCCCTCCACAGCGGCGTTATCGCTCGCGGAGGGAGGTGAACTCGTGGCATCTGAAGAGAGCTTTTTATGTTCCACTGAGGCGCCCAAGCTCGCGGCCAGAGCCGTCCGAGAAAAATTGCGTCGAGCAGACTTCCCCAGTCGGTGTCCCGGGAGCGAAAGGCGAGCTCTAGGGCCGGATGTGCAGCTCGATCTGATCAATCCGTATCGATGAGGCCCGTACCCTGTAATGATTGGCGACCGCACCAGGCTCAAATAGAAGGTCCTCCCGTTCACGCCCATGCTCCGACAGACCGATTTAAATTCCGAGGTCGCCATAATCCCGCCGTGTTCGGACAATATGTGAACAATATCTTGTTCGGTCTGAGCTAGGACCTCGTCCGAGTTCAACTCCGGCTCTGCCTGGACTGTGTCGCCCTCTACGCGCAGTCCTGGAGCCTGCCGGCAGAATTGAAGAAGGACTCCTTTGGGAGGCGAAAAACCTTTCATCCTAGCGTCTCGCCCAATGCCCGCCCGTAGCTCCGATATGCTGATCGGGCTCGCAACCGACAGAATCTTTCTGATTCGGTTTAGAGCCGGATTGTGCCGGGTGTCCGACAACCAAAACCAGCCTGCCGATGGCTCTAACCAATGGAAGCCTCTCAGACAGGCCAGTGCTCTTGCAACGAGCTTCCTGCCGCATCCACCGGACTCAACCTTGCGCACCTCGGCCACAACTTCGGTAAGCGTGGCCATTCCCCAGCGAGAGATCATACGCTGGGCGATACGAACGATCGTATCGAAGGACCGAATACCGCGCGCATGCACTAACCGCTCCCCTTCTACTGTTGTGATCGAAAACTGCAGACGCCTTCCGAGCAACTCGGCCGCCTTGATGACACCCTCCAGCCGAAATAAGCCGGACGTTAGTCTCTGAGACCGCAGTTCGGCTTCGATTTCTCCGGCGACCGCCGGCATACGATCGACCACAAATGCGATGGTTCGATCGAGCGTCGGTGAAACAGCCCGCCGGGTACGTACCCATTCCGATGCTGCAGTCACGATTTGGCGTACTCTCTCACGCGTCAACCCAATTTCGTTGGCAACGGTCTGGAGGCTGCCACCACCGCGTCCATCAAATCCGTAGTAACGGGCAGCGATACCGGCGTTTCTTCCGGTTCCCAGCAGCTCGCGAAGCTCTCGCTCAAGACTTAGCCTGGACTTCATCGTCATCCCTCAGTTCGGATAGGCTGAACAAACTTTGAGGCTCAGGCGCGATCCACGGAGAATGGCGCCTGCTCTCTCCGCCGCCACTTCGTTCGGGGTCGTATTCCCTCAAAGGCATGGCGGTTTTCCGATACGCAGTTCGAAGGGAGCGCACAGCCCCGTTTGGCAGTGTCGGCTTACCAAATCGCCTTGAGCGCAAACTGAATGATCCGGGGCCGCGTCGCCAGCGGTTGCTGAACCGCCCCGCCGCCACTCTGGGTTCCGTCCGCATTGAATATTTGGGCGTTACTAGCGCCAAAAAAGGGCAAAGGCGGCGTGAAATTAGCGTGATTCAAAATATTGAAAAACTCCGTTCGGAACTGAACCTTGAACGCCTCTGAGATCTTCGTCACCGCGAAATCCTTATGCACCGAGAAATCAACGTTGAACAGATTCGGTCCAACAATGCTGTTGCGGCCGGCGTTGCCCAGTAGATTCGAGCAAGTGCCCGCGATACCTGAGTTTGGATGCGCCGAACCGGGCGGGCTAAAGCCGAAGGGTACGCAGTTGGCGGCGATTTCTGGCGTTGCCTTCGGCAGCGTAAAGCAACTGGTGTTGATGTAGATTAAGTTCGGGCTTTTCTTGAAATTGTGGTTGATCGGATCGCATCCCGGAATCTTATCCGGAATACCAAAGGTGTCGGAGCCGGAGTTTTGGGCACCGATGGGGTCTCCCGAGATGAGGGGAGTAGTCGGAACCCCGCTATTGGCCTTGAAAATGCCTCCCACTTCCCATCCGCGCAGCACTCCCGCCGCGGGCCCCTTCAGAGAGGAAGACACGGGAATCTGCCAGATCGCGTTGAGGACCGCGGTATGAGTGAAGTTGAAGTCCGAAGGCGCCCAGCTGATCGACGGGGCGAACCAGAACCAGGTAGTGACGGAATTCGAGAAAGCATCGCCGGCAATCGTCGCCGAATCGTTGTCCATCGACTTGCTGTAGGTGTAATTGCCTCCGAATTGGAAGCCGTGGCTGAACCGCTTCTGGACATTAAACTGAACCGCGTCATAGCGGGAGCTGGTGTTCCACATCATCCCGCGGATGATCCCGAAGTTCGGGTTAATCCGCTGTTTTGGGGTGTCGTTAGCTGGCCACAGCCAACCTGCGGAGGTATGCGTTGGGATGACCATGTCGAAATCGTCGCCGCGGATGAGCAGGTGAAGGCCATGGGAGCCTACATAACCTACCGATGCGGTGAGGGTAGAGGTGATTTGCCGCTGGACGTTGATATTCCACTGCTCGACGTAATTCCGCTTCGGATTCGGTTCGACATAGGAAGCAGTGAGCTTGCAATTCCCCAGCGGCGACGTGCAGGTCGGGTCATTCGCCGATCCGAAGTACGAGAATGCACTGCCTGGATTGTTGCCCGGAACGCCCATCTTCCATGGCGTAGCAGGGGTATTTTGGACAGTACCAGTGAGGAAAAACGGCATCCAGGACTGCGTAAAAAAGAATCCTGGCAGCGGCAGAACGTCAAAGAGGGCGAAGCCGCCACGAACCGCCATCTTCCCATCGCGCTTGGGATCCCAGGCAAAACCGAAGCGCGGCTCAAAATTACGTGTGGTGGGGTTCGACGCGAAGAATCCGCCAACCCCGGCGCAACCCGGCTTTCCGTACACGACATTAGTCGCGGTGGGTGCCGTCGTCCCGCAGACGGGTAACGGGTCGCTGATGTTGCGGAGGGTGGTGGTCTTACCCTCCACCTCATTGGGGATTGTGGTCATTTCATAGCGCAGTCCCACGTTCAGGGTGAGGTTGCGGCGCACTTTCCAGTCGTCCTGGACATATCCGCCGAACAGCGTCTGCCGGAAGCCCCGGGGGCTCACTCCGGGCGGAAGCCCCCCTTCCAGGGAATACGGCTGATTGGTGAGAAAATCCGCTTCGGGGTTACCAGTTTTCTTGCCGTTGAAACGCACGAGCCCAGTTGGCAGATACAGCGAGAAGGGTGTGTAACGCATCCGCTCGAGAGCAAAGCCGAATTTCAGGGAATGATTTCCACGGATCAGAAAGGCGTCGTCGTAAAACTGGATGGAATTCCAGGTGTGATGGGTAAACGCCGGGGGCAAGCCCCCGGTGGTGCGCGCGAAGCCGGAGATGAACATCACGGGAGGACCGAATCCCGGCATCAGGCTCAGAGCTGGGTCCGCGATGGCGGGATTAATCGCCGAAACCGCCTGGTAATTAATCACGTTGTTTCGGTTGAAACCCAGCCGCGCGCTATTGACCAGGGCCGGGTTGAAGACGTGCGTCTCTTCCAGGGCCGCGATATGGCGCGAAGTTTGAGACAAGATATTCGCGTTACCTAAGCCGTCTTGCGTATTGAGGGGGGTGTCGTCATAGTTGTACGTCGCAAACAGGCTGTCTTTCGCGTTGATCCTGTGATCCAGACGGAAGGTCTCGTAGTTTTCGTGGATCACTTGTGTCGGGGCAAAGACGAAACTGGCTTTGTCAGGGTTTTGGCTGTTGACCGGGCCATTGGCATGAGGGATGATCGCCAGGTACTTCTGAATGAGCGGGTCGACGTTGACGTGGTTGATAACAGTACACGAGGGCGGATTGGCGCAAAGGTTCCCCGCCCGCGCCGCGTCAGACAGAACGGTTGAACTGGAGCTGGGAGATCCCTCCGCCTGGCGTATTCCTTCGTAATCGCCGAAAATGAACGTTTTGTCCCTGACGATCGGGCCTCCGGCCGCGGCGCCGAACTGGTTGCGCCGGTAAACCAGTTTCCCAGAACCCACTGTATTGGAGAAGAAGTCGTTCGCGTCCAACACTTGGTTGCGGAAGAACTCATAGACATCGCCATGGAACAAGTTAGTACCTGATTTGCTCACGGCGTTGACGATGCCGCCCGAAGTCCTCCCATACTCGGCCGAGTAGTTGCCGGTGACCACGGCGAATTCCTGAATCGCATCCACGCCCAGGTTGACTCCGAGCACGCTGCCCGGCCCGCCCATGGCGTAATCTGTGATGCTGTTCCCGTCCAGCCGGTAGTTGTTTTGCGTGGGCCGGCCTCCGGAGATCGTCAGCTGGTTCCCAAAGCCCCGATTTCCGCGAATCGCGCCGTTTTCGAAGGGCACCTGGGTTTCGATGGCGTTGACGCCGGGAACCAGTGTGGCCAGATCTTGCCAGCTCCGGCCATTGAGAGGCATTTCGAGAATCTGCTTGGAGTCGACTTCCGAGCTGATGGTGGAAGAGCCGAGCTGCACTAGCGGCGCGGCTGCTTCGACCTGCACCGTCTGATTGGCTTCGCCAAGTCTCATCGGTATGTTCAAGGTCTGCTCAGCCCCAACCGTGAGTTGGATGCCGGATTCCTTCGCGGTGGAGAATCCCCGGGCCGCAACGGTGACATCATATGTCCCAGGCAGGAGGTTGGGGACCGAGTAAAATCCGGCGGTGTCGGTGACCACGGCGCGGTTTACGCCCGTCTCCTTGTTGGTGACGGACACTTCCGCAGTAGCGATCGCAGCGCCAGACGGGTCTGTGATGGTACCCGAGAGCGTGGCTCCGGCCACTTGGGCCCGCGATTGACCGGCGAACAAAAATGCGATGGCCCAAATAGCAGCCACTAGGAACAAAGCGGAATTTCTCCTAGCAAAGACTATGCGCAGCATCGTGCAACTCCTTAACAATCAGCCTCTATACACATATCTGTAGGGCAGCTGTGGCTTTGGAGTTTAGAAACCCACCTTCAGCCCCAATTGAATCAGTCTGCCGCCCGGAGACGAGACGAGCTGGGTGATATGACCAGCGCTCCCCGAAAAGACGCTGAAACCAGGAGCGTAAAAATGGGCTTGGTCGAAGAGATTAAAAGCCTCCGCGCGGAATTGCACATTCATCCGCTCGTTTGGTTTGAAGGTCTTAACCAGAGAAGCATCGACATTGTAAAGTCCCGGCCCGGTGATCGTGTTTCTTCCGAGGTTGCCGTAGGTCCCTGGCGCCGGTTTCGAAAAGGCGCACGGATCGTACCACAGGCCCGGGGTCCCCAGGGGCGTGCCTTTCGGTATTTTGCCGCAACCCGCCGAAACCCCTTCAGTGGGATTAGGGCTGAAGCCCGGGTTTAAGTTGGGACGGTCCGGCGACCACCTGTCCCCGTTTTGGGAAACGTTAGACCCCGCCCGCCCGGTAACTGGTTCCCCGGTACGGAACGTGCCGATTCCATTCACCTCCCAGCCGCCCAGAAACGCTCCCAGCACCTTCTGCTGGAAGTGAAACGGAAACGGATAGGTGGTGGAGAGGACAAAATTGTGTCTCGCGTCGAAGGCGGAACGCCCTCGGTCGCGGAACGGGTTCAGGAAATCGAGCACCGTGTTTGGTTCCTGGCGTGACTCACCGCCGGCGAGAGTTGATTTGTCGTCTATGGATTTCGAATAGGTGTAAAACACCTGGTACTGCAGTCCGCTGGATGCGCGGCGCTTTAGGGTTACCTGTAGTGCATTGTAGTTGGCATTGGCGTCAAATCGGGCCACCGTCAGGGAGGCAAAGTTTGGATTGGTGCGATTCGCTTGAGAAAATTTGGACGGGAAAACCCCGGGGCTGATAGGAACAGCAGGGTTCCACTCCCCGTTTCTTTGCAAATGATGAGCTTCCGAGCCGATATAGGCTACTTCGAGCAGCGTGCTCTTCATCACCTGCTGTTGCAAGGTTAGGTTATAGCTGGTCTTGGTTGGCTCCACGACCGTGGCGGGAAAGCCTCCGAATTGGGGCGGTGGAGACGGGCCCGCAGTCAAGTTCGTATCGAAGGGGAAGACCGGGTTCGTCAGGTCGCTGAGCGTGACGAAGAAGGGAGGGTAGCCTGAAGCAAATGCCGCGTACGAATAGGGGAGGACGTGGTCGTGGAAAATACCGAATCCTGACCGCAAGACGGTTTTTCCACTTCCGTTAAGCTGCCACGCAAATCCGACCCGAGGCTGGAAGTCCTTCTTCTTTACGGCGAAGAAATGGTCCTTCAAAACGGTTGGAGCTCGATCCGTCAGCTTCAACAGATTGGCCATCTTTCCGTTTACTTCGCTTGGATCGCTGATGGCTTCCCACCTTAGACCCAGATTGAGGGTGAGGCGCTGAGTCACTTTAAAATCGTCTTGCGCATAAACCCCGAACATGCTTTCCCTCAGACCCCGATAAGCGTTCGCGCCCGGCGGTGGAGCGTCAAAACGGATGGGCTGGTTGAGAAGAAAGCCTGGCAGATCGAGAAATGTATAGTCACCCCTGCTATTGGAAGATGTGACTTCGTTGTCCTGAATTCGCCGGATGTCCGTGCCAATTTTCACGCTATGTCTTCCCTTGACATAGGTGAGATCGTCAGCTGCCTGGAACAGGTTATACCAGTAAATCCGCGGCGCGCCGTTATCCACTCCCAGGAAATTCAGCGGCTGCATGGAAAGCCCTTGTGAGCCAAAAGATATAGTCCCGAAGTGCTCGCCCGGGACAAAAGACAATTTCTGGGCGCGCGGGTCGGTCAGAACATCATCGAAGTTTTGGTAGGTTCGATTGTAGGCGACACGGAACGCATTCACCATGGTAGGCCGCAATACGGTGGTCAACTGAATGGTGGAATATTGTCTGCGAGAAACATCATGCTCATCGGCAACGGCGCTGCCGTTAAAGTTTGGGATTACGTTAGAGTCGGTATCGAAGCTGTATCTGACGAAAAGTCTCGTCCTTAAGCTGATCTGGTGATCCACCCGGTTCATAAAATAATCTTCGTTGGTAACCCGTAGGGGAGCGGCGATGAAATAGCCCGTACCGTCGCCGAGGTCCCCGGTTGTGGGCCCAGGTGTCGGAGCTTGGAAGAGGTCCAGGTAGGGCTTGATGACAGGGCTGACCGGGACTTTGCAGGTGACGCCCTGACAATACTTGGACGGGTCCGTGCCTTGAAAGGCGGTCAACGGAAGGATTCCCTGTCTCGCGTCTGCAGTCGGCACTTCCGGCGATATGTTTGTTCCATTGCCTTGTCGGAGCCCTTCGTAAGTGCCGAAGAAGAAGGTTCGATCCTTTTTGATGGGCCCCCCCAAAGAGCCCCCAAACTGGTTGCGCCTATAAGGGGCGATGGAGCCGTTCCCGCCGTGGCTGGCGTAATCGAAGTAACCCAGCGAATCGAGGTCATTGTTACGGAGGAACTCAAAGGCGGAGCCATGCAGGCTATTGGTGCCAGATCGCGTTACTGCCGAGATCACCCCGCCGGAGGACCGTCCGTATTCCGCCGGGGACACGCTGGTGTTGATCTTGAACTCCTGAATCCCGTCGACGCCCAGATTCGTCCCTGCCGCTCCTCCCGGCGTGCCGTTGGCGTGATCGTTGATATCGGTTCCATCCAGCAGAAAGCTGTTGGCATAGGCCCGGCTTCCGGTCACGCTGAATCGTGTGCCTGTGCCAAAGTCAAACGCGGCGCTTGCTTGGCCCGCGCCCATGGTGACCACGCCCGGCTGCGACAAAGCGAGTTGGTCGTAGCTTCTGCCGTTCAGCGGCAGATCGCGAATGGTCCTTTCGTCTACCAGGGCGCTCATGGCGGAGGTAGTGACTTCAACCAGGGGCGCTTCCCCGGTGACCAAGACCCGCTCGTTGACCTGTCCAACCTTGAGGGCGAGATTCACCACTGCTTCGCGGCCCACGGTGAGGTTGATTCCGCTTCGGACCTCGGTCTGAAAGCCCGGGTGCTGGGCTTGCACTTCATAGTTTCCCAAGGGCAGATCGGGAGCGGTGTAGCGGCCGCCGGAGTCGCCCACCAGGGTTCGCGTGGTTCCCGTGTCGATGTTCCGGACCGTGACCACCGCACCCGCTATGGCAGCGCCCGACCCGTCTTGTACGACGCCGGAAATTGTTCCCGTGTTCACTTGGGCAGAAACCCAGTTCCCCCCAAGAAGCGTACCGACCAACAGCACCGGCAGGTATCGAGACATGTCTCTCTCCTTTCCCTTCCCGGAACTGAAAAATCCGCCGATTCCGCGGCTATATCTATTGCTCGCTGAGAGAGAAGCGTTATAAATCCGGTGGGGTGTTTCTAGTTCCTACACAGCCGTCCCGCGCGATCTCAGAGTCTTCACTGGATTTGCCTGATACGATCCGGCGCTTGGAACAAGAGATCGGACCCGCCCTAGGCAGCGTCTTCTCGAAGATCGCGCGGTACACGGCCCTTTTCATCGCTTCACCCCTAGCGACGATACTCGACTCTGGGCCCTTCCGAAGAGGACAGCCCTTTTTAGATAAGGGGAGTCTACTCCGGTTTACAGAGCCTGTCAAGAGAATTCTTCCAATTGTCAAACCTCATTGGAGCTATACTGCCATAGCTCTTGCGAGTTTGATTCCTTCTCCGGGACGGTACCAGAACTGGTACGCTTTGGATCCTCTGTCGGGTACACGCTGCGAACAAGCTTTTCAACGTGGGCCCAAAAAAAGATCAAGACGGTTGACACGAGGTGCGCTTCGATCTGTGAAATTCGGCTTCGAAGGTAGCGTGCTGGATCCGCGGGTGCCGGACCGAGCTAGTCGATGACCATCTACGCCAAGTCGCGGGTTGTTGATCACTGAAGGTTCACGACCAACCGTCTCTCGGACT
>Ga0306923_10002265_pt1 | contig 17549 bp, 20 predicted proteins | sample sta12Can44000108_FD_203841 | JGI IMG/M metagenome (GOLD analysis project Ga0306923, IMG submission 203841) | Lab enrichment of tropical soil microbial communities from Luquillo Experimental Forest, Puerto Rico - statanox.12C.anox.44.000.108 (v2)... | ecosystem: Environmental > Terrestrial >... | reverse complement strand
GGTCCGTCGACCCCCGCTCCGATCGCGACCTCTGCCGCGACTCCTGCGCCGACCCCGACCCCGACCGCGGCCTCGACCCCGAGCTCGCTGGCGGACCCCGCCTCGGCCTGGCGCGACGCGGTCTCGGCGGTGGAGCAGCGCTCCTTCCCGCTCGCCGCCGCGCTGAAGCAGGCGCAGCTCGTCTCGCTCGCCGAGGGCGTGGTGTCGCTCCGGATCGCGCCCGGGCTGCACGCGCGGACGATCGCCGACAAGAAGGCCGACGTGGAGCAGCTCTTCGCGCGCCACTTCGGCCAGCCGATGCGGGTGGACCTCGCCGTGGTGGCCGGCGCCGCCCCGGCGACGACGGCCGCTCCGCCGCAGAGCCTCGCCGAGGTGGAGCGCGCCGAGCGCGAGGCGCGGACGGCGCAGGTCCGGCAGGCGGCGCGGAGCCATCCGAACATCCAGGAAGCCGCGAAGATCCTTGGCGGCGAGATCGAGCACACCGACGAGCTGTGAAACCCGCCGCCGTCCCGAATTGCCGGGGCGGCGGCCGCGACGGAGACGACATGCCCGGCATCGACATCCACCACCTCATGCGCCAGGCCCGCAAGGTCGAGGCGGCCGTGCAGCAGGCGAAGGAGAAGCTCGGCGAGATCACCGTCGAGGCCGACGCCGGCGGCGGCCTCGTGAAGGTGAAGATGGACGGGCGCTGCGCGGTGCTCCGCATCGAGGTCGATCCCAAGATCATCGACCCGAACGACAAGTCGATGCTCGAGGACCTCGTCGCGGCGGCGGTGAACGCGGCGGCCGAGAAGGCGCGCGTCGCGGCGAACGAGTCGATCCAGAAGGCGACAGGCGGCATCCAGGTGCCGGGCTTGACGTACTGATGGGCGTCTCCGGCCTCTAGAGGAGACCGATGGCGGTCGCGGATCCCATCGCTCGGCTGGTGAAGGAGCTCGCGCGGCTCCCCGGCATCGGGGAGAAGACGGCGCAGCGGCTCGCCTTCCACATCCTCGAGCAGGGCGCCCCCTACGCAGACGCCCTCGCCGCGGCGATCGCGGGCGTCGTCCGCGACGTCCGCTGCTGCTCCACCTGCCAGACGCTCACCGACAAGGACCCCTGCGCGATCTGCGCGGACGAACGGCGCGATCCGAAGACGATCTGCGTCGTCGAGAGCGTCCCGGACCTCGTGGCGATCGAGCGCACGCACGAGTTCCGCGGCCGATACCACGTGCTCCACGGCTCCCTCTCCCCGCTCGACGGGGTGGGGCCCAGCGACCTCCGGATCCGCGAGCTGCTCCTGCGGCTGGAGAAGGAGCCCGCCGACGAGGTGGTCCTCGCGACCAACCCCGACGTCGAGGGCGAGGCGACGGCCCTCTACCTCGTGAAGCTCCTCCGGCCCGCTGGGATCAAGGTGACCCGGTTGGCCCAGGGCCTTCCGATGGGCGGCGACCTCGAGTACGCCGACCAGGTCACGCTGGCCCGCGCGCTCGCCGGCCGGCGCGAGTTGTGACCGCGCAAGTTCCGGACACACCGGCGGCCCGCGTCACCCACATCCGCCGCCGCGCACTTCGTTGCGTCGCCACGGGTTCCCTGGTATTCGCGGAGGCGGTTCGCCCTCTCCACGGAGCCCGAGGTCCATGAACTCCGGTCTGGTCATGTATGACGAGGAGTTCCGGCAAATCGCCGGGATCTGCGACCGCCTCACGCGCGAGGCGCACGCAAAGGTCGTCTTCCTCGTCGACAAGAACGGGCAGCTCATCGCCTCGTCCGGGCAGGCGCAGAACCTCGACACCACCTCCCTCGCCTCGCTGACCGCCGGCAACGTGGCGGCGATGGGTGGCCTCGCGAAGCTCATCGGGGAGAAGGAGTTCCCGACCCAGTTCCACGAGGGCGAGCACGAGTCGCTCCACATGAGCATCGTGGGCGGCCGGGTGGTGCTGGTCGTGATCTTCGACGCGAGCAGCTCGCTCGGCCTCGTGCGCCTGCGCGTGAAGCGGGCGGGGGACGACCTCGCGAAGATCTTCGAGACGCTCGCCGTGAAGCAGTCGGCCCCGGGGGCGCAGAGCCCGTTCGCCGAGATCACGGACGACGACATCGACAACCTGTTCAGCGAGTAGGCCGGGCGATGAGCTTCATCAACTACAGCTCGCGCGAGATCAACTGCAAGATCGTCTATTACGGCCCTGGCCTGTGCGGGAAGACGACGAACCTCCAGTACGTCTACGCGAAGACCGCGCAGGAGGCGAAGGGGAAGATGATCTCCCTCGCCACCGAGACCGAGCGCACGCTGTTCTTCGACTTCCTCCCGCTCTCGCTGGGTGAGATCCGCGGCTTCAAGACCCGCTTCCACCTCTACACGGTGCCGGGTCAGGTCTTCTACGACGCGTCGCGCAAGCTCATCCTGAAGGGCGTCGACGGGGTGGTGTTCGTCGCCGACTCGCAGATCGAGCGCACCGAGGCGAACCTCGAGTCGGTCGACAACCTGCGCACGAACCTCGCCGAGCAGGGCTACGACCTCGACAAGCTCCCCTACGTCATCCAGTACAACAAGCGCGACCTCCCGAACGTCGCGACGATGGAGGAGCTCCAGCGCCTCATCAACCCCCGGGGCGTGCCGGAGTTCCAGGCGGTGGCGCCCACCGGCGTCGGCGTGTTCGACACGCTGAAGGCGGTGGCGAAGCTGGTGCTCACCGAGCTGAAGAAGGGCGCCTGACGCCTCCTCCCGGCGTCCGCCGGCCGTACCCCAATCCCCTGGCCCCCGTGGTATGGATCGCGCGTTTACCCGCGATTTGCCGGGGCCTTTCGGCCGGTCGAAGCGATTCGGAAAGGGGCACGGGAGATGGGGAACCTCTGGAGGAAGGGCTGCATCGCTGCCGCGCTCGCGCTCACGGCCTGCGCCGGCGCGTCGAGCTCCGGCGGGCTCGCGAGCACGGTGAAGCAGGCCGACTACCGGTCGCCGCAGGGCGCGGCCGACGTGGACAACGAGGGCGAGCGCCAGAAGCTGCGCGATGCCCAGACCCACCAGCAGCGCGGCGCCGCCGCCCAGGAGTCGGGAAACGCCGACCAGGCGCACCAGGAGTTCCGCGCCGCGGCCGAGGGGTTCCAGCAGCTCGCCGCGACCTACAAGTCGTCCGACTGGATCATCGTGTATCACCGGCTCGCGGCCGAGAACTTCCGCCGCGCGAACGACCTCGAGGATGCGGCGAAGGAGGCGGAGGCGATCCGGAGCTCGGAGGGCGCGAGCCAGGCGTCCCGGGCCTTCGGTGCCCGGCTCGCTGCCGGCCTGTGGCAGGGGTTCGCCAGCGCGGAGGCGAGGGCCGGCCGCATCGAGCCGATCAAGATCGTGACGTCCTCCCAGCGCAAGGGGCAGAAGCCCTCGCCCCGGCCGCTCGAGACGCCGTACCGCCGCTTCGTCGAGAACGCCGACCTGTACGTCGCCGACCACAAGGCGGATCCGGACCCGAAGGCCCCCGCGCATGCAGGCGCGCTCGCCTTCTTCGCCGGGGTCGTCCACTTCTCGCACGAGAACGTGGAGGAGGCGCGGCAGCGGCTCGACGCGATGCTGAAGCAGTTCCCCACGGCCGAGCAGGCCGGGGACGCGGTCGCGCTCTACCTCCAGACCTACGCGGTGATGGGGGACCAGGAGGGCTACCGCGCGGCGCTCCAGCGGGTGTCGTCCGAGGTGGACCAGCTCGCCGCGGACGCACAGCAGAAGGCCGCGGCGCCGAACGCGCCCGCGGAGGCGAAGGAGCGCGCCGAGCGGCTCGCGCAGCTGAAGCAGCAGATGCTGGCCGACCAGAAGTCGCAGGGCTTCGGCGACGCGTCGGCCCTGCTCTCGGCTGGCAAGCCCGCCGAGGCCGCCGCGGCGTTCGAGAAGTTCGCCAGCGAGAATTCCGACTCGCCCGACGCGCCGACGGCGCTCTACAACGCCGCCGTGGCCTACGACCGCGCCGAGCAGCCGAAGCAGGCCGCGGCTGCCCGCGAGCGGCTCCTCACCCAGTACGGCGACTCGAAGCTCGCTGGCCCCGCCACCCTCGCGCTCGCGGCCGCGCGCTCGCGCGCGAAGGATCACTCCGGCGCGGCCGACCTGTACGGCCAGTTCCTCGCGAAGTGGCCCGACGGCGACAACCGCTGCCTCGCGCTCCAGAACCGCGGCGCCGAGTCGTTCGCCGCCGGCAAGAAGGAGACGGCCGCGAAGCAGCTCACCGACTTCGGCAAGGACGCCGGCTGCTCGAAGGCCGACCCCAACGCCGCCGCCCGCTCGCTCTACACCGCGGGCGCCGCCTTCTTCGAGCTGAAGCAGAGGGACCAGGCGAAGGACGCCTGGGGCGCGCTCGTGAAGATCCCGGGCGTCACCGACACCGTCGCGAGATCGCAGGTGGAGGACGCCCGGGCGCGGCTGAAGGTGCTGAAGTAGCGAGGAGCGGAGGAGGCATGGCTCGCTCCGGGGTCGCGGCGCTCGAGGCTCTCGCCCGGGACGTCGCGGCCTGCCGCGCATGTCCGCGGCTCGTTGCCTGGCGCGAGCGCGTGGCGCGCGAGAAGCGCCGGGCCTACCGCGACGAGACGTACTGGGGCCGGCCGGTGCCCGGCTTCGGCGACCCCCGCGCACGGCTCCTGCTCGTGGGGCTCGCGCCGGGCGCCCACGGCGCGAACCGCACCGGCCGGATGTTCACCGGCGACGGTTCGGGCGACTTCCTCTACGCCGCGCTCCACCGCGCCGGCGTCGCGTCGCAGCCCGAGTCCCGCGCCAGGGACGACGGGCTCGTGCTCACCGATGTGTTCATCGGCAACGCCGCGCGCTGCGCGCCGCCCGGGAACCGGCTCACCGCCGAGGAGCTCGCGCGCTGCGCGCCGTTCCTCGACCGGGAGCTCGCCGCGCTCTCGCAGGTGCGCGTGGTGCTCGCGCTCGGGGCGGTGGCCTTCGAGGCCGCGCTCGACGCGCTCGCCCGGCGCGGCGCGGCCATCCCCGTGCCGCGGCCGCGCTTCGCCCACGGCCTCGTCGTGCCGGGGCCCCTCCCGCTGGTCGCGAGCTACCACGTGTCGCGGCAGAACACGCAGACCGGGCGGCTCACGCCGGCGATGTTCGACGCCGTCCTCACCCGGGCGCTGGCGCTCGCCCGGATTCGATAGCCCGGCTCGGGCGCGGCCCGAAGGTCCGCCGCGCGCCCGCCGCCGCCCGCCCGGATCCGCGGTGGGCGGGGCAGGCCCGACGTGCGGGCGCTGGCACGCCCGCTGCTCATTCGTTCCGCATGCTCGTCCGCGTGAACGCGTCCGCAGTGCTCGGCGTGTCCGCCATCGGCGTCGACGTCGAGGTGGACGTGACGGTCGGGATGCCCGCGTTCCACCTCGTGGGGCTCGCCGGAGGCGCGCTGCAGGAGGCCAAGGTCCGCGTGCTGGCGGCGGTGCGCAACATCGGGGTGAAGCTGCCCGAGAAGCGGATCGTCGTGAATCTCGCGCCCGCCGACCTCCGCAAGGACGGCACCACCTTCGATCTGCCGATCGCCGTCGCGCTGCTCGCGGCGTGCGGAGAGGTGCCGCCCCAGGCGGTGGACCACGTCCACTTCTCCGGCGAGCTGTCGCTCTCCGGTGAGCTGAAGCCGGTGCGCGGGGTGTTGCCGCAGGCGATCCACGCGCGCGCCTCCGGCGCGCGGGCGCTCGTGGTGCCCTCCGAGAACGCGCGCGAGGCGGCGGTGGTGGAGGGGCTCGCGGTCCACCCCGCGCGCCACTTCGGGGAGGTCGTGGCGTGGGCGCGCGGGCAGGGGGAGCTGCCGCCCTTCGTTCCCGGCGGCGCCGCCGCCGAGCCGCCCACGCCGCTCGATCTCGCCGACGTCGCCGGCCAGGAGCACGCGAAGCGCGCGCTCGAGATCGCGGCCGCGGGCGCGCACAACCTGCTCCTCTTCGGCTCGCCGGGGAGCGGGAAGACGATGCTCGCCCGGCGGCTCCCGGGGATCCTGCCGCCGCTCACGTTCGACGAGGCGCTCGAGGCCACCGTGGTCCACTCCGTCGCCGGCCTCACGCGCGACCGGGGGCTCGTGGCCGAGCGGCCGTTCCGCGCGCCGCACCACTCGGTGTCCGACTCCGGGCTCGTCGGCGGCGGCAGCGTCCCGCGGCCGGGCGAGGTGTCGCTCGCGCACCACGGCGTCCTGTTCCTCGACGAGCTGCCCGAGTTCAAGCGGCACGTGCTCGACGCGCTCCGCCAGCCGGCGGAGGACGGCGAGGTCTGCATCGTCCGCGGGAACCGGGCGGTCTCGTTCCCCGCGCACTTCATGCTCGTCGCAGCGATGAACCCGTGCCCCTGCGGCTTCCAGGGCGACCCGCGCCGCGCCTGTCGCTGCACGGCCCACGAGCTCACGCGCTACCGGCGCCGCATCTCCGGGCCGCTCCTCGACCGGATCGACCTGCACGTCGACGTGCCGCCCGTGCGGTGCGATCTGCTCGCGTCCGGCCCGCAGGGCGAGGCGAGCTGCGCGGTGCGCGCGCGCGTGGGCAGGGCCCGCGAGGCCCAGGCGTCGCGCGCCGGCCGCCGCGGCCCCGTGCCGAACGCACGGCTCCGGGGACCCGCGCTTCGCCGGGCGGCGGTGCTCGACGACGCGGGGCGGCGCGTGCTCGCCCTCGCGGTGGAGCGGGTGGGGCTCTCCGCGCGCGCGCACGACCGGATCCTGCGGGTCGCGCGCACGATCGCCGACCTGGAGGGCGCGGAGGCCGTGCGCGCGGTCCACGTCGCCGAGGCGGTGCAGTACCGGGCGCTCGACCGGAGCGCCTGAGGGCAGCGCCGCCGGCGGAGGTCCGCGGGCGGCTCTTACGAACGGCGCGCTCGGCGCGCGACAGGAGCCATGGATGAAGGCGACGGAGAGGCTGTCGGAGAAGGTGAAGGCGCTCGCGCAGGCGGTGGGCGCCATCGAGAAGCAGTTCGGAAAGGGGAGCATCATGCGGCTCGGCGAGGACCACGAGATGCCGCCCATCGCGGTGATCCCGTCGGGCTCGGTGGGGCTCGACCTCGCGCTCGGCGTCGGCGGCTACCCGCGCGGCCGGGTCATCGAGGTCTTCGGCCCCGAGTCGTCGGGGAAGACCACGCTCGCGCTGCACGCCATCGCCGAGGTGCAGAAGCAGGGCGGCGTCGCGGCCTTCGTCGACGCCGAGCACGCGCTCGACGTGTCGTACGCGCGCAAGCTCGGCGTGAACCTCGCCGATCTGCTCGTGTCCCAGCCCGACACCGGCGAGCAGGCGCTCGAGATCGCCGAGCAGCTCGTCCGGTCCGGCGCCTGCGATCTCGTGGTGGTGGACTCGGTCGCCGCCCTCGTGCCGAAGGCGGAGATCGAGGGCGAGATGGGCGACGCGCACATGGGCGTGCAGGCGCGTCTCATGAGCCAGGCGCTCCGCAAGCTCACCGCGGTGGTCTCCCGGAACCAGGCCACGGTGATCTTCATCAACCAGATCCGGATGAAGATCGGCGTCGTCTTCGGGAACCCCGAGACCACCACGGGCGGCCACGCGCTGAAGTTCTACGCCTCGGTGCGGCTCGACATCCGGCGCATCGGTGCCGTGAAGGAGGGGGAGAGCGTGGTGGGCAACCGCACGCGCGTGAAGGTGGTGAAGAACAAGGTGGCACCGCCGTTCCGCGAGGCGGAGTTCGACGTGCGCTACGGCGTGGGGGTGGACCGCGCCTGCGAGGTGCTCGACCTCGCCGTGGAGCGCGGGCTCGTGGAGAAGTCGGGGGCGTACTTCGCGCTGGACGGCGAGCGGCTGGGGCAGGGGCGCGAGCGGGCCGCGGAGTGGCTCCGCGCGAACCCGCAGGCGATGGAAGGGCTGGTCGCGAAGCTCGTCTCTCCCGACGTGCCGGAGCCGCTCGTGGCGGTGGGGTAGCGAGGCGCGCGGACGGGTCCCGCGCCTCGCGGAGGCCCGTTCGCCCGCGTCACCGTCGCACCGCACCGCCCCTGGGAAACGAGGTCATCGCGAGCCACGCGAGGGGCAACCCGACGAGCAAGTAACTCAGGAACTGGCCATACACTCCGTCGGGTCCGTACGGCTCGGTCGCGACGTGGAGCGCCTCGCTGTGTGGGAACACGCCGGCCTCGGTGAACTCGTGGAAGCTGTAGATGACGAGCTGGACCACGAAGACCAGCAGGAACACGGCGGTGACCTGGAGGAACCGTGCGAGCGGAACGCGGTGCCCGTACCGCGACCAGAGCCACGCGATGGAGGCGGCGAGCCCGGTGCCCAGGACCGCGCCGAGGAGCGCCGCGACGGATCGGACCTGGAAGAGAAGCGTCGAGAAGATGAGCGCCGTCTCCATCCCCTCGCGCGTCATCATGAACACCGTGAAGGCAAACACGCCCAGGAACCCGGCGTCGCTGCTCCGTCCGAGGCGCTCCTCGATGTCGTGACGCATCCGCCGCCCGGCGCGGAGCATGTAGATCGTCAGCGACCCCACCATCACCGCGGCGGCGGTGCCGAGGATCGCCTCCCACAAGGAATGGTTCGCCGCCTGCTCGAGGAGGATGCCCGCGCCCACGCTGACGGCCACCGCGGTGACGATTCCCCATCGCACCGCCCGGACGAGGTGGGGCCGGCCGCTCTTGCGGAGATAGGCGACGGTGATCGCGATGATGAGGAAGGCTTCGACGCCCTCGCGAGCCGTGATGACGAACGCCTGAAGCATCCCGTGTTGGTGGCGTGGAACCCCGATCCCCGCAAGCCGCTCGAAGGGGGAGCGAGGCGCCAGGCCAGCCGGATCAGTGCTCGTGCGCCCCCTCGCTGCCCTCACCGGTCCACCGCAGGCCCTCGTGACACCCCGCGCAGGCGCGGGTCACGCTCTCGAGCGTGCGCGTCGTCGAGGACCACTGGTGACCGCGCGCGGCCTCCCCGAGCGCGCTCGCCTGGTCGCGGAGCATCCGCGCCATCTCCGCGACCGAGCCGCGAAGCTCCGGCGTGGCGCTGCCCGGGGTGCCGGCGAGCCCGGCGATCTCCTCGGTCCCGTTCGTCTCGAGCCAGGCGGAGAGGACCTCGAGGTCCTTGGCCGCGGCGTCGATCTGCGCGTAGCCGTCGGCGCTCGGTCGCTCGACCAGCATCCGGGCGAACGCCGTCTGGGCATCGGCCCACGCTCCGCGGAGGCGCCCCATGGCCTCCTCGAGATCGCGGGGTGGCTTGCGGGATCGCGTGATCGTCGGGGCGAGAGCACCGTGACCGGCGGCGGCGACGGCGATTCCCGAGTGGAACACCAGCACCTCTCCGCCGATCCACCCGGTGCCAGCGAGGAGCAGCGCGAGCCCGAGCGCTGCTCCGAGGGTGCGGCGCGACGCGACGGCGGCCCGCCGCAACGCGCCGAGCCGTGCGCCGGCGAGGGCGACGTAGAGCAGCCCCGACGCGATCCCGAGGCCGAGGTGCAGCCAGCGCCAGAGGCCGATGCCCCCCGGCCAGGGAACGAGCGCGTTCGCGACGAGGCCTGAGGCGACCGTCCCGACGGTGGCCGCGCCGCCGACCCAGAGGGCGAGGTCGCCAGCGAAAGACCATTGCGCGGAGCGCCTCGCGGCGGCGACCGCGTAGGCGACGAGGAACACCGGCACCGCGCCGAGGGTGACGTGCACGAGGAGGGGGTGCACGGTCGTGGCCCGGATCGGCGCGAACGGATCCACGGGGTCACGCTACTTCGAGAAGACCATGTCTCCCGGCGCCATGCCGTGACAGCCCACGCACGAGGAGACCTCTTTCCCTGCGATCGGCTTCCCGTCGGCGGTCGCGATCTTCCAGTCGGGCGTGGCCTTCAGCCAGTACCAGGACCCGCTCCGCTTCGCCATCACCGTCAACGAGACCGGCGCGCCGTCCGGTGCACGACGGTTCTCCTTCACGATGATGCTGTCTTCCGGGTAGTTGCCGCCCTTCACCGCGGGCGCCGCGGCCGGGTTGTACCAGGCGACGACGTACGTCCCGCCGTGGCCCTTCGACAGCTTCGGCTTCTGGTACGCCGGGAACCGACTCCAGGAATGGTAATCCTTCGCGCGGTCGACGATCTGGGCCGCCTCGCCCGTGGCGGGCACCGCGTTCTGCGCCGGTGTGGCTGGCGACGCAGGCGCCTCCGCGACGCGGACCACCTGCGCCCGCGTCGGCTCTTCCGCCGGTGCGGCCCCAGCGCCGGCGAGCACCGTGTCCAGCAACCCCCCGGCCGGCACCGCGAGCAGCAATCCACGAGCGAGCACCGCGAGCGCCAATCCCATGCTCTGCCGCATTGCTCACCCCGGATACGTGCCTTTGATGTAGTCGACGAGCTCCGAGATATCGACATCCCGGTTGCGGATGAGCCAATGGTTGAGGTCTCCCGCCGAGATGACCCCCACCACCTTCCCTTCCTCCACGATGGGCAGGTGACGGAAGCGTCGCTCCGACACCACGGTCATCGCGTCTTGCACGGTCGAGGACGGGCGCATGACCACGAGGTCCCTCGTCATCACGTCACCGACCCGCGTCGTGTCGGGGTCGCGGTGCTCTCCGACGACGCGCCGGAGGACATCGCGCTCCGTGAAGACGCCGACGAGCTCCGCGCCGTTCATCACGAGCAGCGCGCCCACGTTCCTTGCGTTGAGGACCGCCACGGCCGCGGCGACGGTCATCTCCGGCGACGCGGAGAGCACCGCGCCCGGCTTGTTCTCCAGCAGCGTCCGTAGCTGCGTCTCCATTGCCTGCATGCGAGCTCCCTGGGCCTCGTGACGAGGTGCGACGTCCGCGCAGGCGGCGCGGCAAAGCCTTCCCTCGACGCCGGCGGCGCGCAGGGCACAGGTGGGGCGACGTGATGGGGTGAGAGGACCTGGCGAGCGGCCGCCGCGCCGCCGTGGTCGCCTGGCGATCGCTGCGCCCAGGCCCCGTGCGCAGGGCGTCGCTCGACGTCCAAACGCACCGTGACTCGGCGCGCAATGGCCACGGACGCGACTCCCGCGCGCTCGCCGCCTCGCCCGCAGCCCTCGCGCGTGCCGTCACCCGGTGTGAGGGACCCTTTTGAAAAGCGGGCGACGGCACGCGAGAGGCTTGCCGATTGCGCTTCGCGGCCAATGGTTCACGCAATCCCACGCGCGCTTCGTACGCCGGAGGAGCTTATCGCCATGGAACGTCTGGTCCTTGCCGCCCTCGCCCTCGTCGCGGCCGCGCCGGCGTTCGCCTACGAGGGCGCCGCCGTCTCGGACGGCGGCACGATCACCGGGAAGGTCACGTACACGGGAGAGGTCCCGACGCGGAAGATCATCGTCACGAAGGACGCGTCGACGTGCGGCGCGAACCGCGAGGACCCGCAGGTCGTCGTCGGACCGGGCAAGGGCGTGAAGGACGCGGTCGTCTACCTGAAGGACGTCCAGAAGGGGAAACCCTTCGAGAAGCCCGCGAAGCCCCCGGAGATCGTGAACCACAACTGCACCTTCGTCCCTCACGTCCAGACGATTCCGGTCGGCGGCGTGGTGATCGTGAACTCGGACCCGGTGATGCACAACACGCACGGGTTCCTCGAGAAGCAGACGGTCTTCAACGTGGCGCTCCCGATGAAGGGGCAGCGCATCGAGAAGCAGGCCACGAAGCCGGGGATGATGCGCGTCGAGTGCGACACGCACGGCTGGATGCTTGCCTGGATCTTCGCGGTCGAGAACCCGTACGCCGTGGTCACGGCAGAAGACGGCACGTTCAAGATCGCCGACGTGCCGCCGGGCTCCTACACGCTGGTCGCATGGCAGGAATACACCGGGCCGAACGAGACGCCGGTGACGGTGAAGCCGAAGGAGTCGACGAAGGTGAACGTCGAGCTGAAGAAGAGCGGTGCATCACCGATCGAGCAGAAGAGATAGCGGAGGGCGGCGCCCATGGACGAGAACGAGCGAGAGCGCAACGCGATCAAGAAGGAGCTCGAGGGATCGGGGGAGCGCCCCGATCGATCGATGAAGATCACACGCCGCACGTTCCTGCACAGATCCCTGCTGGCCGGCGCCGGCGGCGCCGCCGCGTTCGGCTGGTTCCCGCTGCTCAACACGCTCGACCTGGCGCTCGGCGCGGCGCAGCCGTTCAAGTTCGCCTGGGTCTCGGACACGCATCTCTACCCGAAGGACGTGAACACGCGCTTCGTCGACAAGGCGACCCGCGCGTTCAAGGACGTGCAGGCGATGGACCCGCCGGCCGACTTCCTGATGTTCGGCGGCGATCTCGCGCAGCTCGGCGATCCCGTCGAGCTCGACCTCGGGAACCAGCTCCTCAAGGAGGTGAAGGCACCGAAGCACTTCATCCCCGGCGAGCACGATTGGTACCTCGACATGGGCGCCAAGTGGACGAAGCTGTTCGGCAACCCGAACTGGACCTTCGACCACAAGGGCGTTCGCTTCGTCGGGCTCGACACCGTGAGCCGCGGCCCCGACTACTGGACGGCGAAGAAGATGACCCCCAAGGAGCGGATGGGCCACATGGCCACGCTCGACGGCAGCGTCGCCGGGGCCTGGGCCGGCGTCGGGCGCGACCAGCTCCAGTGGCTCCAGAAGACGATCTCCAGCTGGCCGAAGGACCAGCCGCTCGTCGTCTTCAGCCACAACCCGCTCTACGAATACTACCCGCCGTGGAACTTCTGGGTGCGGGACTGGCGCGAGGTCCAGGAGGTCCTGAAGCCGTACACGAACGTCACCAACATCCACGGCCACACGCACCAGGTGCTCTACAACGAGATCGGGAAGATGCGGTCGATCGGCATGCTCGCGACCTCGTGGCCCTGGCCGTACGCGCCACAGGGCGTCCCCGAGCTGACGCAGTGCATGGACCGCGCGGATCCCGGCGATCCGTTCGACGGCGTGGGGTGGTCGCGCCTCTCGGTCGAGGGGAGCGGGCGCGTGGAGAACGAGTACATGATGTGGCGGAAGGACGTGTACGGGGTCGCACCCGCCGACTCCGGCTGCGCCGACAACGTGAACCAGATCGTGCATCCGCGCGTCGCCGACCGGGAATGGCCGTACTACGGGGCGTACAAGTAGCCGGAGGGAGGAGCAGCCATGAAGAACGCGCGCTACGTGCTCGTCGCGATCGGGGCCTCTCTCGCCGTGGCCGCGCTGCTCACGGCCTCGCAGGCCCGCGCCCACAAGGAGCGCCACACGCCCGAGCAGCTCAAGGCGTTCGAGGAGGTGTTCATGGAGCAGGTGAAGATTGGCGACCTGCTCTTCCACGGCGACGACGCCACCCAGAAGAAGCTCGGGGTCCAGCTCTCGAAGACCGGGATGGCCTGCGCCATGTGCCACCCCTTCGGCACCGACAACCACCCGTACGAGTTCCCGAAGTTCCAGGAGCAGATCGGCCAGTTCGCGACCCTCCGCGACATGATCAACTGGTGCATCGAGAAGCCGAACGAGGGCGTGAAGATCGACCCGGACTCCCCGGCGATGAAGGCGCTCGAGACGTACATCTACTGGTCCAACCGCGGGTCGAAGCTCGACCCCGGCCGGCACTGAGCGCTCCGTGACGACGACGCCCGGCCCGCCGCCGCTCTCCCGCCGGGGTTTCCTCGGGATCGCGACGGTTGCGGTCACGGGCCTCTGGCTGCCACGCGCCGCCGCGCTCGGCGCGGACGGGCGGGTGCTGCCGAGCGACCCGGCCTCGCTCTCGCCGTTCGAGCGCGAGCACCTGCCGCTCCTCCGGCTCCCGGCGCTCACCGACAACGGCGCCAAGGTCCCGATCCTCGTCGAGATGGACCACCCGATGACGCCGGAGCACCACATCACCTCGGTGCGGGTGACGAACGCGCGCGACCCGGTGCCGTCGAAGGGCACGTTCGAGTTCACGCCCGCCGCCGGGCGCGTCTACGTGTCCTTCCAGGCGCGGCTCGTCGGCGGCGCCTCCGAGGTCCTCGTCACCGCGGAGTGCAACCGCCACGGACGCTGGTCCACGCACCGCACGATCGTGATCCCGGATCACGCCGGGGGCTGAGACGCGAGCGCGCCGCCCGTGGGGCGGCCCGCCGGCGACGAGATCCACGCGCCGGAGCTCAGGATCACGGAGCTCGTCCGTGATGGCGCCCTCCACCCCGGCGCACTCCTGCACGCGCAGGTGAAGATGCGCCACCCGAACCGCACCGGCCTCGTCCTCCGCGGCGGTGCGTTCGTCCGCGAGTCGCCGCCCTTCTTCGTGAGGGAGCTCGAGGTGCGCCTCGCGGGCGAGCGGGTGAGCCGGTTCACGCTCACCCCCGCGCTCTCCGACGACCCGTTCATCGGGTTCTGCGTGCTCGCGCGGCGCGAGGGGCGGCTGGAGGTGCTCCTCACGAACAGCCGCGGAGAGCGGTTCGAGGCGAGCCAGGAGATCCGCTTCGCCGCCTGACGTGCCTCGTGGCGCTGCTGGTTCGTCCCGACTCGCCCCGCGAACTCGCTCTGCGGCGAGGTGCCGCCCGACGACGCGGCACCCCGATCGCTCGGCGAGCCGCGAACGAATCGCCCTCTCGAAAGGTAGCGCGTCGGTGCGCGCGCGAGCGCGCCAGCGAGTCACTAGTCTGTGAAAGGGCCACGCGGTCGCGTGGCGATGAGCGCGGCTCCGGGGGAGGTCGGTCAGATGACCATGTTCGAGAGGAGCACCTGCCTCGTGATCGCGGCGGGCGTCGTGGCGTTCGCCGTCCCGAGGAGCTTCGCGGAGGACCAGCCGTCGGCCGCCCAGGGACGAACCACGCAGGGGGAGCCCGCGTCCGGCACGCGCTCCGAGTCGAACGAGCTCACGGGGCGCGTCGAGGGCGTGGACCGCTCGAACGGGACGGTTCGCGTCGCCGGCAAGACGCTCCGGATCGCGACGAGCACCTCGGTGACGAGGGGCGGGATCGGCGTGGACGCGAGCACGCTGCGGGAAGGCGATCAGGTCCGCGCCAGCTTCTCCGGGTCCGGCGACACGCTGAAGGCGGAGCGCATCGACGTGACGAGCCCGTCCCAGGCGCCGACGGGCACGCCGGCTCGCTAGCGGTGGCCCCGCGCAGCGATCGTCGTGGTCCGCGGCAGCAAGCCGGAACGCGGACTCGGCCCGCGTGACGTGAGGCGCTCCTCGCACTGCTGCGTTCGCGAGGCCGCCCCGGCGCTTCACTGCTGCTGAGCGGGCTGGCCCTGCTGCTGCTGCGCAGGCTGGCCCTGCTGCGGCGGCGGCTTCCAGCTCTCGTCCTCCTTCCGGAGTTGCTGCGGCAGCCGCCATGCTGCGTCGGTGCCCTTCATCGCGACGAGCGAGTCGACGAAGTGCACGAGCGCCCAGATCTCCTCCTCCGGCAACGACCCGTGCCAGGTCGGCATCGCGGTGCCGCCGACCCCCGACGCGATCACCCGGTAGAGATCCTCGACCCGGTGGTCGGGGCGGATCGAGCGCAGCTCGGAGCGGAGGAAGTCCGGCGGCAGGAGCTTCACGCTGTAGTCGCTGTCCTTCAACTCCGACCCGTACATGTCCTCGCGGAAGTCGGTCTTCGGGTTCTGCGTGAGCTCGATCGACATCCGGTTGATCTCGGCCTTCGAGGCGTACGCGGGGTGGCAGCCGAGACACTGCGCGAACACGTGATACGTGCGACGGCCGCGGGCGACGCCCTCCGCCTCCTTGCCCTTCCACGGGTCGGGCGTGAGCGAGATCCGCTCGCCGGGCTCCTCCTCCTTCCAGCGCGGCGAGAAGGTCTTGATGAACTGGATGATCTCGCGGACCTTGTTCTCCGGCACGCCGTCCCAGGCCAGCATGGCGGTCCCGTGCAGGCCGTTGCGGATCACGCGCTCCAGGTCGTCGTCGTGCGGCAGCGTGCCGCTCGGCACCGAGCCAAACTTGAACGTCCCGAGGGTGAAGTCGCGCGGCGGCGGGCGTACGCCGCGCGCGGCGGGCCCCTTGCCGTCGCCCTTGTCGCCGTGGCACGCGCGGCAATACTGCACGTAGTCCCGTTCACCGGCGGTGAGCACCTGCGCCGAGACCACCTTCCCGCCGAGCTTCTGCGGCTCCTTGAAGCCGTGGGTGCGGTACCCCTTGCAGGCGACGAGGCCGCAGGCGAGGAGCAGGAGCGCAATTCGCTTCATCGCCGACCTCCCCCTCACGCCAGGTAGACCGTCACGTAGAGCGCGGCCCACAGCGCGCCGACGGCGTGCCAGTACCAGCCCCAGAGCCGCACCGTCGTGCGCGGGGCGGCCCCGGCCCGCGCACGCGCGGCGAGCCACGCGAGCGCCGCCAGGCCGACCAGCACGTGGAGCGCGTGGAGCGCGGTGAAGGCGTAGAAGACCGACGGGTACGGGCCTCCGCTCAGCACGAGCCCCTGCCGCCAGAGCCCCACCCAGACGACGGCCTGGAGCGCGAGGAAGATCGCGCCCAGCGCGGCGGCGACGGCGAGCGCGTTGGACGCGCTGCGGGAGCGGCCCACGTTCAGCGCCCGGACCGCACGCACCATCGCCACCGCCGAGGCGGCGAGGGCGAGCGTGTTAAGGCCGGGCAGGAGCCGAGGCAGAGGCGGCGTGCCCGCCGGCGGCCACGCGTCGGCGCTCGCGCGCACGAACGCGTACGCGAAGAACAGTGCCACGAACAGCATGACCCACGAGCCGAGGAACACCGCCATCCCGACGTGGGCGGTCCGCTCGGCGCCGCGTGGCTGGCGGCGGTACCGCGCGAGATCCTGGACCGGGGCTGGACCCGGCACGAGGGCGCCGTCCTGCGCGATCCCGCGCGACGACATCGTCACGGCCTCCCGGCGGCGAGCGCCGGCGCACCGCCGCCCGGCAGCGCCTCCGCCTGGCCGGCGAAGTCGCGACCGGTGAGCCGCCGCACCTCGGGGTTCGAGAGCTCGTGCGGCCCGCGCACGACCTCCGGGATGTGATCGAAGTTGTGGAACGGCGGGGGCGAGGTGGTGGCCGTCCACTCGAGCGTGGTGGCCTGCCACGGGTTCGCGCTCGCCGGCGCCACGCGCCGCCCGAACAGCGTCTTGAAGAAGTTCGCCACGAAGAAGAACTGCCCCGCGAACAGCGCGAAGGCGGAGTAGCTCGTCCAGCGGTTCAGCCCGCGCAGCCCCTGGATGAAGGTGTACTGGAAGGGATCGAACAGGCGCCGCTGCTGGCCGGCCCAGCCGGCGAGGAGCTGCCCGCCGAACACGAGCGTGAGGCCGAGGAAGGTGAACCAGAAGTGCGCCTTCCCGAGCCGCTCGTCGAGCTTGCGGCCGAACATGGCCGGGAACCAGAAGTAGATCCCGGTCATCACGCCGATGAACGAGGCCGCGGCCATCGTGAAGTGGAAGTGGCCGACGACGAACATCGTGTCGTGCAGGTACAGGTCCATGCTGACGTCGCCGAGGAAGAGCCCGGTGAGCCCGCCGACCCCGAACACGAACACGAGGGCCAGCGCGAACAGCATGGGAGTGTCGAAGTGGAGCGAGCCCTTCCAGACGGTGAGCACCCAGTTCAGCACGACGATCATCGACGGGCCGCTGATGAGCAGCGTGAAGAACATGAACCCCTCGCCGAGGAGCGGGCTCATGCCGGTGATGAACATGTGATGGCCGTAGACCATCGCGGAGAGCACGGTCACGACGACCATCGCCCCCACGGTGCCGCGATACCAGTGGTGCGGCTTGCGCGCGAAGAAGG
>Ga0306923_10002262_pt1 | contig 17555 bp, 14 predicted proteins | sample sta12Can44000108_FD_203841 | JGI IMG/M metagenome (GOLD analysis project Ga0306923, IMG submission 203841) | Lab enrichment of tropical soil microbial communities from Luquillo Experimental Forest, Puerto Rico - statanox.12C.anox.44.000.108 (v2)... | ecosystem: Environmental > Terrestrial >... | reverse complement strand
CCCAGCGGTTCCAGAATGTCGCATTGCGTGCGAAACCGTGCATCATCATTACCGGCGTTGCCGCATCCCACGGCCACAGGTAATCGTCGACGGCACAGTGGAGGGAGAGACCCTCATCGAGGCGGACGCTAGGCATCGGGGCAGCTCCGTGGATTAGCGCGGCGCGCAGGAATATCCCAGGAAGCATAACACGACGTCGCGCCCCACACGTCCGCTCGCGGCAGGCGGGCTATACAAATCTCCACCTGACAGAAAAATTCGAAAAATCAAACGATCGATAGCTGGTATACCGCGCGGCGGATTTATTTGGGGCAACGGTCGCGTGCATCCCTGATTGCCGAATATGAAACGCTTTAGGGATCGGCTATTGGAGGGCGCCGCCGGCAGATCGGCCGGCTGGGAGCGGCTGTGGTTTGCCGCTCTCGCCGCGATTGTCGTCGGGTATGCATTGCTGGGTAGCCTTCACCCTGTTTATGGCGACGATCTGTTTTTTTTATTGAACGACGCGCGCTGGTTCGTTGAGCACCATGAGATCCCCTCAGTCGACCATTTCTCGTACACCGCGCAAGGGCAGGCGTGGATCTACCCGGTCGGTGGTGGCCTCCTTTTCTACGGGCTCTGGCTGATCGGCGGCTATGCGTCGCTATCGTGGTTTGCCGCATTGGCGACGGCGGCAACGACGGCGCTGTTATTGCGAAGAGGATCGGTGATTTTTGTCGTATTGGCGGCTTTAGCGGTTCCCTTGATTGCAGCTCGCACCGGTGTCCGCGCCGACATGTTCACGACGGTGCTTTCAGCCGCGTATCTCGCGATGTTGTGGCGCTATCATCGAACTGGCTGGGCTCGGTTGTGGATGCTGCCGGTGTTGATGATTTTATGGGTCAACGCGCATCTCGGGTTCTTCGTTGGCCTAGGGTTGATCGGCGGATACGTATTAGTGGAAAGCCTCGAGTTTTTCTGGCCGGAACGGCGGCAAGCGGCAGCCGGCCGATTGTGGCAAGCAGGGCCTTGGTTCATCATGACCGCGGCGGCGACAGTGCTCAATCCGTTCGGGTTCGGGATTTACAGCGCCGTTTTCCGACAGCTGACGGCACCTCAGCTCGAGCTGATGTGGGAATGGCAGCCCGTCCCGATAAACTGGAGCACGCTGTTGCTGATCGGCTCGCCCATCAGCGGGGACGGCGCCCGAGTGCTGGTAATGATCATCGCTGTCGCGACAGCGCTGGTCGCAACGTGGCGCAAGCAGTTCGGCGCAGCGGTTTTGCTGCTCGGCACGGCGATAGCCGCCGTTCAGCACGTCCGTTCTGAGGCATTGCTCGCAATCGTCACGGTCATCGTGGGTGGCACTGTCCTGGACGGGATCAAAATGCCAATTGGTCGATGGGCGCGGCCGACCACCGCGGCTATTCTGGCGGTAGTGCTCACCGGCCTGCTGATTGACATGGGCTCGCGGAAGGTCCCCCTCCTCGGGACATGGCTGTCACGCGAATACCCGGAAGGCGCCATCTCGTTCATCGAGAGGGAGCGCATTCCGCCGCAGATTCTGGCAACCCGGTTCGGCTCCTATTTCATCTGGCGCCTCTGGCCAAAGTACCTCGACTACTCGGACGCCCGGACGATCCCGTTCGGCCCGGCGGTTCTGGAACAGCTCGGGTGGTTGGCGGCGTTGCCGCCCGAGGCGCCGGCGTGGCAATGGGTCACTGAGCGGTACGATATAAATGCGGTTCTCGCCGTGCGCGGTCCGCTCGGCTTCCGGCTCGCCGAATTCTGTGCGAGCAGTCGATGGATACCGGTATACCTCGATGAAGTCTCCGCTGTGTTTGTGCGGCGCCGGCCCGAAAACGAGGAATTCAACCGGCTCCGTATCGACTGCAATACCATCGGGACGCGCAGCAGCACTCGAGGCTGACGCCGTTTTCCATTGGCGCACCGTCCTGTTGTGACGAAAACCCGCCGATCTGGGGCAAAAACGCGATACCCTTTGCATTTTCGCCCTGTCAGATCCGGATGCCGGCGGCAGATAAAATATTGCGAACTCGGCTGCGCTGCTCATCGGCGATCGTTAAACGCTCAGCGAAGTCAAGTCCGCCGGGCTTGGTCGCATCGATGCCGATTTTGGTGACGGTGTTGTCAACCGGGTCCGAGGTCGGATCGAGGATCGCGCCCATTGCGCGATGGACAAACACAAGGTCGCGATCGGCTCGAGTGCGCGTCGCCACCGCCCACATCACATCGGCGAGATTGAAGATGTCGACGTCCTCGTCTACGACCACGACGATCTTGCAATAGGTCTCGGTGCCGAAGGCAGCCATGATCCTTGTTGCGGTTGGCCTTCGGCGGTCTTTTTGATCTGGACGATCGCCATCAGGGCGCCGCAGGTGACGGTCGGAACGTGCACAGCAATGACATGTGGCAGATTGCGACGTAGCGAATTCAGTATCTCCGCCTCGCGGGCGATACAGCTGATCAGAATGTGATCCGAGGCCGTGCCCGAAGCGATCGAGTGAAACATGGCGTCACGCCGCATGTGAAGTCGCTCGGCGACAAAGACATTCTCGGTGCTGCGGTACGAGGCGTAACCGGTGAACTCGCTGAACGGACCTTCCGGCTCGCGAACATCGTTGAGGATCTTGCCCTCGATGACGATTTCCGCACCTTCCGGGACATCGAACTCCGCCGGACCGCAAGCCGCGACGCGGTAGGGCTCGCCGAAGAGCGCGCCGATGATCTCGTATTTCCGCACATCAGGCGGATAGTGAAACGCCATCGAGCCCATGTAGTGGATCGGATGGACACCGAGGGTGATGACGGCCGGCAGCGGCTCGCCGCGCGCCTCGGCGCGGCGATGGAACTCGTACATCCGCCGCCGCGAATGCAATGACACGCCCAGACGATTGCGCCCGTTCAGCATCAGCCGATGGAAGCCGGTGGTGTCGACCCCGGTCTCGGGATCGCAAGCGCAAATCTGGCCGGCGGTGATATAGGGCGCGGCATCGACCGCGAAGTGGACCGGGATCGGCAATATGCCGAGGTCGACGGCATCGCCTTCGATCACCACCTCTTGCCACGGCGCACGGTCAACGCGCTCGACCGCCCGGTAGTTCTGGCAGCGCTCGCGAAAGGTCGTCGCGAGCATACCGGGCTCGATCCCCATGGCGGCGGCGAGCAGCCTGCGATTGCCGGCTATATTGGTGACGACCGGCATATCGAAGCCCTCGACCCGCTCGAAGACGACGACCGGGCTGCGGCCGGCACGCTCGAGCTCGAAGACGGTCGCGGTGATATCGTGCTCGCGCCTGACCGGTTCGCGAATGCGCAGTAGCTCATCCGGGAAGTCGCGCTCGACCATCGCCAGAAACCCGCGCATGCTCTGCTTGTCCACGATCGCTCCCTCCGGACCGAGGTCAGGCCGCCGGCACGACGCCGCGGCAAGACAGGGCGACCGCAACAAACGAGCGTTTGCCATCGGGGTGGCCGGTCAGATAGGCCGAGCGCAGATGCTGCTCCAGGCGGCCGTGCGCGCCGTGGTCGAGGGCCGCGACATAAGCGCCGAGCGCGCCCTCGCCGCTCTCGAATGGTTCCCAATAATCGGCAAAGTCAGCGAACTCGATGCGGATCATCAGCGATCTCTGGTCGATGTCGACCAGACCGACCTCGGCCCACATTTGGCCCATGGCGCCTGGCGCGTAGATCGGGCGTCCGATCGTCCGGTCGCGCGCTTCGGCAGCTGCATCGTCGAGGGCTGCCGCGGTGTCCCACAACATGCGCTGGCTGGGGTTGCCGCCGGGCGAATCCCAGAACGCCGCGGCAACCACTCCGCCGGGTCGCGTAACCCGCCTCATCTCTGCGACCATCTGCTCGGGCCGGGGAACGACGGAGGGCAACACCAGCATCGACAGCGCGCGGTCGAAGCTCGCATCGGGAAAGCGCAACGCGCAGCCGTCGCCCTGCTCGAGGGTGATGCGCGGGTCTTTATTCTTGGCCTTCGCTGCGGCGAGGTAGATCTCGGAATGGTCGATCGCGGTCAGCCGCGCGAGCGCCGCCTTTTGCAGCAGCGTAAAGGTTAGGCTGCCGGTGCCACAGCCGATCTCGATCACATTCTCGCCGTCGGCGATACCGGCGTGCTCGATAAAGAGGGGCGCCAGGCGCCGGCTCCAGCGGCCCATCAATCTTTCATAATTGCCGGCATCGCGCGCGTTGAACATCGACGGCATGGTTGGCTCCTTGGCTGCGATCGCTAGACTGCAAGCGAATTGACTGCCGGACAAGTAGTGGTGCCTTGACAGGCGGAGCCCCGGCGGCTACGAGATGACCATCGTGGTGATTTGAGCCGACCGGCTTGCGGCCACGTAAAACAAACCGCTAAAAGGTCGAGAGTTCTGAAAGGAGCCCTGGCCCGCGCGGGACTGGGGTTTTTTGTTGCCCCGGTCGGCGCGGTCGCAAAACCGGAGAGACCCGCCGATGACCAAACCCGTGCTACCCCCCGACCTCGCCGCTAGCGTTTCACCGGCAACGCTCCTTGTCCGCGGCGGTGCCACTCGCAGCCCATATTACGAGACCTGCGAGGCCTTGTACCTGACCTCGGGCTTTGTCTATTCGGATGCCGCCGCGGCCGAAACGGCCTTTGCCCAGGAGGGGTCGCGCTACGTCTATTCGCGCTATCGCAACCCGACGGTAGCGATGTTCGAGGAACGCTTGCGGCTGCTCGAAGGGGCCGAGGCCTGCCGCGCCACCGCGAGCGGCATGGCGGCGGTGTTCGCCGCCCTCCTCTGCCGATTGCGCGTCGGCCAGAAGGTCGTGTCGAGCCGGGCCTTGTTCGGTTCGTGCCATTACATCGTCGCCGATTTGTTGCCGCGCTGGGGCATCGAGACCGTGCTCCTCGACGGGCGCGATCTCGGGGCTTGGGAGGCGGCGCTGGCCGGCGGGGCCGCGCTGGCGTTTTGCGAAAGCCCATCCAACCCGGCGATGGAGATCATCGATTTGGCCGAGGTCGCGCGGCTGACCCACCGCGCCGGGGGCCTCCTCGTTGTCGATAACGTCTTTGCCACCCCGCTGTTGCAGAGGCCGCTCCGGCTTGGCGCCGACGTCGTCGTCTATTCGGCTACCAAGCACATCGATGGCCAGGGACGCTGTCTCGGTGGTGCGATCCTAGCCTCGGAGAAATTCGTCAAGGACGATCTCGGGCTTTTCTATCGGCACACCGGGCCGTCGCTCAGCCCGTTCAACGCCTGGCTCTTGCTCAAAGGGCTCGAGACTCTCGAGCTGCGCGTCGACCGGCAGTGCCGCACAGCTGCCGCGATCGCGAGCTATCTCGAAGCCCATCCGAAGATTACCCGGGTACTCTACCCGGGCCTGCTGAGCCACCCGCAACACGAATTGGCGAGGCGGCAAATGACTCAAGGCGGCGGCCTCGTCTGCTTTGATGTCGCCGGCGACAAGGAAGGCTGCTTCCGTTTTATGGACGCGCTGCGGCTCGTCGACATTTCGAACAATCTCGGCGACTCGAAGAGCCTCGTGACCCATCCGGCGACGACGACCCATTCGCGCCTCAAGCCGGAGGCGCGGGCTGAGCTCGGCATCGGCGAAGGGCTGGTTCGCTTCTCGGCCGGTCTCGAAGCGGAGGCCGACCTGCTCGATGACATCGAGCGAGCCCTGAACCACATATAGCACTAATATAATGTATAAAGAATTATATTGACATAGATAATATGCTATAATGAACTGAACCACATCGCCAGATGGGGATTAGACCCATACCCGGACGCGGGGGACGGTGTGGCTCAGGTCGAATCGATATCAAAGGCCGAAGCGGTCAAGCAGCAAAGCCGCCAGTTGCGCGGTCATATCGCGCGCGATCTCGCCGACATGACCGTACCTTTCGATAAGGAAGAATATTCGCTACTCAAATTTCATGGGGTCTATCAGGGCTACGACCGCGACAGTGCCACCTCGCTGAAGCAGCGCGGCGAAAGCAAAATCTGGCAGTTCATGGTGCGGGTGCGCATCCCGGGCGGACGGCTCACCGCCGGCCAGTATCTCGCCCTCGACGCGCTCGCCGATCGGTACGCCGACGGGTCATTGCGGATTACCGCTCGCCAAAGCATCCAATTTCACGGTGTCGTCAAGGCCGGGCTCAAAGCGACAATCGCCGAGGTTAACGCGGCATTGCTGACGACTCTAGCCGCTTGCGGCGACGTCGTGCGCACCGTGACGACAGTTCCGGCGCCGATCCGCGACCTGGTCCATCGCCGGCTCGAAGCGGATGCGCGCCGGCTGTCGACGCACCTGCTGCCGCGCACTCGCGGCTATCACGAGATCTGGGTCGAAGGCGCCCCTTGGCAAGAAGATCAGAGCACGACGGAGGAGCCGGATCCGCTCTATGGCGACCGTTATCTGCCACGCAAATTCAAGGCCGGGCTCGCGATCCCCGAGGACAACACGATCGATGTTCTGACCAACGACCTGGCAATCGTGCCGCTGTTCGAAGGCGAGCACCTCGCCGGTTACAATTTCCTGTTGGGCGGCGGGCACGGGATGACCCACAACAATCCCAAAACCTATCCGCGGCTTGCCAGCCCGGTCGCCTTTGTCGAGCCCGAGGATCTGCTCGAAGCGGCGGCCGCGGTGGTGCGGCTGCACCGTGATCACGGCGACCGCGCCAACCGTCGCCATGCTCGCCTCAAATACGTCATCGCCGAGAATGGCGAAGAGTGGGCGCGCGAGCGCCTCGAGGAATATCTCGGCAAAGCGCTTGCGCCATGCCGCGCGATGCCGCCCTTCACGGTGCCCGACCATCTCGGCTGGCACGAGCAGGGCGACGGGAGGCTCTATCTGGGCATCCCGGTGTCGAGCGGACGGGTCGTCGACAACGAGCGTGCGCTACTTCGAACCGCCTTGCGCGAGATCGTCGAGCGGTTCCGTTGTGATCCGATCCTGATGCCGAGCCAGGACATCATCCTGAGCGAGATCCGCCCGCAGGACCGTGACTCCATCGAAGATGTGCTGCGCGAACATGGCGTGCGCCTCGCCCAGGACATCACACCGGCCGATCGATGGGCGCTCGCCTGCCCGGGTTTGCCGAGCTGCGGGTTGGCGCTGACTGAGGCCGAGCGGGTGCGCGACGACATCGTGGCTGCAATAGAGGCGCGACTGCGCCGCTACGGTCTCGAGCGCGAACGGCTCAGCATCCGCATCACCGGGTGCCCGAACGGCTGCGCGCGGCCATACACCGGGGATATCGGTATCGTCGGCCGCCAGCCCGGTTTCTACAGCTTATATGTCGGCGGCGATTTCGCCGGCGCGCGGCTAAACACCCCGGTCGCCGCCAAGGTGCCGCTGGACGCGATCGCTGAGACGCTCGATCCTCTTTTCGAGCTGTTCTCGGCGTCTCGCATTGCCGGCGAAGGCTTTGGCGATTTCTGCCATCGCGCCGGTCTCCCGGCAATGCAGCAAGCGCTCGCGGAGCTCCGCATAGGCGCGGCGTAAGGCTCTTCCCACCGATCCCTTCGGCCGATACCCTTAACACAGTTGGTTCTCGCCGGAGGTAGGTAATGACGATAATCGGGGTAATCGCTCAGGGTACGATGGGGTCCGGCGTCGGCCGGCGGTTACGCGAAAGCGGGGCGGAGGTACGCACCCTGCTGTCGGGGCGAAGCCCGGCGAGTGCCGAGCGTGCGCGTGCGGCCGGCATGGTCGCCGCGGCCGACGAACGCGCCCTGCTCGACGGCGCCGATTTTTTTCTGTCGATCTTGCCGCCCGGCGAGGCCGAGCCCCTCGCCCGCCGTTTGGCACCGACCTTGGCAGCGCTCGACCGCAAGCCGGTTTATATCGATTGCAATGCAGTGAGCCCGCAGACCGCGATCCGCATCGGCGAAGTCGTAACGCCAACCGGCGCCCATTTTGTCGACGCCGGCATCATCGGCGGGCCGCCGCGCCCCGGCTATAGCCCTGCGATTTACGCCTCGGGTGCGAGAGCGGCGCAGACCGCGGTGTTGCGCGATTGGGGCATCGATTGGCGGGTCATTGACGGCCCGATCGGTGCCGCCTCCGCGGTCAAGATGTCCTATGCCGGGATCACCAAAGGCACCACTGCGATTGCTGCCGCGATGCTGCTCGGCGCAGCACGTTTCGGCTGCGCCGAAGCGCTGATCGCGGAGCTCTCCTCCAGCCAGCCGCAGATGCTCGCGCGGATGCGCAATGGCATCCCGGGGATGTACGACAAGGCCTATCGCTGGGTCGCCGAGATGGAGGAAATCTCGGATTTCCTCGAAGAGAATCCGCCGTCGCACGACATGTACGCGGCGATCGCCCGGCTTTATGACTATCTCGCCTCGGCGCATGCCGAGACGCAGCCCGGCGGCGATAACGCAATCCGTACTCTCGACCGCGTCCTCGGGCGCGGGTGAGACTTTTGTTTACCGGCCGGTTCACCGAGTGGAGGGTGAGGTTGGAGATTGCTGATACCACAAGAAATTTATTAACGAGAGTCAACCAAATTTCGCCCCAACAGCAATTATCTTGCATTTGACAGGTAACTGACGAAAAATTTCGAGCAATCTGACGCTTGCCTTGACTCATTTTCGACGCCATTAGTGTTACAAACCGTTACAGATAATGGCAAACATTAACAGGCATATATGAGCATATCATCTTGTTTGGCGTGCACGCGGCCCCGGTTCGAAGCCGCACTGGAAGGCGAACCCCCGTCGAGTGAATGCCCCCACTGCCTTGATCCAGTGTTCGGACCCGGATGGTGGTGCGATAATTGTAATATATGTGTTTTCCCCGACATGATTCTCGATGCTGATTACGAGCCCGAGCCCGTCGAGTCCGACGGCGACGAGGAGCCCGACGACGATTTGAGTTGAACTGAACTCACCGGTCCTCCTCCTCGGGCACGAGGCTCCCTCGCTCCAGAGCGGGGCGAGGGAGCTCCTACTTTGCTACCGGGTGCCCGGCCAGGTGTTCGAGCACCCGCACCAGCCCCGAATGGTCCCAGCCCTTGCCGCCGAGCGCAGCTGCGGCGTTGAACAGCTCCTGAGTCGCCGCCGTATTTGGCAATGACACGCTGAGGGCACGCGCGCCCTGCAGGGCGAGGCTCAGATCCTTCTGGTGCAATTCGATGCGGAAGCCCGGGTCGAAGGTGCGCTTGATCATCCGCTCGCCATGGACTTCGAGGATGCGCGAGGAGGCGAACCCGCCCATCAGTGCCTCTCTGACCTTGGCCGGGTCGGCCCCGGCCCGCGACGCGAACAGCAAAGCCTCGCCGACCGCCTCGATGGTCAGGGCGACGATGATCTGGTTTGCCACCTTGGTCGTCTGGCCGTCGCCGTTGCCGCCGACCAGGGTGATGTTCTTGCCCATCAGCTCGAAGAGCGGCTTGATTTTGGCAAACGCCCGCTCGGGTCCGCCGACCATGATGGTCAGCGATGCCGCCTTAGCGCCGACCTCGCCGCCCGAAACCGGCGCATCGAGGTAATCGCAGCCCTTCTTGTTGATTTCCGTCGCGAAGAGTTTGGTCTCGATCGGCGAGATCGAGCTCATGTCGACGACGATCTTGCCGGGCGACAGCCCTTCGGCGACGCCGTCGGGGTCGAACAACACGTTCCTGACATCGGGCGTGTCCGGCACCATCAGAATGATAATCTCGGAACGCTCTGCGATCGCCTTCACGGTGTCGCAGACCGTGGCGCCGGCGTCGCGGACATCGGCCGGCAGCCGACGTTTGCCATAGACGAAAAGCTCGTGTCCACCCTTGATTAGGTTGAGGGCCATCGGATGGCCCATAATTCCGAGCCCGACAAAACCGATCTTCATGACTCCTCCCAAGCGTCTGGTGAGACACGATCGGCCCACACTGCACCAGTTTCGGGCGGCGCCTCAAGTCGGGCGGCAACCTGATCCGCAACCGTGGAGGTTACCCGAGTTTCAGAAGTTGTGTCGCGCTGCTAACTCCCGCCGCCGCCAACGGATGATGCAAAACCCCCAACTGAGAGAGCACGGTGGCTTGATCCCAATAGAGATGTTCGCTGGCTACTTTGCCGTCTTGAAACTGGATGATACCCACGAAGGCGAACTCCGCTCTTCGACCCGTGGCTCGCAAACCGGGGAGCATCCAGTCCATGCCGATCGTATGGGTAAATCGTATCACGAACTCTTCGACGATCCGATCATTGCCAAACACCTGCGACAGAGAAGTGAGTTCCCAATCCGGCGGGACGTTTGGCAGGAATCGATTGGCATAGAACTCACGAACACCGGCGCGGCCCAATCCTCCCGTCCCTGAGGGGATGAGGAGGACGTAGGGGTTTTCGGTCATCGTAGCGAGGGCCGCATTCGCATCTTTGAGCACGAATTCGGCGTAGGTGTGTTGCTGCCAGGTGACCAACATGGACTGCTGGTAAGGAGTGAGCGTGTCCGTCGGTACCGTATCCACTTTGTCCTCCGGGTTGAGTATGCCGATTCACGACATTTCGCGGCGTCAACTTTCGACCGGGCAACCGGACGAATAGCCGATCGTTTAGAACAGCCAGCGGAGCGGTTCGAGACCGAGCAGCAGCCGACCGGCCATCTCGTAGGTTCGCAAAGTCCCGACGACATGCTGGTTCATTGTCAGGACATCGCGCAGGCAGCGGTCGAGTGGACCCTTCTGATAGACCGCTCCGCCCCCTGCGGCCTTGTAGACGAGCTGCACCACATCGACGCAGACGCCGACCACGTGCGGATAGGCGCTGGTGAACAGTGCAATCTGCGTATCCGAGGGCTGCCGGCCATCGAGCAAGGTCGCCCACAGGTCGCCCATGACGTCGAAATAATACGAGCGGGCGGCGGCCAGAAGTGTCTCCGCGCGCCCCACCGCCTCCTGCACGTAGACATCGTCGCGCAGCACCTTGGGCGCTTCGATGCGCCCACCAAGCGTATAGCGCCGGGCCGGCTTGGCCGCTGCGCTCTCAATCAGCGTGTCAAGCGCGTGCCGCGCAATGCCGAGCGCCGGTGCTGCACCCTTTGCGATGAACAAAAATGGAAATGAGTAAAGCGGCCCGGACCGCTTGATCAGCTCTGGATCCTGAAAGCTGAAGGAGTGCTCTTCCTCGACAAACTCGTCACGTACGACGACGTCATTGCTGCTGGTGCCGCGGAGCCCCGTGGTGTGCCACGTGTCCATGATCTCGCATTGTGACAACCGCAGAATACACTGACGGGTTTCCGGTACGCCATTGCGATCGACCCGTGGGACGCCATTCTCGACGACGACACAGCCCAGCCACACCCAATCGCAGTGCTGGCATCCACTGACGAACGGAAAGCGCCCGCTGACACGGTACCCGCCCGGGACCCGCGTGGCCTGTCCGGTCGTCGTAGCAGCGGCAGCGGTAGCCACCAGAGGATCGGGATACATTGCGCGCGCGACATCCTGATCGAGGAAGGCGGTGACGTAGCCGCCGTCACAACCGATCATCGCGCACCACCCGACCGAAGCGTCCGCCATAGCCAGTGCCTCGATTACGCGGAACTGCGTCAACAGGTCCAGCTCCGGGCCGCCCCCAGACGCGCGGCATCGCCATGCCAAACACGCCGGCTTTCTTCACCGCACCAGCCATGCTCGGCGGGAGTCGGCGGCCTCGCTCGATCTCCTCGCTCGCCGATCGGATCTGTTCGGCAAGCCCGATCGCGGCATGCAGGACGGGAGAGTCGTCTGCGCTTGCTTGGCCCGCCGTATGAGCCCGCTTGACCGTCACTGCCCGCTCGGGCGCGACGATAGGCGATTGCAATGGTATGGTTATTGTTTCCATTTGGTGCTCCGGTTTGGGATGAGTGCCGCAGCGACGACCTGCCGGCAAATCATCGGTATGGGTGGTCAGTGGGCCGGGGAAACCTGCCTCGGCCCTGACGTGCTATCCATCGCTCGTATTGCCGGGCAGCGACTGCTATGAGTTACGCTTGGCCGATCGATTGCGCCGCAGACACTTTGGCGCTGAGCGTGTCATTGAGTTCGAGCGCGGCGCGGGGGATAGTGAAGCGCTCCTGCATCGTCGCGTCGTCCTCGGTTAGATCGCGCACCGCGCAGCAATACTCGAGCGACAGGCCGTTGGGATCTTTGAAGTAGATCGACTGAGCCCATCCATGATCGACGATGTCGGTGGTCTTTACGCCCTTGGCGCGCAATTCATCGCGCTTCTCGGCCAGCGCAGACGGCGAACCGGCCTCAAAGGCAAAATGATAGAAGCCCGCGGGTACGCCGAGCCCGCGATTGATGCCCGCATCGTATTTTGCCGGCACGTCGGGCACCCCTTGCGGTTCCAGAAAGGCGATGAGCTGATCGCGCCCGATATCGAAAAAGAGGTGCCGGAGGTACCCGCCTTCTTTGACCTTGATCGTGTCGGCGACGACCGGCTTGAACCCCAGAACGTCTTCGTAAAACTTACGGGTCTTGTCGAGGTCGAGCGTCGACAAGCCAATGTGGGAAATTCCTCTGTGAGCCATCGCTATCACTCCTTGGGTTTGCGTTTATGACGAGGATGAGAACACACTTTCTCGAGCCCGTGGATCATCGGCGAACCTCGGGTCTCTCGCCGAGGAAGGCTTCGCCGGCGCGAGTTGGGGGAGTGCGTTCAATGCCAACAACGGTGGATCTTTTAGGTAACCATCCGCAAGCCGGCGCCCGATTTCGCGCATGCGCTGGCGGTCTATTGCCGGATCGACCTCGGGTGGCATGCGCATAACGGTGTCGTTGCAGTAGGTCGGCATGAGGACGTCGGGGTCGCGGCAGAGGCCGGCGGGATCGTGACCGGCCTGCACGGCGCGGATGCCGCGCCTCGTCTGGTTACGGAACATCATGACTCCGCGATCGGTGGCGCCGATATGCTCCAATGCATGGATCGCGATTGGCCGCTGCGAGACCTGTGCCTCATAGTCGCCGGGCTGGCGCTGACCCGCCTCATAGGAATCCGCGGCGAGTTGGGCGGGCGCCATGATCGTGCGATCGGCCAACCACGCGGGTGTCACCCCTTCGCTCTCGCTGACGTGGCGCAGTTCGATGAATATCGTATTGGTGTCGTCCTGCGGCACGACCCATCGGCTCACTATCGGACCACTGAACGGGTGCTCCCGGCGGCCATCCTCCCAGATCGCAGGCACCTTCTGCAGGTTGGGCAAGACCGCTTCCACCATTCGCACCCACACGTTGTCGCCCACGCGCCGGGTCCCAATGTACATCATGCCCACTGGAGTCTCGATGAACTCCAATTCCGGCAGTACGCCAAACTCCTCGGTGAACTGGGCGCCGCTGACGATCGTATGGAGAAATGCCGTATGGGCGGGATCCATCGCATTTTCCATGATCTGCAGCCAGTTGCATGGATAGAAATATTTCGGGCCCGCCATGAGCCTATAACCCGGCCGCAGGAAGCTGTCATGCACTGGGAAAGGCGGCTGCTGATCGGGCGGACCCATATAGGAAAAGACAACGCCGGCGTACTCATGGGTGGGATAGGCCCCGTGATACAGCCGGTCCTTTAAGGTGCTGTGAGGCGGTTCGCCGGGCGTCTCGAGAATCGTCCCGTCTGCCGCGAATAGCCAGCCATGGTAGCAGCATCGTATCCCCTTGGCGTCGATTAGCCCGTACTCCAGAGACGCGCCGCGGTGCGGACAATGCAGCTCCAAGAGACCGACGGCGCCGCTCCGATCGCGAAACACCACCAGTTCCTCGCCGAGGATCTTGACCCGATGAGGCAGGTCCTTCAGTTCGTCGGAGAAGCAGATCGGCTGCCAAAAGCGGCGCAAATATTCGCCGCATGGTGTGTCGGGGCCGACGTGGGAGAGTTCCGCGTCTTCCTCGGGCACCTCGCGATGGAAGTAACCGCCATATCGCGTCGTCAAAAACGGGGCTCTGGTGATCATAGCAGTCCTCTTCTCGGCAATTCACTTTGGAAGGCGGGGTTTGGTCGGTGCGCGTTACCGGACCAGTCAGGCAGCCATCTTCATAGAAGCCTTCTCGATCCGTCGCATGATTTGCGGTTCCTGCAACCGACTCTGCGGCTGCAGCAGCTGGGCAACTTCCATCAACGCCCGGTGGACGACCGGGTCGGCGACGGCGGCGCGGAAAAGGGCAGCTTCGAACTGTTGCGCTTTCGCGAAATCCTCCGGTCGTTCTCCGCGCGTCCCGGGAAAAGCAAAATCGGCGCTCGTGGACATGTTCCAGGGCGTCTCGAGCACCGAGTCGACCTCTGCCATGAACCTCATCTGCACTGCCGCGATCGGATCCGGCTCCGCAGCCGTCCGGCCCAACACATGCTGCAGCAGGCGGGCCTGCTTGGCGGCGGACGACATGCCCTGGCCATGGATTGGGTTGAACCGGCAGAGCGAGTCGGCGACCGGCAACACGCCGCGCGGCAAACGAGGCAGCCGTTCGAAGTGCTTCCAGGTGCTCGCGGCAAAGCGGTAGTGCCGAATGCCGTCGGGCGGACAGGCGCAGCGCAGCGCGTTGTATATCGTTGCCGTGGTCAGAGAGCGGGACGCTTCGAGGAAGGCGTCCCAGGTCTCCAGCCGCGCAGTTGCGCCATGCTCGGCGATCGTGGTTATCCAGCGGCCGCCTTCCATCGGCACCAACACCGCATCCAGCGCCAGGAACGGTGGATCAGGCAGCGTAAAGACAAGCTTCCAATCGGGTGGCGCACTGGGCGGGATCGCTACCACGACCGTGGCGTAGCTGAGATCAACCCCGACCTCCGTTTCCGCCGGCCGTTCCCAGCCGAGCGCGTCGAACAACGTCGAGGTCAGCGCGCCGCGACCCGAGGCGTCTACCACCAGGTCGGCCGCCAGGACCTCGCAGCTTCCTGACCCGGCGTCAAAGCGGATCCCGTCCACGGCTGTACCGCTCGTCGTCGGCACGATTCCGTTCACCCGGCAATTCGGCCGCAGCGCAATATTCGCGATCGCCTCGACCCGACGACGCAGCACCAGCTCGATCAGTGGTCTCGACGCACAGAGCAGCGATAAGCCGAAATCCCGCTTTGGCAGAACGCCAAAATCCGGCCGCTCGTATTGGATGTCTCGCGCGACCCGGACGGCGACTGCGCCGGCTTTGGCAAGATCGCTCTCGAACCCCGGGAAGATCTCACCGAGCGCCTGGAGGCCGCCCGCGAGCAGACCATGCGGGTGCCGATCCTGGGGGGTGCCGGACCGCGAACCGAAGGATGGCGTCAGGCGGTCGCGCTCGAAAATCTCAACCTGTTCGAAGTATTTTGCCAGTACGCCGGCCATAGACAGCCCGCCGATACCAGCTCCGACGACGACCGCACAGCGTCCCAAGAAACCACTCATTTTACCGCGCTCCTACAAGTCTGGGACACGCAGTTCACTGCGCGCCGGTTACAGTGAAAATTCAGTACTGGAGAGACCCGTTACATTGGTAATACGGATCACTGGCTAATCAGCGACCAACGAGACCGTGTCCGATGGCGAGCGCTGATCGGCACCAGACCGGAAGGCCAACCGGCTCGTCGAGGCGTTTCCAGCCGCGGACGAGCAACGCCAGGAGCAGCCCGCGATAGCCAGAGAGAATCGCTATCGCCGCTCCCATCCGCCACCTCGATCGGCCTTCGAGGGCGTCCTCGGCATCTGCAAACCAATCTGCCGCCCAGTCGGCAAGCGCGTTGCAGACCTGGGGCAGCGCCGGTTGCGCCAACACACAGCTCGGCATCGTCGCAAAGATGCCGTGCCGCTGCAGCAGCTGGCGCGGCAAATAGAGGCGGTGCCGACGGCCATCCTGGGTGAGGTCGCGCAGGATGCCGGTCAGCACCATACCGCGGCCAAGTGCAGCCGCCATCTGGTCGGCGTCTGCCTGCGCCGCACCGAAGATGCGGAGCGCGATGCGGATGACCGCTACCGATCTTTGCTTGCAGTAAAGATAGAGTTGCTCGAGAGACGGCGCTCGGATGTCGGTCCTCCCTTCCGTCTCTATTCCGCCGATGATGTCGAGAAAATCGACGCAGCGCAGGTCAAACCGTTTGACCGCGTCGCTCAACGCACGAGTGACGAAGTGCTGTGGCCGGCCGGCATAGGGCAACCCGATCTGCGTCCGCCAATCGGTCAGCAGTGCCAGCTTGACCGTCCGCGAGGCGCCGCCGTCGGCGATACTGCGCAGCTCGCGACAGAAGAAGTACAGCGCCTGCATCGCGTCACGGCGTGGCGCCGGCAACAATTGGGTCGACCAAAAGAGCGAAGGGTTGGCGCGGCGAATGGGCTGTGCGATCGTGATTTCTTGGACGGGCGATGTTGTCGGACCGGGGTCTTGCCGATGGACCAGGTCCCAACCCGCAATGAAGCGTTCAAGCGTGTTCATCGGGATTCTCTTGATTGTTCGGACCGGGCCTCAGTCCCAGTACATCTCCGACCTCGGAGATGTGTAATCGACAGCCTCTCGCCCGAGGCCGATGTCCTTGAGCAGGTGGTCGCTGAGCGCCGGCAATTGCTGACGTGCACGGGCGCGCCTGCGCCACAGTCGAAGGGCAGCGGCAATTCGCCTGATGACTGCGAGCAGCGCGAAGTGCCTCGCCCCGAAGCAACGTGGCTCTCGTCCGGCGAAGGACGAGACAAAGGCGATTGCCATGGCGCTGGACGAGCGGGCCGCTCTGCGGCGTTGGTCGCCGCGACGGTCGAGCAGAGACATTCGAAATTCGCCGTACAGGTCTTGCTTAATCATTAGACCATCTCTTCGATCAGACTGGGCGGGGACCGTACTTACGCTGGCACCCCGTGCGCGGCACTTGATCTGGCAAATCACCGCTCAATTGCCAGCCCGAATTCTGCGCAGTTTTTGCTCACCGACCGTTCGGTCAGATGGTGGCGAAGGGGGGTGGGTGCGCCTGTCGTTTCAACGCCAGCCCGCTGGAGGCGGCTGACGTGAGGGGGCCGGGTCGATGGGTCTGCTGCGTCTCCGCCGAGACCTATCCGTCTCGGTCCTCCGGGACTCCCGCTAGGCGCAGCCCGTTGTAAAGATGCTCGCGCTGCGCGAGGTACGCCGGGTTGTCGCTCGCCGCTCCGGCGCGGAACCTGGCGATAGTGAAATTGGGCACCAGACGCTGGGCGACCGCACGGACTTCGGCTGCCTCGGCAAGCAGCCCAGCAAGTGCCAGCGCAGCAGCGAGGATGAACTGGGCGAGCCCCCAATTTGGATTGATCTCGACCGACTTGCGCAGGCTTTCGATCCCGTGAACCACTCGCCCGAGATAGAGCTCGCCGACGCCGATGAAGAAATGCCATTGAAAGAGGAGCGGATCCCGCGGGCTCAGCCGCATCGCCTCCGCGACATGAGCGCGGGTTTCGCGGGCCCGCCCAAGCGAGAATTTCATCAGCCCGAGATAGGCGTGGGCTGCGGCGAGATTGCCGTCCAGACCGACGGCGAACTCGAACTCGCGTAACGCACGCTCAGCCGCGCGCATTGCGTACAAGACGGTCCCGTATGTCACATGCGCCTCGGCACGGTCCGAGGCCAGCGCCAGCGCCTGCTTCGCAACTGTCTCGGCAGCGCGGATCTGTGCGGCGCGATCGTCGGA
>Ga0306923_10002261_pt1 | contig 17556 bp, 35 predicted proteins | sample sta12Can44000108_FD_203841 | JGI IMG/M metagenome (GOLD analysis project Ga0306923, IMG submission 203841) | Lab enrichment of tropical soil microbial communities from Luquillo Experimental Forest, Puerto Rico - statanox.12C.anox.44.000.108 (v2)... | ecosystem: Environmental > Terrestrial >... | reverse complement strand
CCCCGGCTGCGTCCCCGGCTGCGTCCCTGGCTGCGTCCCCGGCTGCGGCCCCGGCTGCGTCCCAGGCTGCGTCCCAGGCTGCGGCCCCGGCTGCGGCCCAGGCTGCGGCCCAGGCTGCGTCCCAGGCTGCGGCCCAGGCTGCGGCCCAGGCTGCGTCCCTGGCTGCGTCCCTGGCTGCGTCCCCGGCTGCGGCCCAGGCTGCGGCCCTGGCTGCGTCCCCGGCTGCGGCCCCGGCCAGCCGGGCAGCTTCCGCAGTCGCGCTGTCCGTGACGGGTGCCAGATTCCGCAGCGCGGACGCTTCCCCGGCCAGCCCGGCCAGGTCAAGCCACGCCGGGGCATAGACACGGATCAGCCAGTCCAGCGCCATCCACCCGCGGCGGCCGTCCAGCCCGTCACTGGCGGTCCCGGCCAGCACGTCAGTCCCGTTGGGAAGGTAGCGCTTGAGTTCCTGGCGCCGGTCGTCCGGCAGTACGTCGTTCAGCCGCATGCCATAGACGTGCAGCACCGGGGAAACCCCGGGCGGGCACGCATCGGTCTGCTCGCGGCGGGTGATCTGGTTGTACGCCTCGAACAGGCACATCCCGTCTTCGCAGGTTTCGTGCTGGCCTTTGGCAAGGGTGATGGTTGCTACGTCAAGGCTGATCATGGCGTGTCTCCTGTCCCTGTGAGGAGGTGCGCTTCCCGCACCCACTGCCGCCACTCGCACACCACGAAATCGCGGCCTGGGTCGTACTTGTGGCCCCGGCCCGCGCGGCGCTTGAACACCTGCCACGCGAACACGTCCCGGTAGCCCATGTCCCACTCCCGGGCCAGCCACTCGACCCGGTTGCGGTCTAGGTCGTCCATGCCCACGGCCAGGATGCCGTGGGAGCCGGAGCCGCGTATCCGCGCGCCGAGGATGATGCCGGTCTGCGCGGTGGTGCCTTCGATGTCGGGGAATCCGTCGATGTCGGCGGTGTCGTGGATGCCTCGGTAGGGCTGGCGGTCGACGGGGCCGAGGCCGGCGGCGCGGCAGCGTTTGACTAGGTCGGATTCGTAGGTGATCCCGGCCCGGGTCTGCGCGCTCACGCGCCCTCCCCAGCCTTGTGCCAGGCCGCTAGCAGTTGTTCCAGCTGGCGGTCTGACAGGGTGCGCAAGTCCTGGCCTTCCGCCGTGAAGGCCAGGAAGTCATCAGCCTGGGCCACGGAGTCGAACACGGGCCCGAACGCCCATTCGGTCACGGAATCGAACAGGGCCACTTTGCCCTCGGTGCTGGTCAGCCTGACGCTCATGCGCTCTCCCCTGTGTCGTTGGCGGTTGCGGCGGCCAGTACGGCGCGGCGGGCCTTGCCGTCCGCGTACGCCTCAGCCGCGCACATGATCGTGTCCTCGCGGCCGGGGGCGGTGCGGGGCGCGTCAAGGCACGCCCGGACCACGGCTTGCAGTTCCTCGCGGGTCATGGCGCGGGCTCCGTTTTCAGCTGGGCCAGCACCAGCCTGGCCTGTTCCTCTGTCAGGTCACTCGACGAGGAGGGCGGGCCTTCCAGCCCTAGCACGTCCGCGCAGTACACCAGCCGCGCATCCCGGTCACCCATCTTGATCCGGGTCATCTGGATGCCGATGTCCCGGAGGGTCAGCGTCGTGGCCGGGATCTCGTCAATCCCGGTCGGCAGGGGCGGGCCCCCCGTCCATGCGTCCTCGTCGCCGGGGGCGGCTTTGTGCCGTTCGGTGCCTTGCGGGCCGCGCGGCTGGATGTCCTGCCGCAGCTCGGCCAGTGCCACCTCTTCCCGCGAGGCGATGCCTCGTTTGGCGTCGGCGGCCAGGGCTGCGACGATTGCGCGGCCCCACGCTGACGTTTCCGCGTTCATCAGCTCAGACCCCCGCGTGTAGGGGGTGCGGCCGGGGAACACTTCCCACGCCGACCCGATGCCGGGGCGCGGGTCCTTGCCGTCCCGGTATGCGGCGGCCACGTAGACGATGAACGTCTGCTGGACGAGTTCCCCGTTCTTGTCGGTGCCCTGGGCCTGTATGACCTCGTAAGGCCTGGCCGGGTCGGCGGGCTGTAGTGACCCTTCGGGGTGCCGTTCGCGGAACTCAGCGAGCCTTGTGGCCACGTCTACGTAGTCATCTAGGGAGCGCTGGTCGTAAGCCATCACGCACCCCCCCTGGCGGGGCGTACGTCGATGCGGGTGTGCGCGGGGATCGTGATCTCCGCGATGTCCTGCTCGACCCGTTCGGCGACCGTCCGGCCGTCCGGGGTGACCGCCCGGTCGGCCCCGGCTGCGAGCATGGCCGCGTTCATCCGCTTAGACGCGGTGGCCCACCGGTTGCGGCCGGTGGAGTAGGTGCGCCATGCGGACCGGTAAGCGGCGGCCTGCGCGGGTGACACGACGATCGTGCGTGCCTCGGTGACGGTCTCAGGCATCGGTGCCCCCGGCGATCAGCCGCAGCCCGGCCGCGGTGTGCTTGCCGAACGCCTCAGCGAAGACGCCAGCCAGCGCCTCGCGGTGCCCGGACACCTCGCACAGCGGGATGCCCGGCGTGATCTCGTGCAGCCGCAGCGCGGCCGCCGCGTCGTCGAACTCCTCGTCAGCCTCGGTGAGCATGCGGAAAGTTTCGGCGCGGACGGTGGCCACCTTCTCGCACGCGGCGGCGTACCGGGCGGCGGCCTGGTCGTATTCCTTGCAAGTTGCCATGTGACGCTCCCCTTCCTAGTTGCTAGCGGCCGATGCGGGCCAGGACGTCGCCCCAGGCCTCGGGGTCCAGTTCGACGCCTTCGTCGAGCCACCGGATCGCCTGGGCCTCTTCCATGATCTTGCGCGGGTAGTACAGGTCAGCCAGCTCGTTGATCAGCTCGTCCTTGCTCCATGTGCGGGGGCCGCCCATGACGGACGGGCCGATGCCCTGGCGTGCGCGGACGCGCTCAATGAGCGTGACCAGGCTGGCCTTAGGCGTGCGATTCCACTCCATAACGGACAAGTCGTGGTGCTTGATGAGGGCTCGCGCCTCGTCGGCGGTCTTGATGTCGGTCATATCTCGCTCCCCTTCTGACCTGGTGGTTTGCTGTCTTCGCTAACATCTTACTTAGCGAAGACGACATCGGCAAGGGATACGGGCAAACCCGGGCCCCCCGTTTTATGCTGGAACCACCCACCAGCCCCCCAGGTGGTTCGGGGCCCCGGCTTGCGTCCCCCCCTGTGACGCTCCCCAAGTGCCGGGGCCCCGTTTACGGTTACCTGCATGAGCGTGTCGGGGTGGGCCCTGATCCTGGCCAGCATTGACAGCACCCTGACCGTGGCCGTGCTAGTGGTGCTGCTGCGGCATCACCGGGGAACCGGCGGCCACGACAGCAGCTAGCCTGCCTGCCGTCCCTCGTCGATCCGCCGTCCCGGTTCGGACCGGCCGAACCCGTGACCGTCCAGCCACGACGTACCCCGCTTGACCCGTGCCTGAGACCGGGGCCACACCCTGACCCGGACCGGCCGCGCGTCCCGCCCCGCGCCGGAGGGTTCCCGTTCGCTGCCCCACGCCAGCTTCAGCGACCACTGCGGGCCGGGGCCGCCGTCACGGCGCATCACCTTCACCGGCTCGTGGGTGACCAGGTTGTAACAGGCGCGGGTGAACGCCCGCTCGTCTGCGGTCCGGCCGCCCCGGTCGGTGCGGCGGAAGTCGCCGCGGGGGGACGCGATCCACAGGACCACTCCCCGCCCGGAGCGGGACGCGCGGATGGCGCGCATGACCGCCCACTCCGCCACCGGGTCGTAGCGGACACTGAGCGGGTCACGCTGCAACACGGCGGCCCCGTCTCCTGCTGCCCGGGTCGTGATATTGCGTGCGGGTATCCCTCCCCCGCCACATCGACCCGGACGGCCGGTGATGCGTCTCCCAGTGATTCAGCAACTCGACCGAGGCGTAACGGCGGGCCCTGGCCTCGCTGCCCGTAAACAACGATTGCTCGCTGACTCCCTGGGCGATCCCGGCCCGGTTCAGCAGGTTGCCCCGCGTCTCCCGGTCAGCCTCCAGGTAGGCGGCCTCGACGGCGGCCTCATGCTCGGAGCGGATGCCCGCTATGCGCAGCGCGGCCAGTCGGGATCGCTCTCGGCGGGCCGCTTCCTTCTGGTCACGGCGGTCAAACTCGGCCAGGGCCTGGTTTTGCGCTGCCACATCCTCGGCTGAGCTGCCCCGGCTGACTTCTAGGTAGTGGTCCCGTAGATCCTCGTCAGACGCGCGGCGCAGCAACGGGTTGGGCAGGATGACCGGCATATTGGCCGGGTGGACACGATGCCCGCGGCAGCACGCATGCCCGCACATCCGCTGCTCGGGTTGGGTGCGCCGTATCCAGTGCCCGATAAGGTCACGCCGGTTATAAGCCATCTATGTTGACCGTCCCCGGACCCTGGCCTCATATCCGCGGCCTTCCTTCACCTTCTGCGGCACCAGCTCCACGTCCACCCACGAGATGTACGCCTCACGCGACCGGGAGTGGCGGATGATGAACTCGTGCCGGTCCGGGTCCAGCGAGTCGAACACCGGCATCCAGTCCCGCCGCGCCCCGAACAGCTCAGCCCACCTCTCCAGGTCGCCGCGGTCCTTCGGCGCGAACGCGATCGTCCAGCTCGTCTCCGAGTGCATGTCGCGTAGCGCACCCTGCGGGCGTTGCTTCATCGCCAGGACGGTGATACCGACCGAGCGGCCTTCGCGCCAGTACTGCTGTACCAGGGCCCGCATGTCGCTCGACAGGTTCTCCACGTACCCCACCTCGTCGAACGCGACGATCGTGTTGGCGCGGGGCCTCCACATGCGGTGCAGCAGTTCCCCCACCTGGCGTTCGTGGAACGCGCGCCGCTCGTTACCCATCGCCCGGGTCCGCGGCCAGAAGATCACGTTCGGGTTCTCGGCCACCTCGGAGACCTGGCGGACGATCGGCCACCCCATCTGCCCGAACAGCGTGTCATCGGCTTTGGTGCAGATGATGACGGCGCCGGAGTGCCGCATGGTGTACCGGTCCTGGAGCATGTGCATCATCAGCCGGGTTTTCCCGGAGCCGGTCTGCCCTACCTCTTCCACATGCTCGGGCTGAGGGTTGCCAGGGTCGGCGCGGCCCCACGCCGCCGTGAAGTACGGGGAGAGCTGCGACCAGGGCACCCTCTGGGGCGGGGTGAACCGGGGATCGTAGCGGTAGTCGGCGGCGGCGGGGGCGCGTCCGCGCTGCTCTTCCGGTTCGATGTCAGCGGGCTGGACAGTCATCTCAAGCGACGTACTGTGACAGGTCGGGCTGGGACTGCGGCGGCAGCGTCGGATCAACCTGGGGGGCCTGCGGCCCGGTCATCACATGATGGGTCAGCACCGCTTGCAGCAGGGGCCACGTCATCACCATCGCGTTCCACCACAGCAGGAACGTGCCCCCGGTGCCGAGGAAGAACTCGACGGCCCGCGGGGACTGGCAGATCAGCTCGGCGTAGGCGGGGGCGGCGTTGGGGATGATCTCGACGGCGGTCCCGCCGCACGTCGGGTCTACCAGCGACCAGAGGTGCGCGGGGGGCATGAGCATCAGCGCGAGCTTGGACGCCACCTCGCGTTTGGTGGCCACCGTGACCCGGGCGGCGCGCTTGGATTTGCCCCCGGCTGAGGGTTTGGCCCAATCCCGGTCGGCGTGCGCCGGGGGCGCGTCCCTCAGATCGTCGCCAGGCTCCTCGCTGATGGTCTCCACTGCGGGGCCGGGGGTTTCCCGTGAAACCCTCTCAGGCTCACGCTCAGGCGCAAGCTCGGGCATGTCTGCGGAGATGTCTTCCCAATCCTCGTCGGTCAGCTCGTCGGCGTCGGCCGGGGACGGCAGCGACCGCACCGGGGGCGCATACCCGCCTTCGCCGCGGGTGGAATGGCCGCGTCTCCACTTCCGCCCGGCCGGGACCGGTTCACCGCAGCCGCACAGGCACGTAACAGCATCAGCCGTGATAGTCATGCGTCCTATGATGCCGTCATGCCAGCGAACGCGGAGGCTGCCCGGGGCGGCCCGGTCAGGTACCGGACGATCTGCCCGCACGGCAAGGCGCGGGAGCATTGCAAGGGGCCGTACATTCACGTTGCGGTGGTGCGGCGTAAGGGGCCTAGGGGCGGCCGGACGGTCGCCGGACCGGTGAGGCACTGATGGGTTGCGCGTGTGACATGCACGGCCGCGGCGGATTCCACTGCCGGGTGTGCTGCCTGACATTCTCCTCGGTGTCAGCGTTCGATCATCACATGCGGGGCGACGGGCACCAGGAGCCGCAGGAGCGCGGTTTGGTGCTGGTGCGGCCCGAGGTATGGGGCTGGCCGGATTCGGGCCGGAGATTCCGCACGCCACGGCAAAGAGAGGCATCGTAGCGATGGCAGACGAGCTGGACGACGAAGAGCGGGCGCTCCTCGAGGAGCACCGCGCGGCTAAGGCCGCCAAGACCGAGGACGACCGGGAGACGTGGATCAAATCCGGTGACCGCGAAGCCTCGGTGCCGTACTCCAAGGCGCGCAAGTTCATCCAGGAAACGTTCGGCATCGACCTTGACGAGGAACCGGTGCAAGACCCGGACGGCAAGGCCGCAGCCAAGGCCAAGCCCAAGGCCGCGCCTGATGACGGCAACGTGACCCGGTTCGGGCGCCGGGTCGGCTGACCCGATGTCCGAGATCGTCTGGCGCCTGGTCGCCGGGGTGCTGGTGCTGGCGATCCTGTTCGTTCTCGTCCGCCCGGGCTCCTCGGCCACCAAGGCAGTCACGGACGTGACCAGCGCACTGTCGGCGCTGGTCCGGTCGGCGGTCGGCTGATGGCCGCCAGGCGCGCCCCCGGCCCCGCGGGGCGACATGCCCGGTCGCCCTCCCGGTCATCGCAGGGCCGGGGGCCCGGCCGCCACGTCGCCCCCGTCGCCGCGCCCCGCGCCGCCGCAGCCAACCAGCGGGCCGCGTCGCAACCGTACGGCGCGGCAGCGGGTTCCCCGGTGCAGGTGGCCCGGCCTCAGCCCGTCGTGGTCGAACCCTTGAAGCCGTTGCAAGGGGCGCCCCGGGTGCTCATCGCGGAGTTCCTGGCCTGCCTCGCGCTGATCGCGGCCAAGCCGTTCGAGAAAGTCCACTCCGACGCCAAGTTCACCGAGGGCACGATCGGGCAGCTCGCCGCGATCATGATCCTGTTTTTCCTGCTGGCCCTGTTCGGCGGCGTGTCCCCGCGCACCCAGAAAGTGGCGAACCTGTTCGGCGGCCTGGTCACCCTCGGCCTGCTGTTCAAGAACACTGAGGTGCTGGCCAGCGTGACGAACGCGATCGCGGGTAACGTCAAGGGCAAGGCCCCGGCCGGGGAGACGGCACCGGAGACACAACCGGGTGGTATTGCCCCCACCCCGTCCGGGGCCTTCCCCGAGCCTTTGGGCACGCTGCCCCGGGAAGGCTGACCGGTGCCCCGGATAGCCCCCGGGCCCGTCTCGGGCATCTCCGGCAATGACATCGTGGTGGAGGCTGAGAAGTTCCGCGGTGACCCGTATGTGTGGGGCGCGGCCGGTCCATCCTCGTTCGACTGCTCCGGGCTGGTGCAGTACACACTGCAACGCCTCGGGGTCAAGAACGTGCCCCGCACCTCCGAGGACCAGTGGAACTGGGTTGAGAAGATCCCGGCCAGCCAGGCACGGCCGGGAGACCTCGTGTTCTTCACCGGGGCCGACCCGCCCAGCCCCGGCCATGTGGGCATCCTGACCGAGGCGGGCACCGCGCAGCACGGCCCCCAGATGATCGACGCGCCGCACACCGGGGCCGATGTGTCGGTTCAGGGGTTCGACCCGTCCGCGTCGGGTGATTCCAAGGTGGTCGGCTACGGCCGGGTGCCCGGGTCGGCAGCCGGGGTGGCCGCGCCGGGCCCGGGTGCGTCGGGGCCTTTGGCGTGGCCCGGTGAGGTGACCGGGTTCTTCGGCGACGCTGACCGGGCCCTGGGTGCCCTGTCTCAGATCACGCTGGCGTTTTTCCAGCCGTCGACCTACATCAGGCTGGCTATCGGGGGGCTGGCCGTCATACTCCTGGTGGCCGGGCTGCTGTTCATGATCAAGGCGGCCGGGTGATGGCCGCCATCCCCAGCTATGTCCCCGGTGCTTACGACTCGTGGATCTCGCAGGCCGCGGCCGGGACCGGGCTGCCCGTGTCCGTCGTCGCCGCGCAGATCGACGACGAGTCCCGGTTCAACCCGGCCGCCGTGTCCCCCACCGGGGCTGAGGGCATAGCCCAGTTTGAGCCGGGCACCTACGCCGCGGAGGGCGGGAAGGGTTCCCCGTTTGACCCGGCCAACGAACTCCAGCCCTACATCAGGCTCATGTCCGGGCTGCTGCGGCAGTACAAGGGCAACATGCGTGACGCGCTGGCGGCGTACAACGCGGGGCCGGGGGACCTGGCCGCGGGGTACGGGTACGCGGACACGATCCTGGCCAGGGCCCGGGAGCCTCAGTCTGCGGTAGCCGGGGGTGGCGCGTCCGGCAGCAGCCTCGGCGGGCTGCTGTCGTGGCCGGGTGAGGTGGTCGGGTTTTTCACTTCCGCTGACCGGGCCCTGGGCGGCCTGTCTCAGATCACGCTGGCCCTGTTCCAGCCGTCGACGTACATCAGGATCGCGCTGGGCGGGCTGGCTGTCATACTCCTGATCATGGGCCTGTTCGCGCTGGGCAAGGCGGTGCAAGCATGACGGTCGCTGCGGGTGACATCGCGGCCGGTGCGGCCGGGGCCGCGATCGGCGGCAGCGCCGCGCCGCGCGAGCCGGGCGGGTCGTCCACGGCGTTCGCCATCGCGGTGTTCCTCCTCGGGTTCGCCATGATCGGGTTCTGGCTGGCGTTCCACAAGCCCGAGAACGCGGAGACCGGGGGGTTCCCCGGGCTGCTCGGGCAGATGGCGCAGTGGGTGCACCTCGGCGAGGAGAAACCCGGCGCCGAGGGGCCGCCCGGCCAGCCGGGGCCTGGCATCCTGCCCGCCACCCCCAACCTGCTCCAGCTTGGCAAGGATCTGGGCGGGCTGCTGGGCAAGGGCGGCAACCTGCTCGGCAAGGGGCTGTATAACGAGATCCAGCGGACCCTGCACCTGATCGGACTGTGACCTATGGCATCGGTGAAACTGCACGCGGGCGTCGAACTGCACAACCTGTCCCCCGACGAGGTGCGCGGCATCGTCACCGAAGAAGGCGCGGTCGAGCGGGCCCGGCTGCGCGGCATCAAGGGGGCCCAGCTCCCGCGGTCGTTCGGGGCGACGCCGACCGGGGGGACGTTCACCCTGGGGACGACCCTGCCGGGCCCGTCCGGGTTCTACGGCCCGGACAACGGCTACATCTGGTATATCTCCCGGCTGATCGTCAACGGCCTGACCGCGGGCGCCACCCCGGACGTGATCAACCTGTTTTTCGATGACTCGTTCTCCCAGATCCAATGGCAGTTCAACGGCAACAATTTCGGGTACACGTTCTCCCGGTCTGAGCTGCTGCTGAACCCGGGGCAGGGGCTGATGTTCCGGTCCGGGTCACCGTTCGCCACCACCTCGTACGTGTCGGTGGCCGGGCAGTACTGGATCATCCCGGCTGAGATGGCCGGGCGGCTGGTCGTCTGACATGGCTTTCATCGCCTCCGCGTTCGTCGGCGTGACCGCGGCCAACATCACCGGCACCATCGGGGTCACGCAGGGCGGCACCGGGGTCAGCACGACCGGGGGGCAGCTTCCCTGGCTGCCCGTTGATAACGCGTTCCTGGCGGCCACGGCATCGCTCGACGGCGTGGACAACCAGTTCCAGACTGTGGCCGGGACCCTGTACTTGCTGAAACTGCCGGTCCGCGCGTCGTTCACCTGCACGAGCCTGTCTTACATTGTCAGCACGGGCGGGTCCGGGGCCAGCACGGGCAGTTTCGTTGGCCTGTACAACTCGGCGGGGACGCTGCTGTCCGGGTCGGCGGACATCGGCGCGAACCTGGCCGTGGCCGCGGACTACACCACCGCGCTGACATCGGCGCAGGCGCTGACGGCCGGGACGTTCGTGTGGGCGGCCATGCTGACCAACCTGGCCACCACCCAGCCGACGTTCCGGGCGTGGGCCACCCCGTCCGCGCTGGTCACTAACATCGGCCTGGCGGCGGCGGCGTTCCGGGTGGCCACCAACGGCGCCGGGCTGGTCGCGCTGCCCGGGTCGGTCACCCCCTCGGCGAACACGTCGTCGGGGGCGTCGATCTGGATAGGCGCTTCCTAGGGTGCCGTGGGGCACCGGGCAGGCGCTCACGTCTGCCGTGCTCGGCGGGGCCGCGCCGCTGTGGCCGGTCGTCGCCCCGTCCGGCGGTGATGACAGTACCGGCATCAACACCACGATTGCCACGTTCGGCGGGGCGTACTTGAAGCCCGGCAGCACCTACATCGTCAACGCGGGGATCACGATGGGTGCCGGGCAGTTCCTTGTCGGCCCGCCCACAGCGAAGATCAGTTACACGGGCAGCGGGGACTGCGTCCGCCAGTTCGCGGTGTCCACGGCCGCGGTCGGCCCGCCCCGGTACGGCGGCATCCTCGGCGGCCTGGTCATCGACGGGTCCGGCGCCGGGGCCGGGGCCGCGGGCGTCCACACCGGGGACATTTTCCAGCTTGAGTACGACTGCTGCGTGCAGAACTTCACCGGGGCCGGGTCCATCGGCGCATGGTTCGACAACAACTACACATGGACCGAACAGCTCATGGGCGTGATCCGCGCGAACAACTGCACTACGCATGTGGTTTTTGATCATTCGGCGGACGTGTCCGGGTCGTCGACCGGCAGTTTTGACCGGTTGCTGCTGACGGTGCTGCTGGTCACCAGGGGCGCGGGCAACGGGGTGGTGTGGCAGAACGGCGCCATGTGCTTCGACGGTGAACTGGGCATCTACGGCAATGACTCGTACGGGTCGGTGCTGCATTACGTGCTGACCTTGACCGGGCAGGACACGGGGGGTTTCTCCCGCTACCTCAACAGCATCCTCAACATCGGCGTGGAGTTGCTGAACCCGGGGTCCGGGGTGCAGCCGGGGACGATCAAGTTCGGCACGGCCGGAAGCAACCTGATCGTGGGATGCCGGGGGATCATCGACTTCGCCGCACACGTTGCGTTCGCCAGCGCCAGCGGGCAGGTCAACAGCTTCCAGTTCGAAGGGCCCATATTCGGGGATACGCTCCTGTTCCGCACGCAGGGGGGGACGTTCCCGTTCAACGCGGGCAGCGGCCTGGTCAACGGCGGCAACATTTCCACCGTCAACGACGTGATCACGGTGAACCCGTCCGGCAACCTCACCGCCATGATCATGCCTAAGTGGGTGGCCGGGATGGGGAACCCGGTCCGGGTCACCGTGATCAACCGTTCGGCGGTGAACTCGATCACGATGGACGTGCAGGCCACGTCGAACGTGGCCGGGGGCGCGTCGGTGGTGATCGCGCCAAACACGGCTATCACGTTCTGGTGGGATTTCTTCGCCGCGCTGTGGTACCCGGCGGCCTAGACTGGCCTGTCATGAGCGAGGCTAACGGGCAGGTCCCCCCGGTGCCGGTGCTGGCCGGTCATCTCGTCATCTACGACGGCGGGGTGGTCGCGTTCCGCGCGGACGGCGCGGAAGAGGTTGTCCGGCCGCCGCTGCCCCCGGTGATCGTCCCGTTGCTGGTCAAGCTGCTGTCCGGGGAAGAGCTGACTTCCGAGGACATGCCGATGGCGGGGCCGCTGATGTCGCGGGTGCTGGCGGCGATGTCCCGTGGCTGACGGCCCGGACCCGGTGCTCGTCGCCGAACAGCTCCTGCGGGCGCGGCGGCTGGTGCACCTCGCGGTTATCGCGGTGATCGTGATGGCCGTGGTCGTGGTCGTCGATTTGCAGATTAAGGCGGGCATTGCCAGGCAGGCGCGGGAGATCGCCCGCGCGTTCCGCATCGCGGCCGGAGGTGAAGACGATGGAGGCACGGATCAGCCTGCCCCGGGTTCTGCTGGCGCTAGGGCTGACAGTGGCGGCGGCGGGGGTGATGGTGTGGGCGCAGCTTCCGCCGTGGGAACGCGAGCACATGGCGGCCTCGGCGCGGTCCCGGGCCAGGCAGCTCGCCGGGGTGCTGGCCAGGCGGTCGGGGATGGCAGCGATAGCGGACGAGGCGCAGCAGGGCCCGGAGGCGACGGCGTGGCGCCGCGCGGTGACGTACCGGCTGAGCCGGATGCGTGACTCGATCTGATGGACAAGCGGCGGCACGCGATCATCCAGCGCAAGGTGATCAACTTTGACAAGTTCGACCCGGCCGCGGTCATGTGCGCGTGGGATGACTGCGAGCGGCCCGGCTACGAGCTGTACAAGGTGCCGACCCGGCGCGGCGTGCAAACCATGACGTACGTGTTCTGCACCGAACGGCACCGGCAGTACTGGATCGCGGCGGGGCAGGGCCCGGAGACGGCGGCCCGCAACCAGGGCCGGGTGCATGGCATGTTGCCCCCCGGGCACCGGCCCACGCTATGATCACGGCTTAAGGCCGCTAGCCCGAGGTATGGACGGGTTAGCGGCCTAACCACGCCTCGGGCACGGCCGGTCGGACCCCCATCCGCCCGGGAGGCGACGGTGCTTGACATCCAAGTCGGACTGCATGTCTTCCTCACGGTCCTGATCCTGGGCACGTTGTGGCGGGTCCTCCAATACCACCTGATGGCCTCGTCCAACGTGCACCTCGCTCACGTTGGCATGGCCATGTCGACCCAGTACTGAGGGAAGGGATCGAGACATGCCCGCTGCTGCTGCGGCCGGTGCCGGAGTCCAGGGAGCCCCGGCCGTAGCCGGAGGCAACCCCTTCCAGCTCGCCACGAACCTGTACGCCGAGAAGAACGTCGCCGCGGTCAACTCGTTCACGACCGGCGCGGCCCAGCAGGCATCCGGCGGTCAGGTCAACGCCGGGCAGTACCTGCGCGCGGTGCACCTGCTGCTGCGCACCACCACCGCGGGCACGGTCGCGACCGGTCTCCCGGCGGCGTCTGATTTCCCGTTCAACATCCTGACCCAGGTTGACCTGGTGAACGTCGACGGGTCAGAGATCTTGTACCCGATGGGCGGGTTCTCCCACTACCTGGCGCAGAAGTACGGGCGGCCGTGGCTGGGTGACCCGGCCACCTGGCAGGATGCGATCATCTCCGGCATCCTGACCCCCCAGTGCACCCTGAGCTTGCAGCCGGAGATCCGCTGGTCGGCGGGGTGCCTGGCCAACACTGACACCCGGTCGCAGTACCGGATCGATTACACGATCGACACTGAGGCCAACTTCTTGCAGGGCGCGGGCACCGGGTACACGGTGCACCCGGTTATCAACATCACCCCCTACCTTGACGCGTGGGCCCAGCCCGACGCGTCGGATCTTCAGGGCACCGCCAACCAGCCCGTGCCCCCCGGCCTGAACTTGCAGGTCAAGCGCCGTCACCAGATTTTCACGATGAACGCGTCCGGGTCGGACAACATTTTCCAGTCCGCGCTGACCGGCAACGCGCTGCGCCTCCAGCTGCTGGTGACCCGCAACGCGACGAACAACCTGCGCTCTGACAACTTGACTGACCCGATCTTGTGGCAGCTGGATAACCGGTCGATGGGCAAGCTGTCGACGGTGGTCGCGGTGGGGACGGCGCCGTGGGCGGCCGGGTCCGGTCTGACGGAACTGTGGATGTCCCAGTTCTACGACGAGTACTTCCAGACCAAGACCACCTCGACGGCCACGTCCGGCCTCCAGGCGCCGACCGCGTACGTCCCCTACCAGCGTGAAGTCGGCGTGTACGCGTTCCCGCGGTTCATTAAGCCGGGCACCCTGTTCGGGCAGGGCTGGCTGTACACCGCCAACTCCACGAAGGAGATCTTCGAGTCCACCTCGAGCGCCAGCACCGCGTCCGCGACCGCTGAGCTGATCACGGACGAGGTTTACCCGGTCGGACCCGTCGACCCGAGCCTGACTGACATCTGAACATGAGCTACGCGGCCCGTCCGACGAGTTCGTTCGGCTACTACCGGGGTGTAGGCGCCGAGGGGCCGTTCTACATGGGTCAAGGGAGTGGGATGGGAATGGCTGCAAACACGCAGGGTGTCGGGGTCATGAGCCAGGGCCAGGGCGGCGGCACCGGGCCGGGCGGCTGGCATCCCACGATCTTGTACCTCGGGGTGTTCATCATCGCTGAGATGGTCGTGTTCGCGTTCATCAGCAAGCTACTCAAGTAAGGGGCGCCCCTCATGGTGCTGACCGCTGACGAGCAGGCGCAGCTTGACGCGCTCCAGGCCAAGGCCGCCGATCCGGAGCCGGTGACCGTCACTAAGGTGGTCACGGTCCCGGCGGACGTGCTCGACGTGGTGCGCCAGCTGGTGCAGGTGCATTTCGCGCAGATAGCGCCGGAGGTGTACACGTCGTTCCTGGCCGCCGTCGACGCGTCCGTCGACGAGGAGCCTGCCTCTGATGAGCCTGCCTCTGGGGAGGGACCACCGGAGGAAGGGGCCGAGGCTGCCGCCGAGGCGCCTCCTGCTGCCTCGGCGGCAGCTGAGGCTGAGGCTTTCGGCACCGAAACCGAACCCGAAGGGAGCAACTGACCCGATGGCAGTTCTCAAGGATGGCCGGTTCTGGGCCGGTATCGTGGTCGGCGCCCTGCTGATCATCTTCTTCCCGCAGCTCAACGTGCTTCGCAAGAAGTCTTCGTGAGCCGTAACATCGGCGCGTTCCTGACCGGGATCATCATCCTGGCGGCCCTGTTCGTCATGGTGCGCCCGGGTAGCCAGGGCCCCAGCCTGGTGTCGGGCGTGTCGTCGGGGCTCAAGGGGCTGATCACGGCGTCAACTGGCGGCGGCACCTGGGCCAAGGGCTGACCCGTGCGGCCCTACGTCCGGGCGGGCCTGCCCGCTGACCCGGTGCCGGGCGGTCTGCGCAACGACCCGGTGCAGGGCCCCACGATCGGGAACAGCCTGCCCCCCAACACGGGTGTCTGGTACCCGGAGCATGCGCAGCCGGGGCCGGGGTACGGCGCGGGCGGGCAGATGCCCGGCAACGACGGGTACATGGGCGCCGACCCGCGCATGCCCCGCAGGAGTCCGGTGCCGGTGTTCCTGCCCGGTGACGCCACGGCGGGCATGGACTCGGGGACGGCCAACAACCCGGACGGGTGGCGCGGCGGCCTCCAAGGCTTCAATGACCAGTTGCAGGTGAAGGATCATCACGCCTACTGGGACACCGGCCACCAGAAAACCGGCATAGAGTCGACCCCCTACTCGACCCCCTACACGTACTCCCATCCGTCTGAGGTGCCGCCGACGCCGGAGCTGAGGGTTATCTCCCGGGTGGTCAACCCGCAGATCGGGTCGGACAACAGTGCGGCCCAGGACGACCTGACCCGCAACTACAGCCGGAATCCGCAGGGCATGTACCTGGGCGAGCAAGGCTCGGGGTGGACTCCGGTATCCGGGGGCACGCCGGGGCTGTACCAGCCGTACGGCACGCGGGGCGGCGTCCCCTACCCGATCCAGGCCCCGGTAGGCGAAGGGGAGCCGGGCGACGGCCCGCACCTCGTGTTCTCCGGCCCCCCCCACGGCCTGCACTCCCCGACCCTGCCAGACGGCGCGCAAACCCTATCCCGCACCTACGTCACTCCGCAGATGCGGCCGGTCCGGTTCGACCGGCCCTCCAACAGCCCGCAGGCCGGGCAGTCGTACTCGCAGACGCTGCCGCAGCAGGGCCAGTCGGGGACGGTGCCCCGCCAGGCTCAGCATTCGCCCCGGTTCGGGCAGGGGTTCGGCACCGGCCGCGGCTGGGCGGGGGTGCCTAAGTGAGCCGCGCCCAGGCGGTCGCGCTGGCGGCGGCGGCGGTGCTGGCGGCGTGGCTGGCGTGGGTGGCGATCGGCAAGAACGGCGGCATGGCCGCATGGTCGCAGCAGCCCCCGGCGCCGGAAGGCCGCGACGACCCGGAACCGTCGTCGGTGTGCGTGTCGGCGGCCGAGCATGACGCGGGGGTAGTGTTCTCCCCGCACCGCTACCCGCAACGGTGCGGCATGCAGGTCACGTCAGTGATGCATCACGGGTTCTCCGGCATCCGCATCCCGCAGAGCCCGGACGCGCGGTGGCTGACCAGCCCGCCGAGTGAGGCAGCGTTCGGATGAGCGAGCAGGCACCCGAGGCGCCCTCGCGGGGTGGCGGGGGCAGCGTGTTCACCCGCAAGCTAGGCCCGATGCCGATGTGGGCGTGGCTGGCCATCGGCGTGGCGGTCATCGGCGTGTACATCTACTTCCGCCGCCAGCAAGGCGCGCAGGCCGCCCAGTCGACCGCGGACACGTCGACCCCCGCGTCTGACGTGCCCCAGTTCGTCAACCAGACCTACACCACGGTCAGCCCCCCCGCGGCCGAGGCGCCGTCCGGCACCGGCACCGGGGGCACCCCCGGCCCGGTAACCCCCATCGGGACGACGCCGGTCAAGACAGCCCGGCCCAGGCAGATCACCGCGTCGGGCAAGGATGAGGGGGACATCAACCAGATTGCCCGCAAGTACGGCCTCACCGAACAGGCTTTGATCCGGGCGAACCCGATGCTGCGGCACATTAAGGTGCGGGTCGGGAAGCGTTCGGTGCCGCTGATCGGGTCGGGGGCCCCGGTGCCCGCGGGCACGGTCCTGAAGATCCCGGCCCTCTAAGATGGCTGACGAGCTGAACGGCAACGGGTCGGTTGCTGTCACCGTCGCGGTCTACGCCGCGCTGACCTATGACATCATCTCGGCCACGAACTCGAGCCCGCAGACGACGGAGATCAACGCGGCCAGCCGGGCTGAGACGCTGATGAAGTGGGTGAAGCTCGGCCTGGCGCAGGCGGCCCTGTTCGTCGCCATGGGCATGCTGCTGGACAAGCGGAGATGGCCGCCTCTGGCCGGGGGCGGCCTGGCCGGTGTGCTGCTGTGGGTGCAGTACGTGCATGCCCGCAGCGCGGGCCTGAAGAGCGTGAAGCCGGGCACGGAGTCGACGGCCCCGGCGGCGCCGGGCGCGGCCTTCACCTGGGGCACCCGAACCTGATACCATGAGGTCATGGTTGCTGACATGCATGCGCTGACGCTGCGGCTCGAGCAGGAACAGTGGGTGCGGCTGGCGGTGCACTGCGTGCAAACCGGGCAGACCGTGAGCGAGTTCATCCGCGACGCGATCGACGCCAAGCTGGCGAAGGCCGCAGCCTGATGGCCCTGTACCAGGACCTGGGGACATGCGGCCCGGTCATGGGCACCTCAGACACCACCACCCAAATAAACCCGTTCCTCCTCGGCACCGGGTGGAACGTCATCTTCGACCCCAACACGATCATCCCCCGCGTCACCCAGATGGAGATCTACCAGGCCGCCCTAGACGGGCCGGTCGGGTCGGTGGTGTGGGTGCTGCGCGACGGAAAAAAGTTCAATTTCGTGCCGCAGGGGTGGCAGAACTACTGGGACCCGGTCCAGCCCATGCTGCTGTCGGACACGCAGACGATTGCGTTCTGCTGGTCGGTGCCGTTCACGTCCGGGCCGTACAACCGGACATCCAACATTCAGCCGGAGGTGACGTTGTGGCTGCGCCAGGCGCTTACCTGACCCGGCGC
>Ga0306923_10002260_pt1 | contig 17557 bp, 13 predicted proteins | sample sta12Can44000108_FD_203841 | JGI IMG/M metagenome (GOLD analysis project Ga0306923, IMG submission 203841) | Lab enrichment of tropical soil microbial communities from Luquillo Experimental Forest, Puerto Rico - statanox.12C.anox.44.000.108 (v2)... | ecosystem: Environmental > Terrestrial >... | reverse complement strand
CGGCGAACGTCGACCCGCGCAGGACCGCGAAGAACCCGGTCAGCCCCGCGATCACGGCGACGATGCTCGCGGTGATCCAGGTGTTCATCATCAGGCCGGAGAACATTCGGCCCCCTCGTGCGGTGACCGCGGCGCCAGCCGGCGCGGCCGTCGCGCGTAGCTGAGCAGGTAGCCGATGAGGACGAGCGCGACCACGAAGAAGCTCACCGGCCAGCCGTGGCCGTACGGCGGCCAGTAGTAGGAGTCGTAGGCCAGCACGATGCCCAGCCAGGTGGCCACGAGCCCGGTGACCGCCGAGGCCACCATGGCGCGGATGGGGCTCTTGGTGACCCGGAGCGCGGTCGCGGCGGGGCCGATCAGCAGCGCGGTGGACAGCACCGCGCCGATCGCGACGGCCGCGAGCGACACCGAGACCGCCAGCGCGATCAGGTAAATCGCGCCTGTGAGCCGGACGTTGACGCCGCGCGCCCCGGCGAGGTCCGGGGACAGCGAGGTGAGCAGCAGCACCCGGGCGAGCAGGATGGCGGTGACGACAGCGACGGCGCCGGACGCGACGAGCGCGGGCACGGTGTCGGGGCTGATCACGAAGATCGAGCCGAACAGGATCGTGAACGACGCGCCCGTCGTCGCCGTCCGCAGCGTGCCCAGGTAGAGGAAGAGGGCGGCCGCGCCGAGCGCGGCGCCGAGCACCACGCCGGTCGCCACGTCCCGGCCGCGGCGCCGCTGCACGCCGAATGCCTCCATCAAGCCTGCGGCGGCGACCCCCGCGGCGAGGAACCCCCAGAACTGGTTGAGGCCGACGAGGAACGCGCCGGCCCCGCCGGTCGTCGCGATGTCGGCCAGCGAGTGCCCGGCGAAGCTCTGGGCGCGGATGACCGTGAACACACCGATGACACCCGAGGTGATCGCCACCACGGCGCCGATCAGCAGCGCGGTCCGGACGGGGCCGGAGGCCAGCAGGCCCGGCTCGAAGAGGTAGTGCATTACTCTCCAGACTCGCCAGCGACCACGAGAACCCGGTTGTGCACTCTTACGACGTCCACGTGATGGCCGTACAGCTTGGTGAGCCCCTCGGAGGTGACCACCTCGTCGGCGCTGCCGGTCGCGACCCGTCCGCCGGCGACGTACACGATCCGGTCCATGACGCCCAGCAGGGGGTTCATGTCGTGCGCGGACAGCAGCACGGAGATCTCGTGCTCACGGGCCAGCTTGCCGAGCACCGCGACGATCTCCCGCTCGCTCTTGAGGTCGAGGTTGGCCAGCGGCTCGTCCAGCAGCAGCAGCCGCGGCCGGCTGATCAGCGCGTGGGCGATCAGCACCCGCTGCTGCTCGCCGCCGGAGAGCTCGCCGACCCGGGCATCGGCGTAGCTCTCGGCGCCAACCTCACACAGCGTCTTCGCCACGAGGTCCCGGCGCTGCCTGGAGGGGAAGGTGAACCCGAGCCGGTGGCCGTCTATGCCGAGCGACACGACGTCGCGGGCCCGCAGCGGCATGTCGGGGTCGATGACGAGCTTCTGCGGCACGTAGCCGATGCTGTGCTTATTGTTCTTCTGGCGCGGCTCGCCTTGGAGGAGCACACGGCCGCTCGACGGCTCCTGCAGGCCGAGGATGACGCGCAGCAAGGTGGTCTTGCCGGCGCCGTTGGGACCGATAAGGCCGGTGAACTCGCCCTTGCGGATGGTGAACGTGACGTCGCTGAGCACCTGGCGGCCGCCGAGCCGGACGCCGATGCCGTCGAGCGCGAGCAGGTCGGTCTGCTCCGATACGTGCTGCGTTACTCCCTGCGCCATCACGGCCCTCACAGGTGCTCGGTCGAGACCCTGTCCGTGACCGCCTTGCGCAGGTCCTGCACCTCGGTCAGCATCCAGGTCTGGTAGTCGAACCCCGGCACCGGCATCGTCTCGTAGACGCCTACGACCGGGATGTTGTTCTGCTTCGCCAGCGTAATGAACGACTCGGTCAGCGAGTCCGTCACCTGCTGGTTGTAGAGCAGGGCCCGCACCCTGCGCTGGGTGAACAGGGCCCGCTCCGCGGCCACGTTCTGCGGTGAGGGGTCCACGCCGTTCATGACGTCGGCCTGGAACGTCCACGGCGTCAGGTTGTCCGCGCCCAGCGCCGTCAGCAGGTAGTCGGCCACCGGTTCCGTGGTGGCGACAGGCGTGCCCGGATAGGCCGCCTTGAAGCTCGCGATCGCGCTGCGCAGGGTGCCGAGGCTGGCGGTGAACGCCGCCGCGTTGGCCTTGAAGTACGCCGCGTGCGCCGGCTGGATGGCGGCCAGCTCACTGGCGATCGCGGCGGCCACCTTAGGCATCGTGGCGGGCGCGTACCACAGGTGCGGGTTCGGCGTGCTGTCGGGCAGGCCGAGCAGTTGCTGGACGTCGATGACCTTGCGGGCCGAGTTGGGCGCGGCGTTCTCGATGGTGGTCATGAAGTTGTCGTAGCCGACCCCGTTCTGCACGATGAGCTGGGCGCTGCCCACCTCGCGCGCGACCGCGATCGACGCCTCGAAGGTGTGCGGGTCGGTGCTCGGGTTGCTCATGATGGCGCTGGCCTGGACGTACTTGCCGCCGACCTGCTGGATCACGTCGGCGTACTCGTTCTCGGCGCCCACCGCGACGATCTTCCCCGACGAGCTGGCGCCGCTCGCGCTGCCGGAGCAGGCCGCGGCGACGGTGGCGATGACGGCCGCGACTACCGCCAGCAGCAAGGCCGCGCCTGGCCGCTTTCCGGCAACGCTCCGCACCACGGCTCTCCTCAACTCGATCTGGACACCAGATTCGGCGCCCACCCCAGACGGCGCCACGACTCAGCGTCCGGGCACCCGGCGCCCCGGTGCGCCTCAGCGCTCATCCCGCCCGGCGCCCGGTTCGCTCTTAATGATAATCGTTTCTATTATCAGTAAGCAACCGGTTCGCCGCGGTTGTTCCGCGGCGGACCCGCTCGATGGTCACGGAAAGGAAGGCCGGCTACCGTGCGAGATGTGACAGTGGATCAGCCGCGCGGCACGAGAGTGCGCGGCACGAGGCAGGCATCAGCCGTCGCTACGGCGCTGGCCAGCCTTCCCGGTTTCTGCAGTGCCCAGGAAATCCACGCGGAGCTACGCCGGCGCGGCGAAACGGTCGGGCTCACCACTGTCTACCGCCACCTGCAGGTCCTCAGCGAGCAGGGCGCCGTCGACACCATCCGCGACCCGTCTGGCGAGATCCTCTACCGGCAGTGCGCCTCCGCCGCGCACCATCACCACCTGACCTGCCGGGCGTGCGGCCGCAGCGTCGAGGTCGAGGGCCGGGTCGTCGAGCAGTGGGCGGAGAAGGTCGCCGCCGAGGCCGGCTTCACGTCGGTCGACCACACGGTGGAGCTGTTCGGGCTCTGCCCGGAACACACGGCCTAAGTAAACGCTGACCCATGCTTAGGCGTCTTTCTATTGCCGTCAAGCTCTCTGGCGGTGTAGATAAATGTCACCAGCCGTGGCGCGTGTGGCAAATGAGACGACAGGGGCGTTGATGCGTAAGTCGACGATGACCAAGCGGATCCGGATTCTCGTGGTCACCGCCTGCGTTCTGCTCTCCGGTTCCGCGCTGGCGGTGGGGACGACGGAGTTCGCCGCGGCCGCCGCCAACACGGTGACGGTGACTCCGGTGGCCGACCAGATCACGGACCCGCTGTCGAAGGCGGTCAGCCTGCAGATGGCGGCGACGGATTCCGACACCACGATCACGACCTTCACGTGGAGCGAGACGGGGCTGCCGGCCGGAGTGACCATCGATCCGGCCAGCGGCGTCATATCCGGGACGTTCGCGACGCCATTTACGGGCCAAGTGACCGTGACCGCGACCGATGCCACCGCGGCGTCCGGCAGCGCGACGTTCGCCTGGACGGCGAAGAATACAGTCACGATCAATCCGGTGGGAGCTCAGGCGGGCACGCCGGGTACCGCGGCGGCCCTGCAGATCACGGCGGCCGACGACGACCCCACGCAGACGCTGACTTACACGGACACGGGGCTGCCGCCGGGGCTCGCGATCAACCCGGCGACCGGGCTTATCTCCGGTACTCCCACGACGCCTGGGAGTTATCCCGTCACCGTCACCGCCACGGACACCGTCAAGGAGACCGCCACCATTGGCTTCACCTGGACTATAGGCAACCTGGTCAAGGTGATCGCCCCCGCGGCTGAGAAGTCCGCGGTGGGCACGGCGATTACCGCGGTTCAGGTAACCGCGACCGACAGCACGGCCGGAGAGACCATCACGTTCGGTGCGGCCGGCCTCCCGGCGGGACTTAAGATCGCCGCCGGTACCGGTGTCATCACCGGCACTCCGACCGGGCCGGGCGGAACCTTCGCTGTCACCGTCACCGCCACCGACGGCACCGGAGCGGCCGGCAGCGCGGTCATCAGCTGGACCATCACGGGCCGCGTGACGGTGACCATGCCCGCCACGGAGCAGTCCTGGCTCGGGATCCCGGTCAGCGTGCAGGTCAAGGCGACCGACACCGGGGCCGCCCCGCCGCTGACATACGTCGCCACCGGGCTGCCGGCCGGGCTGAAGATCGACGCGGCGACCGGGCTCATCTCCGGCACGCCGCAGAAGAATGTGGCGGCGGCACCCGTCACGGTGACGGTGACCGACGCGGTGGGCGCCATCGGGAAGGCCGTTGTCAAGTGGTCGGTCGGCTACCCGGTCATCATCCCGAACCCGGGCAAGGTGACATCCGCGATCGGCCAGGCGGTGAGCGTGTCGCTCACCTTCACCGACATCGCCAACAAGGGTGCCCACGTGACCCTCTCGGCCACCGGCCTGCCGCCCGGGGTGACCTTCCGGCAGGTTACGCCGCTGGTCTACGGATGGCCGACCGCCACCGGCACGTACCACGTGACAATCCACGCCAAGGACTCCAAGGGCGGCATCAGCGTGATGACGTTCCCGCTGGTCGTCCGCTTCGCGGCCAACGGGCCGACCGGCCAGATCCACCTGGCGCTGAACGGCAGGTGCCTGACCGACCCGGGCAACAGGACCGCGGACGGCACCCGCGTGACCGTCTCGCGCTGCGCGGCGGGTCCCGCGCAGCGCTGGACCGTCGGGTCGGACGGCACCATCCGGGTGCACAACCACTGCCTGGACATCGCGGGGCAGGGCAGCGCCGCCGGGCAGCCGGCCCAGCTCTTGCAGTGCACCCGGGGAGTCCGCGAGATCTGGTTGCAGGGCACCGCGGGCGAGCTCGTGAACCCGGCCTCCGGCCTGTGCCTGACCGCCTCCGGGTCAGGCGCGAAGATGGGCGCCTGCCGCATCAACAAGAGCGAGGCGTGGACGCTGCCCGCGCAGCCGGTGCTGGCCGCCGTGGCGGGCAAGTGCGTCGATGACCTGCACGACGTGGGCACCAACGGTGCCATCATCGACATGTTCTCGTGCAACGGGACCCCGCCGCAGGCATGGACGTTCGAGCCGGACGGAACGATCCACTCGGCGGCGTACGGCACCAAGTGCCTCACCGTGCACGGCGCGCTCGGCCGGGTCGGCACGAAGATCCAGCTGTGGGCCTGCACGGCAGGCAACAGGAAGGGCCAGCAGTGGGCCATCGTCAGGACCGGCGGCCTGAGCTCCGAGCTCACCCTTGGCGGGGTGTGCCTGGCCATTCCCGGCATGACCGCGGCCGACGGGTCCCAGCTCGTGACCGCCCGCTGCACCGCCACGGATCCGCGCATTCACTGGCGCATCTGGTAGTGCCCGGCGGCGGTACGGGCACGGTCCGGTAAATACACGGCCGCGGAAGTGACCTGCGGGTGTAGACATATCCGCAGGTCCCGCGACTGTAACCAATGTGACCCTGCAAACGCTTAGCGACTGAATGATTCAGTTGGGTCATATGTACCTGGGGGATGGTTATGCGCATGTCAACAGTCCGCGTTCTCTTGGCCGCCTTGTGTGTGCTGCTCGTCGGATCCGCGCTGGCGGCGGGGAGCTCGCCGGCGCACGCGGCGCCTAAGGATGTCGTCACTGTTACCAACCCGGGCACCCAGACCGACCCGGTGGGGGCCGTGGTCGACTTGCCGATCCAGGCGAAAGATACGTCGGCCTTGCCGCTGGTATTCTCCGCGGCTGTGCTGCCGCCGGGGCTGACGATCGACGCCGCCACCGGGGTCATTTCCGGAACCATCACGGGCCAGTTCAACGGCAACGTCACGGTCAAGGCGACCGACGGGGTGGCGACGGGCCAGGCGACGTTCACCTGGACCGCGGGAAACAAGGTCACGGTGAAGGCGGTCGCTAAGGAGCAGTCCTGGGTCGGCGTTCCGGTTAGCGTGCAGGTCACGGCGACCGACTCCGGGGGCGCGGCGGTGACATACAGCGCCAAAGGGCTGCCCGCCGGTTTGTCGATCAACCCGGGCACTGGAGTCATCTCCGGCGCGCCGCAGCGGATCACAGCGGCGCCGGTCGCCGTGACGGTGACCGCGACCGACGGCACGGGCGCCGCCGGGAGCGCCATTATCCAGTGGGCGGTCGGCTGGGCCGTCATTATTCCGAACCCGGGCAAGGTCACGGCCACTGTCGGGAAGGCGATCAACGTGCCGATCAGCCACACCGACGTCTTCGGCGCGGGCACTCGCGTGACGTTCTCGGCCACGGGCCTGCCGAGCGGACTCACCCTCCGGCCGAACCCGGCGCTGGTCTACGGGTGGCCGACGGCCGCCGGCTCCTACCGCGTGACCATCCACGCCAAGGACGCCCACGGCGGGCTAAGCACCATGACGTTCCCGCTGGTCGTCCGGCCCGCGGTCGGCGGCCCGGCCGGCCAGATCCGGCTGGCGCTGGACGGCAAGTGCCTGACCGACCCGGGCAACAGGACCGGCAACGGCACCCATGTGACCATCACAGGCTGCCAGGCGGGTTCCGCTGAGCACTGGACCATCGCGTCAGACGGCACCATCCGGGTGCACAACCACTGCCTGGACATCGCCGGCCGCGGCAGCGCCGCCGGTCAGCAGGTCCAGCTCTGGCAGTGCGACGGCGCGCCCCGCGAGATCTGGATGCAGGGCACTGCCGGGGAACTCGTCAACCCGGCGTCCGGCCTGTGCCTGACCGACCCCGGCTCGAGCACCAAGAACGGCACCGTGCCGAAGATGGGTGCCTGCCGCATCAAGAGGAGCGAGTCATGGACACTGCCCGCGCAGCCGGTGCTGGCCGCCGTGCAGGGCAAGTGCGCCGATGACCTGCACGACGTGGGGACCAACGGGAACCCTGTCGACATGTACTCGTGCAACGGGACCCCGCCGCAGGCCTGGACGTTCGAGCCGGACGGGAGCATCCACTCGGCGGCGTACGGCAACAAGTGCGTTACCGTACGCGGGGCACTCGGGCGGATCGGGACGAAGATCCAGCTGTGGGCCTGTGCCGCCGGGAACAAGAGCCAGCACTGGGCCGTCGTCAGGACCGGCGGCCTGAGCGCCGAGCTCACCCTTGGCGGGGTGTGCCTGGCGATCCCGGGTATGAAGGCGGCCGACGGCTCACAGCTGGTGACGGCTCCCTGCAGCGCCGCTGATCCACGGGTGCACTGGCACGTCTGGTAACCAGACAAGCAGATAGCCCCGGGCGGCCGTAGCAGGTCGCCCGGGGCTATCTGGTTTTCTTACGCGGCGACTGTCGCCGTGGTCGAGGCTGGCTCGAGCGCCAGCGTCAGGACCTCGCGCACGTCGCTGACCGGGTGGACGTCGAGCTTGGCCAGCACCTCGGCCGGCACGTCGTCCAGGTCCGGCTCGTTGCGCTGCGGGATCAGCACTGTGGTGATGCCGGCCCGGTGCGCGGCGAGCAGCTTCTGCTTCACCCCGCCGATCGGCAGCACCCGCCCGGTGAGGGACACCTCGCCGGTCATCGCCACGTCGGACCGCACCGGCCGCCCGGACAGCAGCGACGCCAGCGCCGTGGTCATCGTGACGCCCGCGGACGGACCGTCCTTGGGCACCGCGCCCGCGGGCACGTGGACGTGAACGCCGCGGTCCTTCATGCCGATGACCGGCAGCTCGAGCTCCGCCCCGTGCGAGCGCAGGTAGGAGAGCGCGATCTGCGCGGACTCCTTCATCACGTCACCGAGCTGGCCGGTGAGCGTGACCCCGCTCGCGCCGGTCTCGGCATCCGCGAGGGACGCCTCGATGTAGAGCACGTCGCCGCCCGCGCCGGTGACCGCCAGGCCGGTGGCCACGCCGGGCACTGCCGTGCGACGGTCGCTCGAGGTCAGCTTGGTCTCCGGGGTGAACCGGGGCCGGCCCAGGTAGTCGCGCAGGTTCGCGGTCGACACCGTCACCGGGATCGCACCCGGCTCGAGCGCCTCCTTGGCCGTGACCTTCCGCAGCACCCGGGCGATGGCCCGCTCGAGGGACCGGACGCCCGCCTCGCGGGTGTACTCGGCCGCGATGAGCCGCAGGGCGTCGTCCTCGATCGTGACCTCCTCCGCCGTCAGGCCGGCCTTGGAGACCTGGCGGGGCAGCAGGTGGTCACGCCCGATGGCGACCTTCTCGTCCTCGGTGTAGCCGTCCAGCTGGACCAGTTCCATCCGGTCGAGCAGCGGCCCGGGGATGCCGTCCAGCACGTTCGCCGTGGCCAGGAACACCACGTCGGACAGGTCGAGGTCGACCTCCAGGTAGTGGTCGCGGAAGGTGTGGTTCTGCGCCGGGTCGAGCACCTCGAGCAGCGCGGCCGCCGGGTCACCCCGGTAGTCCGAGCCGATCTTGTCCACCTCGTCGAGCAGCACGACCGGGTTCATCGTGCCCGCCTCGCGGATGGCACGGACGATGCGGCCGGGCAGCGCGCCGACGTAGGTCCGCCGGTGACCGCGGATCTCCGCCTCGTCCCGCACGCCGCCGAGGGCGACCCGGACGAACTTACGGTCCATGGCCCGGGCGACCGACTCGCCGAGCGACGTCTTGCCGACGCCGGGCGGGCCGACGAGCGCCAGCACGGCACCGGAGCGACGGCCGCCGATGACCCCGAGGCCACGGTCGCTGCGCCGCTTGCGCACCGCCAGGTACTCGATGATCCGTTCCTTCACGTCGTCGAGCCCGGTGTGGTCCTCATCGAGGATCTGCCGCGCACCCGCGATGTCGTAGGCGTCCTCGGTCCGCTCGTTCCACGGGATGTCGAGGATGGTGTCGAGCCAGGTCCTGATCCAGCCGACTTCCGGCGACTGGTCGGAGGTCCGCTCGAGCTTGTCGACCTCCCGCATCGCGGCCTCGTGCACGTTCTCCGGCAGGTTGGCAGCCTCGACCCGTGCCCGGTAGTCGTCTTCCTCGGTGCTCTTGCCGCCGCCGGTCAGCTCGTTGAGCTCCTTGCGCACCGCCGCGAGCTGCTGGCGGAGCAGGAACTCCTTCTGCTGCTTCTCCATCCCCTCGGTGACGTCCTTGCGGATGGACTCGGCGACGTCGAGCTCGGCCAGGTGATCGCGGGTCCAGCCGATCGCGAGCTCCAGCCGCTCGACCAGGTCGACGGTCTCGAGCAGCGTGAGCTTCTGCTCGGCCGTCAGGTAGCTGGCGTACCCGGCCCTGTCGGCGATCGCCGACGGGTCGTCCAGCTGCTGGATCATGTCCACCACCTGCCACGCGCCGCGGCTTTGCAGCGTGGCGATGACAAGCGACTTGTACTCCTTGGCAAGCTCATTCGCGCGGGGACCCTGCCCGGTCTCGGGGATCACCGTCCCCTCGACCCACAGCGCGGCACCCGGCCCGGTCGTCCCGGACCCGATCCGCACCCGCGAGACACCGCGGAGCACCGCGCCGGGCTCGCCACCCGGCATGCGCCCCACCTGCTCGATGACCGCCAGCGTGCCGACGGCGGCGAGCCCGCGCTCGCCAATTCTCGGGACCAGAAGTACACGTGCGTTGTCTTCCGAACGGATTCCCGGTCCCCGTCCAAGACCCCGGCTGTTCCGGGCGGCCTCGATGGCGCCGCGAACCTCGGTGTCCGAAAGCTCGATGGGGACCACCATGCCCGGCAGCACCACTTCATCGTCTAGCGGCAGCACCGGCAGCGTGAGCGTTTCGCTCATCAGCCCCTCCTAAGAGTTGAGTCAATCACACTCAAGAAAGAAGAGCCTTCTAACATTCCCCGGCCGTTGTCCGCTCACAGCGATCATCGGCGGACCGCCTCGCAGCCTGGGATTACTCCGCGCGAACGCGATTAATCCAGGCAACCCGACGAAGCGACGGTCTCCACGCCGGACTGGGTGACCGCCCGGCCCGAGACCATCACGAGCTGGACCTGCCGCAGGTCGTCCAGGCGGGTCAGCGGGTTGCCGCGGACCGCGAGCAGGTCGGCGCGCTTGCCCGCCTCCAGGCTGCCCGTTAGCTCGCCGACGCCGCAGGCCTGGGCCGCCAGGACGGTGGCGGCCTCGATGACCGCCGCCTGATCCCAGCCGGCGGCGGCGAACACTTCGAGGCCCGCCAGGTACTCATCCATCCGGTTCTCGTGGCCGCGCATCATGAAGCCCGCGTCGGTGCCCGCGACCATCCGCACTCCGGAATCGCGGAACAAGGCCAGCCGCGACAGCCGGGACTCGAACCACCCGGCGCCCATCGATTCGCGGATCTTCCAGACCACGCCGGACACCGTCGGGCAGACGTAGATTCCCCGGTCGGCGATCCGCTCCACCAGGCCCATGTCGACCTCGACCGGGCCGCCGAGACCGCCGGGCCCCCTGAATGAGCAGTGCTCGATCGTGGCGACTCCGGCCTCGATCGCGTTCGCGATGCCGGCGGCGCCATGCGCGTGCGCGGCGACCGTCTTGCCGCGCATGGCGGCCTCCGTCACGGCCACCTTGATCTGGGCCGCGGTGAACTGCGCCTGCCAGGGCGGCGCGCCGACCGGGGTCAGGCTGCCGCCCGTCGCCATGATCTTCAGCAGGTCGGCGCCGGCCCGCAGGTTCTCCCTGGCGACGCGGCGGATGTCCGCCTCGGTGTCGGCCTCGCCGCCCATGTACCAGCAGTGGCCTCCCGTGTTGGTGATCGGCCGGGTCGCCACGACTAGATGCGGGCCGACGGCGAGCCCCGCCTCGATCGCATCCCGCAGGGCGATCTCGAGGAAGTCCCGCCCGCCGAGGTCACGCGCCGTCGTCACGCCCGCGGAAAGGAGCTTCCGGCAGTTCTCCGCCATCCGCAGCAGCAGGCGCGCGTCGCCCTCGCCGCTCCGCCGGGTGACGGGATCGACGGCCCGGTCGAAGCCAAGGTGCACATGCGAGTCGATCAGTCCTGGCAGCAGCGTGCAGCCGGGCAGGTCGACGACCTCGGTCCCGGGGACTTCCGGGGCGCTGCCCCGGGCACCGGCGTGCACGATCCGCGGCCCGTCGATCAGGACCTCGCCGTCCATGAAGCACTCGCCGGGCCTGCCGGCCAGCACCAAGTCGGCACGGAGCAGCTTCATGACTCAGCCGTAGACCAGCAGATCGCCGCGATCAATGTTCGGCGGCGCAATGCAACCAGGTTTTTACATCTCCGCGGCGGTCAGCCGGCGACGAGGATGTGCAGGCTGCGCGGGCCGTGGACGCCTTCGACGCGGATCAGCTCGATGTCGCTGGTGGCCGACGGGCCCGAGATCAGCGTGTGCGGGCGGGCCGGGTCGAGCCGGGCGATCGCATCGGCTATGTCCGCCGCCACCTGGTCGGCGCGGACCACCACGAGATGGAAATCGGGCACCAGGGTCAGCGCGCGGCGGCCCTGGCCCGGGCCATGGTCCAGCACGATCGTCCCGGTCTCCGCGATCGCCACCGCGCAGCCCGTGACCACGCCGAAGATCCCGTCGAGCTCCCGCGCCGACAGCGGCGGGTCGTCACGGACGATCCTGTCCGCCCCGGAACCGGGCAGTTCGGCGAGCCACTCCGGCGGCAGGCCATCAGGCACCACGAACCGGAACATCACCGCGAGCACGTCGGCGACGGCGCCCGCCACGCCGTCCGGCGGGACGCGCTCGACGATCGCGCGATAGTCGGCGGCGCGTTCGGCGAACAGGGCGACGACATCGGCGGCCGACGGGTCATGATGCGCTCGCCGGTACGCGCGCGGCAGCGCGGCGTAGGCGGCATCGACGTCCGCCGCCGGAGCGGCCGGCCCTCTCGCGGCCGTGATACGGGCGAGGATCTCCGCACGGGCATCACTCACGAGGAACTCCCCCTGGTACGGGCCCACCAGGCGCGGAACGACTCCGGTGGCGGTGCGGGCGCGTCGCGGGTGTCGGTCCAGCCGGACAGCGGCGGCGGCAGCCGCCGGATACGGCCCGACCGGCCGACCACATGCCGGCCCAGCGCCGCCGCGCGCTGCGCCGCGGCCAGGCGCCGCGGCGAGCGGAGCACGTAACCGGAGAGTTGGAACACCGTCCGTTCCGGATAATGCCTTTGATTTTCCACCGCGCGAGCCCGCAGATGGACGAGCGCCTCGGGGATGTTGATCGCGACCGGGCACACGTCGTAGCAGGCGCCGCACAGCGACGACGCGTACGGCAGCGATGCGTCGACCGCGGAGCCGACGCCGCGTAGCTGCGGGGACAGGATCGCCCCGATCGGGCCAGGATACGGCGAGCCGTACGCGTGACCGCCCGCCCGCTCGTACACCGGGCACACGTTGAGGCACGCCGAGCACCGGATGCACCGCAGCGCCTGCCGGCCCACGCTGTCGGCGAGCGTCGCGGTCCGGCCGTTGTCCAGCAGCACGAGGTGGAACTCGGCAGGCCCGTCGCCGGGTGCCACCCCGGACCAGATCGTGGTGTACGGGTTCATCCGCTCGGCCGTGGAACTGCGCGGCAGCAGCGCCAGGAACACCTCCAGGTCCCGCCAGGATGGCAGCACCTTTTCCACGCCGACCACCGAGATCAGCACGCGCGGCAGGGTCAGGCACATGCGGCCGTTGCCTTCGGATTCGACGACGACGAGCGACCCGGTGTCGGCGACCGCGAAGTTCGCACCGGAGATACCGACCTCGGCGGCCAGGAACGCCTGCCGCAGGTGCGCGCGGGCCGCTGCGGCCAGCCGCTGCGGGTCGTCGGTCAGGTCGGCGGGCGCGTCCGGCATTGTGCGGCGGAACAGTTCCCCGATCTCCGCGCGGTTCTTGTGAATCGCCGGGACCAGGATGTGGCTGGGGCGGTCGTGACCGAGCTGAACGATCAGCTCGGCCAGGTCGGTCTCGAGCGCCTCGATACCTTCAGACTCAAGCGCCTCGTTCAGGCCCGTCTCCTGGGTGGCCATCGACTTGACCTTGACGACCCGGCGGGCACCGGCCTCGCGGACCAGGTCCGCCACGATCGCGTTCGCCTCGGCGGCGTCGCGCGCCCAGTGCACGTGGCCGCCCGCCTTCGTGACGCTCTCCTCCAGGCGGAGCAGGTACGTGCCGAGGTTAGCGAGCGTGTGGTCCTTGATCGCCTTGGCGGCCTGCCGCAGCTGCTCCCAGTCGTCGAGCTCCGCCACGGCGCGGGCTCGCTTCACCCGGATGGCGGTGGTGGCGTGGGTGAGGTTGCGGCGCAGCTGCGAATCGGCGACCGCCGTCCTCGCGGCGTCGGGGAACGCGGGCATGCCCAGGTAGGTGGGCATGCTGCCCGGCTGAGCGGTCACCTCGCCTCCCCGGAGGCGAGAATCTCCGCCAGGTGCATGGTCCGCACGCCCGTGCGCATCCGGGACAGCGCGCCGCCGATGTGCATCAGGCAGGAGTTGTCCCCGGCACACAGCACCTCGGCACGCGACTGCCGGACGGCGGCCACCTTGTCCGCGCACATCGCCGCGGAGACGTCCTTGTTCTTCACCGCGAACGTGCCGCCGAACCCGCAGCACGTCTCGGCGTCCGGCAAGTCCACCAGGTCCAGGCCCCGGACCTCGCGGAGCAGGCGGACCGGCGCGTCGCCGACGCGGAGCATGCGCAAAGAGTGGCACGTGGGGTGATAGGTGACCCGGTGCGGGAAGTAGGAGCCCACGTCGCTGACGCCGAGGACGCCGGTCAGGAACGTCGACAGGTCGTAGACCCGGGGGACGATCGACGCCACCTCGCGGGCAAGGCCGGCATCGCCCTCGGCCAGCACCGGATGGTACTCGTGCACCATGGCGGCGCAGGACGCCGACGGGGTGACGATCGCCTCGTAGCCGGCGAACGCCGCCGCGAAGCCGCGGACCATCGGCACCGCCTCGCGCCGGTAGCCGGTGTTGAAGTGCATCTGCCCGCAGCAGGACTGGCCGGCCGGGAAGTCCACCTGGTGTCCGAGCCGCTCAAGCACCGTGACCACGGCCTTGCCCGTGTCGGGGAACAGGGTGTCGGTCAGGCAGGTGATGAACAGGCCTATCCGCATGATCCGCACGCTACTAGACCAGCTCCGCACCCGACAGCCGCGGCCCGCCCAAGCGCCGGAACCGGCCACGGCCCCGGCTGGCTGCTTAGCGCCGCACGCAGGGAAACCGGACATTCCGGGCGTCGGCTGGCCGGCGACGCAATCAGGAAGATTGCGCGATGTTTGACCCCCTGGAGGGGGTCAAACATCGCGCAATAACCCGATGCGGCGTCTGGGTACTAGCGGCGGCCGCGCTCTATGGCTACCACGGCGGTGTACCCCTCGGCGGGTAGCGGCTTGGCCACCTCGACGCGGACCCAGCCGAGCCGGTAGTCGGCGAGGAGGCGCTCGGCGACTCGTTCGGCGGCGGTTTCGATGAGCTGGAACTTCCCCTCGGTTACGACGGTTCGCACCGTCGCGGCGACCGCCGAGTAGTCCAGCGCGTTCGCGATGTCATCGCTAGCTGCCGCCGCGGTCACGTCGGCCGCCATATCCACGGCGAAGACCAGCGTCTGCTCGATCTCGCGCTCCCAGTCATAAACCCCGATGACCGTCGCGACGCGCAGGTCCCTGATCGATACGGTGTCCGTCACCCCACCGATGCTAACCACCACCGGCTCCCGCGCTCCGCCAAGGACAACGCGAAGGATCCTACGGCCCAGGGGCCGTAGGATCCTTCGCGTTAACTGACGCGAGCCGCTTGGCCCTTGGGGGACGCGCCAATGTTCGCAGTTTCGTAGCCGAATGATGACAATCTGTATATTACGGGGTATGGACGGGATGATGACGAGCCCGAGCGGCGGGGCACAGGACGACCGGGAACTGCGCGACGAGGCGGAGCGGCACCTCAAAGCGCTGGCGGGTGAGCACGCGCGGCTGCGGGATGATCAGTGGACCGCGATCAGCGCGCTGGTCGCGGACCGGCGGCGGGCGCTGGTGGTGCAGCGCACCGGGTGGGGCAAGTCGGCCGTCTACTTCGTCGCTACCGCGCTGCTGCGGTCCCGCGGTGCCGGGCCGACCGTTATCGTGTCGCCGCTGCTCGCGCTGATGCGCAACCAGGTAGCGGCGGCCGGGCGGGCCGGGATCCACGCACGCACGATCAACTCGGCGAACACACAGGAGTGGGAGCAGGTCTACGCCGAGGTCAGCGAGGGCAAGGCCGATGTGCTGCTGGTCAGCCCGGAACGGCTGAACAATCCCGGGTTCCGCGACCAGGTCCTGCCAGCGCTCACCGCGGCGGCCGGGCTGATCGTGATCGACGAGGCGCACTGCATCTCGGACTGGGGGCACGACTTCCGGCCCGACTACCGGCGCATCCGCACGCTGCTCGAGACGTTGCCGCGGGGCATCCCCGTGCTCGCCACCACCGCGACGGCGAACGCGCGGGTCACCCGGGACGTCGCGGAACAACTCGGCGCCGGGACCCGCGACGACGTGCTCGTGCTCCGCGGGCCACTGGACCGCGAGTCGCTGCGGCTGGCGGTGGTGGCCCTGCCCACCGCGCACCAGCGGCTCGGCTGGCTGGCCGCCAACCTCGCGGACGGCAGCCTGCCGGGATCCGGGATCGTCTACACGCTGACCGTCGCGGCGGCCTACGAGACCGCGGCGTTCCTCCGCGAGCAGGGAATCGGCGTGACCGCCTACAGCGGCCGCGACGACCAGGCCCAGCGCCTGCAAGCGGAAGACGACCTGCTCGCCAACCGGGTCAGGGCGCTAGTGGCGACCAGCGCGCTCGGCATGGGGTTCGACAAACCCGACCTCGGGTTCGTCGTGCACCTGGGCGCGCCGCAGTCGCCGGTCGCGTACTACCAGCAGATCGGCCGCGCCGGGCGCGCGGTGGAGCGGGCCGAGGTAGTGCTGCTGCCCGGCCATGAGGACAAAGACATCTGGGCGTACTTCGCATCGCTCGCGTTCCCGCCGGAGCACCAGGTACGCGCCACGCTGGCCGCGCTCGCGGACGCGGGGCGGCCGCTGTCGACGGCCGCCCTGGAAACCCGCGTCGACCTGTCCCGGGGCCGGCTGGAAACCATGCTGAAGGTGCTCGACGTGGACGGCGCGGTGCGCCGCACCGCCGGCGGCTGGGCGGCCACCGGCCAGCCCTGGTCCTACGACGCCGAACGCTACGAGCGGGTAGCGCGGGAGCGCGTCCGTGAGCAGCAGGCGATGCTGGCGTATCAGGCGACGAGCGCGTGCCGGATGGAGTACCTGCGCCGTGAACTGGACGACCCGGGCGCCGCGCCCTGCGGGCGGTGTGACAGCTGCACCGGCCGGCGCTGGGACGCGGCGGTCCCCGAAAGCAGCGCCGAGTCGGCGCGGCGGCGACTGCTCCGCCCCGGCGTCGAGATCGAACCGCGCAAGATGTGGCCGGCCGGCATGAAAGAGCTGGGGGTCGACGACGCGACCGGAAAGATCCCCGCCACGCTCACCGCCGAGCCTGGCCGCGCGCTCGGCCGCCTCACCGACATCGGCTGGGGCACCGCGCTCCGCTCCCTGCTGGCCGACGCGTCGCCCGACGAACCGGTCACCGGTCAGCTGACCGACGCCATGGTCAAGGTGCTCGCCGCGTGGGGCTGGGAGCGGCGCCCTGGCGCCGTCGTCGCGCTGCCGTCACGGACGAGGCCGGCGCTGATCAGCAGCCTCGGCCAGCGGATCGCCGCCATCGGCAGGCTCCCGTACCTCGGCACGCTCGCCTATGCCACCGGCGACGGCGCCGGCCCGCGCCGCCACAACAGTGCTCAGCGGCTCCAGTCGCTGTGGCAGGCGCTGACCGTGCCGGAGGACCTTCGCGACGCGATCGCCCGCCACCCGGACGGCCCGGTCCTGCTCATCGACGACCGCGTCGAGACCGGCTGGACCCTGACCGTCGCGGCCAAGCTCCTTCGCGAGGCCGGCGCCCCCGCCGTCCTCCCGCTCGTCCTGGCCGTCACCACCGGATAGGCAGCACGACCTAGGCCACGTACGGCTCGGTCCCGGTCTCGCTGATCATCGGGCGCCCCGCCACGGCCCAGCCGGTCATGCCGTCGGCCACGTTGACGGCGCTCCAGCCGGCGTCGGCCAGCGCCTGCGCCGCGTAGGACGAGCGCGCGCCAGTGCGGCAGATCACGTACACCTCGCGGTCGCGCGGGATCTCATCTGTGCGAGCGCCCAGCTCGCCGAGCCGGACGTGCACGGCGTCCGGCGCGTGCCCGGCCGCCCACTCGTCGTCCTCGCGCACGTCAAGCAGGAACACCCCGGCCGGCAAGCTCGCCGACATGACCTCGGGGTGGACATCG
>Ga0306923_10002259_pt1 | contig 17558 bp, 18 predicted proteins | sample sta12Can44000108_FD_203841 | JGI IMG/M metagenome (GOLD analysis project Ga0306923, IMG submission 203841) | Lab enrichment of tropical soil microbial communities from Luquillo Experimental Forest, Puerto Rico - statanox.12C.anox.44.000.108 (v2)... | ecosystem: Environmental > Terrestrial >... | reverse complement strand
ACAGCGACTGTGGATTACGGAGGCAACGCAACGAGCGCCTCGACCTGCACGCGGCTGGTAGCCAAGGAGATCTCCCTCCATGGTACATCGGCCGCAAGTTTCAATAATACCGGCTGCCCGGCGGTCGTGGGCCCGGTCTTGACCGCATCCGGTGTAACCGGGTCCACCACGAATACCGGCCAGCCGATACTCGTTCAATAGGATCCGAAAACCGATGATCACGATAGCCCGCTTGCGCCGCCAGTGCGATCGAGTTCGCCCTTGTCGCGGCATTTCTCATCCTGCCTCTGACGCTTGGCGTCTACGTTTTCGGCACCGCCCTGTGGAGCTGGATGGAGGTCGGTAATGCCGCTCGCGCCGGGGCGCAATATGTCAATGTAAATGGGCCCAGCTCGTATACAACATCCGGCAATTCCTGTGGGACCCCGTCCAACACCTTCACATGCGCCATAAAGTCAGCGACGAGCCTCGGCACTAATGTCACAGTTTCAGTGGGCAACGCGTATTGCGGATGCCAGAGCGGCACCACCTACACCACCGAGACATTCTCGCCACCCTGCAATGTCTGCAACACGATTTATACGAGCAATTGCTGCCCTGCGGGCCAGACCCCGGTCACTTTGGCCCAGGTCAACGCGAGCTATACTTATACACCAATCTTCAGCTATCTCGGGTTCGGCCCGTCCAACGGATTCAACCTTACGGCACAGGCTACTGCGCTGCTCTACTGAAGGCTCCCATGAATCCCCCTTATCGGTCCTTCCCTCTCGAGCTCTCGCGGATCGTAGGTTTGCTGCGCCGGTTGGTCAAGGCATCCGATGGGAGCGAGACGATCGAGTTTGCGCTGTTGGCGATCCCGTTCTTCTTGTTTCTGCTGGGGGTCGTCGAGTTCGCGAGACTTTACTGGACCCAATCCGAACTGCAATACGCCGCCGAAGCGGCAGCGCGTTGCGACACCGTCAACTGCTGTTCCAGCGGGCCCGCGTCGTGCGGCGGGAGCACCGGAAACACGGGCGTTCAGAACTTCGCTGCCGGCCAGCTACTCGGGATGTCCGTCTCGAGCAGCAACTTGTCTAATTTCCGCGTGACCGGGGCGTCCTGTGGGAACCAGGTCACTTTTACGTATGCCTTCGATTTCATCGTGGGCCCGCTTATTCCCAATAGCACGATTACCCTTTCGGCAACAGCCTGCAATCAGGCATGAATAATTCCGGGGGAGACTGCGATTCGATTCCCCCACCGGCGATCATCGCCGAATACGCCGCCTGATCGGCTGCGCCCTATTATGATGGGTGACTTCCAGCCTTCGGAAAAGAGCACTTCGAAATCCCGAGCCGCGCCGGCGCCACGACAGAGCCCCAGAAGCCAGCAGACCCGTGCCGAGCAATAGGAGCGAAGCGGGTTCGGGAGCGTCGACGCTTTGTTCGTAAGCGACGACAAAGGATGCCCAAATATTGTCTTGATCCATGTATTTGACGATGTTTGTGACTGCACGCTCGCGTTCGAGAGACGTTATTCGAATATAGATCACCTTTGGCTACTGAATCAAAAATAAACGCGGGTAAAATTGCGCGGTTTCCCGCACTAGGTTAGTCATTGCCTCCGGTCACGCGGGGGCAGGACCACCAAACGCAACAGAGCGTCGCCTAAACCACCCGAGTAGACCGAGTAGAACCAGTCCCGAACCGAGGATCGCCACGGACGCTGGTTCCGGAACTGGCTGATCACCGCAACTCGAACACGAAGACGTTTCAAAGATCGCGCCACTGTTCTCGGTGCCGACCCAATCCGGCGACGCCGCGGTGCCCTGATTCTGGAACGCGACGATAAAAAACCCGAGCTGCAAGCTCTGCCCGGTGAGTTCTTCCAGAGGCGAGATGCCTGGATTGCCCGGTTTCTGAAGCGTCGCGCTCCCGAGATCGACCTGATAGACGTCGTAGCCGGTCTCGCTTGGAACCAGCGGCTGAGTAGACCCGAGGTAGTTCATCAGGTTGTTGTCAGGCGACAAGGGATGCGGATCGGGAACTTTTGGAACCGCGTCGAGGTAGGCGGAAAGCGTCGGATTGGACCCGAGCCCGAAAGCACCGGCCGCAAACGGCGTCGTACTGGCCAAGCTCGCCTTGCCGCTGAGGGTGCCGGTCAACGTGTAGTTTCCGCCCGGATCGAGGGTTGTGGGGATGAGGATGTCGATCAGCAAATCGCCCGTCGATGGCCCGCTAGAGGCGGTGAAACCGAAATCCACCAGGGGATTGGTGCTGGTGGGTGCGTCGACGCTACCATGGACGCATTGCCCTACTCCGGCGCAGTAACCTGCAAGTGGGTCCGGGAGAACGACATCGGCGAAACCTCGCTGCCGAACATCATGCGGGCAAAGAAAAAGCCGATCGTGACGACGCCGGACGCACTCGGTGTCGACGTGGCATAGCGCGGCTCGTTGAGCCGCAGATCAGTGGTGACCACGGCCGGCAATTTGATTGAGACCGTTTCGAGCCCGCCATCGACCTCGCGCGTCACCTCCGCATGGCCATCGCTGATCTTCAACTTGGAGGCGAATGTCGCCAGCGGCCAGCCGAGCAAGGCCGACAGCATCTGGCCGGTCTGATTGCGGTCGTCGTCGATCGCCTGCTTGCCGATGATAACGATCTCCGGGCCCTCTTGGAGGATCACCGCCTTCAGCAGCTTGGCGACAGCGAGCGGCTGCAGTTCGGCATTGGTCTCCACCAGCACGCCGCGGTCGGCGCCCATCGCCAGGGCCGTGCGGATCGTCTCCTGGCACTGTGCCACCCCGAGCGAAACCGCGATGGTCTCGCTGACGGTCCCGGCTTCGCGCAGTCGCAGCGCCTCTTCGACCGCGATCTCATCGAACGGGTTCATCGACATCTTGACGTTGGCGGTCTCGACCCCGGTCTTGTCCGCCTTGACCCTGATCTTGACGTTGTAATCGATGACCCGCTTGACCGCGACCAGCGCCTTCATCTCGTCCCTGCCATTACGCCTGCTGCTAGATCCGACATCCGACCGTGATGTGCGCGGGCCCCAGGCGAAGGCAAGACCCTGTTAGACCGCTGTCACCGGGCCCTCACCTCCATCTGGACTGCCACCGATCCCGGTTCCTTAAGATCTCTGCGAAATTGAAAAAGATCGCGGACGATAATTCCGAGCAACAGTAACAATGGAACGCTCCTGAACATCGCAGGCCGCCATGTCTCCATCGTGATGTGCGGGATAACAAGTGACAGTAGAAGGATGGCAGCCTCGGGTATCGTCAAGGATCGATTGGTTTGATCTTTGTGCCGAATGAACATCAGCACAGCATTAGTCAGAATCGGCAAATCATAGACAAATGCATATGGCGTCGCGAGAATGGTGCCGACCAAGAGCGCAGCGGTCGCGAGAATAGTAACCCCGCGCCGGAAGCAAGCCCAGATGATAAAGGCGACAAGAACGGCGACACAGATTTGGGCAATTTGTATGAGGGTAGAAGGAACGCCAAGAAAAGCCAAGTTTGCCGTAATGGTCGGTTTGAACTTGTCCGCCACTGCCTTAACCCATTCGGCGTGAGTGGGCAGCTTCGCCAGCCATATCGGCCAGATCGACCAACCGAATACCAGGCTGCTTCCAATAACGAGGATCGCGACGGTCACAACTGCGACAACCAGAGACCGCCAAGCTCGCGCCGAGACCAGTGCGATCGGGATCAATATGCCCAGAGTCGGCTTGAATGACGCCAATCCGAACAGGGTTCCGCTCAAGACCGGCCGGGTTGCAACAAATCGAAAACCGCCAAGGATCAATCCCGCGGACAGAAATCCGGTCTGACCAGTAAAAAAGTTTTGCAAAGTCGCCGGCGAGAATATTATTAACAAAATGGCAGAAGTCCGCCACCGCCGATACAAGGAAGCGAGAAAATAAATAGAAAAAGTGAGGATATTCCAGGTCGCGAAGGCGACAGGAAAAGACAGGAAGCTGAGAGGTAAAATCATCAAGAGGAAAGATGGAGGATAAGGGTAAGGCCGCTCGGTTGGAACGGCCCCGAGATCCATTTGATAATCCAACAATTTCGAATTATCATAAATTTCCGAAACATGGTGGACGAGCACAAATTTCGCAAAGGACCAAATGCTCAAAAAATCCATGTTCCAAATACTGGAGGGCGTATATGCATAGAATGTCAAGTAAACAAATCTTAGTGCTAATCCAACGACGACGATCGCCAATGCAGTTGGCAGAAACGAATGAATTTTGCGATTTACCAAGTGAAAAAAATCGATCAATAAAATGTTCATCTGCCGCATGGGTCAGCGCTCGACTTTCCAGGTGTCGAGCGGGTGCGGGAGGCCGGACATGTCCGTCATCGGGCTGGCGAACAGTCCCCTTGTCGCTGGGCGACGTAACTCCGGCCGAAGCAGGCGCGCGTCACATAGCCGGCGCCGACCGGTTGCCCATAATCGCAGACTACGGTGTTGAAGGCAGCTGAGTCGGGGTCGAGAGGCGCTTCCGGAGTCGCCCAATAGAGCGGCACTGCGTGATGGAATGACGCATAACCCGCGGTAGCGAACCAGATGTCGTCGAGGACACCGATGCCGCAGACTGATTTCAGCTGCGCTATGTACCGGCCGGCTATCAGCATGTCTCGACCGCTCGTCCACAAATCATGGTAAGGCTTCGAGCCCAACCCTGATGAGAATTGCGCGAGGACCATGACCCCGAGTGCTGCGCCGCATGCTGCGACCGACGCCGATTGCCGGGGGTCCAGCCTTTGTTGTACAAGGCATCGACAATCCAGGAAACGAGCTGCTCCAGCCCGACGCCGCTGACGATGATCGCGAGCAGGACGGCGGATAAACGAAGCGGAATTCCTTGTGCCTGAACATCGAGTACGTCGCCGCGATGAAGAGCGCGGGCACAAAAGGCTGCGGGAGCCGGAGTGCGCCCAACAAACACAGTGCCAGCATCATCCCGGCAAGGCTCCCCAGTATTTGAGAAGGGTACTGAGATACCAATACCACGGCATGACGCCGTAAACAGACTGCACGTCGTAATACAAGTTGGCGGCGGCATTGCGCCATAGTGCTTCGAATGGGTAGTTCCAGGTAATGAAGCTGCGCGCAAAGCAAAGGAGCGACCCAAAGGTCGCGCCTTTAGCTGATAATCAGGGTTGTTGTTCAGACCGGCTTGCGGCGGCGGATGAAGCCCATCGTGGCGAGTGCCGCGCCCAACAGCGCCAGCGCGCTCGGCTCGGGAACATCGTTGGTGGTGGTGATCGTCGTTTGGGAGGTCAGACCTGCCTCGGTGAACGGAACGTCGACGGCGTCGCAATGGGCGACTGTATCATTGGGAGGGCATTTGCTCGCTTCTTCCGCGAATGCGGCGATGAAGGTGCCCTGGGGCAAGGTAGCGCCCGTGACATTGATCAGATCATTTTTAGACATCCCCGTCGCCCCGGTAAACTCCACCTCTGCGAGGAAGATATCGTAGCCGTTGGCGACGTTCACGGAGGGATTAATAGCGGCCTCCGCGGTGTCCATGTTCGAGTCCTTGTACGAGTTGTTGGCGTTTGTCAGAGCGTTAACGGCCGCCGCATCGCTCGTAAATGTCGAGAGGAAAGTGTAGATATCTTGGGCTTCCTGGGCTCCTCCGGTATAATTTTTGCCCTGTGTAAAGGTGCCAGGGAAGCCGTATGCGTCCAATTGTGAGGTGTTGCTTGAGTTGTAGTTGAGCGTGAGACTAGATGATGCCCCCCCCCGGGTAGGAACTGATCAGCGTCGCCGTTGAAGGGAGGACGGGAGCCGATTGGCCATCTGGCACCGCAAAAATAAGCAATATGGGCGACGTAGTGGTCACCCCGCCGTTTGACGTCTGATAGATGTCGAACGTGCCACCCGAGCCGATCGCGTTCGGATCCCCGGCGCAGCCGGTAGCGCAGGCAGTCCCAGTGCCCGGCCCTACGTGAAGCGTGGACGGATCGAGAATTTGCGCGGAGGTCGGGGCTGCAAAGCTTGCCAGTGATACCGCGACACCAAACGCCCCGAAGACCGAAAATTTCAACGTCAACATGTGCTTCTCTTTCACCAAATGGGTCTACTCGATACAGTGAAGCAAGCCACATGCCATGTCCCGGATAGCCTTGAGAAATAGTATTAACAAGGGGCCACCGAAAGCTCGGCTGTAAAAAATTCCGACAGAGAAAGACTGGATCACACGCTGGCAATTACCAAAATCTGTCAAGTTAAACAATAAGTTAATAAACCCACGCTTTGCCGGAGCTGTTCTCGAGGTGTAAGAAATTCTGACACTCAGTCGCCCAACCAAGGCGCGAGCACTGTGCGGACTTGATCCGCGCCAACGCTTGTGTTTCGATCGCCCGAGGCATGGATGCTCAGAGCCAAGCCCTGTCAAGCGAAACTGGAGAGTGATTTCGTACTCCGAACGGGGCTATACGACCTAACGAACCATTTCAAGTTGTAAAAGATTCCGACAGAGGGCGGGCGACCCATGGCGTTTACGCCCGCCGGCCGTGGTGCTGGCGTTCGCGATCAACGCAGTCCGCCCACGTCGGGCGGTGGGCATGCGGCCCGAGTGCCGACCTAGCGCGCGGTGCGCTTCACATCCTGCAGCAGCTTTTCCGCGGCCGCTTTGCGCAAATGCGACGCCGGAGGCGAGCAGAGGCTCCAGCATCGCCTGAGCATCCCTCGGGCGGCCGACCCGCTGCAGCGCCGACGCGAGGCGGTATTGAAGGCCGGGATTGTGCGGGTCCGAGAGATTGGCGGCGCTGAGGTAGGTCAATGCTTTGCCGGCCTCACCTTGGGCCAACAAGATCGACCCGAGAGTGTCGTTGACATATCCCGTGCCCGGGCTGATCAAAAATGCGCGCTCTGCCAACTCGCGGGCCTTCGCCAAGTCCCCCTGATGCTGTTCGAGCCGGGCGAGGTCGTTCAGCGCGGCCAGGTCAGCGGGATGTTCGGCGATCAGGCGGGTTAGCTCGGCGTCGGCGGCAGAGAGGTTGTTTTGCCGAAGGTAGAATGCCGCTAGCGCCGAATGGACGGCATAATCGTTCGGATCGGTCTTCCGCCGGTCCTTCAAGATGGTCTCGGCCTTAGCGGGATTGCCCGTACGGGTGTAGAGGCCGGAGAGCGCAATCGCGGCGCCACTGTCGGCCGGATGCGCAGCAACCGCCTTCTCGAGCAGGGCAACCGCTTCGCCGCCGCGTCCAGCCTTTTCGTACAGTTCGGCCGCCACGACGTCATAGGCGGTGCTATCAGGTTCTTTCTCGCTAAATGAGCGCGCTGCGGCGAGACCGGCCCCCAAGCCACCGATTTCCGCTTCGACCCGAATCAACTCGGCCCTCAGCGCTGCACTCTGCGGATCGCGATCGAGGGCAGCCTGCAACATCGTCCGCTCTTCGACAAACTTCTTTGCCGCGGCGAGCGCTCCAAGATAACGGGACAAGACTTGCGGCGAATGAGGCGCGAGCTCGTATGCACGCTTATAAGCGGCGACCGCGCCATCCGGATCGCCGGCTCTCGTTTCGATTTCGGCCTCGGTGGCGAGGACGTCGACATTGTCCGGGAATTTTTCGGCCAACTGGGCCACCGCCGCGACCCCGTTCTTCCAATCCTGGCGGAAGCCGTACATGCTGACGAGCAGCAGGCCGGGTGCCGGATCATTCGGCGCAACGGCACGGGCGCGGTTGATAAAGTCGGTCGCCTGCGACCACCTTCGCTCCGCGACAGCAATCTCGGCCAAGCCGACGAGTGCGGCGACGTCGTTGGGCCGTTGCGACAGCACCTCGTTGTAGAGCTTCTCGGCATCGTCGGAGTGTCCCGTCATCCTGTAGAGCGGCGCCAGCGCCGAGGCGGCGGCGAGGTTCTTCGGATCGGCCTTGAGCCGGCCGCTCAACAGCGCCTGAGCCTTGGCGAAGTCACCGATCCGCGTGTACATGCGGGAAAGGGCGAGCATCAAATCATTGTCCGACGGTTCTGCCGCGACCGCCTTCTCCAGCAAAGCAGCCCCCTCTGCGGCCCGCCTGGCCTTTTCGTAAAGCTCGGCCGAAACCACGTCGTAAATGTTGCTATCCGGGTCGTCCTTGGCGAAGCTGCGCGCTCTTGCTAGGCCAGCGTCCAAACCGCCAATTTCCTTTTCAACGCGGATCAGCTCAGCCTTCAGGGGCCGGTTCTGAGGATCACGGCCGAGAGCACCCTGCAGTACGTTTTTGGCCTCGGTAAAATTCTTTGCTTCCTTGAGCAAGCCGACATAGCGAGACAGTATCGGGAGCGAAAGGGGGGCGAGTTCGTACGCGCGCTTGTAAGTGGAAAGCGCGCCGATCGTGTCGGCTGCCCCGATCTGAGCTCGGGCTTGCGCGTCGAGCACCTCGACGTTTTGCGGGAATTTTGCAGCCAGGTCGGAACCTGCCGCAACCGCCTTCTTCGAATCTTCACGCAACATGTACATGTTGACGAGCAGGAGCCCGGGCCCCGGATCGTTCGGCGCCGCGGTACGCGCGCGGGCGATGTAGTCCGCGCTCTCCGGCCACTTCCTCTCGGCGAGGGCGATCTCCGCGAGGCCGATAAGGGCGGCTGCATCGTTTGATCTCTGCGAAATAACATCGGTGTAGAGCTTCTTGGCATCGGCGCGACGGCCGACCGTCAGATACAGCCGCGCCAAGTCCGACGCTACAGTCAGAGCCTTCGGGTCGGCTTTCAACCGCCGGACCAACACGGCTTCGGCTTTGGCCGGATCACCCGTCCGGGCGTAGAGGCGGGAGAGAGCGATCGTAAGACTGTCGTCGGTAGGCCGTGCCGCAACCACCCCGTCGAGCAGCGCGATCCCGTCTCGCTCGCGCCCGGCCTCCTCGTAGAGCTCTGCCGACAACAGATCGTAGAGGTCGTTGTCGGGATCTTCCTTGGCGAAGGCGCGCGCCTGGGCGACGGCTTGGTCCACGCCGTCAGTCTCCGCTTCGAGGCGGATCAACTGGGCTTTCAGTGACGTGTTTCCCGGCTCGGCGGCGACCGCATTTTGTAGCACGGTCCGCGCCTCGCGATGATTCTTCGCCTGGGTCAGCAAGGCGACATAGCGCGACAAAATCAAGGCCGATTTTGGCGCCAGCTCATAAGCGCGCTTGTAACTCGAAATTGCGCCGTTTATGTCGCCCGCTCCGAATTGGGCGCGGCCCTGCGCTTCTAGGACGTCGATGTTTTGGGGAAATTGCGCGGCAAGCTCGCCTGCCACCGCCTTTGCTTTGGCCCAGTCCTTCTGCAATCCAAAGAGGTCGGCCAGCTTGAGCCCGGGTACGGGATCATTTGGAGCGGCGGCACGCGCCCGGTTGGTGTCGTCCATCGCCTCCGGCCATTTCTTTTGCGCGATAGCAATGTCCGCGAGCCCTAGCAGGGCAACGATATCGTCTGATTTCTTCGCAAGAAGGTCGGTGTAGACTTTCCTGGCGTCGTCGGTGCGCCCAATCACGAGGTAGAGGCGCGCCAAGCCGCGTGCGGCCGGGGCGAATCCCGAGTTGCGTGCGAGCGCCGTGCGGAACGCGGCTTCTGCCGCGGGGTAATCACGCTGCGCAACACGAGCCTCACCCAGCAGCGCCTGATAGAGCGGATTGTCGGCATGCCGGTCGACCAACGAAGCCGCGACCTCGACCGCCTTGTCGACTCGTCCGGCGCGTAGCTCGCTCAGAACCAAAGTGGGGCCGGCAACGGTTGCGCCCGTTTCGCTGGAGAAGGCACGCTCGAGATCGGCCAGACCTTGCTGGCCCCGACCGATGCCGAGTTCCGATCTCGCGAGGCCTGTCTTGATCGTCGGGTTTTCGGGATCGAGAGAAGCAGCCTTTTCGAACTGTTACAACGCCAGCTCCGGCTTACCGTGGGCCAGATAGGCATCGCCGAGCAGGCTCAAGGTTGCCGCTTGCGGCGATTTACCGACGACTGGTTTCAGATACTCGATCGCTCGGGTTGGCGCATGCTGCCGCAGCGCGGCAGTGGCTATCAGCCGCGCGGCATTCTGATCGTCGGGAAAATGGCCGAGGTATTTGGCAAGGACAAATTCCGCCTGCGCCAACTGTCCGCGCGCGAGCTTCGTCTCACCCAGGAGAAGATAGCCGGCCGAGAACGTCGCGAAGCCGGGGCTGATGTGATCCAAGATCTCATCTGCCTCGGCGTATTTCTGCTGCTTCGCCAACTCGAACGCGCGCAGGTAATTCGCCATCAAGTTCTCGGGAGCAGCCTTCAGGATCGGGTCGAGATCCGCGTCCGCGGCGTTGAAATTGCCCCGCGCTATGTTGATGTTGGCGCGGCCGAGCCGACCGGGCCTGCTACCAGGATCGATCTTCAGCGCCTCGTCGTACAGGCGCATGGCACCGTCCAGATCGCCCCGGCCCCGCACGATCTCCCCCTTGACCTCGAGCGCCTCGATTGAGTGCGGGTCGGCGACAATGGCTTCGTCGATCAGCTTATCGGCCTGCTCGGGCTTCGTTTCGCTGAACAATCGGGCGAGCTGGATCTTCGCTTCGACGGCGCCGGGATCCAGTCGGATCGCATCGCTAAGCATCTCTTCGGCCGTAGCCTGATCGTGCAGACCGGCCGCAGCCTTACCGAGCGCCAATCTGACCTTGCTTTCGAGAACGGGGTTCCGGTCGTCGGGCTTGATCTGATCCTGCACCTCGGTGAATTTGTTCTGGCGGAGGAGGGCGTCCGCAAGGACAGGCAAATAGTCGACCTCGTCCCCGTGACGTGCAATTGCGGCTTTTGCTTCACGCTCCGCCAACAGGGGCTCGGCGAGCCGGAGATAAACTTCAGCGAGCCGTACGCGAATGACCGGATCCTGTGGGGCCTCGCGGATGGCGTTGCGCAGCTCGATCTCGGCGGCCCTGAGACTCCCCTTTGCGACCTGTTGTTCGGCCTCTTTGATAGAGGCCGATGTGTCTTTGGCGTCCGCAACGGGGCAGGCGAGCAAGGATATCGCAGCGTAAGCCATGCACCACCATAGGCGGTAAGGCTGAGCCATCGATTTGTCTCTCCACGGGTTAAAGAAGATCAGCACCTTAAAGGAAAAGGGTTTAATTTATTTCAAGAGGGTTGAAACCGGCCCGCAATTTGCCCGTGGCCACGCGGACGCCAGCAGATGGACAAATACCGGATGGTTGTCAGGATTACCGCGACTCTTCCGGTCTGCCCCTATTTTTCAGCAACTGGAATGTGACGATGCGCGCTATAGACGTGAGGACGACCGAGGTCATCTCCGTCGGCCCGGATACATCGGTGCAAGCCTTGGCGGCGCTCCTTTCAGAGCGCGGGATCAGCGGGGTTCGCGTGGTCGATGCCGACAAGCGGGTGGTCGGCATCGTCAGCGAAAGTGACCTGCCGCATCGCGTCGAGACCGGGACCGAGCACCGGCCGGAGCCTCGCATCAAACACCGGCGATCGTGGTGGCTCGACGCGATCGCTTCCGATCGGGAACTTGCTCGTGACTATGTCAAGTCGCACGCCCGCACGGTCAGGGACATCATGACGCGCGATGCCGTCTCGGTCAGCGACACGGCCGAACTCGCCGATATCGCCATGCTGCTCGAAAACGAAGCGGATCAAGCGCGTGCCAGTCGTGCCCGACGGCAAACTCGTTGGCATCGTCAGCCGGGCCAACCTCGTACGGGCTCTAGCGACGACCAAGAGCGCGCCCGAGAGCATCAGCGAACCCGACGACCACGCTATCAGCGACCGGCTTCTCGCCGACCTAAAGGCGAAGAGCTGGGTGGATCTTTCCTCCGCCGACATCATTGTTCGTGGCGGGGTCGTGCATCTCTGGTCTCCGACAAGCAGCCGCGGAAGGAGAGGCTGACCTTTCGCGTTGCCGCAGAAAACATCCCCGGTGTGCAGCGCGTCGAAGAGCATATCGTTGCGCAACCCGAGCAACCAGCAGAAAGGGGCGGCCCGCCGCGATGACCGACTTCTTCCCCGGCTTCGAGCGTCGCCGGATCACGACATCGGGCGCCGAAATCAATCTTGTGACCGGCGGCAACGGGCCGCCGCTCTTATTGCTGCACGGCTACCCGCAGACGCATCTGATGTGGCGTAAGCTCGCGCCGCGTTTGGCCGCGGAGTTCACAGTGGTCGTGCCCGACCTGCGCGGTTACGGCGACAGCACGAAACCCGCGGGCCCCGACAATGCGGGATACTCGAAGCGCGCCCTGGCCCTCGACCAGGTCGAGACGATGAGAACGCTCGGCTTTGACCGCTTTGCGGTGGCGGGACACGACCGCGGCGACCCGGCGCCCACCGCTTGGCGCGCGATCACTCGAGCACATCGAGCGTGTGGCATTGCTCGACATCGTGCCGACCCTCTACCGCTTCGAGACGATCGACCAGAAGGCGGCGACCGGAAGCTGGCACTGGTTCTTTCTGATCCAGGCGCGTGGATTCCCGGAACGGTTGATCGGCTCGGAGGCTGAGTTCTTTCTGCGCCACCAGCTGAGCGCGTTGCTGCGCGATCCGGTGAGGCTGGAGCCGGAAGTGTTTGCCGAATATCTGCGCTGCTTCCGGCCCCGAGACCATCCGAGCCACGTGCGACGAGTACCGTGCCGGCGCCTCGATCGACCTGGCCCACGACGGGGCCGACCGCGGGCATAAGCTCCCCATGTCGCTTCTCGTGCTGTGGGGCCAGCGGAGCTCTCAAGGTAGCGGCTACGATGTGCTTTCCGTCGGCGCGACCACGCCGAGACGGTCTCCGGTCATGCCATCGATAGCGGCCATTTCCTCCCGGAAGAGGCGCCGGAAGAAACCTACCGGGCGTTGCGGGGCTTTTTCGCCGGCGGAGCGGGTTGAGATCTTGGGAGACTGACCGGCCGCGTGCCGAGCCCACCGAACGACAAACGATACAGGCCGGTCGGCGTTGCTTTTCGCTCCCTCAGGGCTGTACAGAATTCGTTGACTCACACCGCAAATTTTGGCCTAAGGGATTGATGCGGAGTGCAATTATGGAAGGAGCGCGGGATATTTAAGGGGTGTCGTCGCGATTTTCGTAGTATTTGGGCGTCGGCACGCCGTGCGTCCGACGCCGTCGGGCGTTCTTGGCGATCCGACGACAGCCGCCTATAACAGCCGTGCCCGTTGCCCTGGTGTGCTTACAGGCTGATGCCGCTCCTCGCGATCCCGTTCCCGGCGATCGATCCGGTCGCGATCTCGCTCGGCCCGGTGGCGATCCGCTGGTACGCGCTCGCCTATATCGTCGGGCTCCTGATCGGCTGGCGCGATTGTCTCTTTCTCGCCGGGCGGCCGCCACATCTCGTCCGACTCCAGGACGTCGACGACTTCCTCGTATGGGCGACGCTCGGCGTCGTCCTAGGCGGGCGCATTGGTTACGTCCTCTTCTATAAACCCGGCTACTACGCCTTTAATCCGCTCGAGGCGCTTTACGTGTGGCATGGCGGCATGTCGTTCCACGGCGGCGCGCTCGGGGTGACGATCGCCATCCTTTGGTTCACCCGCACCCGCAAAATCCCGCTCTTCGCGTTCTCCGACATCATCACCGAGGCGATCCCCATCGGGCTCTTCTTCGGCCGGATCGCAAATTTCATCAATGGCGAGCTGTTCGGTCGGCCGACCCTAGTTCCTTGGGCGATGATCTTTCCGAACGGCGGAGCGGTGCCGCGTCATCCGAGCCAGCTCTACGAAGCCTTTTGCGAGGGCATCCTGCTCTTCCTGCTGCTCTTTACTGCCGAGCGCCTTGGCGCTCGGCAGCGCCCCGGGATCGTCACCGGGTTGTTTCTCGCCGGCTACGCAGTCGCCCGCATGTCGGGTGAGCTTTTTCGCGAGCCGGACGCCCAGCTCGGCTACCTGGTGTTCGGAACGACAATGGGTCAGCTGTTGTCGGTTCCTCTGTTGATCGCCGGCGTCGCGATCATCCTCTGGGCGCAACGGGCGCCCGTTCCTGCTCGACCTTGATCGGCGACGCGCTCGGCCAAAAGATCGCCCGCCGGATCCGCGCCGAGGGTCCGATTTCGGTCGCCGCCTATATGGCGATGGTGCTGCACGACCCCGACGAGGGTTATTATGCACGGCGGGATCCGATCGGGGCGCAAGGCGACTTCATCACGGCACCCGAGATCAGCCAGGTGTTTGGCGAGCTGATCGGGTTGTGGTGCGCCATGGTGTGGCGTCAGCTGGGCCGACCCGACCCGGTCATCCTCGCGGAGCTTGGACCAGGCCGCGGCGTGCTGATCGGCGATCTGTTGCGCGCCGCGGCGACCGTGCCGGACTTTTACCGTGCGCTGCGCCTCCGTTTGGTCGAGGCGAGCGGCCCCCTGCGCGCCGAGCAAGAAGAGCGGCTGGCACAATTTGGGCCGAAATGGGTACCGCGTTTCGAGGATCTGCCTGACGGCCCGATGCTGATCGTCGCCAACGAGTTCCTCGACGCGCTGCCGATTCGCCAGTTCGTCCGCCGCGGCCCCCACTGGTCGGAGCGAATGGTGACGCTCGACGACGAGGATCGCTTCGTCTTCGTCGCCGGACCGCCCAGCCCGATCGCAAGATTGCTGATTCCAGATAGCTTGCGCGACAGCACCCAGCAAGGCGCCCTCGTCGAGATTTGCCCGGCCGCCCTCGCCCTGGCGGCGGCCCTCGGCGCCCGCTTTTCACGGCAAGCGGGCGCCGCGCTGTTCATCGATTACGGGTATTTTCCCAGTGCGCCAGGCCCCACACTGCGCGCGCTCCATCGGCATCGCCCGGTTTCCGTGCTGTCGTCGCCGGGAACCTCCGACTTGAGCGCCCACGTCGATTTCGCGGCATTCGCCGAAGCCGCCCGCGCCGGCGGCGCCGAAACCCACGGGCCGGTGCCGCAGGCTCGGCTTCTCGCGGCACTTGGGGCCGCGGAGCGGGCCACTGCGCTGCGCGCGCGGGCCATACCAAGCCAGCAGCGCGTGCTCGACAGCGGAGTCGAACGTTTGCTAGACCCTGCCGGAATGGGGACCCAGTTCAAGGCCGTAGCGCTGACCTCGCCGAGGCTGTCGCCGCCCCCAGGCTTCGACACCGGCCTTTGATGGATGAGGCTGAACCAGTGATTACATCGGGCGCGCTCGGCACGGATCCGGGGATCCGTCACGCATTCTTCACTCGCCAGGGCGGTGTCAGCGAGGGCCTGTTTGCCTCGTTGAATTGTGGATTCGGTTCGGGGGATGAGCCGCAGCAGGTTGCCGCCAACCGAGAAATCGCGATGGCACGCCTCGGCGAGACCGCCGATCGGCTGGTGACGGTCCGGCAAATCCACAGCGCCAGGGTCGTCGTCGTGGAGCGGCCCTGGTGCCGCGAAGAATCGCCCACAGCGGACGGTCTCGTGACTGCGATTCCCGGGATTGCGCTCGGCGTGCTGGCGGCCGATTGCGCGCCGATCCTGTTTTACGATCCGGTTGCTCGGGTCATTGGCGCGGCACATGGCGGCTGGCGCGGCGCCCTCGGCGGTGTGGTTGATGCCACCATTGCGCGGATGGCCGAGCTCGGTGCCGAGCGCCCCCATATCCGGGCCGCGATCGGTCCGTGCATCGCCCGGCGCTCCTATGAGGTCGGGCCGGAGTTTCCGCAGCCCTTTGTCACGGAGGACCCCGGCAACATACGCTTTTTTGCGCCTGCGCCAGGCCCCGGCCGATTTCTCTTCGACCTCGGCGGTTATATCGCGCATCGTCTCGCGCGGGCCGGGATCACGACGGTCGAGGTTGCCCCGCACGACACGGTCGCCGAGGAGGAACGGTTCTTCAGCTATCGGCGTGCTCGGCTGCGCGGTGAACCCTGTTACGGGCTGGGACTCTCGGCAATCGTGATCAAGGAATAATGGCGATGACGTTCCGATCACCGTGCCGCGCGGCGCGCGCCGAGGGCGGTCGCAGAAGGCCCGGCCGATCGTGCCCTACCTGATCCTGTTCACCGCCTTCTGCCTCGTCGGTCTGCTCGTCACCTGCGCGCTGCTCTTGTCATAACCTGCGTTCGTCGCCTGCACTGCGGACGGGCGGTCGCAGCTACGGCCGTGCTGCTGGCGGCCTGTCAGCCGCTGCCGCATCCGTTCGCGGACGATGCGCCGCAACGGGGGTCGGCAATGCTGACTCTGCGCGACAGCGCCAGCGTGACGATCGCGCCGATCGACGGCACACCTCGGGCAACCGCCGAAAAGCTCGGCCCGGCGATGGCGAGTGCGCTGCAACAGCGCGAGATCGCTGCCAGCGACAAGACCGCCAGCATCGGCAGCTATGAGCTCGTCGGCCGGATCGAGGAGATGCCGCCGTCCGGGGACAAGGTCGCCCTCGTCGCGGTCTGGGAGTTGCGCGATCCGTCGGGCCAGTCGCTCGGCGAGCGCACTGAACGGCTCGAGGCCGCGGCGCGCGATTGGGAAGAGGGGAGCGAAGACGCCGTTGTGCACCTGGCTGCGGCGAGCGCCGAACGGCTTGCAGCCTTGTTGCAGGACGACGCCCCGACCGAGGCCGATTCCGGCGGGCACACCCGGCTCCGGATCGGCGGCGTCGAGGGCGCCCCCGGAGACGGCCGAGAGTCTTTGCCCAGGGCCATCACCGAGATCCTGAAGCGGCAGGATCTCGCGATCGTCACCGATCCAGAGGCAAAAGCCGACCTCGTTCTCGACGCCGATGTCGTCGTCGCAAACCCAAAGGCGGGTAAGCAAAACGTCAAGATCGTCTGGCGTGTGCGCCGCAAGGACGGCGGCGAGATCGGCACGGTCGGGCAGGAAAACGATGTACCGGCCGGCCTGCTCGACGGCCCGTGGGGCGACGTTGCCTATATGGTCGCGGTCTCGGCGCAAGACGGCATCATGCAGCTCATCGCTCGCGGTGCGCCGCCCGCGCCACCGCCGACCGGCAAGTCCTGAGCCGGGAGATTGCGAATCAGCGAGCGCATGGTTACATTGCAGATGTGTGAAGCCGTCGGGGTGCGCCCGGCGGCGCGGACGTGTGTCGGCGACAAATGAAGATCCTCGCCTGCAACAGCAATCGGCCCCTTGCCGAGGCGATGTCGAACTATCTCGACTTGCCGCTTACCAAGGCGAGCGTGCGGCGATTTTCGGACATGGAGGTGTTCGTCGAGATTCACGAGAACGTGCGCGGCGAAGACGTCTTCGTGATTCAATCGACCTCCTATCCAGCGAATGACCATCTGATGGAGCTGCTCGTCAGCCTCGATGCGCTGAAGCGCAGCTCGGCGCGGCGTGTGACGGCAGTGATCCCCTATTTCGGCTATGCGCGGCAGGACCGGAAGTCTGCCCCGCGCACCCCGATCTCGGCCAAGCTCGTCGCCAATATGATCACCGCCGCTGGCGCCGATCGCGTGCTGACCATCGACCTGCACTCGATGCAGACCCAGGGCTTCTTCGACATCCCGACCGACAATCTGATCGCTGCACCGGTCCTGGTGAAGGACATCCGCGACCATCATTCGACCCAGAATCTGATCATCGTCTCGCCCGATGTCGGCGGGGTCGTGCGCGCCCGGGAGATTGCGGACCGGCTCGACACGGACCTCGCGATCATCGACAAGCGCCGCGAGCGGGCGGGCGTCTCCGAGGTCATG